>JAABUN010002739.1_pt1 | contig 29942 bp, 28 predicted proteins | sample 5559311 | NCBI WGS metagenome assembly JAABUN01 (sample SAMN10711877, study PRJNA513370) | rock metagenome | isolation source: Antarctica rocks | place: Antarctica: Victoria Land, Siegfried Peak sud | reverse complement strand
GCCGTTCATCGTGCTCATACTCATCATCAATCGATCCTGGTTCTCGCCCTGCATCAGGTGGACTTGCTCTGTGCCACTGGTCTCAACTCACCCTGACACGCAGGGTTCCGGTTCTGCCTGCCGGTCTACGCAAGACACTTGCCATCAGGTATGTCGGACGAGCGTAGCCGTCCTCCACGCGGCATGTGCCTGCGTTCGTCGAGGCGAACGCCGGGGCGGAAAGCCTACGTCATAGGCGGAAGACGCACGTTCGTCCACGTGTACAGAGCGCTCTGTACTGGCCGTGAAGAAATGCCGACAGTGGCGTGCCGGCGGACGACTCGCTGGCGGAAAGCTCGTTCGCGGGCTGGGGCGAAGACGTCTCAGATGCTGAGGAGGGTGAGGGCTTCAACCGGGGCGCAAGTGACGAGTGGATCGAGCAGGAGCACCTGCCGTGGATCTGGACGAGCACCCTCTGATGGGGTAGCCGATACGAGGCTGTGGTAAGCGGCGTGACTCTGTCGGTTGTGCGGGCTACGCTCTCTACGTCTGGTGGTTACAACGGTGTGGTTCGTCCACATCTTGTGCACAACCAGGCGGCGTGACAGCGAAGCCCCGACCCTCGGGGTTTAGCCGATGGGTCGGGGCTCCGGGCACAAGTTGGCGCTTGTCCGGGAACCGTATCGCACTGCGCTGGGTTAGGCCTCAACCGGGGCGCTTCCAGCGGGAATCAGTCGCATCGGTCACCTCGTTGCTCGCGCAGCTCTCCAAGGAGGGGAGCCGCTCATGAGCAAGACTCCGAAGAACCACGGAACGCCGTGGACGTCTGCCCAGGACCGCCAACTGCGGGACTTGGCGAAGGGCAACACCCCGACGCGCGTCATGGGGATCAAGATGAGTCGTACCGAGGACTCGATCCGCTCGCGCGCGTCCGAGAAGGGCGTCAGCCTCAAGCCGACGAACCAGTCACCCTACGGCCCGCGGAAGAAGTGACCGGCGTGGGCAACGAGAAGTCTCAACACCGGGTCCGCGTCAAGGCCCGGTGCCGTTCCGGCCACGAGCACGAGATCTGCCTCCGGGTCCACCGGGCTGTCCACCCCGACCTCCGCTGCGACGGGGACCAGGGCGACGGCTATTCCCACGGCGGCGGTGGCGGATGCGTCCTTCCTCCCGACCTTGACTCCCGCGTCGAACACGAGCTGCGCGAGCGCTACCAGGAGTCCCGTCGCCGGGGTTGGGTCGAGATCGCGGCCTAGTCCATCCGAGTAGCTGGGCGGTTACCCTTGCCGCCCGGCTGCTCGGGCACTACCGACTGAAATGGTGGTCGCCGGTCCACCCTCCGTAGGGAGTCGGATGTTCGAGCCGCCGGACAGCGTTCTCGTGCGCGGTGACAGACAGCAGCATGTGTTGAAGGCCCTACCCGCCACGCTCCCGACTTGCCGCGGCGATGTCGGCGGTGGGCGCTACGCTGGGGGTATGTCCACCAGAGTCGAGAGCGTCACGGAAGAGGAGCTCCTCGCGCGCCGCGCCGCGATCCTCAAGGAGCTCGGGCTCACCAGCGCTGAGCTCGACGCTAAGGTAAGTTCCGGCGGGCTGGTTGGTCACGAGTGGTCCGCTTGGTCTGAGATCGAGGACATCGACTACTTGCTCGGTCGTGACTGAGCAACCTCCACCGGCGCTCCTCGATCAAGCCACTGAGTTCGGAGACCGAGTCACCCTTTTCATCGGGGAGTGCTTCCCCGATGCCCCCGCGATGCAACTCACGACCAAGGGCTCCAGAGCCAATTTGACGCCCGAGGGTCAAAGGCCAAAGCAGGGTGGCATCCCTCTGCAGGCGAGCGGCCGGCGCCTTGCATGGCTGCGTCTGGACTTCTTGTGCCGGCTAGACGCGACCTCCGAGTTTCTGGCAATCGATAGATCCAAGATCTGGATCGTCGCGGAGGTCGACGCCACCCCGATCTTCCGGTTCGAGTACCTGTATGACGCGGATTGGGTTCCGCACTCGCACATCCAGGTCCACGGAGAAAGAGGAGCCCTCGCGCACTTGCTGTCCCAGACTGGACACAATCGGCCCCACAACATGTCGGCCCTGCATCTGCCGACCGGTGGCTCTCGGTTCCGGCCCAACCTTGAGGACGTCACCCAATTCTTGCTTGTCGACTGTCAGTTTGACCGTCTGTCAACCTGGCGCGATGCCGTTGATCGAGAACGCGCGGAGTGGCGCCGGGTGCAGACAAGGGCGGCGTGTCGTGCTCTGCCCGAAGAGGCTGCCACTCAGCTAGAGGCGATTGGTTACACCGTCACCCCTCCGCCGGAAGGCCCTCCACCACCCGGCCGCAAGGCGCTCGGCGCTTGGTAGTTCAGCACGGACGCAGGCCACGCTTATCCTGTGCGACCGCTCGGAGGGCGGCATGTCGGACGAGCGTAGCCGTCCTCAGCCTGGATCCGCCGCAGCACATTCGCGGGGCTTCGTAGGCGGGTTGAAGTGAGGCCGTCCTGTTGCGGGCAGGGATGGGCTACCGGTCTGCCCGGCTTTTCCACGTGGGGTCGTTCCTGGTAGGGACAGAAGGGGTGGTCAGGAGGGGGCCAGCGCGGCGCCGAACATGGCCTCCCAGGGGTGGGCCCAGGGCCAGTTCGTGGGCAGGTGCAGCCGTAGCCGTCGGGCTCGGTTGGCGATCCGGGCGGGGATGTTGATCAGCTGGGACCGGATCGTCGCGGGCCGGGCGCGGGCGTGCCGGGCCGAGGCCAACGTCGCCGCGGCGCGGGTCAGGTTGTACGCGATCGCGGTCAGCACCGTCCACGCCCCGTTTGCTGAGAAGGACCCGGAGGGTGCGTGCGCCAACGGACCTGATTTGAGGTCGGCGATGACCTGCTCGACGATGGCGTGGTCCCGGTGCGAGGCTTCGGCGGCCAGCATCGAGAGCGGGGAGTTGGTGAACACGCCGTGGTGGCGGTGCGTGCTGAACATCTGCTCTTGCCCGGCCGGCACGGACTTGGCGTTGCGCCGCTTGACCCGGCGCACGATCAACCGGGCGCTCACGTGCTGATCCTTGGGCCGGGAGGTGAACGCCGTGTATTCGATCTCGGCCACTTCGGCTTCGGAGATCCACCGTTGCTCTTCTTCTTCCCAGATCGCCTCCGGGTACTTGATGCCCACCCACGCGTGCTCGGGGATGCGGGTGATCGCCGCGGTCACCGCCCGGTCCATCCGTGCGGTGACCGAGCAGTACGCCCCAGCGGTGGTGGTGGCGGTGATGACGTCATGGTTGTAGTAGGCACTGTCCGCGCGGACGGTCACCAGCCCGGTGGCCCCGGCCTTCTTGGCGGTGCACAGGGCGTCGGCGATCATCCGGGGTGCCCCGTGCGCGCAGGAGGTGTTGCCCTTGCGCAGCCGGGTGCCGGCGATCACCGGTGCTGCCGTCGGCGTGGACAGGGCCGCGACTTGCACGTTCAGCCCTTTGGTCCCGGTGTAGCCGTACCCGACGCCTTGCTTGGCGTACCCATGGGCTGGCCGAGCACCTCAACGCCTACCTGACCGACCCGGATGAGTACCGGGCGATCACCCGCCACCTGCTCCACCAAGGCGGGCAGATCCAGTACAGCACCAGCAGCATCACCATCACCCTAGACCGGCCAGACAGCCCCCGCGTGGCCCGCGCCCTGACCCTGCTGGCCGACGAGCTCAACCAAACCCCAGCACGACTCCCCGGAGACCGGCGCCCCCTGACCTACCAGATCAACGCCGCGTGAAGTTGAGTCTTAACAACGAGCCGGTGACTACTTGAGGAGATCTGAGTCTACCGCGTGCGTCTTGTACTCGTCAGTGAAACGGCGACGGGTCGATCCCATGATGTTCTCCTTCTACTCTGAGAACCCAAAGGCTTTCCTCCCTGTCCAAAGTGGGCACGCTCCAGTATGACCTGACCATCTTCAAGACGCACTTAGGGCGCCTGACGGCCAAGGCCTACACCAAAGGCGAACGCGTGCTCCGGTTCGAGGCGATCGTGCATAACACCGCGGAGCTGAACTGCGGTCGGGTCCTGGACAAGTTCCCCGACATCATCAGCCGGCTGGCCGGGATGACCGAACGGTTCTGCACTGCGCTGGACTGCATGGACACCACCTTCATCCCTGACGGCACCCTCGAGGACCTCCCGGTTCCGTCCCTGCCCGGCGCCACCCGCGTCAGTGGTGTCGATCTGAACAAGCCCCGGATGCGCAGCGTGCTCGCCGCCACCCTCGCCCTGTCCGCTGCCCCCGGCGGGTTCACCGTCGCCGAGTTCGCCGCCACGCTCCACGCGATGACCGGGCAGGCCGAGGCTGACTACACCGTGCGGCAAGCGGCCTACGACCTGCGCAAGCTCCGCGGGAAACACCTCCTCGACAAGCCCGGCCGTACACGCCGCTACCACGTACCAGGCCAGGCCGCCCGCACGATTGCAGCCCAGCTCACCATCCACGGCCAGGTCATCGCCCCGATCATGGCCGGCGTCCGCAGCCCCCGAAGGGGACGCAGACCCAGCACCTGGACCGCTGTCGACCGTGACTACGAACAGCTCCGCATCGACATGCAAACCCTCTTCACCGACCTCGGCATCTCCGTCGTCGCATAGACAACAAATTGTCGATGAGGAGCCCTCAAGCGACTAGATGTAGACCGCTGTCGCCGGAGCGTACGTGGTGGTTCGTTGCCTGACTGGGCGCCCGATGCCAGCGGCGATGTCGGTGAGCTGCGCAACCGTCTTCGCGGAGCCGTGCTCCGAGCCGGCCATCCGGCTGATCGTCTCCTCCATCAAGGTGCCTCCGACATCGTTGGCCCCGCCTTGCAGCATCGCCCTTGTCGCCTCGACCCCGAGCTTGACCCACGAGGTCTGGACGTTGGGAATGCGCCCGTGGAGCAGGATCCGGGCCACGGCGTGCACGGCACGGTTGTCCCGCAGCGTCGGGCCCGGGCGGGCGATCCCGGCAAGGTAGACCGGGGCGTTGGTGTGCACGAAGGGCAGCGGCACGAACTCGGTGAAGCCACCTGTCCGGTCCTGCAGTGTGGCGAGGGTACGCAGGTGTCCCACCCAGTGACGGGGGTGGTCGACGTGCCCGTACATCATCGTCGAGCTGCTCCGAATCCCCAGCTCGTGCGCCGTCGCGACCACCTCGACCCACTGCGCCGCCGGCAGTTTCCCCTTGGTCAGCACCCAGCGCACCTCGTCGTCGAGAATCTCGGCCGCGGTGCCCGGGATAGAGCCAAGCCCGGCCTCCTTGACCTCGGTCAGCCACTCACGGACCGGGACACCCGCCTTGGCGGCAGCGGTGGCGATCTCCATAGGGGAAAAGGCATGGACGTGGATGCCCGGTGCCGCGGCCGTGACTGCGCGGACGATGTCGACGTAGGCGGTGCGGCCAAGGGAGGGGTCGATGCCGCCCTGGAGACAGACCTCGGTGGCCCCCAGGGCCTGAGCCTCAGCGGCCCGCTGCCCGATCTGCTCCAGAGACAGGGTGTAGGCGTCGGCGTCGGTGCGTCGTTGCGCGAAGGCACAGAAGCGGCACCCTACGTAGCAGATGTTGGTGAAGTTGATGTTGCGGTTGACGACGTACGTGACGTCGTCACCGACCGCCTCCAGCCGCAGCTCGTCGGCCATGGCGGTCACCGCGTCAAGCCCGACGCCGTCGGCGGTGATGAGCGCCAAGTAGTCGTCGTCGTCGCAGCCGGCCGGGTCGTCCTGCGCCCGGTGAAGCGCGGCGCGCACGTCAGCGTCGAGGCGCGCCGGTGCGGCCGCCCCGGCGTCCACCCGGGTAGCGACCTGCCGCCAGTCACCGTAGATCTCGTCGAAGTCGCCGCGCCGGTCACCGGTGCGGCCTTCCTCATCCACCCCCCGATGCAGGTCGACCCGGCCCGTTCCTGAACCGGAGGCGGCGATCCCACCATCGGGCTCCTGCCACGGCATACCGACCGCGCGGCTGTCCTCGCGAGCCAGCCCGGCCGAGTCGGCCAGAGCCCGCACGTGAGCGTGCAACCGCGGGTCCACCCACGCCTCATCCCGCTCCAGCGCGCCGAGGACGAAGCGTGGGTGCACCGTAAGCCGCTCCCGCAGCCGCAGCCCGGCCGCTGCCGTCCAACCCGCCAACTGCTCGATCTCGGGCCAGGGCCGTTCGGGGTTGACGTGGTCGGGTGTCACCGGGGAGACACCGCCCCAGTCGTCCACCCCGGCGGCCAGCAGCCGCCCGATCTGGTCCGGTCGAGAAAGGTTGGGCGGGGCCTGGACCGACACGCCGGGGCCTAGCAAGAGCCTGGTCACCGCGATGGTGGCGAGGTACTCCTGCTCACCGACGTCAGGCACCGACCGCATCGCCGTGTCGTCCTTGGCACGGAAGTTCTGGACGATGCACTCCTGGACCGCGCCGTACTCGCGCGCTACCCGGCGGATCGCCAGGATCGAGTCGATCCGGTCCGCGTCCGTCTCCCCGATGCCGACCAGGAGCCCCGTCGTGAACGGCACCCCCACCCGTCCGGCGTCCTCCAGCACCCTCAGCCGCACCGCAGGGTCCTTGTCCGGGGACCCGAAGTGCGCCTGGCCGGGTTCAGTGAACAGCCGCCGCGACGTGGTCTCGAGCATCATCCCCATGGACGGGGCGACCGGCTTCAGGCGCTGCAGGTCCGACCACGACATGACCCCCGGGTTGAGGTGCGGCAGCAAACCGGTCTCCTCCAGGACCCTGATGGCCATGGCCCGCACATAGGCGAGCGTGTCCTCATACCCGCGCGCGTCCAGCCACTCCCGTGCCGCGGGCCAGCGATCCTCCGGGCGGTCTCCGAGGGTGAACAGCGCCTCCTTGCAGCCGTGCGCCGCACCCCTTCGGGCGATGTCGATGACCTCGTCCGGGGAAAGGTACGCGGCGGGCAAGCGATGCGGGACCGTCGCGAACGTGCAATAGTGACAACGGTCTCGACAGAGGCGAGTCAAAGGGATGAAGACCTTGCGGGAGTAGGTGACCGTCCCAGGACGACCGGCCCCGAGCATGGCCGCGTCCCGCACCCGGGCCGACGCGGTGAACAGAGACTCCAGGTCCTCACCTCGCGCGCCCAGCAGGACCAGCGCCTCCGCCTCGTCCAAGGTCTTGCCGGCATGGACGCGGGCCGCGGCTCGTCGCATGGAGGAAACAGGCACGCCTGGCAGCCTAGTGCCTCCTCATAACGGGAGACGCGCGCATCGCGGCCCCCTGCCGGACCCCGGGAGCCGACGGGCCGCCTCCGGCGCTACGGTCGCGGATTCCACCACGGGCGTCCATGACAGGAGCCTGAGAAGGGGCCCGATGTCGCCCCGACCGTCGAACCTGATCTGGGTCATGCCAGCGAAGGAAGCGAGGAGCGGCCCTGGTGCCCGGGTCCACTGAACCTGGATCCGCCGGAGCACATTCGTGCGCATTGGTGACCGGGTTGAGGTGAGGCCCTTCGATTGCGGGCAGGAAGAAGCCGCCGGTCTGCCCGGCATTTCCACGTGGGGTCGTTCCTGGTAGGAGCAGAAGGGGTGCTCAGGTGGGGGCCAGCGCGGCGTGGAACATGGCGTCCCAGGGGTGGGCCCAGGGCCAGTTCGTGGGCAGGTGCAGCCGGAGGCGTCGGGCCCGGTTGGCGATCCGGGCGGGGATGTTGATCAGCTGGGCACGGATGGTCGCGGGCCGGGCGCGGGCGTGCCGGGCCGAGGCCAACGTCGCGGCGGCCCGGGTCAGGTTGTACGCGATCGCAGCCAGCACCGTCCACGCCCCGTTTGCGCAGAAGTCCCCGGAGGGTGCGTGCGCGAGCGGGCCTGATTTCAGGTCGGCGATGACCTGCTCAACGACCGCGTGGTCGCGGTGCGAGGCTTCGGCGGCCAGCATCGACAGCGGGGAGTTGCTGAACACGGTGTGGTGGCGGTGGGTGGTGAACAGCTGGGCTTGCCCGGCCGGCACGGACTTGGGATTGCGCCGGGCGACCCGGCGCACGATCAGCCGGGCGGTCACGTGCTGATCCTGGGGCCGGGACGTGAACGCGGTGTAGGGCACCTCGGCCACTTGCGCCTCGGAGATCCACCGTTGCTCGGCTTCTTCCCAGATCGCTTCCGGGTACTTGATGCCCACCCACGCGTCCTCGGGGATCCGGGTGATCGCCGCGGTCACGGCCGGGTCCATCCGCGCGGTCACCGAGAAGTACGCCCCCGCCGCGGTGGTGGCGGCGATGACGTCACGGTTGTAGTACGCACTGTCCGCGCGCACCGTGACCAGACCCACCGCTCCGGCCTTCTTAGCGGTGGACACGGCATCGCCGATCATCCGGGGCGCACCGTGGGCCGAGGACGTGTTGCCCTTACGCAACCGGGTGCCCACGATCACCGGCGCCGCCGTCGGCGTGGACAGGGTCGCGATCTGGACGTTCAGACCCTTCACTTTGGTGTACCCGTACCCGACGCCTTGCTTGGCGTACCCGTGGGTGGCCCGAATCGTGTCATCGATGTCCACGTAGGCGACCTGATCGGCACCACCCAACAACGGGGTCGCGCGGGCCAGGTTCACCAGCAACCGGGAGGCGACCGCGTCCAGCTGCCGCACGTGGCCGAACTGATACCCGCGCAGGTGAGTGCCCAACGTGGTCGGCGCCCGGCACCCGGCGAACAGCCGGGGCATCCCGCCGTGGCGGACCAGGTCCACGTCCTCGATGCTGTCCGCGCCGGCAACCATCCCCGCCACCAACGAGGCCACCTTCAAGTCCGCGTTCGCGCCGGCCGACCCGGGCACGCTGACATGCTCACCGACCAGGCCCGGGAGCCCGGCCTTCTCGGCCAGGGCCATCACCGGCACCAGCCCAGCGCAGGCGATCAGGTTCGGGTCATCGAAATCAGCAGAGAGGTTGTGACAGACTCGCACTATCGGGTGCTCCTGTATCTGGTGAGATGTGAACCGTCAGAAGTCCCATTCTCCCAGCTCACAGGGGCATTCGTTTGTCACGACCCGGCCATCAACCCTAAAGATTCGGCGGATCCAGGCTGAATCACCGACCTGTCGTCGGCGGTCGCACCGGCGGACGCGACGTCGAGGACCCCAGCGCCCCTGCCCGACGCCAGGGTCTCGGGGGCTGCACGACCTGCTGGAGGCCGCGGTACGAGCGGGCGCCGATGCGGTCCAGGTCCGGGCGAAGGAGGCCACCGACCGTGCCCTGTTCGCCTCACGACCATGGTGGTTGACCGGCTCCGCCTGCTTGGGGCAACGGCGTCGTCAACGACCGGTTGGACGTCGCGCTGGGCGCCGGCACCGACGGTGTCCACCTCGGCCTCGCCGACCTGCCCGTCCGCCCGGTTCGCCACCTCGCGACCCAGGTTCTTCACGTCGGGGCCACCTGCCGCAACGAGCAGCACACCCGGCAGGCGCGCGACGAGGGGGCCGACTACCCTGGCGTCGGACCGGTCTACGCGACCGACACTAAGCAGGGACTCCCTGACCCAGTTGGCCACGGCCGTCCGAGCAGCCGCTGCGTTCCTGCCGGTGGTGGTGGCCGGCGTCACCGTGCAGCGCATCCCTCAGGTCATAGCCGCACGTGCACACGACGTCGCGGTCGTCGGCAACATCTCCCAGGCCCCAGATCCAGGGCAGGCCGCACGCAGATCGTCGAGGCCGTGCTTGCAGCATGAGGGTCGCGGTCATCGGCGCCGGCTATCGGGCTCGCCTGCGCGGAGGAGCTGCTCGGTGCAGGACCTGAGGTGCCCGTCGTCGACGCCGCCCCGACCCAAGGAACCACCTACACCGCGGCGTGGATGGCCGACGCCGAAGCCTGGCACGGGGAGTCGGCCCTGCCTCGGCTGGGGTCGTCTCCGCGGGCGACTGGGCCTGGCAAGACGGATGGGAACAGCTGTTCACCAACACCTGCGGACCACCCACGACCGCGACCCCCTGACCATCCAGCCCCCGCCGGGCGCGACCGCACCCAAGAACCGTGGAAGAGCCGGACAGACCGGCGGTCACCTCACGCCCTTCCGCCGACCAGAAAACGCTCACACATCACCACAGAACCCGGCCAGTGGATCTGGGCTATTGCACCCGGCACGGTGGCAGAGGGATCTGCCAGCAGCGGCATTCGCGACAGTGGCCCAGACGGAGACGTCAGGGGTCAGACGGCAAGGGGGTCGACCCGACGGACGGCCGCAGATCAGTAGGTGGCCCGGCCCCCGCTGATGTCATAGACGGCCCCGGTGGAGAAGCTCACCCGCTCCGAGGCGAGGAACGCGATGAGTTCTGCCACCTCCCCCGGGCGGCCGACGCGTTTCATGGGGATCAGGCTCGTGATGTGTGCAAGCACCTCCGGGGCAGTGGCAGCGTTCATCGGAGTAGCGATCACGGCGGGAGCAACGGTGTTGACGAGGACGCCGGTGGTTGCCAGTTCCTTTCCCACAGACTTGCCGAGGCCGATTACGGCAGCCTTCGACGCGGAGTAGGCGGCGAGGTTCGGGTTGCCGTCCTTGCCGGCCATACTCGCGACGTTTACCACGCGCCCCCAACCCGCGGCAACCATGCCCGGGACGAACGCCCGCATACACGCAACCGTACCGAGGACGTTAATGTCGAGAGTCCGGCGCCACTCCTCGGACGACGTCTCTAGCAGAGGCTTGTTGGGTCCGACGGTACCGGCGGAGTTGACCAGCACGTCGACGAGACCAATGCCTGCTGCCGCTGCACGCAGGGCCTCGTCGTCAGTGACGTCGACAACGAAGTCGGCCCCGTCCACGACATCGAGGGTGAGCACCCGAAGGCCGTCGGCCCGAAGCCGCTGGGCAGTGGCCGCACCGATACCGCTCATACCTCCAGTCACCACGGCGGTCCGCCCGTTGCCTGCAGGCAGCGCGGCTGTCTCGGAAGGGCTGTCAGTCATTACTCTCCTAGGTGGCGCGGCCGGCATCTTGGTACATCGTGGGTCCGCATTCAGCGATGCACATCGTCGTGGGAGCCGAGCGCAGGTAGTTCTGCACTGCTGGGCAATCCCTCCCAGTCGCCGTCTACGCTGACGGCGAAGGCGCCGCAGCGTGCGCCTGCGGCGAGGCGCTCTGGGATGTCTCCTCCGCGAAGGACCTCGCTGAGGTATCCCGCTGCGAAGGCGTCACCAGCACCCACTGGGTCGACCTCCTGCACCTGGAAGATTGGGGCTTCGAATTGCTCCCTGCCGACGAGGGCCAACGCACCCGCTTTGCCACGCTTCAGGATGACCTGTTCTGGGCCGAGCGCGGCAAGGCCGCGTGCTAGGTCGAGCTCGGTGACACCGTCGGTCATCAGCCGTGCCTCATCTACGGTGGCGAACACCAGGTCCGCCTGCTGGACGAGTTTGGTTAGAACGGGGACGGCTTCACCCGCTTGCCACAGTTGGCGACGGACATTTAGGTCCAGCGACACGGTGGTCCCCGCGGCTCGAGCGGCAGCCACGGCGCCCCAACAGGTTTCGCGAGCGGTCTCGCTCAGTGCGGCGGTGATGCCAGTCAGATGGAGGAGCGAGGCGTTGGCAATGAGATCGAGATCCAGATCGGAGATGTTCAGTCGTGAGCCGGCGCTGCCGTCTCGGTAGTACGTGACACGGTTCAGCCATGCTGCTCGGCGTTCCTTGAACAGCAGGCCAGTCGGGGCCTCAGAATCGACGATGGCCCGGGTGTCGACCCCCTCCGCCCGCAGAACCTGCGTAATGAGCCGCCCGAACTCGTCGTCACCGACCCTTCCGAACCAGGAGGCAGCAACTCCCAGCCGGGCAAGTCCGATCGCCAGGTTCGACTCGGCACCGGCAATACCGACGTCGAGGCTGCCAGCGTGACGCATCGGGCCCCGCCGTGGTGTGGTGAAGCGCGCCATCGATTCGCCGAAGGTGACGACGTCGGTCATCGAGGGCCTCCCCCGCCACCGCGAGCGGCCGCGACTTCGTCTAGGACCGCCCTGCACCGCCCTGCCAGCGCAGTTAGCGATCCGTCCGCGAACACAGATCCCAGAAGCGGCGATCCGATGCCCATGCCGACGACCCCGAGTTCCAGCAGGGGCCGGATGTGGTCCAGACTCACACCACCGGTCGGGATGAGGGGTACGTGTGGAAGTGGGCCGCCGAGGTCGCGAAGGTAGGTGAGACCGCCCATAGCTCGCCAGGGAAAGACCTTCACGGCCGTCGCGCCCCACTGCCATGCCCGCAGCACCTCCGTCGGCGTCAGGGCCCCTGGGTACCACGGCAGCCCTGCTCGCGCGGCTGCTTCTCCGACGTCCGGGTTTGTGTCTGGAGCGACGATGAAACCGGCGCCGAGACCTTGCCCCTCTGTGACCTGGTCAGGTTGGGTCACCGTACCCACCCCGACCGTGACGCCGTCCTGGGATGCGAGCTGCGGCAGCACGACCTGCCAACCCGGGGTGTTGGTGGTCAGTTCCAGGTGTCGGATCCCGGCACTGACGAGCGTGTCACACACTTCTGCCAAGTTGCTGCCGTCGCCTCCGCGGACGATGGCCATGATGGGCTCGCGGTCGAACACGTGGGGGATCGGGAGGCGATTCATCGCATGGCTCCAAGCCGGATGATGCCCTCGCGGACATCATCGTCAGCCGCTGCCAGCGAAAGGCGGATCCAGCCCTCGCCGGTCGCGCCAAAGGCTGTCCCGGGAGCGACCGCCACCCGCTGCCGAGCCAGGAGGGTGAGAACCCAGTCATCGACCGGTTCATCGGCGATGTCTCGGACGTCTACCCAGATGTAGAAGGCTCCATGAGGCTCCAGAAAGGGGATGCCTTGGTCCTGGAGCAGTTCCATGGCCAGGGAGCGTCGGCGGGCGTAGGAGTCCCGCATCTGCCTCACGTGGTCCTGTGGCCCTTCAAGCGCTGCCACGGCGGCGGCCTGCGCGGGGGCATTCACGCAGGAGATCATCGCCTCCTGGAGCTTGGCCGCGACGGTCGCGATCTCTGGAGGGCACGCGAGGTAGCCCACCCGGACCCCCGTCATGGCGTAGGTCTTGGAGAAGCTGAAGGCGCTGAGCACTACGCCGGTCGAGTCGAAGACAGCTGTGCTCACGTGCGGGATGTCGTAAATGAGCCCGTCGTAGCACTCGTCCGACACCAACCAAATGTTGTGCCGCTCGGCGAAGTGGACGAGTTGCTCCAGCGTGTCTGCCGGAATGACCGCCCCCAGTGGGTTCGAGGGACTGTTGACGACCAGAACCTTCGTCCGTGGGGTGACCAACTTCTCGAGGTCAGCGACCTGGGGCACGAACTTGTGCACCGGCGCGAGGGCGTAGCCCACTGGAGTGGCTTCCTGCAGCTCGACGGCCATCCTGAAGTTCGGCCATCCCGGCTCAGGGATGAGTGCTTCATCCCCGGCACTGAGTGTCATCGACAGGGCCAGGTGGAGTGCCTGCATGCCTCCTGCCGTGACGATGACCTGCTCTGCTGGAACGGCGAGTCGGTTGTGACCGGCGAGCTTGGTGCTGATCGCCTCACGTAGCGACGGGACACCGGCATTGGGCACATAGTGCGTCTCTCCGTTGGCGTAGGAGCGTTGCGCGGCTTCCAGCACGTGTCTGGGTGGGAGGAAGTCCGGCTCACCGACGTGCAGGCCGATGACATGGCCGCCGCGTTGCCAGGCGGCATCCATGACCCTGCGGATGCCCGAGCGGGGCATGTGCTGAGCGTGTGGAGACAGAAGAGGCATGGCGGAACCGGCGCTTTCTTGATCGGTGCGGTGTTCGTCGGTGTCGGGCGTCCGAGAAGCGCCGCAGCACCGTGACTCATTTTGCGAAGCCGAACAACCGGCTGGCGGTGCCGCCGAGGACGAAACTGCGATCGGCTTCGGTCAAGTACCCGAGTGCGATGTCGACCAGGTGCCGGGTGCGGTCATAACCGGGCTCGGCCTCGATCCAGGGCCAGTCCGAAGCCCACATCGTGCGCTGTGGGCCAAAGGCGTCGACCAACCTCGCCCCCACATCATGAAGGTCGGTGTAGGGGTATGGCTCATGGGAGAGTGCGTAGTGGCCCGAGAACATCAGATTGAACGACGGGAACCGCGCCAGATCGAGAACCTCGTCGCGTCGTTGCGCAGTCAGGCCCGTGGCAAACCACGGCCTACCGTGCTCATCGACCCGCATGTCGTACGGCGTGAATCCGAGGTGGTTCAGAACTACCCTCAGTCGGGGGTAGTGCTCGCCCACTTCCGCGAGGAAGGGCGCCTGATCGGGTGGCAGATAGCTCCACAGGATCGCGCCCACCGCCTGCATGTGAGCCAGGAGGGGGTTAACCGGTGATGCGGTGAGCGAGGATCCGGGGTCCCCGAGCCACATGGTCCTCACCGCGGAGAAGGGAAACTCCTCCCGCCGTCGGCGAAGTTGTTCCACCGGGTTCAGTCCGGTGCGGCCAAGTTCATCTGGTGAGGCGATCGCTACGGCTCGGAAGCGCTCGGAGTTAGCCGCGAGGTGGGAAGCGACGTACTCATCGGCTGGGTCCAGGGGGACGAGTACCGCATAATCCACTCCGGCGCTGTCAAGATGCTCGCGATAGGCCTCGAGTGTCGCGGTGCGTTCCTCGGGGACGAGCTCGCTTGTACTGCGCGGGTCGCGGTCGGCAGAGGAAAAGACGTGGGCGTGCGCATCGACGACGGGGACCATGGCTCACTTCCTTGTCTTCGACACAAAAATGCTGACTGCGGCGATGATGATGACCCCGCGGATGAGGTCGGTGATCGTAGAAGGGAACTGCAGCAGGGTGATCGAGTTGGTGATGAGCGACAAGAGCGCCACGCCACCCATCGTGCCCAGCAGGGTTCCCCTTCCGCCCAGCAACGATGTCCCGCCGAGGACGACCACGGTAATGGCGCTGAGTTCGAGCCCCTCGCCGGCCGTAGGGCTGCCCACACTGGAACGAGCGGCAAGGATTATGCCTGCCGCGGCGGCGAGTAGTCCGGCCACGGCGTAGGCCTTGATCCGGACTCGGTCGACATTGATTCCTATGACCCGCGCCGCTTCCAGGTCACCACCGGTCGCGACGACGTGCTTGCCCCATGCGGTGAGGTTGAGAAGGCACCAAGAGACTACGATGGCGAACACCAAAAGGAAGAAGATGTAGGGAATGGGGCCGATTCGACCGATCGCTAGGGCAGACAAACCCGAGGTAACCCGCCCGGCAGGCGTGTCCGAAATCAGCAGTGCGGTGCCGCTGAAGACGTAGAGGGTCCCGAGTGTGACGATGAACGGCTGCATACCGAGCTTGGTGACAAGCACTCCATTGATGGCACCCAACATGCCGGCGAGCAAAAGCGCTCCGACGACGACGGGCACCGTCCGTACGGGGTACCCGTCTATGAGCACGGCAGTCAGGAGCGTGACCAGTGTGACCAACGCTCCGATCGACAGGTCGATCCCTCCGGTGAGAATCACGGTGTGCTGACCGAGCGCGACGAGGCCGAGGACCACAGCGCTGGTGAGCAGCGCCGCGAGGTTGCCCGTTGTCCAGAGCGCGCCACCGCGCAGGATGGTGAGCGCGAGGACAAGTAGGCCGACGATGATCCACACGGCTGCGCCGCGATGCACAAGGTCGTTCAGTACTGCGGTAGGGCGACGATGGACGTCCGCCCTCGTCGTGGCGGCGGTCACCGCTGGGCTCCCGTTGCCAGGTGCATAATTTCCTCGGCACTTTCGATGTCCTGAGAGCCGCCGGGCACCTCGCCCACGACGCTGCCGCCACGGCATACGAGCACGCGGTGAGCCAGGCCCATCACTTCGGGCAGCTCGCTGGAGGCAATGATGATGCTCAACCCGGAAGCCGCGAGATCGCCGATGATGTCGTAGATCTCCGACTTCGCGCCGACATCCACTCCTCGGGTGGGCTCGTCGAGCAGAAGGACAGTGGGGTTCACGCCTAGCCACTTGGCCAGCACGACCTTCTGTTGGTTCCCACCGGATAGGTGCCTAGTGGTCTGACCCGGCCCTGAGGCTCGGATAGCAAGCGATTGCTGTGCCTCGGCGAAGCTCTTTGCCTCAGCTTTCGGTTGGAGCCACCCGGCATTGCTGATGGAGCGCAACGCGGTCAAGGTGACGTTTGCGGCCACTGGCAGGTCGAGTATCAAACCGTCTCGTTTGCGTTCTTCCGGTACCAGCACGATGCCAGATCGCACGGACTGCCGGAGCGAGTCAGGAAGTCGATGGCCCGCGATCTCGACAATTCCCGCCTCTCGCCCACGGACGCCCGCAATAGTGCGGAGCAGGCGAGTGCGCCCTGCCCCCATCAAACCGGCAAGGCCCACGATCTCGCCGCGTCGTACATCGATGTCCACGGGTTCGGCATCACTGCCGCGGGGAATCAGCCCACGGACGCTGAGGATTACATCCCCACGGTCCGAGTGTGGTGGAGGAAAAAATACATCGACTTCCCTACCGACCATGTCACGAATGATCCGCTCGGTCGTGTAGTCATCCACGGTGCCGGTGGACACCACCCGCCCGTCACGCAGGACGGTGATGTCGTGGGCAAGATGATGAACCTCGTCCAGCAGGTGGGTGATGTACAGCACCGCGACGCCATCTTCGGCAAGCTGGCGAACCACCGCATGCAGTGCCTCGAGCTTGTCGCCGGCCAGCACCGCTGACGGCTCATCGAGGATGAGCACCTTACTGCGACGAACGAGCGCACGAGCGATCTCCAGAAGTTGCCTGCTCGCCAGCGAGAGTTCGCCAGCGTTCATGGACAGGTCGAGCTCGCCCATGGCGACCCGCTCCAATGCCCGCCTCGCCAGTTGCCGCTGCTCATTGGTGCGGAGCACCCCTCGTCTAGTCGCCTCATGACCGAGCATCACATTGTCCAGGACTGTCATGTGGGGCAGCACGGTCAGTTCCTGCTGCACCGAGGCGACGCCATGGCTCAGGGCGTCGCGGGGTGACTGGAACGTGATCTCACGGTCAGACACGCGCAGCAGCCCGGCATCGGGCTGGTGCGTACCGGTCAGCATCTTCACGAGTGTCGACTTGCCTGCGCCGTTCTCACCAAGCAGCACGTGGACCCGTCCTCGCCGGAGCGCGAGGTCGACGTCGGCAAGGGCCTGGACACCCGGGAAGTGCTTGGACACCGCCCGGGCTTCCAGGACCGTGGATTCACTCATCGTGTCTCGGCCCTCGGTCACTCGGCGTCGCACAGCCCCAAGGAAACGAGCAGTTCCTCGGGCGCCGAGCTAGGGACCAGGAGCCCGCCATCGCAGTCCTCGCGGATGTACTCAGAGGCGGTCTCCGCGGTGAAGCTGGGTGAGTCGATGTACACCTTGTTGAGGACGTTCTCGCCCTCCAAGAGGCTCAGCGCGGTGTCCAAGCACTCCGTGCTCATCTCCGGGGGAAACGTGCTCAGCGCAAATTTCGCGTCCGTGCCCTCAGCAGCCATCAGGAACTCGTTGATCGCGTCACCCGTGATCGGTGGAACAGGCAGTCCGGCCTCTTGGTAGGCCTGGACAACACCGATAGCGCCGTACCCGGAATCGGACCAGATCGCGTCGAGGTCGGGATGGGCGGAGATGAGGTTCTGCGCAACAGTCTTGGCCACGGTGGGTGACCATTCGGTGAACTGCTCGGTCACGATTTCGATGTCCGGGTACTTCACGAAAGTCTCCTTGGCCGCAGCCACCTGGTACTCAGCGGTGGGCACTCCGGCCAGACCGGAGAGGATGGCGACCTGGCCGGACCCTTCGATCTCCTTGGCGATCCACTCGGCGTAGGCCGAACCCAGCAGGTCGTACTGGCGGGTCACTGTCGCGACGGCCTGGGATGACTCGGGCAGGATGCCCGAGCACAGCACCACGGGGATCCCGTCATCGACGGCGGCCTTCACCTGCCCGGAGATGCCCTCGCCCATGGGAACGACGACCATTGCGTCTGGATCCTGACTGGCTAGTTGCTGAATGTTGTCGACCTGCGCCGTCGCGTCGCCGTTGGCCGAGGCATAGAGGACCTCGGCGCCCACCTCGTCGGCGCGGTACCGGAAAGCTTCTTCACTCAGAAGGCCCCAAGAGTTGTTGGGCCCCTGGGCCGCCAACGCCACTCGGTAGGTGTCGCCCCGCTTGGGCTCCGCTTCCCACTGGGAAGCATCAACCTCGCAAACCTCTTCATCGACTGGCTCGAAATCGCTCAGCCCGAAAGCCTCACCGGTGGACTCCCACACCGAGGTGTACTGGGCCTGGGCCTCCTCGGCATTGATGCAGTCGCCATCGGTGGCTCCGGCGGTGTCCGTGCCCTCCTGCTCGGTGGAACAGGCAGCCAGCCCTAGCGCGGCTACAGCCCCGATGGCTATGGCTGTGCGACCTGCCAGTCTCTTTTCGGCGCTCACTTCGATTCTCATGGCGTTCCCTTCAGTTGTGTCGCGGTACGGGGGTTGTTTTTAGACGACATGCGCGGGCGGAAGGGCACCTTCAGTGACGACTTCTGCAACCAGACCGCCACGAGGATCACTGCGCCGGAGACTACTAGTTGTGCGCCGCCGCCCGCCCCGAGCTGGATCAACCAGGTCAACATGAGGGCCAGGAGGAGAACCCCGAGGGCGGTCTGGCGGATGCGTCCCTTGCCTCCCGAAAGGGCGATGCCACCGATGACCGCGGCGGCGATGGAGTTGAGGTCCAGGTCGCGTACCAGGGCAGCGTCGACAAAGCCGATGAAGCCGGCGTTGACCAGGCCCGCCAACACGCCAGTAAGTGATGCGATGACGTAGCCCGAGGCCGTGACGAGACCGACCCGGATACCGGACATCATGGCGGCGTCGCTGTTCAGCCCCGTGGCATACACCCGACGCCCAGCCGTTGTCTTGCCCAGGATGAGACCGGTTAGAAGCGCAGCGACGGCGAACAGGACTGCGGGTACGGGGACCTGTAGGACGCGCCCCGACCCCAACCACGCCAATCCCTCCGGGATCCGGCCGGAGGGCGCGCCCCCGGTCCAAGCGATGATGACGCCCTGCAGCAGGACAAACGTGGCGAAGGTCGCCACGAACGGGGGGACCGACCTGAGGACGACGAGGCCGGCGTTGAGCATGCCGACTCCGAGACCGGCGAGGATGCACAGGATAACGCCGACGGCCAGAGCATCGTTACGTCCGGCGGTATAGGTCGCCAGCACTACGGAGGTCAGCGAAACGACGCCACTCAGTGACAAGTCGATTCCGCCGAGAAGCAGCACGACGGTCTGACCGAGGGCCACGATACCGATAACACCGATCTGGAACAGCACCAGTCGCAGGACGCCCGGACTGTAGAACGTTGGTGTCGTGATCGCTGCGAGGACGAGGATCACGGCGATACCCGCCAAGGGCGCCAGGGTGGTGCTCCTCAGTCGGAAGTTCCGCATTCTTGGCGCCGTCACCTGATCCGAGGTCATGAGGCGCCCCCGGGTGGACGGGAACGACTCAGGTAATCTCTACATAGGATCTCGTAGAGTGCGACGGTGCTGCGTACCGCTTCCACGGATACCCATTCGTCGGCGCCATGCGCGCGGCGCAAGAGGCCAGGCCCCAGCGCGGGTAGGCACGCCAGGCCAGGACGGGGAGCCGCGAACCAACTGGTGTCCGTCGTACCAGGAAACACGGCCAACGGCAACGCTGCACCCAGCACCTTGCCCGCCGCGCGCTGAACTGCAGCCACGACCGGATCGGCAGCTCGCGTCTGCGTGCCGTCCAGCCAGTGCCGCGGTTCGTCATCGAACGAGACGGAATAGTTGGCACCGGTAGCGGACGCCGTGGTGGCCAACAGCCCGCGCACCTCGTCCAAGGTCCGGTCGGCATCCATGCCGGGCAGGGTCCTGATCTCTAGGGTGCTCAGCATTCGTTGCGGGAGCACGCCGTAGCCATAACCGCTGCTGTAGGTCAGACCCGGGTTGACCGTGACCTCCCAGTCCCGCAGGTTGTCGACGTTCTCTGGCGCCCTTGGTTCCAGGCCGTCCGCTAGGGCCGATACGGCGTGAGCGATGTCAACCCCGGCATTACGGAAGGCCAGGAGGGCGCTCAACGAGGAGTGGCCCTGCTGTGCCTCCGCGGTAACCTGAAACCGGCCAAGGCCGCGGCTGACAAGGTGCAGACTGTCGTAGTCGTCATGGATGCCGCCGGGCTCGCCTATGATCAGCGCGTCGAGATCGAGATCAGTGTTCTCGGCTAGGTGGCGTGCCCCGTACACGGCGCCGTCCTCCTCGTCGGCCGTGAAGATGAGCGAGAGTCGGCCGGTGGTAACGTCCGCACTCCGCACCAGGCGTCCTACGGCGACAATCATGGCCGCGATTGCGCCTTTCATGTCGGCTGAGCCCAAGCCATAGAGTCGGTCCCCATTGACAGCCGCGAGAAAGGGGTCGACGGTCCAGCGCGCCGCACCGAGCGGCTTGGTGTCGATGTGACCGCAGAGGGCGAGGTGTGATCCGCCAGAGCCAAAGTCGATAGTCACCACGAGGTTCGGCCGGTCCGGATGCGCCGCTTCAACGGTCGCCGTGGGAAGCCCGGCCTCGACGAGGAGTTCCTGGATCAGAGCAGCCACAGCGACCTCGTTACCATCCCGGACTGGACTAGGCGTACGGATCAGACGTTGTGCCACATCAACGACGTCCACGGTGCAGCCCTTCTGGTGTGGTGTGATTGATTTGGGGCCGCGCCCGGGTTGATGTCGCGACGCGGAGCCGTCGTCATTGATACTTGGCGGCCCACTCGACGCCTTGCCACGTCTGCATCGAGGAGGGTTCAAGTCGGATCAGCCAACGCGGCTTGTCGAGCGTGGGCTTCAGGTAACTGGGACCGTTCTCTCCCAGGTAGCGCAGGGACATGCGCTCAGCGATGGGAACCCACGCGCCGCCGACGTTGGGCTCTTCAACGATCGTTGCCCGACATTGTGCGGCCACCTTGCGTTGGCCGGCGGCCTCGTCGATCGTGATGGCGGCACGTTCGTTGGCAGCCATGTAGCGAGCCCACCGGGACCTCTCACGCGCGACCAACAAGAAGGCGGAGCCGTCCCATTCGTGCCAGCACGGCACGACGTATGGCCAGCCGTTCTCGTCGAGGCAAGCCACTCGGGCGATGGAGCCCTCGGCAAGGAACGACTCAACCTCCTCACGATCGAGTTTGCCGATCCTGCCGCGCCATGACTGGTCGTCCTGATTTGGTTCCTCTGACATCCGGGGGCTTCCTTTCTCGGTCGGTGGGTGCGCTCAGGATGGGGATGATTGCGCATGGAAATCTGTTGCCGGCACGTTGGGCTGGCCGAGTCGGGTCGATAATTGGTCAGCCACCGAGCAGACGGTAGGCGCCAGAGCGACAACATCGTGCACGCTAAACCGGTAGGCCGGGGCCGAGACGGAGATGGCAGCCGCGACCTTGCCGGTGTGGTCGTAGACGGGAGCCGCGACACAACGGACACCGGCCTCGTTCTCGATGTCGTCGATGGCATAGCCACGCTCTCGGACCAGGGCGAGGTGCCGTTCCAGCTCGGCACGGTCGGTGATGGAGTTCTCGGTGCGCTGAGCCAGATTCATACCCTCCAGGAGGTCAGCGCGCTCGTGCGGTGTAGCGAAGGCCAGCAACGCCTTACCGATCCCTGTGCAGTGGAGTGGGTTGAGATAACCGACGTTGGCGCGGGGGCGCACTGCTTGGGGACTTTGCGCCGCGACCACGTAGAGCACCTCGCGTCCATCGAGAACTCCCATGAAGCACGTCTCCTGGGTCAACTCCCGCAGCCCCTCGAGCAGGTCCTTGCCCTGCTGGGGCGCGTCCAGGGTGTTGATGAACTGCTGCCCCCAGGAGGCCACGCGGGGTCCAAGGAGGTAGGCGCCGTTGCGGTCGGTGCGCAACACGTTCAGGTCGCACAGCACGTCTACCAGTCTGATGACCGTGCTGCGGGGCAGTCCGCTGAGCGCCACGAGCTCCTCCTGCCGTGGCGGCTGACTGCTCCGGGCCACGCGGTCGATGAGGGCAATCCCCTTGACCAGGGCCTTCGCCGAGCCGGAAATGGACCCGACGTCCAAAACCGGATTGGACATGTCGCCCATTGTGACCCCCACGTGGTAGAAATACAAGAGTCCAGCAAGAAACCTCGACTCCTGAGCGCCACGGCGGTCGGATGCGGCGCCCGCGGCGTCGTGCTGACGATGTGTTCTTTGGGGTCCCCAACGGCCAGTGTTGGCCACACCTGAGGTGGTCTGGTCCGGTGCTATCCGAGAGTGGGAGTGCGGTGCGGTTTCTGCAGTTAATTGAGCGTGGGGTGCAGGTTCCCGTGGCGCAGGTCGAGGACGGGCAGGGCGGGGTGGCCACGTATGACCTCTCCTCGCTCACCGATCAGATCAGCGGTGACTTCCTGGCTAGTGGCGGGCTAGCGCGGGCGGCCGAGGCCGTGCGTGGCGGCCGGTTGCCGGAGGTGGATGTGGCCGGCCGTCGGGTGGGTGCGCCAATCGCGCGTCCCGGTGCGGTGTTGTGTATCGGGATGAACTACGCCGCGCACGCTGCCGAGTCCGGTGCGCAGCCGCCAGCGCAGCCGGTGCTGTTCCTCAAGACACCGAACACGGTGGCTGGTCCGAACGACGCGGTGCGGATCCCGGCGCGCAGCCAAAAGACCGATTGGGAGGTCGAGCTGGCGGTGGTGATCGGCCAACAGGCCAGCGAACTGTCCTCGCCGGAGGAGGCAGCGCGCTGCATCGCCGGGTATGCGGTGGCCAACGACCTGTCCGAGCGGACCTGGCAGATGGAGGAGTCCGGCGGTCAGTGGTCCAAGGGCAAGTGCGCCCCCGGCTACACGCCGCTGGGTCCGTGGCTGGTGCCGGCCGACGAAGTGCACGCCGACAACCTGCGCCTGCGGACCTGGGTCAACGGGGAGCCGCGGCAGGACTCCACCACGGCCGACCTGATCTTCTCGGTGCCCTTCATCGTGCACCACCTGAGCCAGTACCTCACCCTCGAGCCGGGCGACGTGGTCCTGACCGGCACGCCGGCGGGCGTGGCCCTGTCGGGGCGGTTCCCGTACCTGAAGCGCGGTGACGTCGTCGAGATGGAGATCGAGGGGCTCGGCCGCCAGCGCCAGAAGTACGTGGGAGGAGAGAAGTGAGCGACACGGACATGAACGGCAGGGAGTTCCAAGGGCTGGTCGCGCTGGTGACCGGCGGCGGCTCCGGGATCGGGGCCGCGACAGCTGACCTGCTGGCCGCCCGTGGTGCCACGGTGGCGGTGCTGGACCTGCAGCCGCTGGCCGATGGGCCGCACCTGGCCGTGACCGGGGACGTGGCCGACCGGGCTTCGGTCGACTCTGCGGTCGCCCTCGTCGTGGAGCGGCTGGGCCGCCTCGACGTCGTGGTCAACAACGCTGGCATCGGCGCCCAGGGCACCGTCGCTGATAACAACGATGCCGAGTGGAACCGGGTGCTGCAGGTCAACGTGGTCGGGATGGCCCGGGTGGTCGCCGCCGCACTGCCGCACCTGCGCCGGTCACCGGCCGGCGCGGTGGTCAACGTGTGCTCGATTGCCGCCACCGCCGGGCTGCCCAGCCGGGTGCTTTACAGCGCCAGCAAGGGCGCAGTGCTGTCGATGACCCTGGCGATGGCCGCCGACCACGTCCGCGAAGGGATCCGGATCAACTGCGTCAACCCCGGGACCGCGGATACCCCGTGGGTCGAGCGACTGCTTGACTCCGCCGAGAATCCCGCCGCCGAGCGCGCCGCGCTCAACGCCCGCCAGCCCCACGGCCGGCTGGTCTCGGCCGACGAGGTAGCCGGCGCCATCGCCTACCTGGCCTCCCCCCTGTCCGGTTCGACCACCGGCACCTCGCTGGCGGTCGACGGTGGCATGCATGGCCTCCGGCTGCGATCTCGTAGCCAGTAGCCGCCCGGCGCGCGGCGGTCCCACCACGAGGAATCCCGCGGGCCGTTCTCGTACAGCACCCGAGCCGGTAGCCCCTTCCGCACAGGTGCCCGAGCCCCGACCTGCGGGCAGTCGCATCCTTGTCGCACGGAGACGAAGGGCCAGTCCGCTGCATGCATGGTCTCTTCGGTTTCCGGCGGGTTCGCTCGTGTCGCGTGTCGTAAGTGACTTTACGGTCGGTGTTTGGGAGAATGGGGTATGTCTGTTGCTGCCCCGCTGGCGCTGCGCGCTGGTGATGAATCCACGCTGACCTCGATGACCCGGTCGTCCACGGTGGAGGCCGGTCTGGCCCGACGTGCCCGGATCGTGCTGTTGGCCTCCCAGGGCGTCTCGAACACGACGATCGCGGCGACGGTGGGGGTGTCCCGGCCGACGGTGATCGACTGGCGGTCCCGGTACACCGCTGGCGGGGTCGCTGCACTGAAGGACCTGCCCCGCTCGGGTCGCCCCAGCCGAATCGATGACCTGGCCGTGGTGGTCGAGACGCTGGTAGGTCCACCGAAGGAGTTGGGGGTGACGCACTGGTCGGCTCGATTGCTAGGTCGACACCTGGGGATCTCGTTCGCCTCGGTGGCCCGGATCTGGCGTGAGCACGACCTCAAGCCGTGGAAACGGGAGACGTTCAAGTTCTCCACCGACCCCGAGCTGGAGGCCAAGGTCCGCGACGTCGTCGGCCTCTACTTGAACCCACCGGACAAGGCTGTGGTGCTGTGCGTAGACGAGAAAGCGCAGATCCAGGCGTTGGACCGGACCTCCCCGATCCTCCCGCTGCGGCCCGGGTTGGCGGAGAAGGCCATCCACGACTATAAGCGCAACGGCACCACCAGCCTGTTCGCGGCCCTCGACGTCGCCGCCGGGCGGGTCACCGACGCCTGCTACCAGCGGCACACTCACGCTCAGTTCCTGGACTTCCTCAAGCTCGTGGCCAAGGCCCACCCGAGGGTCAAGCTGCACGTCGTGGCCGACAACTACGCCACCCACAAACACCCCAAGGTCCAAGCCTGGCTGGCCCGCAACCCCCGGATAACGATGCACTTCACGCCGACCTCGGGGTCCTGGATGAACATGGTCGAGATCTTCTTCGGCATCATCACCCGCCAAGCCATCCGACGCGGCACCTTCACCTCCGTCAAAGACCTCCGCACCGCGATCGAAGCATTCATCGACGGCTGGAACGAACGGTGCACCCCTTTCGTGTGGACCAAGACCGCCGACGAAATCCTGACCAAAGCAAAGAAGCGTCAACCTGCTTCGTACACGCGACACTAGCGAGGTCGGTGGCAAGCCGAGCGGTCCGGCCCTGACGCCCGGTGGCCTTCTCCAACGGCGGCCAGGCCCCCTTAACGTCGTCGTTCCGTAGGGCGAGGCGGCCCCGCAGCCTCTTCAGGTCGATCCTCTCCTGCTCGTACGCGGGCTCCAATTCGTCCAGGATGCTGCCCGGTGGTGGTGGTTGGCGAACGCTGTGATCCGGTAGCCGTAGACATCGTCGGAGCGCAGCTGGGCGCCGGGTAGGGTCGTCTGTCCAGACGACGACCCGCATGCCCGGTAGCCACCAGGTCAACAGGTCGAGGAGCTCGGCCACGTCCGCGCCGGGGCGGACGGCGTCGACGTTGTCGTAGGCCGGTGCCCACACCTGTTCGGGAGTGTCTGAGGTCGTCACGGGTGTGGTGCGGCAGGGTGAACCCGACCGGGTACTGCGCCCCGTGCTCGTGCTTGGTTCAAGCGAGGGAGGTGTCATAGCTCCACCGGCTAATCGGGAGCTGGTCTGACGAATCGCTGATATTGGTCTCCTGTTGCTCACGCCGCAGAGCCCACCAGTACGAGACCCTGGCGGGGACGGCGAGCTCGCCCCGCGGTATGGGTCACCTAAGTCTGCCATGGGCGCCGCCGACGAGATCGCAGACGGCTACTGTCTGGGAGCTGACCTCGCCGCGACAGGCCGTGCGGCGTGCCCGCTTAGCGGCGGGTCGGCTGCGGCTCAACGGGGGCCGGGGTCATGACGGCCGGTCGGGACGAGCGCCGCTCGTGCAGGGCGACCACGCTGGCGAGCACGACGATCCCTAGCCACTGCGTGCCCGTCGGGCGCGTGCCGAAGGCCGCCACGCCGATAAGGGCGGCGAGCTCGGCCGGGGTGGCGCGCGAGGCGGTCGTGCGCCCCGAGGGCGAGGTAGTAAGAGGAGTATGGCGGAGGGCCCCGGGAGCAGCGCGAGGGCGAGGATTCGCGGCGCGGCCGAGAGGGGCACCGCCAGCGCGGCCAGGGCGGCCAGCGCGGCCAGGGTCGCCAGGCCGATGGTGAAGCGCAGCGCTACGAGGTCGCGGAACCGCAGGTGGGCGCTCGCGGCTCGGCCCAGCACCGTCTCCGCCGCCCACAGCCCTGCCGCGCCGACCGCGAGGAGCGCGGCCTGGGGCGCTGCTCACGCTCACCCGCAGGGGGTCAGCGAAGGTGAGCAGCCAGGCACCGACCAAGGCGGGGACGGCGAACACGGCATACCTGGGGCGCAGCCGCTCCCCGAGGAGCAGGGCGGCCAGCACGATAGCGATGAGCGGTTGGAGCTTCTGCAGCACCTGCGGGGTGATCGGGTCGCCCAGCCGGAAGGCCGCCGTGGAAAGCGCCGTCGCCAGGGCCGATGACCCAGCACCAATGACCAGCACCGATGCCTTGGTCCGCAGGGACGCGGCGGCGAGGCGGCGCGCCGAAGGGAGGAGCCACGGGCTGACCAGCACGGCGAGGATCAGGTGCTCCCAGAAGACCACCGCCAGCCCCAGGCAGCTCGCGGGCCAGCGACCCGCGCCACAGGGCCGACAGACCCCACAACGAGGCGGCCAGGACCACCATCCAAGTGCGGTCGGTGGGGTCGCTGCGGGCCGGCAGCGCCGGGTAGGTCACGGAGGCCGACCTAACGAATCGCCGAAGTCGCGCGTTGGCAGTAGCGCGCCGGCGTGCGTCGAACGGTCGGCTCGGCAAGACCGTGCGCCCGCAGTGGTCAGACGGCGCGTCGGTGGCCGGGACGGCGCTCGTCTAGGTCGCACGTTCGTAGCGACCTCACCGCGCGTCCGCTCTCGTGGGCGTCGCTCCGCAGCTGCGGTCTCTCGAGCTGGAGAAGGATGTGACCGGCATGCGCACCGTCAGCAAAACCACGCGCCGAGAGGTGGCCGTGGCCCTGGAAGCGCGCCCATGGTGGCCATTTGCAGCCACGCGTGCAACACGCCGGCACCCCCGCATCCTCACCCTTGGCACGCAAGCTCAGAGGCCAGGGCCTTAAGAGGCTCGGCGAGGTCCTCGGCGTACTGGTCGAGGAACCGGCGCTGGTCGTGGCCGGGGGCGTGCAGGACGAGGTGGTCGAAGCCGGCGGTCACGTAGGGCCGAACCTGTTCGACTACGTCCGCGGGGTCGCTGGCTACGATCCAGCGCCGGGCCACCTGCTCGATGGGCAGGACGTCGGCGGCGCGCTCCATCTCGCGGGGGTCGCTGATGCTGTGCTTCTGCTCGGCGGTAAGCGACAACGGCGCCCAGAACCGGGTGTTCTCCATGGCCGCGTCGTGATCGCGGTCGTAGGAGACTTTGATCTCGATCATCTTCTCGATCGACCGGTCCGGGGCCGTGGAGAGCGAGCGGCCCTGGGCCACGGCGGGCAGCAGCTGCTCGGTGTAGAGCTCCATGCCCTTCCCGCTGGTGCAGATGAAGCCGTCGCCGGCGCGGCCCGCGTACTTCGCCATCGTGGGGCCGCCGGCCGCGACAAAGACGGGCACGCCCCCGGCGGGCAGGTCGTACAAGGTGGCGTCGGAGGTCCGGTAGAAGTCGCCCTCGAAGCTCGTCGGCTCCCCGCCCCATAGGGCGCGCATGAGCCGCACCGACTCGCGCAGGCGGGCGAACCGCTCCTTGAAGTCGGGCCAGTCGCCCTGCAGTCCACCGGTTGCGTACTCGTTGAGGGCCTCGCCGGAGCCCACGCCCAGCACGACGCGTCCCGGGTAGAGGCACCCCATCGTGGCGAACGCCTGCGCCACGACGGCCGGGTTGTAGCGGAAGGTTGGCGTGAGCACGGAGGTGCCGAGCACGATCGAGCTCGTGCGCTCGCCGACCGCGGTCATCCAGGCGATCGCGAACGGCGCGTGCCCGCCCTCGTGCCGCCACGGCTGGAAGTGGTCGCTGACGAAGGCGCTCTGCATGCCCGCCGCCTCAGCCGCAACCCCGAGCTCGACGAGCTCGCGCGGGGCGAACTGCTCCGCCGACGCCTTGTAGCCGATCGCGAGTTCTCGGGTCATGACTGCTCTCCTCGTGTCGGTGCGGCGGGGCGGCGCCGCGGGGGCGATGTTACGCCCAGACCTGACGAGGTCCCGGGCGGCGTGCTCGATGGTCTCCTCGACCTCCAACAAAACAAAACAAGCCAGAGTCTCTTAGCCGCACCGTCCGGAAACGCCGCGATCCGAGCGTGTGCGTCTTACCACCGGTGCGCCGTGAGGCGCTTGTTGATTGAGTAGGAGGTGAGAGACCTTCGCCTCCGTCCTGTCGCAGCAGGGCGGTGAAGCTGGGGGCAGCCGGTCTCGGGAGGTGCCGAGATTGGTGGCAAGCGGCCCCGACAAAGCCATGACGTGTCGGTACTGCCAGACGGCGCGGGTGCGGCGAGCGTGGCGGAAAGGCATACGCGAGGAACCGACGTTTACGCCTCTCAAAGACGCACCGGCTCGAACCTGGCGGATCTGGGCCGGATGCGACGCGCACCCGTCTCCCTCATCACGGAGGCGGGAAACTCCCCGGAATGTCGGTGGGACTGAGGGGAGGCCGTGGTGACGTGCTGCGGGATAACCACGGCGATGTCGCAGGGGCTGAGTCGGGTGCCTCCTCCGTCGAGCGATCGATGAGTGAACACGGGAACCACCCCTGGTCTGCCCCTTGTCTACGTCCCCAACGTGGCTGCGGGGCTGGGCACACCGTCGGCCGATCGGTCAGGGACGGGGCGGAGCCGTTGTAGTAGTCCGAGGCCGGGAGAGCCGGTCACATGGCGAAGGACGGCAGTGGTAACGAGAAGAGATTGGAGGCTGTAATGCCGAAAGACGTGGCACCGAATGGTGACGCCCCAGCCAGCCGAGGACGACCTCATCGACCCTGGGTCGGTGGGTCCGCGGCGGCGGGTATCGGAGATGCAGGCCAAGCTTCACCGTTGGGCGGTGGCCGATCCTGGCCGCCGGTTCGACGACCTGTTCAACCTCGTGCACAACCCGGCCACGCTGATCGTGGCGTGGGACCGGGTTGCGGCCAACCGCGGGGCCCACACCGCCGGTTCGGATGGGTGGACTGTCACCCGGATCGAAACCGACGTGGGCGTCGCGGCGTTTCTGGATGACCTGCACGCCCAGATCAAGGGCAGGCAGTTCCGACCTCAGCCGGTGCGGGAACGCAAGATCCCCAAACCGGGTGGGTCGGGGAAGGTGCGGCGCCTCGGGATTCCGACGGTGACCGACCGGGTCGTCCAGGCTGCGTTGAAACTGGTGCTGGAACCGATCTTCGAGGCCGACTTTGAGCCGGTCTCCTACGGGTTCCGGCCCCAGCGGCGCGCACACGACGCGATCGCCGAGATTCACCACTTCGGCACCCAGGGTTACCGCTGGGTGCTGGATGCGGACATCGAGGCGTGCTTTGACTCCATCGACCACGTGGCCCTGATGGACCGGGTCCGGTCACGGGTCAAGGACAAGCGTGTGCTGCGGCGGGGCCTGACCCTGGTTCTTGGACACGCTGAATCCAGCATCTGCTGGGAAGCGAGATGATCAGATCATGGCCAGGAAAAACTAGTCTGATGAGTTCCGTCGGCAGGCCGTCGACTTGTACGAGACCAGCCCGGGTGCCACGGTGCGCAGCATCGCCGAGGACCTCGGGATCGTCCGCGGCACGCTGCGGCACTGGCTGCAGGTCCATGGGACCGGCAAGAAGACCGCCCCTGATGGGACCCCGATCAGGAGCCCACTCAAGCCCACTTCACCCAGCTCAGCTTCCTCACCAGGCTCACCGCCAGAGGGCACCGAGGAGACACCGGAGCAGCGCATCGCCCGGCTGGAAGGCCGGGTCGTGGAGCTGCAGGTCGAGACCACGAAGTTGAGGACTG
>JAABUN010002738.1_pt1 | contig 29944 bp, 28 predicted proteins | sample 5559311 | NCBI WGS metagenome assembly JAABUN01 (sample SAMN10711877, study PRJNA513370) | rock metagenome | isolation source: Antarctica rocks | place: Antarctica: Victoria Land, Siegfried Peak sud | reverse complement strand
TTCGTCGGTGGGTGGGGTGTGCCAGGGCGACTGGGGTGCGTCGTCGGCGGGTGGGGTGGCTTGTTCTGCGTCGATGTCGTTGAGCCGGTCGGGGTCGGGCAGGGTTGGTTGTTGTCCGCAGGGGTCGTGGTCGATGCCGGGGGGTGGGTTGGTGTGGGTGTCGGTGTGGATAAGCTGTCCGGCGGGGCTGGTCCATAGGGTGCCGGTGTCGGTGCGGATCGGGGTCCAGCCGTGGTGTTTAAGGGTGTGGGTGCGGGCCGAGCGGGCGGTCAGGTTCCAGGCGGCGGTGGGGCCGGTCGGCCAGGGGGTGTTGTGGTCGAGGTGGCAGCGGTGGGCGGGGGTGTGGCTTTGGGTGGGTCCGTCGTCGTAGCGGTCGCGTAGCTCGATGAACTGGCGGAGTCGGTTGGTGGGGTCGTGTTGGGGTTGGGGTTCGCGGGTCAGTTCGCTCATCGGGAACGGCGTGTGGATCATGTCGAGGAGGGTTTGTCGGACGCCGGTCGGGGTGGGTGCTGGCCGCACTGGCCGCTGGGCCATGTCGATCGGCCGGCCGCTGTGGTCGGTGCAGATCTGGCGTAGTTCGGCGTCGGCGAGGAGCAGCCGGCATTGCGGTGCGGCCAGCGGCCCGTAGCCGGGCAGGACTCCGGGTTCCTCCGACAGGCCCAGGGCGGTTTCCATCGGCAGGAGGATGTGGGCCTGTATCGGCCGGCTGCGCCGACTGTCGGGGTCGGCGGCGGGCAGGCCGGTGGGTCGTAGTCCTGGGGCGGCGAGGTCGGTGAGCGCCGCGAGGACGGCGGGGCTGAGCACCACATCGGATCCGGCCGCGCCGGCTCTGGTCGGGCGGTCGGTGGCGTCGTCGTGGTCAGCATCGCGCCGGTCGGGCCGGCCCGCCCCCGGGCCCGCGGCCGGGCTGCCGCCGGCGGCGGGCGGGTTGCCGCCGGTCCTGCCGCCGGCCGCGGCTACAGCTGCGGCCGGGCTGCCGCCAGCGGCGGCTGCGGCTGCGGCTTCACCCTGGGTGTTGTCGTCGGGGTGGGGGCTGGTGCTGTCGGCCGGTGCGGACCAGCAAGACCGGCCCGGCCGGTGGTCGGTGGCGACGGGTCCGGTCGTGGGCACGACCCCGGCGGTCGGGACCAGACCGGTCGGGTTGTGGCCGGTCGGGTTGTGGCCGGTTGGGTTGAGGCCGGCGGAGGGGATCAGGTGGGTGAGTTGACCGGCGGCGAGGTCGAAGCGCAGCGCGTCCAGCGGGCGTGGGTCACCGTCTTGTTTGAGCGCGCGGGCTTGGGCGTCCAGGGTGTCCAAGCACGCCATGACGGTCAGGGCCGGGCCGTAGATGCTCAGCTCGGCCTGCCCGTCTGGTTGGGGCATCAGGGTGACGGTGCGCCGGGCGCCGGCGTGGGCGGTGCGGATCGCGGCGGCGGCCGGGTCCAGGACGGCGGCCTGCCGGGTGACGGCCTGTTTGATCCGCCACGGCGGCAGGCTCGCGGCCCGTTGCGCGAGTTTCGCGTCGATCTGGCTGGCGAGCGCGTCGTCGTAGTGCGCGAGCTCACCGACCAGCACGGTGCACCGGGCGACGGTCATCGTCCCGGCTTGCAGCAGGCTCATCGCGACCGGCAGGACGGTGCACAACCGGCAGGCCGCGTCGATGAGGGTGCGGGCGGCCCGCTCGGAGCTGGACTGGGTGACCGCGACCTCCCGCACGAACGAGGTCCACGCCGTCGCGCCGCGTTCGTCGTGCGCTTCGCGGGGGACCATCGCGGCCATCTCGAACACCGTCCGTAGCAGCACCGCGTGCGCCTTGGACGCCAAGACCGGCGCCTCGAGCAGGGTCAGCAGCCCGGCCTGGAAGGCCTCATCGGCCCACGGGTCCCACATCCCCGCCCGGATCGCGGCCAACTCAGCCGCCGTCGGCGACACCTCCACCGGCTCGATGGGCTGCTCGTCGGCGGATCCGGCACCGACCGGCTCGTCGGCGTCAGCGCCGGCGGACGCGTCACCGACCAGTTCGGACGAGTCAACGTCGGCGTCGGTGGCGGTCTCACCGGCCGGCTCGGCGTCGGGGGCCGGGTCCGTGGTCATGGCGCGTTCGCCGGCAAAGACGCCGGTGGGCTCAGACTCGCTGGCGGAGACGCCGGTGGGCTCGGACTCGCTGGCGGAGATGCCGGTGGGCTGCTTCCCGGCCGGGTCGCCTGCGGCCCGGATGCTGCCCCCGCCTGCATCGGCCGCTGAAGTGTCGTAGGCCCCTGGTGTGCTGGCCTCCTGGCTGTCCCCCGCCTCGTCCATAGCAGAACACTAGACGAACAAGCGTTCTATGTCAAGCCATGCCGGGAAGGGAGATTGATGGTGAGGGACGAACGGAGCTCGCCTGCCCTGCGCTGTCCCGTCGTGCATACGGGCCTGTACTCGCGCCAGGAGAGACAGCCAGCAGACCGCTGGAACTGGCCGAGCAGGCCGGGCGACCAAGGACCACGACGGGCAGGCGCGGCGCGCGGGTGCGGGGATACCTCCGCACTCGGTCCGAGATCAGCAGTTCAGGCGTTGCGCAGCTGCCGCTTGATCCTCGTGAGCATCGCCGATAGCCCGCGCAAGCGTAGCGGACTGACGATCTCAGCCAGGCCCAGCGCGCTCGAGAAGTCGTCCGGCACGCCAAGCACCGTCTCCCGGCTCTCGCCGTCGAGACCGGTGTGCAGGATCGCGGCGAAGCCGCGCGTCGTCGGCGCCTCGGGTGGGGCCTGGAAGTGCAGGCGCACGTGGGCGTCGTCGCGGGCGTCGACGGTAAGGAACAGCGGCGTCTGGCACTCCGGCACCTGCTCCATGTCGGCCGCTTCGACGTCGTCGGGCAGCGGCGGCAGCTCGTCGGACAGCTCGAGCAGCAGCTCGAGCTTGTCGCGCCCCTCGACGGCGGCGAAGTCCTCGACGATCTCGGCGAGCCGCGGCGGCAGCTCGGTGGTCGGAGCGCTCACGAGGGCATCGTCCCGACCGAGTCGCCGGTCGAGATCGGGGCGCGCACCGCGTTGCCCCACTCGGTCCAGCTGCCGTCGTAGTTGCGCACCTTCTCGTGACCCAGCAGGTGGGTGAGCACGAACCAGGTATGGCTCGAGCGCTCGCCGATGCGGCAGTAGGCGATGACCTCCTGGTCTGGCTCCAGGCCAGCCTCGCCGTGGTAGATCGCGGTGAGCTCGTCGCGGCCCTTAAAGTGCCCGTCCTCGGTGGCGGCCCGCGCCCACGGCACGCTCGCCGCGGTCGGGATGTGGCCGCCGCGCAGCGCGCCTTCCTCCGGGTAGTCCGGCATGTGGGTGCGCTCGCCGGTGTACTCGGCCGGCGAGCGGACGTCGATCAGCGGCACCCGGCCCAGTGCGTCGTGCACCTCGTCCTTATACGCGCGGATGCGGGTGTCGTCGCGCTCGACCACCGGGTAGTCGCTCGGTGTCACCGAGGTCTTCTCGCGAGTGAGCTCGCGGCCCTCGGCCTGCCAGGCGCCGCGGCCGCCGTCGAGCAGCCGCACGTCCTGGTGCCCGAACAGCGAGAACACCCACAGCGCATAGGCGGCCCACCAGTTGCTCTTGTCGCCGTAGACGACGATGGTGTCGTCCCGTCCGATGCCCTTCGCGCTCATGAGCGCGGCGAAGCCGTTGCCGTCGACGTAGTCGCGGGTGACCCGGTCGTTGAGCTCGGTGTGCCAGTCGACCTTGACCGCGCCGGGGATGTGCCCCGACTCGTAGAGCAGCACGTCCTCGTCGCTCTCGACGACGACCAGGCCGTCGTCGTCCAGGTGCTCGGCCAGCCACGACGTCGACACCAGCCGCTCGGGGTGCGCGTAGGCGGCGAAGGCCGGGTTCTGATCGTGGGCGACGGGCATCGGGATCGACTCCTCGGTTGCGGTCGGGGTAGCTCAGCAGTGGTCAACGACAGATGTCCTGCGGTCATGCCCCGGCCAGCGGACGGGCATGTGGGCGGCCGTCTCCGGGCGGTCGTCAGAGGACGTCGCGCCGGATCACCAGTTCTCGTCGTCGGCGAACAGGCTCCGCCGACTCGCCGCGACCAGGGCTGTCGTTTCGTCGTCCTCGGCGAGCGCTAGGGACGCATCGATCCTCGCTGTCAGGGAGGCGGCATCGAGCTCGGCGACGTACCCGGCAGCCGCCGTGGAGAAGAACCCCGACCGGCTGATGCCGAGTTCCTTCGCCTTTCGGCTCGCTGCGTCGAAGGCCTCGGCGGGCACCGAGATGGTTGTCTTCATCGGACTGGTACTGCCCTGAGAACCGCCAGGTCAACAGGTGCCGACGTACCACCTCCGTCATGGCCGTGGGCACTCGTCCTCAGGCCCGGCCAGCCAGCTCCTGCTCGCGCTCGACGCACAGACCGGCGGCAAGCGGCTGCGCGACGTCCAGCTCGGCGAGCACGTCGCGCGCCGTCTGCTCGGCCGGGCGGAAGGTGAGCCCCTCGGCCAGCGCCGCCGAGCTGTCGATCGCCTCCTGCGGGATCTGGTCCTCGGGGAACCACAGCGGCCGCTGCTCCTCGTCGACGTCGGCCAGCGCCGCGCGCAGCCGCTGTTCGCCGGCCCAGACCAGCTCGACGTCGTCGGGCGCGCCGCCAGCCGCCCGTAGACAGCCGTCGAGCACCTCCCGCAGCGAGTCAGTACGGCCGGGTCCGACGGCGTTGAAGGTGCCGCCGCGCTGCCCGGCAAGCATCTGCACGGTCCACGCGGAGATGTCGCGGGCGTCGGAGTACTGCACCGGCCGATCCGGGTTGCCGGGCGCGAGCACCCGGCGCGGCGCGGCGCCGGACAGGACTCGGGCGAAGCGCACCGGCCACCAGCTGAAGCGCTGCGACGGGTCGCGCGGCCCCACCATGATGCCGACGCGCACGACGAGCGCCGGCCCGTCGAAGCCTTCGTGTACCGCCCGCTCGCACGCCAGCTTGGCGACCGATCGCTCCTGCAGCCGGTCGTCGTAGGCGCCGGGCGTGCGGACCGGTGCGGTCTCGTCCGGCACCGACGGGCCGTCCGGTGCGTACACGCTCATGCCCGAGACGTAGCCGTAGGCGCTGACGTGCCCGGACAGCAGCCGGGCGCCGGCCGCGACCGCATCCGGGTCGGAGAAGGTGTCGAGCACGGCGTCCCAGTCGCGGCCCTGCAGGGCAGCGAGGTCACCGGAGCGGTCGCCGACCAGCGCCTCGACGCCGTCGATCCCTGGCTCCGCGCGGCTGAACGTCGTCACCGCGTGCCCGGCCGCGAGCGCCTGGGTGACGACGTGGTGGCCGAGGAACCCACCGCCGCCCAGCACCAGGAGCCTCACCCGGGACGGCATCGTGTCGGCATGCTGGCGCCATGCCCGGTCGGGCGGCCCTCATGCCGAGGGCGCGTCGTAGCGTGAGCGGCATGGACGATGCCGAGCAGACCGCCGCCACCACCGCTGCTGCCACCCGGGCCGCCGGCAGCGCCGAGTTCGGCAGCGAGGTGCACGGCGACACAAGCGGCGACCGGTGGGCGTCCGGCCCTGACGGCGCCGCCTACGGCTTCGAGACGCTCGCCATCCACGCCGGGCAGGACCCCGACCCGACGACCGGCGCGGTCGTCGTGCCGATCTACCAAACGAGTACCTACGTGCAGTCCGAGGTCGGCCAGCACCTGGGCTATGAGTACAGCCGCAGCGGCAACCCCACCCGCACGGCGCTCGAAACCTGCCTGGCCGCGCTCGAGGGCGGCCGCACCGGCCTGGCCTTCGCCAGCGGCCTCGCCGCCGAGGACGCGCTGCTGCGCACCGCCTGCCGGCCCGGCTCGCACGTCGTCGTGCCGAACGACGCTTACGGCGGCACCTACCGGTTGTTCTCGAAGGTGCTGCAGCAGTGGGGGATCGAGCACACCCCCGTGGCGCTCGGTGACCTCGACGCGGTGCGGGCGGCGATCCGGCCGGAGACAGCGCTGATCTGGTGCGAAACGCCGACCAACCCGCTGCTGGGCATCGCCGACATCGCCGCGCTCGCCGGTCTCGCCCACGACGCGGGGGCGCGGCTGGTCGTCGACAACACCTTCGCGAGCCCCTACCTGCAGCAGCCGCTCGCGCTCGGCGCCGACGTCGTCGTGCATTCGACGACCAAGTACCTGGGCGGGCACTCCGACGTCGTCGGCGGCGCCCTCGTCACGGCCGACGCGGCGTTCGGCGAGGAGCTGGCCTACCACCAGAACGCGATGGGCGCGGTGCCCGGCGCCTTTGACAGCTGGCTCGTGCTGCGCGGCGCCAAGACGCTCGGCGTGCGGATGGACCGGCACTGCGCCAACGCCGGCGCCGTCGTCGAGCTGCTCTCGCGCCACCCGGCCGTCGCCTCGGTGCTGTACCCCGGGCTGCCCGACCACCATGGCCACGAGGTCGCGGCCAAGCAGATGAGCCAGTTCGGCGGCATGGTGAGCCTGCGCCTCGCTGGCGGCGAGCCGGCCGCGCTCCAGCTGTGTCGGCGCACGAAGGTCTTCACGCTGGGCGAGTCCCTCGGCGGCGTCGAGTCGCTCATCGAGCACCCCGGGCGCATGACGCACGCGAGCGTCGCCGGCTCGCAGCTCGAGGTGCCGGACGACCTGGTGCGCCTGTCGGTGGGCATCGAGACGGTCGAGGACCTGCTGGCCGATCTGGAGCAGGCGCTCGGCGGCTGATCCGACGCAGACGCCGGCTGGTGAATGTTCCTCAGACGGCTCTCGTCCGGGTCGCCTGCGCTGTACGTTTCGCTGGCCGGACGCAGCAGCGCCCGTAGGTGCACGCGGGAGTCGTCGATGAGCGGGCCGGTCAGGCAGCGGGCAACGTCGTACCTCTGCACGCCTGGTCGGGCGCTGCGCGTGGTCCTGCTGCTGGGGTGCTGCTACAACGTCGTCTGGCTGCTGCTCGACAGCCCTGCTTCGGCAGCGTGGCACTGGGCTGCGGGGGTGCTGGTCGCGCTTACCGCATTCTTCGTCGCCCTGGCCGTCGCGGATCTGCTCCGGCAGCGGTGCCGCCGCCGCGCCGTTGAGCGGTCTGGCAGCGGGCGCCGCACCGCCGGCTGAGCGCTGCCTGCAGGGGAACTGCCGGCAGCAACAGTCCTTCGCAGGCGACCATGAGACGTGCTCTCACCTTCCGACCGCCTCATCACCGTGCCTGCGCTGGCGCAGCGACTGAGCGCGGGCAGCCTGCGCAGCGTCGACCACGTGCGCGAGGTGCTCGGGCAACTCGACGCGCTGGCCGAGACGCCCTGGGCAAACCTGGTCGCCGCGCGCGACGACGACCGGGCGCTGCACGACGCGGCCGCGGCCGACCGCCGGCGCGCCGCGGGGGAGGCGCTCGGCCCCCTGGACGGGGTGGCGGTCGCGGTCAAGGACAACATCGACGTCGAAGGCCTGCCGACCCGGGCAGGCAGCGCGGCGCTGGCCGATGCGTCACCGGCGGCGGCCGATGCCGAGGTGGTCGCCCGGCTGCGACGGGCCGGGGCGGTCGTCGTCGCGAAGACGCACCTGCACGAGCTGGCCTACGGCCCGACCGGCACGGTCAACGCGGCCGGGCCAGCCCGCAACCCGCACGACCCCGACCGCATGACGGGCGGCAGCTCGTCGGGCTCGGCGGCGCTGGTCGCGCTCGGCGTCGTGCCGCTGGCGCTCGGCACCGACACCGGCTGCAGCGTGCGGGTGCCGGCCGCGCTGTGCGGGGTTGTCGGGCTGATGCCGGCGCTCGGCCGGCTGTCCACCAGCGGGGTGCTGCCGTTGTCGACCACGCTCGACCACGTCGGGCTGCTGGCCGCTGACCTCGAAAGCGCTGCCGCGGGCTACGCGGCACTGGTCGAGGCCAGGCCGGGGCCGGCCGTCGTCGCCGCCTCGCTGCGGATCGGTCTGCCTCGAGGCACACTGCTCTCGGTCGCGGACGCGGCGGTCGCCAGCGCCGTCGAGCAGGCTGCCCGGGCCCTCGAAGACGCCGGGGCGCAGGTCGTCGACGTCGACGTGCCGGGTCTCGACGAGCTGGCGGCGCTGTACCCGGTCGTCGTCGGTGCCGAGGCGCACGCGTTCCACCTGGCCGGTGTGCTGACCCGGCCCGAACTGCTGGGTGCCCCGACGCGCGAGCGGCTGCACGCGGGCGCCCGGCCGGCTGCCGAGTACCGGGCGGCGCTCTGCGCTATGAGGTCGTTGCGAGCGCAGGTGCTGGCCGGCCTCGTGGGCATCGACGCCCTGCTGCTGGCGACTGCTCCCTTCCCGGCGCCGCTGCTCGACCAGGACCACGTCGTAGCAGAGCCCGTACGCGCCGGTCTGTTGCGGCTGTGCGCGCCGTTCAGCGTGCTGGGCACCCCGGCCGTGAGTGTCCCGGCTCCTGATGTGGCCGGCCTGCCCATCGGGCTGCAGCTGGTGGGGATCCGCCTGGACGAGCCGGCGCTGCTGGCGCTCTCCCGCCGCGCGCGGGGCTGAGGTCAAGGCGGACCCGGCTCAACGGCCGCCCTGCACCCGTCGCGAGCGCTGCTCGGCTCCTGGTGCGCCGTAGGGATAGTCGGCGGCGCCCGGGTCGCTCGCCTCGTCCAGCCGAGCGAGGTGTTCGGGCGACAGCGACACCTCGACCGCGGCCAGGTTGTCCACGAGCTGCTCGGTCGTCCGCGCGCCCAGGATCACCGACGACACCGCCGGACGACCCAGCACCCACGCCAGGGCGACCTGCGCCATCGGGGCGCCGGCGGCGTCGGAGACCTCGCGTACCGCGTCCACGACGTCCCAGGTGCGCTGCTCGGCACTGCGTGGGGCGTAGGCCTCCATGCCGCGGCCCGGGTCCTCACCGAGCCGGGTCCGGCCGGTCGGCTCGCAGTCGCGCGCGTACTTGCCCGTCAGCCAGCCTCCGCCGAGCGGTGACCACGGCAGCAGCCCGATCCCGTTCTCCTGGCAGGCCGGGACGATCTCCCACTCGATGCCGCGCACGAGCAGGTTGTACTGCGGCTGCAGCGTCACCGGCGGGGTCCAGCCGCGGTGCTCGGCCATGTCAGCGGTCTTCTGCAGCTGCCACCCGGTGAAGTTCGACAGCCCGAAGTAGCGCACCTTGCCCGCGCTCACCGCGTCGTCGACGAAGCGCAGCGTCTCCTCGATCGGCGTGACCGGGTCCCAGCCGTGCACCTGGTAGAGATCGATGCAGTCCGTGGCGAGCCGGCGCAGCGAGGCGTCCAGGGCGCGCGAGAGGTGCCGGCGGGACAGGCCGACGTCGTTGGACCCGTCGCCGGTGGGGAAGCGGCCCTTGGTGGCGAGCACGACCTGGTCCCGCACGCCCGAGTCCTTTCGGGCCAGCCATCGGCCGATGATCGACTCGGACTCGCTGTCGGCGTAGACGTCGGCGGTGTCGACCAGCGTGCCGCCGACCTCGGTGAAGGTGTCGAGCTGTTCGTGGGAAGCGGACTCGTCGGTCTCCACGCCGAAGGTCATGGTGCCGAGCGCGAGCGCGGAGACCGAGCAGCCGCTGCGGCCCAGGGTGCGGTGCTTCATGGCCCGAGACCGTAGGCGACGAGAGCCGTGTCCGCGCGTCGGACCAACCCTCTCGCGACCGGCCTCGTCACGGGTGCTGGGTCCAGGGCCGGACGGCGCCCAGAGTCGGCGCGGACGATGCCTGGTCCGGGCCGTCGAGCGCCGACACCGCGGCTGTCGAGATCTCCCGCGGCGTGTGCCAGCGCGCCTCGTTCTCCCGGGCGGTCGGCGCGTGCCAGCCGAGCACCAGCGGTCGCAGCCCCGGGTGCGCCTGCCGCCAGCGGCGCAGCGCCGCGCCGTCGTCCGCCGGGCCGGCGTAGGCGCTCGGCAGCAGCTCGACGCCCGCAGCCGCCGAGCGCACCGCGGCGCCTGCGTCTGACGCGAGCTCGGGCAGGTACAGCAGGGCCGCGTCCGGAGGCGGGTGCGCCGACAGCGCGCGGGCGAGCGCCGCCTCGTCGGTCCAGTCGGCCTCGGCGACCAGCAGCCCGGCCGGTGCGCCGAACGCCGCGTGCACCCGCTCGGCCGAGCGGCCGACGACGAGCACCCGGTCGCCTCGCTCGAGCAGCGTGCGCGCCGCCGGCTCGAGCATGCCGGTGACGGCGGTCAGCAGGACGAGCACTCAGGCTCCCGGCTTGAGCACCATGAGCACGATCACGGCGGCGAAGGCGAGCCCCGCGATCGCGCCGCCCAGCGAGATGCGCCCGGCGAAGCCGCCGGCGTCGCGCCCCTCCTCGAGCGCGCTCGCCGCCTTTTGCTGCGCCGGCACGACGACCGCCAGCAGCAGCGCGACCGCGACCAGCCAGAGCACGTAGGAGGCGCTGACCCACAGCTGCCCGAAGCCCCACTGATCGCCGAGCGCCCCGAGGCCGATCATCGCCGAGCCGAGCAGCACGGTCACGAGCGAGCCGATGCCGTAGACGCGGGTGACGCGCAGGTGGTCGCGCAGGGCGTGCACCCGCCCGTCGCGCGCCGCCCGGGCCGCGAGCGGCGGGGCGACGACGCTGGGCCCTACGACAAAGGCGACGGTCAGCAGGTGCAGCACCAGCACGAGGGCGTAGGTCCCGGAGTAGCGCACGGCACAACGCTAGCCAGCGGCCCGCTCGTCGTGTCCTTCGCCGTGCGCCCAGACCGCGTCGACGAACACCGACACCGCAGCGACCGTCCGGCCCAGGTTCAGCCGATTTCAGCGGTCCTCGAACCCGGCGCGTCGGACGCCGACCGCTCGCTGCTCGTCCGAGGGGCGATCGTCGCCCTGCTGGACGAGCGCGAGGACGAGAAGCAGCGAAGCCGCCAGCGAGCTCGCCGTCCGGACGTGGTTCGCGGACGTCCAGGCGCTCACGTAGTTGCGCCAGTACGCGGCGGTCGCCGGATCGCTCGGGACGAGCCGGGCGAGGGCGTCGTTGCGGGGGACGTGGTAGGCGATGGTCAGGACGATGGTGCCGAGCAGGTAGATCGCTGCGGCCGCCAGCACCAGGCGCGCCGGGGCCCGGTCGCGGTGGCGCAGCGCATGTACCCCGAGCCCGACGCACAGCGCGGCGCTGCCGAACAGCCCGGTCATGAAGCCCGGCCGCACCGCCGCGACGTTGATCGACTGCATGGCCGCCATGCCCTGCGACGCGGGCAGCCGCGCCAGGCCTCGCATGACGAAGGTGGAGAAGGCGAAGAAGACACCGCCCATGGCTCCTGTGCCGAGCGCGGCAGCGACCGTGGTCGCGCGGACGGCGTTCACGGGTACACCAGGGCTCGCACGTCCACCAGCGCCGGGTCGGTGGCCCAGGCACCTGCGGCCGCCGTCGCTCGAGCCCAGTCGCGGACGTCCCGCGGGGGGCGGCCGAGTGCGCGCTGCACGCCGTCGCCGACCCAGGCGTTGCGTCCGTCGAGCGTCTCGATGAACAGCAGACCGAGCAGTCCCACGACGTTCTCCGGCACCCCGTGCTGCCGGAGCGCGTCGAGGTAGCCGTCGAGCGGCACGGTGCGAAAGCCCACCGGCCGGCCGGTGGCCGCGCTGATCTCGTCGGCGACCTCGGCGAAGGTGAGCAGCCGTGGCCCGGTCACTTCGTACAGCTGTCCGTCGTGCCCGGACTCGGTGAGCGCCGCGACGGCGACGGCGGCGATGTCGTCGGCGTCGATGAACGGCTCGCCCACGGCCCCGACGGGCAGTGCGAGCTCGCCGGACAGTACGGCGTCGCGCAGGAAGTTTTCGCTGAAGTTCTGCATGAACCAGCTGGCGCGTACGACGGTGACCGCGGCGCCCCCAGCGGCGTCGCGGACCTGCTGCTCGGCGGCCTGCGCGCCGGGCTCGCCGCGTCCGGACAGCACGACGAGACGGCCTACGCCGAGCCGGGTGGCCAGCGCGGTGAAGGCTGCGACCGTGGCTCCCGCGCCGGCCTCGGCCAGGTCGGGCGCGTAGGCGAGGTAGACGGCGCCCGCGCCGGCCAGGAGCGGTGCCCAGGTGTCAGGCACCTGCCAGTCGAAGGCAGGCGAGCCGGCGCGGGAGCCCGCGCGGACGGGCACGCCCAGGTCGCGCAGTCGGTGCAGCACCCGTCGGCCGGTCTTGCCGATTCCGGCGGTCACCACGGTGGTCGGAGGTCGGTAGTTGCGGTCAGTGGTCATGGTGGCTAGCCAAGCCGTGACCCGCTGGACGTTCCATGGTTGACAGTCGCCGTCCTGTACGCGTGCGTCTACGCTGCTGGCGTGGACGCCGTTGCGGCCCTGCTGGAGGGTCCACGGGCGCGCGGCGCCTTTTTGCTGCGGTCCTCGCTCGACCCTCCGTGGTGCCTGCGCATCCAGGACGAGGCGCCGTTGACGGTGGTCGCCGTGGTGCGGGGCCACGCGTGGTTGCAGGCCGGCACCGAGCCGGCACGCCTGGAGCAGGGTGACCTGGCCGTGCTGCGCGGACCCGACCCCTACGAGCTGGCCGATCGGCCGGGGCGGTCCCCGACAGCCGTCGTCCACCCGGGGCAGCACTGCACCACCCTGAGCGGCCGGCCCCTGGTCGATCTCGCCGCACAGGGGGTGCGCTCCTGGGGCAACAGCCCCGACGGCTCCACCCAGCTGCTCACGGGTACCTACCAGCTGCGCAGCGCGGTGTCCCGGCGGTTGCTCGCCGCCCTGCCGGCCCAGCTGCACATCGCGGCCGAGGGCGGCGATCCGCTGGTGCCCTACCTCGCCGAGCAGATCCAGCGCGATGCGCCCGGCCAGGAGGCCGTGCTGGACCGGCTGCTCGATCTGCTGCTGGCGTCGGCGATCCGCACCTGGCTGTCGGGGCCGGCCGAGCGCACCCCCGGCTGGGTGCGTGCGCAGGGCGACCCGGTGGTGGGACCGGCCGTGCGCCTCATGCACGACGACCCGGCACACCCGTGGACCGTTGCGCTGCTCGCCCGGCGGACCGGCGTGGCCCGAGCCACCTTCGCCCGGCGCTTCGGCGAGGTGGTCGGCGAACCGCCGATGGCCTTCCTCACCTCCTGGCGGTTGACCCTCGCCGCCGACCTGTTGCGCGAGCCGGGCGCCACCGTCGACGCGGTGGCCCGGCAGGTCGGCTACGGCACCGGGTTCGCGCTGAGCACCGCCTTCAAACGCGTGCGGGGGGTGACGCCGAGCGAGCACCGCCTGAGCGCCTGACGCGCGAGCGCCAGGTGGCGACCAGCAGTGCGAGGCCCCAGAGCAGGAACCACAGGTCCCACAGGGCGACGTGCCAGGTGAGGGCGCGCCGGTCGACAGCCTGCCCCGGGTCGATCACGCCCGTCAGGACCAGCAGGCCGACGACCACGAGCAGCCCGCCGTAGACGGTGAGCAACAGGCCTCCGGCGCCGCTGAGCAGCAGCACGGACCGGCGCAGCCAGCCCGGCCCGCGCGGGTGCACGAGTGCGAGCGCCAGCAGGCTGCCGGCAACCTTGACGCCGAAGACGAGCAGTCCGACCAGCAACGAGGTCGCCGTGCGGCTGCGGGCGAGGTCTTCGGCGTAGCCCCCGACGGTGTCGAGCAGGGCGGTGCCGCCGAGCACCCAGCAGGCCGTCGTGGCCGCCGAGGCGAAGGCGAGCAGCGCGGCCGCGTAGGCGGCCGCGCGGGCCACGGCGTCTTCGCCGCCGTCAGGTCTCGCCATGCCGGCCTCCCTCCGTCGCTCTGTCGTCGTCGCCCTCGTCGGTGTCGGCCGCGTCGTCATGGGCCCTGTCGTCATGGGCCCTTGTCGTCATGGGCCCTGTCGTCATGGGCAATGTGCACCAGCTGCGGCCAGATCAGCACGAGGAACACTGCCGAACCGGCGAAGGCGAACCAGAACGGCGCGGTGACGCCCAGGTGCTGGGCGAGCACCCCACCGATCGCGGCCCCGAGGACGAGGCCACCGTAGGTGCCGACGGTGTTGACGCTGCCCACCCGGCCCTGCAGGGCGCTCGGCACCGCCCGCTGGCGTACCGCGGTGGAGGTCGTGCCCCAGACAAAGGCGTGCGCACCGAAGACCACCATGATCGCCAGCGCTACCGGCAGCGAGGTGGTGAGCGCGAGCCCGAGGTGGGTGAGGGTCTCGATGAAGAGTCCGACCCGCATGATGTTGCCGAGGCTGACCCGCCTCGTGATCGCGCCGTAGGCGAAGGTGCCGCCGACGCCGCCGGCTGCGATGGCGGTCGTCAGCAGGCCGAAGCCGATCGACCCGGCGTCGAGGCGCTCGAGCGCGTAGAGCACGAGCACCGACCACGCCGCCCCGTAGGTGACGTTGAAGATGGTGATGGTCAGCACCAGCGTCCGCACCGCGGGGGAGCGCCGCACCCAGGACAGCCCTTCGGCCACCTCGTGCCGCAGGCGCTGCCGGCTCGTGCCCGCGCGCCCGTGCGCCGGCAGCACGAGACGGGACGCCAGCAGCGCCCCGAGCACCACAAGCACGGCCTGTGCCGCGAAGGGGGACGCCGCGCCAGCCAGGAACAACAGCGCCCCGAGCGGGGGACCGGCCAGCTGGTTGAGCGTGACGACGCCCGTCATCAGCCGCGCGTTGCCGAGCGGCAGGTCGCGGCGGGCGACGAGCATCGGCAGCAGGGTGGCGGCGGCGTTGTCGGCGAAGGTCTCCGCCGAGGCGAGCAGCAGCAGGGCTGCGAGCACCAGGGCGATCGACACCGCACCCGTGAGCACGGCGACCACCACGACCGCCAGCACCAGCGCCCTTGCCAGGTTGACCGTCACCACGATGGCCCGCCGGTCCAGCCGGTCGCTGACGGCGCCGGCTCCCAGCGCCAGGACGAGCTTCGGCAGCCACTGCACCAGCGCGGCCATGCTGATGAGGAACGCGTCGTCGGTCTGTGAGGCCACCAGAAGGGGGCCGGCCGCGAGCGCCAGGCCGTCGCCCAGGTTCGATGTCCACGACGACGCGATCAGCCAGCGAAACCCGACGCCGAGCCGCGGCGGGGCTACGACGTCCGCGACCGACCGCACGTGGAGAGACGCTAGCGACGACGCCGGGCGAGCTCGCCCACGGTGCTGGCGTCCAGGTCGCTTCGCGCGGGTTCGTGCTGCGCTGGCAACACGAAATCTGGCAACACGAACCCGGCAACACGAAACCCGCGCTGATCGAGCGGGGTGGGGCGGGCCTACCGGCTGCGGCGGCCTCGCCTTGCACGCAGGTAGTCGCTGACCACGTACTCACCGAGCCGGCCGGGGTCGGAGGCGAAGACCCGGCCGCCGTTGCGCTCGGCGAGGTGCTCGACAAAGGCGACGAGCCGCGGCTGGTCGTCGAGCATGAACACGTTGATGGTCGCGCCGCGGCGGGTCAGCTTTTCGACCTCGGCCATCGTCAGCTCGAGCGTCTCGGGCAGCGGAGGCCAGCTGAACTCGGCCCGGCCGCTGCGGGTGAGGTGCGCCGTCGGCTCGCCGTCGGTGACGACCAGCACCACCGGCTCGGCGTCCGGGTGCTTGCCGACGTGCCGCCCGGCGAGCACGAGCGCGTGCTGCAGGTTGGTGCCCTGCACTCGCTGCGCGTCGAGCCCGGCCAGCTGCTCGGGCCGCAGCACCTGCGCGTAGTCGCTGAAGCCGATGATCTCGATCGCGTCCTGGGGGAACTGCGTGGTCACGAGCGAGTGCAGGGCGAGCGCGGTCTGCTTTGCGGTGCCCCACACCCCGTTGATCTCCATGGAGAACGACAGGTCGACGAGCAGCGCGACGGCGGCCGAGGTGCGCCGCTCGGTCTCGACGACCTCGAAGTCGTCGACGTGCAGCGACAGGCGCGGCCGGCCGGCCGGGCCCATCTCCGCGGGGCGGCGCCGGGCACCGGCCGGAGCTCCGCGCAGCACGGCGTTGCGCACGGTGCGCACGACGTCGAGCGGTTGCTCGTCACCGAAGCGCCAGGCCCGCGACGCGCCGGTGGTCTCGCCGGCGGCGCCTGCGTCGCGCACGTCGTGCCCGCCGCGTCCGGCGGCGTCGAGCTGTCGGAAGACGGTGCGCAGGGCGGTGGCTCCCAGGCGCCGCACGGCGCGCGGCGACAGCTCGAGGCGACCGCGGGCGTCGCGGGTCAGGTAGCCCTGCTCGGTCAGCTCGCGCTCGATGCGGCGCAGCGCCGCGACATCGTCGACGGCGGCCCGACCGAGTGCTCGTTGCACGGCGGCCTCGTCGATGTCGTCGAGCGAGGCGCCCGGGTAGTCCTGCGAGAGGGCGGCTTCCAGCTCATCGAGGTCGGCCAGCTCGGACAGCACGCCGGTGGCCTCGCCCATCCCCATGCCCTCTCCCTCGCCGCGCATCCGCTCGCGCCCACCCCAGGGCAGATCGGGACGGGCGGCGCGCAGCGCGTCGCCGAGCTGGGCCATCTGCGAGGCCAGGTCCATGTCCATCGCGCCCTGCATCAGCTCGCCGAGCTCCTGGCGCTGCTGCGGGGTGAGCGAGTCCATCAGGCGCTGCTGGGCGGCGGCGCGGCGGGCCAAATCGTCGACGAGCTCGGCGAGCGTCTCCGGCTGGGACGGGAAGAACTCCCCGTGCTTGGCCATGAACTGCTCGAACTGCTCCTGCGTGTGCTCGCCGCGGGCGTCGGACGCGAGCATCGCGTTGAGGTCGGCCAACATGTCCTTGACGGCCTGCATCGCCTCGGGGCTCGCGTTCTCCATGGCCTGCTTCATGCCGGCGAACTGGCTGTCGAGCACCTCGCGACGCAGCAGCTCGTCGATCTTGTCGTAGGCCTCGCGGGCGGCCTGGCTGCGCCACTCGTAGGGCTCGAGCGCCTGCACGGCCCGGGCGGTGTCGTCCGGCAGCGTGTCGAGCTCCATCTCGCGCATGCGGGCCGCGTCCGACGGGTCGGGGAACAGCTCGGCCCGCTCGAGCTCGAGCGCCTCGTCGAGCAGCGCCCGCACCTCCTGCAGCGTGCCGTCGAGCCGGCCGGACTTGCGCAGCTCGCGCTGCCGCATGGCCAGCTTGCGACGCAGGTCGGCGAGGCCCCGCAGGCCGTCGGTGCCGCGGCGCATGAGCTCGCGCATCGCCTGCCGTGGGCTCGCGCCCTCCAGCACCGAGGCGCCGATGTCGTCGAGCGCCGAGGCGACGTCGTACGGCGGTTCGAGGGGGTCGCGGCCGCCGGCCCACGAGCCGTAGCGGTAGGCGGGGCTGCTCATGGCGGGGTCATCTCTGGGCTCATCGACCGTCGCGGGCGGCGCGGTAGGCGGCAAAGGCGGTGTCGCGCTGCATCCGGTGGGCCGCGCGCACCGGGCGCATCAGCGGTCGCACCAGCGCGGCGTAGACGAGCACCATCGCCGGCAGGATCAGCCACGCCGGCGCCCCGAGCCCGGTCAGCGCCACGCCGCAGCCGACAAAGGCAACGAGCGTCAGCAGCCCGGTCAGCAGCACCCGGCGGCGTAGGGCCAGCGAGTCGAGCGGGTCGATGCCGCCGGGGGTGCTCATCGGCCGTACACCGTCCGACCGCCGACCTCGTCCTTGGCGAGGCGACGGTTGAGGTGCAGGCCCTCGAGCGCGAACTCCACGGCCGCGGCGGCAAGCCCCGGCGACTCCTGCTCGATCCCGAGCCGGCCCAGCACCTGCGCGAGCCCGGGCACCGTGCCGAGCCCGCCCAGCAGCTCGGCGGCCGGCACGAGGTCGCCGGTCTCGACGCTGCTGCCCTCGTCGAAGCGCGCCTGCAGGCCCGACAGGTCGGTGCCGGCGAGAAGCGCCCGGAAGGCGTCGGCGGTGGCGCGGCGCAGCAGGTGGTGCAGCACCTCCAGCTCGCGTCCTTCCTCGGCCGCCTCGAACTCGACCTTGCCGCGCGAGGCGGCCACGGCCGCCGGCAGGTCGCAGACCCGGGCGACGGCCTGCTCCTCGCCGGTGATCGCCGCGCGACGCACCGCCGAGGCGGCGACCGTCTCGGCGGCGGCGACGGCGAAGCGGGCGCTGACGCCCGAGCGCTGGTCGACCTGCGGGCTCTCGCGCACCAGGCGGGTGTAGCGGGCGACCACCTGCAGCAGGTGCTCGGGCACGATCACCGGCGTGCCGGGCCAGGACAGCTGTGCCTCCTGGCGCATCAGGCGGATCTCGTCGGCGAGGTCCAGCGGGTAGTGCGTGCGCACCTCGGCGCCGAAGCGGTCCTTGAGCGGGGTGATGACGCGGCCCCGGTTGGTGTAGTCCTCGGGGTTCGCGCTCGCCACGAGCAGCAGGTCGAGCGGCAGCCGCAGCGTGTAGCCGCGCACCTGGATGTCGCGCTCCTCCAACACGTTCAGCAACGCCACCTGGATGCGCTCAGCGAGGTCGGGCAGCTCGTTGACGCTGAAGATGCCGCGGTTGGTGCGCGGCACCAGGCCGTAGTGCACGGTCTCCGGGTCGCCGAGCGTGCGGCCCTCGGCGACCTTGATCGGGTCGACGTCGCCGATGAGATCACCGACCGAGGTGTCGGGCGTCGCGAGCTTCTCGCCGTACCGGTCGCCGCGGTGCCGCCAGCTGACCGGCGCGTCGTCGCCGTGCTCGGCGACCAGGCGCCGGCCCCACACGCTGATCGGGGCGTACGGGTGCTCGTTGAGCTCCGAGCCGGTGAGCACCGGCGTCCACTCGTCGAGCAGGCCGGTGAGCGTGCGGATCAGCCGGGTCTTGCCCTGCCCGCGTTCGCCGAGCAGCACGACGTCGTGGCCGGCGAGCAGCGCCCGCTCGACCTGCGGCAGCACCGTGTCGTCGAAGCCGAGGATCCCAGGGAAGGGCGTCTGCCCGCAGGCCAGCCGGGCCAGCAGGTTCTCACGCACCTCGGCCTTGACGCTGCGGTGCTCGTGGCCGCTCGCGCGCAGCTCGCCGAGGGTGCTGGGGGGAGGCATCTGCGTCACCGTTCGACACTACGTCCGGTGCGGGGGCGCGGCGCGCCAAGCGGGGCGCAGGATGGAGGCGTGCCGAGTCCATGTGCGAGCGCAAGCGGCAGCCGGTTCGGCGCGGGACTCTCCACGGGTGCCGTGCTCGGCGCCGCGGAGGCCGCGGCTGCGCAGGCGGTGTCGGCGCTGCCCGGCGCGCCGGACCTCGTCTGCGCCTTTGTCGCGGGTGGATCGACCGACGAGCATGCCGCTGCGCTGCAGCGCGTCGGCGCCGTCACCGGCGCGCGGACGGTGGTGGGTTCCAGCGCCGCCGGCGTGCTCGGTGGCGACCGCGGTGTCGCGTCCGGGCCGGCGGTGAGCGTGCTCGCGGCGGTCCTGCCCGGCGCCCGGCTGCAACCGTTCCACCTCGAGTGCCTGCCTGCCGACTCCGGGACCGCCGTCGTCGGGCTGCCCGAGCCGCAGGACGGTGACGTCGCGCTGCTGCTCGCCGACCCGTACAGCTTTCCTGCCGCCGGTTTCGCGGCCCGCTCGAGCGCCGCGATGCCCGGCCTCGCACTGATCGGCGGTCTGGTCGGGGCCGGTACCGGACCGGGCATCACCCGGCTGCACGTCGACGGCCGGACGGTGGACCGCGGCGCGGTAGGGCTGCTGCTCGGGGGAACCGGCGCGACGCCGCTGGTCAGCCAGGGCTGCCGGCCGATCGGACCGGCGATGACGGTCACCGCCGCCGCCGGCAACGTCGTGCGCAGCCTTGCCGGCGAACCGGCGCTGCGCCGCATCGAGCACCTGCTGGCCGACCTGCCCCCGCTCGAGCAGGCGCTCGCCTCGACCGGGCTGCACCTCGGCATCGTGGTGGACGAGTACGCCGACGAGCCGGAGTTCCTCGTGCGGCCGGTGCTCGGCAGCGAGGCGGTCTCGGGCGGGCTGGTGATCGGCGATCTCGTCGAGACCGGTAGCACCGTGCGGCTGCAGGTACGCGACGCCGAGGCCGCCGGCGCCGATCTGGCGCGGTGCCTCGAGCGATACGCCAGCACGACCGGGCAGCCCGGCGTCGGCGGGGCGCTGCTCTTCTCGTGCACCGGCCGGGGCACGCAGCTGTTCGGCAGCTCCCATCACGATCCGGCAGCAGTGAGCGAGCGGCTCGGGACGCCGGCGGTGGCCGGGCTGTTCGCCGCCGGCGAGCTCGGGCCGGTGGCCGGGCGCAACGCCCTGCACGCGCTCACCGCGACAGTGCTGGCCTTCCCCGGGTTCCACACCTAGATCGACATGCCGGTGCGCCGCCGCTGCAACAGGCTGCATGCCTAGCGCGGTGCCAGTCGGGAACGAGAATTTCGTCACCGCCGCCCCGGACCCCCCCCTCGCACAGGAGACCGCATGACCGCTTCCTCTTTTGCTGCCCCCTCGCGCCGCGTCGGCATGGCCGTCGTGGGACTCGGCGGTGCGGTGGCCACCACCGCCGCTGCCGGCCTCGAGCTGCTGCGCCTCGGCGCCGTCGGCGCCGCCGGGCTCCCGCTCGCCGGCGTTCAGGACGCCGCCGGCCGCAGCCTCGAGCAGATCGCCGGGCTGGTGCCCTACGACGGGCTCGTGCTCGGCGGCTGGGACCTCGACGGCAGCGACTTGGCCAAGGCCGCCTCGGTGCACGGCGTGCTCGACCACCGCCAGATCGAGGTGGCCGGGCCCGGTTTGTCGCAGCTCGTGCCCTGGCCGGCGGCGGGCGACGCCGAGTTCTGCCGCAACGTCGTCGGCGGCAACGTCGTCGAGGTCGAGGGCCCGCGCGCCCAGAGCGACGCCATCCGCGCCGACCTGCGGCGCTTTCGCGACAGCGAGCAGCTCGACGGCTGCGTCGTGGTGAACCTTGCGAGTACCGAGCGCTGGCCGAACCTCACCGCCGCCGCGCTGCAGACGCCGGAGGCCTTTGAGGCCGGGCTCGACGCCGAGGACCCGGCGATCAGCCCCGGCATGCTCTACGCCTACGCCGCCATCGTCGAGGGCTGCGGGTACGCGAACTTCACCCCGTCGCTCGCCGCGGACGCGCCGGCGCTCGTGCAGCTCGCCGAGCAGCGGGACGTGCCGATCGCCGGCAAGGACGGCAAGACCGGCCAGACGATGATGAAGACGGTGCTCGCGCCGGCCTTCCGCAGCCGGGCGCTGCAGGTCGAGGGCTGGTACTCGACCAACATCCTCGGCAACCGCGACGGCCTCGCCCTCGACGACCCCGCCTCGCTCGCCAGCAAGATCGCGACCAAGGGCTCGGTGCTCGACAGCATCCTCGGCTACCCGGTCGAGGACCACGTCGTGCGCATCGACTACTACCGCCCGCGCGGCGACCAGAAGGAGGCCTGGGACGCCATCGACCTGATCGGCTTCCTCGGCCAGCGGATGCAGATCAAGGTCGACTTCCAGTGCCGCGACTCGATTCTGGCCGCCCCGCTCGCCCTCGAGCTGGCCCGGCTGCTGGACTGCGCGCAGCAGCGCGGCGAGGGCGGGGTGCAGGAGCACCTCGGCTGGTTCTTCAAGGCTCCCATGTCGATCGACGGCGCGCCCGAGCATGCGCTGCACCGCCAGGAGCGGACGTTGCTCGATTGGCTCGCCGCCGGAGACCCGCAGCGCGCGTCGGCGTGACGCAAGTCGCCGACGCGCCGAGCGCGCAGCTCTCGGCACTGACCCCGCTCCTTCGCGAGATCGGCGATGCCAAGCGCCTGCGGGTCGCGGGCCGCACCGGATCGCTGGCCGAGCAGGCCTTCTCGCGGTCGTGGGCCCGTCTCGTCGCGGGCGAGCCGCTGCGCGAGGTCGCGCTGTCGGAGACCGCGGCCGCGGTGGCCCGGGCCCGGCTCGCCGGCATCGACGCCGGTGTGCTGCACGCCGCCGGGCTCGACGAGGGCGAGGTTGCCGCCGTGCTGCGGGACGCCTTTGACGAGGTCGCGGGTGACCTGCCGCAGGCGCTGCGCAGCCGGCTGCGAGACAGCCTGCCGCTCGTGCACGAGGCCGGCGAGGCGCCGTCGCTCGCGGGACTGCTCAACACCCAGCCTCGCGCCGGCGCCACCTGTCCCGGCCGCCCGCGAATCCTCGTCGAGCCGCCCGAGTCGCACGGCGACCACTGCCTCACCGTCGCGGTCTACGGCGCGCTGCTGTCGGCGCCCTTCGGCGCCGAGCCCGAGGAGCCCTTCCTGCTGGGGCTCGCGCACCACCTGCACAACGTGCTGCTGCCCGACGCCGGGTTCGCCGGCGAGGAGCTGCTCGGCGGGCACTTCGAGCCGATCATGTACCGGCTAGAGCGCGACCAGCTCGCGCTGCTGCCGGGCCCGCTCGCCGAGCGGGTGCGCCAGGTGCTGGCGCTGCGAGCCGGCGCCGACGACCCGGCTGCAAAGGCGTTTCACGCCGCCGACGTGCTCGACCGGGTGCTGCAGGTGCACCACCACGCGCGAGCTGCGGCCTTCACCGCGAGCCAGGCGCTCGACGAGCTGGAGCTCGTGCACGCCGGTCCGGTGCAGGCCTTCCACCTCGACGTGCTGGCCGCGGCGGGGCTCGGGGACACGCGCTGACCCCGCCGGTCGTCGACGGCATCCCGTACGCCCGCGCCGGCCGGGAGCAGCTGCAGCAGCAGGTGAACGCGCTGCTCGCCGGCGGCGACGAGGCCGGCGCAAGGGTCGCGCTGCTGGCCGACAGCGACGACTGGTGGGACGCCGAGCCGCCACCGCCCGAGCAGCTGGCGCGCGTCGCCCGCGCCGGTTCGCTGCGCGAGGCGATGGACCTGCTCGGCATGGGCCGGGTCGCCGACTACTTCGCCTACCGGTGGTCCGACCCCACGTACCTGGCCTCGCTCGCCCTGCTGCAGCAGCACTGGCCGGGCGGCCGGCCGGTCGTCGAGGTGGCGTGCGGCGCCGGCCACCTGCTGCGCGAGCTGGCGGGCCGGGGCTGCACCGACCTGCTCGGCGTCGACGTCGTATGGGCGAAGCTCTGGCTCGCGCGGCGCTTCGTCTGCCCGCAGGCACGGTACGTCTGCGCCGACGTGACGGCGCTGCCCGCGCTCGACGTCGCGCCGCCCGCCTACGTCATGTGCCACGACGCCGCCTACTTCTTCCCCGACAAGCCGGCCGCCTTTGCCGCGTTGCGCTCGCTCGCTCGGTCGGGCGGCACGCTCGTCGTCGGGCACGCGCACGTGCAGGACCCGCACGGGGTGCCCGAGACGCCGCAGCGCTGGGCCGAGCTCGCGGGGGAGGGCGCGGTGCTCTACGACGACGACGCGTTGACCCGGGCGCTGCTCGCGGACCGTCCGCCGGATTCGGCTGGGCCGGACCAGCTGGCCGCGAGCGAGGCCATCGGCCTGGTGGCCGGTGCGCCCGGTGCCCGCGCGCCGTACGACCTCGGTTGCCCCACCGGCGAGACGCGCCCCAATCCGCTCTACGTCGACGGCGCGCTCGCCTGGCCGAACGAGCGGTACGCGAGCGAGTACGGCCCCCGCTCGGGCTACCTCGCGCCGCACCTGGAACCGCTTCCACCTGACGCTGCCCGCCGCCGGATGCTCCTCGACCTACCGGACCACTGGTGACGCGGCCTGCCGGAGCAGGGCTGACGCGGCCTGCCGGAGCAGGGGTGAGCGCGACGTTGCGCTGGGGCATCGTCGGCTGCGGCTGGGTCGCCCGCGACCACGCCCTGCCGGGGTTGCTCGCCGCGGGACAGCAGGTCGTCGCCCTGCACGACCGCGCGCCCGCCGCGATGGAGCGGATGCCGGTCGGGGCCACCCACCACGACGAGCTGTCCGCGCTTCTGGCGACACCCGGTCTCGACGCGGTCTACGTCGCCACCCCGAACGCCGCCCACCGCGCGGTGGTCGAGGCGTGCGCCGCGGCGGGCGTCGCCGTGCTGTGCGAGAAGCCTCTCGCCGCAGACGCTCTCGACGCCGAGGCGATCGTCACGGCGTGCGCCCGCGCGGGCGTCGTGCTCGGCACCGCCTACGACCAGCGCTGGCACCCGGCGCACCGCGCGCTGCGCGCCCTCGTGCCCGCGCTCGGCACGGTCACCGCCGTGCGCATCGTCTACTGCTGCTGGCTGCCGCCGGACTGGACGCCCGACGGGGTGCCGGCGCCGAACTGGCGCGCCGACCCGGCCGTCGCCGGCGGCGGCGCGGCCATCGACCTCGCGCCGCACGGGCTCGACCTCGTCGGCGTGCTGCTGGACGACGACGTCGTCTCGCTGTCGGCCCGGCTGCAGCGCCGGGTGCACGACTACCCGGTCGACGACGGCGCGCTGCTGTCCGGCGTCACGGCGGGTGGGGTGCTCGTCGACCTGCACGTCGCCTACAACACCCCCGACGCGCTGCCGCGCCGGCGGCTCGAGGTCGTCGGCACCGAGGGGCTCGCCGTGGCTGTCGACACGATGGGCCAGACCGCCGGCGGGAGCCTGGTGCACCACACGCTCGCGGGTGCGCCGACCAACGTGCCGTTCTCGGCCGAGTCGCCGTTCGAGGCCCAGTTCCGGGCCTTCGCCGAGCGCATCTGCGCGCCAGGGGGTACGCCCACCTGGACGTTCGTGCCGGAGCGCGACCTGCGCCTGCACCGCCTGCTGCTGCAGGCACTCGAGGAAGGCTCGGCACCCGATGACCACCACTGACGTCGCCGTCGTCCGCTACGCGCAGCCGCTCGCCGACCGGCGCGACCTGCTGCCGCAGCACCCCGCGTACGCGTGCACCAATTGCGGGCACTGGCAGCGCTGGCCCACGGCGCCGCAGGTGTGCCCGGTCTGCGCCGACGTGCGCAACGCCCTGCCCGAGCACGGCTTCGCCTTTGCGACCACCGACGAGGTCGCGGCGCAGCTCACCTGCTCGTGGGGGTCGACGGTGTGCCCTGGCATCACCGAGTTCCGCTGCGAGCCGCGCTTCGGCCTCGACAGCCGCGGCTGGGTGATCGAGAGCGACGCCGGGCTGGTCGGTTTCGAGTGCGCGCCCTGGTACTCGCCCGCGGCGCTCGACGAGCTGCGCCGCCGAGGGGGCCTCGCGATCCTGGCCGCCAGCCACGTGCACGGCTACGGCGCGCTGTGGCACCTGCAGGAACAGCTCGACCCGCCGGTCGTGTCGGTGGGGGTGCGAGACCTGCTGTGGACCAAGGCCTTTCGCGTCACCTGGCCCGCCGACGACCGGCTGGAGCTCGCCACCGGCCTGACGCTGCACCGCACCGGCGGGCACTTCGACGGGCACAGCGTGCTGCACGACCGCGGTCGCGGCGTGCTGTTCTGCGGCGACTCGCTCAAGATCGACCTCGACGAGCGGGGCGAGGCGGTCGCGGTGTCGGCGCACAAGGCCTTCCACGCCCAGATCCCGCTCTCGCACGGCGAGCTGCGCGAGTACCGCGCCGTCATCGCCGATCTCGAGTTCGGCACGGTGTTCACGCCCTTCGAGGGCGCGACCGGCATCACCACCGACACCGTCGTGCACCTGGTCGACCGGCTGCTGTCCGGTCCGCCGAGCGCCGGCCCGGTACCGCTGGACATGCTGTGACCGCTGTCGCCGAGGCCGCTGCCCTGGCGGCTGTCGACGCCTACCGGCGAGCGCTACCGGGCGAGCTGGTCGAAACCGACCTGTCGGCCTTCGACCGCACCGGCGCCTTTGTCGCGTCGGTGGCGCTGCTCGCCCCGCCCGGTGGCAACGGCATCGGTTACGGACCGGACGCCGAGGCGGCCCGCACCTCGGCCTACGGCGAGCTCGTCGAGTGGACCCGCTCGCACGCCGTGCTGTCGCGCGCCGAGCCCCGGCGCGCCTCCTACGCCGAGCTGACCCGGCGCGGCGAGTCGGCGCAGGACCCGCGCACGCTGTGCCTGGAGGCCGGTAGCGACTACGACGACGACCGGCCGCTGCAGTGGCTGCGGGCCAGCCGGTCTCGCGACGGCGCGCCCGTGTGGGTGCCGGTCGAGCTGCTCGCCTCCCGCCCCGTCGACCTCGCGCACCTGTCGGGGCCGTGGCTGACCACCGTTGTCACCAACGGCCTGGGCGCCGGTCTCGACCCGGGCCGGGCGCTGTCGCACGCGCTGCTGGAGCTGCTGCAGCGCGACGGTAACGGCCTGGCCTTCCGGGCGCTGGACCGTGGCATCGAGGTCGAGCTCGACGGGCTCACCGACACCGCCGCCCTCGCCGCGCTCGAGCGGCTGCGGGCGGCCGGCGTCACGCCCGTCGTCAAGCTGGCGAGCACCGAGCTCGGCCTGGCGAACGTCTACGCCGTCGGGCTCGACGAGCACCCCGACGAGCCGATCAGCCTTACCGCGTGCGGCGAGGCGAGCCACCCCGACCGCGAGGTGGCCGTGCGCAAGGCGCTGCTCGAACTGTGCAGCGCCCGGGCGCGCAAGGCGTTCGCGCACGGCTCCTTCGAGCGGGTGCGGGCGCTCGCCGGCGCCGACTACCTCGACCGCTATCTGGCGGCGCTGCCGCCGGACGCCGTCGCCCGCGAGGAGCCGCGAGCGCTCGAGGCGATGAGCGGCTGGCTCGATCTCGACGCGAAGGCGCTCACCGACCTGCTGCGCGAATCGGTGCTTTCGCGGCGCACCAGCGTCCCGCTCGCCGAGCTGCCCCGCACCGTTGCCGAGAGGCCGCAGCAGCTGGCCGACGACGTGCTGGCACGGCTGCACGGCGCCGGGCTGGACGTGCTGACGCTCGACCTGTCCGGCGACGGGGTGCACGCGGTCAAGGCGGTCGTGCCGGGCCTGGAAGTCGAGACGATGAGCTACGGGCGGATGGGGGAGCGGGGCGTGCGCCGCGCCTTTGCGCTCGGCCTGCCGTTCGTCGCCGTCGGCGCCGACCCGGGCGGCTGGGCGCGCGTGCACCTGACGGCCGAGGTGATCGAGCGGCTCGGCGGCCCGGCCTGGCTCGACCGGCAGGCCGTCGCCGCCCGCGTCGGAGCGCTGTACCCGCTCTACCGCGAGCCGGGTCGGCACCTCGCACAGCTGCATCGCCGAGAGGCTGCTCGACAGGGGACAGCGTCGTGCTGAGCTACGCCTACAACACCAACGGCCTGGCGCACCACCGGCTCGACGACGCGCTCGCGTTCCTCGCCGACACCGGTTACGCGGGCGTCGCGCTGACCCTGGATGTGCACCACCTCGACCCGCTCGCCCACGATGCGCAGCAGCAGGCCGAGCGGATGCGTGCGCGCTGCGATGCGCTCGGCCTCGGCGTCGTCGTCGAGACCGGCGCGCGCTACCTGCTCGACCCCCGGCGCAAGCACGAGCCGACGCTCGTCACCGCCGATGCTGACGGGCGGGCGCGGCGCCTTGCCTACCTGCGCACGTCGTGCGAGCTCGCCGAGGTGCTGGGCGCCGAGGCGGTCTCGTTCTGGGCCGGGGTGCCGGCTGCGGGTGTCGACCGGCAGCAGGCCCGCGGCTGGGTGGTCGACGGCGTGCGAGCGCTCGTCGACAGCCACGGCGGCCGGTCGTACGCGCTGGCCGTCGAGCCCGAGCCCGGCATGCTGGTGGAGGACTGCGACGACTGGCAGGCGCTCGCGACCGACGTCCCGGGCATCGCGCTGGCGCTCGACACCGGGCACTGCGTCGTGTCGGGGGCGTATGCGCCGCAGGAGGCGGTGCGCCGCTTCGCCCCGCACCTGGGCACCGTCGCGGTCGAGGGCATGGCGCGCGGCGTGCACGAGCACCTGCCGCTGGAGGAGGGCGACGTCGACCTGCCGGCCGTCCTGGCTGCCCTGGTCGAGGTCGGTTACGAGCGCCTGGTGACCCTCGAGCTGTCCCGCGACAGCCACCGGGCGCACGAGATGGTGCCGCGGGCGCTCGCGACCCTGCGGGCGGCGGAGCCGGCATGAGGATCTGCTTCGTCTCCCGCCGCTACTGGCCGGCGGTGTCCGGCATGAGCATCTACGCCGAGAACCTGCTGCGCGAGCTCGTCGCCCTCGGCCACGACGTGACGATGATCAGCCAGTACCGGGCCGACGAGGCCGGCACGCGCATCTACGGCGGCGGTCCGCCGCCGTCGTCGAGGGTGCCGGGCGGCGTGCGGGTCGTCGCGCTCGCCAGCCGCGGCGAGGCGGTCGTGCCCGCCGACTTCGAGGGCGACACCGCCGAGCTCGTCGACACCGTCGTGCGGCTGCACAGCGAGACGCCCTTCGACGTGCTGCACGCCCAGTACGCCTATCCCCCAGGGCTTGCCGTGCTGCAGGCGTCGGCGCTGATCGGCGTGCCGAACCTGGTGTCGATCCAGGGCGGCGACGGACACTGGGTCGGCACCTGCTGCGGCACGCACAAATCGGCGATGCTCGCGGTGCTCGACCACTGCGGCGCCGTGCTGATCGGCAGCGCGAGCTTTCGCGACGAAGTGGTCGGCCACCACGGCACCGCGCCTTCGCGGTTCACCATCGTGCCGGGAGCGACGGACACGCAGCGCTTCGCACCCCGCTCCGGCGCGCTCGGCAAGCTGCGCGAGACACCGGTGCTGCTGTTCCACGGCCGGGTCGACGCCCGCAAGGGCGTGCTCGATCTGATGGACGCCGTCGAGCGACTGGTGACCGGCGGGCGCGACCTGCAGCTGGTGATCAGCGGCATCGGGCCGGACCTCGCCCGAACCGAGCGGCGGGCGGCCGGGCGCGCGCACGTGCGGGTGCGCGGCTACACCGCGCCGGACGACGCGCCGCAGGTCTACCGCGACGCCGACCTGTTCGCGAGCCCCACCTACAGCGAGGGGTTCAGCAACACGATCCTGGAGGCGATGGCGAGCGGGCTGCCGGTCGTCAGCACGAACAGCGTCGGGGTGATCGACTGCCTGACCGACGGTGAGAACGGCCTGCTGCACGAGCCGGGCGACGTCGCCGGGCTCGTCGCGGCACTCGAGCGGCTGCTCGACGAGCCGGCGCTGCGGGCGCGCCTGGCCGAGCGGGCGCTGTCCGAGGTGCGGGCCGACTACTCCTGGCCGGTGCTCGCCCGCAACGTCAGCGCGGTGTACGACCAGCTCGCCGGCACGACGCCCGACCTCGACTTCTCGCTCGACGCGGACGTCGATCAGTCATGCCGCTTCCGCGCGGCGCCGCACTTGCTGTGAAGCTGCTGGCGGTCAGCCCGCACCTCGACGACGCGGCCTTCTCCGTCGGCGCGTCGCTCGCTGTCCTGGTGGCGGAGGGCCACGACGTCATGGTGCTCACCTGCTTCACCGGCTCGGTCGACGCGCCGACCGGCTTCGCGCTCGCGTGCCAGACCGACAAGGGCCTCGCGCCGGACGTCGACTACATGGCGGTGCGACGAGCCGAGGACCTCGCGGCCCAGGCCGTGCTCGGCACGCGTGCGGTGCACCTGGACCTGCTCGAGGCGCCGCACCGCGGCTACGACAGCGCGCCGGAGCTGTTTGCCGGCATCCATGCTGGCGACCGCGTCGACGAGGAGCTTGCGTCGCGTCTTGAGGGGCTCGAGGCCGACGTGCTGCTCGCGCCGCAGGGACTCGGCTCGCACGTCGACCACCTGCAGGTCGTGCGTGCCGTGGCCCGGCTCGCTCGCCCCACCGCCTGGTGGCGCGACGCGCCCTACGTGCTCAAGGCGCCGGACGCCGCGCCGTCCCCCGACCTGCCGACTGATCTGCGACAGCTCGAGCTCGGCGACGACCGGATGCTGCGGGCGGACGCCTGTGCCTGCTACACCACCCAGCTCGGCTTCCAGTTCGGCGGCGAGGACGGCATGCGCGCGGCCCTCGCCGACATGGCCGAGCCGCTGCTCGCCGACGGCCGTGCGCTCGAGCTGCTCAGTACCGCGAGCGGCCCGGGATAGGCGCGTCGGCTTCGCATCTGGTCCGTGCCGCGGCGGTCATGACGAGGCGTGAGACCTCGTTGACCACCATCGTCTGGTCGGAATGAGCTTCTCTGCTCGCGTTCGCTCACTTCCGGCAGGGCTTGGGCTCGGCCCATCGAAGGGGATCTCGGCGCCAATGCCCTCCCTCGAGGAGCACCCCGTTCTCGCCTCGGTGGATTCGCCGACCGCATCCACCAGGGTGTCGGGCTCCGCTGCGCTCCAAGGCAGACAGAGAATCGGCGTTGGGCAAGCATCGCCGGCGTACCGTGATGGCCGTGAGCCAGCCGCGAACGGTTCTGCTATCCGTCGCCTTAGCGATCACCACCTTCGTCGTCACGACGGCGGTGATCGTGGCGGGATGGGCGGTAACGGCAGGGCTCCGTCATAGCGGCGCTTTGTCCGGCTTTCGGCTGCGGGTGAGTGCGTGGAGCAGGCTGTGGGGGTTGAGGGTGGTGGCGCGTCGGGCGGCGGCGATGTTGCGGGCTCCGGCCAGGCGCAG
>JAABUN010002737.1_pt1 | contig 29950 bp, 24 predicted proteins | sample 5559311 | NCBI WGS metagenome assembly JAABUN01 (sample SAMN10711877, study PRJNA513370) | rock metagenome | isolation source: Antarctica rocks | place: Antarctica: Victoria Land, Siegfried Peak sud | reverse complement strand
TCGTCAATCACCACGTAGGCCGTTACAATGAAGTCGCTGTCCATGCGCCCCTCCCCTCGCGAATCCGGTGCCTCAGCAACACCATTCTCGACGGGAGCCGCATGGGCGGCAACTAGCAATCAGGGTTAGTATACATGCTCGCCGCGTGGGTCGGGCGTTGCGTCGCACCCGGCGGTGCCGCCCGCCGCCCGTCATTCTTGCCCTTGCGCCCCGGATCTCTAGGAGAAATGGGCTACCCCGGCGCGGGGTTGAACGTCCCGAGGGTGCGATAAAATGGTCTGTGACGCTTGCGCCGCCGCGACCCGCCGGGAGAACGACGCAAGAGGAGGCTCCTATTGTCCCAACACCGCACCCGTCTTCGCCGTATGCTGACCCTGTTGCTGCTCGCAACGTTGCTCGCCCCGGCGCTATTGCTTGCCCGGCCCGGCCCCGTCGCCGCGCTCGAACCGGGCTTCCAGGATGATCTGGTCGCCACCGTTCCTGGGCCGACCGCGCTCGCCTTCACGCCCGATGGTCGCCTGCTGATCGCGACCCAACCGGGCCTCCTCCGGGTCCATGTCGCCGGGGCGCTCCTCGCGGCCCCCGCCCTCGATCTCGCCCTCAGCCGCCCCTTCTGCAGCAATTCGGAGCGTGGCCTGCTCGGCGTCGCCGTCGATCCCGCCTTCGCGACCAATCGCGCCATCTATCTTTTCTATACCGTCAGGACCGGCGCTTCGTGTAACGGCGTCCCCGCCGCCAACCGCGTCTCCCGCTTCATCTTCCCCGAGAGCAATAGCATCGACCCCGCATCAGAGACCATCCTGCTCGACAAGCTCGCCTCGCCCGCCGGGAATCACAACGGCGGCGATCTCAATTTCGGCCAGGACGGCTACCTCTACATCAGCGTCGGCGACGGCGGCAGCACGCCGCAGACCGCGCGGCAGCTCTCGGCCCTGACGGGGAAGATCCTGCGGATCGCCGCCGATGGTCGCATCCCGGCCGATAACCCGTACCAGGGGGCGGGGACGGTTCGTTGCGACCAGACCGGCGGTACAACCGATACCGCCGCCCGGTGCCAGGAGATTTTCGCCTCCGGCCTCCGCAATCCCTTCCGCATGGCATTCGACCCCAACGCCCCCGGCACGCGCTTCTTCATCAACGATGTCGGTCAGGACCGTTGGGAGGAGATCGACCTCGGCATGGCCGGGGCCGACTACGGCTGGAATGGGCGCGAGGGCCACTGCGCCAGCGGCTCCACGACGGTCTGTGGACCGCCGCCTGACGGCCTGACCAACCCGTTGTACGACTATGGCCGCGACACTGGCTGCAGGTCGATTACCGGGGGCGCGTTCGTGCCGGATGGCGTCTGGCCCGCCGCCTATACCGGGGCCTATCTCTTCGGCGACTATGTCTGCGGCAAGATTTTCCTCTTGCGCGAGACCGCCCCCGGCACCTGGACCCGGAGCGACTTCCTGACCGGCCTCGGCGTCAGCAGCGCGGTCCACCTCCGCTTCGGCCCATCCGGCGCAACCCAGGCGTTGTACTACACGACCTTTAAGAATGGGGGCCAGATCCGCCGCCTCGGCTATCGCAACGCGGCCAACAGCGCGCCGTCCTCCTCCTTCGCCGCCTCCCCGCGCGCCGGCGTCGCGCCCCTGCGGGTCGACTTCAACGGCGTCGCCAGCATCGATCCCGACGCGGGCGACGCGCTCACCTGGGAGTGGGACTTCGGCGATGGTGTGACGGCCACGACCGCCGTCCCGACCGTCGGCCATACCTACACGACCGTCGCCACGCGGGCCGCCACGCTACGCGTCCGCGATGATCGCGGCCTCCTCTCACCACCCGCGACGCTGTCGATCGGCGTCGGCAACAGCCCGCCCACCCCCACGATCGTCGCGCCAGCCGTCGGCACCGCCTACGTCCCCGGCCAGTCGTATCTGCTGACCGGTGGCGCGATCGATCCCCAGGATGGCCCGCTCGCGACCGCCCAGTTGGACTGGCAGGTGATCCTGCACCACAACGAACATGCCCACCCGGTCCTCGGTCCCGTCACCGGCAACGCCATCCCCTTCAGCGCGCCGCTCCACGACGAGGGGGCCAACTACCTCGAAATCCGCCTCACCGCGACCGACGCGCAGGGCCTCGCCACCACGACGACGCGGGCGCTCGCGCTCGATGGGGGAAGGTTCACCGACGTCCCGGCCAACAGTCCGGCCTACGCGGCGATCAGCGAACTCGCCGCGCGCGGGATCATCCTTGGCTACGGCGATGGCACCTTCGGGCCGGGCGACATCAGCCTGCGCGCCCAGATGGCCGCGCTGATCGTCCGCGCGATGGGCTGGGACGGCGACGTCGCCCCCAACCCCTTCCCCGATCGGGGCGCGGTGGACGACGAACTCTGGGCGGCGGTCGCCACGCTGGCGGCGCGCGGCGTCGCGCTCGGTTACGAGGACGGCACCTACCAGCCCACCACCCCGGTGCTGCACCTCCAGGTCCTCTCCTTCATCAGCCGTGCGATGGTGGAGCAAGGGCTTTGGGCGGCGGCGACCGAGGACGACCCGACCATCTATCCCAACGTCCAGGTCGCCGCGTCCGACCGCCTCGACCTCATCACCTACGTCCGCAACGCCGGGGCCGTCCCCGACCGCCCCGGCGCCGCCCCCTGGCCCGACTGGGACACCCCGGCCTCGCGCGGCTGGTTCGCTCGCGTGCTGTGGCAGGCGCTGGCGGGGCGATAAGTGGGCGGCGCGACCTTCCTCAAAACTCCCATCTGAACAAGAGGAAACCGAGCAGCCCTTCGACCAGGATGAAGCCGCCGATGAGCGCAAACCATCTCGCCCCGACATTCTCATAATATTTGAGGCTGTTATACGCCCGGACCGAGGCGACGGGCAGGCCGAACAGCGAGCGGTAGATCACGGTGCCCTCGACCCGGTAGGGGTGTTCGCCGTACATGTGGATGTCGGTCACATGCATGACGCCGGGCGGAATAGTGAAGGCGTGCGATGCCTCCGCCTTGAGTTGCAGGAGGACAGTGGGCGGCAGCTCGGTACCCTGATCCCGGAACAAGAATGGCGGGACCAAAGCCCCGAGGGCCAGGCCCGCCATGGCGACCATCAGCAGCCAACTCTTGCGTGCCACGGCCAACCTCCTCGCCCCCGTCCCGCCCCGGCTCACTTTCCCAGTGCAATCGGTTAGCCTCCGTCAGCCCTCAGCCCGTCGCAGCAGCCCCGCCAACACCTCCGTTGCCACGTTGCCGCCGCTGACGATCAGCACGATCGGGCCCGGCGTGTCGGCCAGCAGGCCCGCTTGAAGCGCGGCCAGCCCCACCGCGCCCGAACCCTCGACCACGAGGTGATGCAGATCGAGGAAGGTGAGCATCGCCGCCCCGATCGCCGCCTCCGAAACGGTCAGCACCCCGTCCAGATGGTCGCGCACGAGCGGGAAGGTGATCGCGCCCGGCGCGATGTTCCCCGCCAGCCCGTCGGCCAGCGTCGGCCCCGACGCGACCGACACCAGCCGCCCCGCACCCAATGCGCTCGACATCGCCGCCGATGCCTCCGACTGCACCCCGACGACCCGCAATGCCGGGTGCAGCGCCCGCGCCACCACGCCGACGCCCGAGGCCAGCCCGCCCCCGCCGACTGGCACGACGATCGTCCCCGCCTCCGGCAGATCGAGTAGCAGCTCCAGCGCGACCGTCCCCGCCCCCGCGATCACCGCCGCGTCGTCGTAGGGTGAGACGAACGCCAGTCCGCGTTTTCGTGCGATCCCTGGCGCGCGGGCCTCCGCCTCGTCGTAGTCGGCCCCCACGAGCAGCAATTCGACCCCGGTGCGCCGTAACCCCGCGAGCTTCGCCGCCGACACGTTCTCCGGCACCACGATCGTCGCCGCGAGCCCCGTTAACCGCGCCGCCTCCGCCACGCCCAGCCCGTGATTCCCCGCCGAGCAGGTCAGCACCCCCCGCGCGCGCGCCTCGTCCGGCAGCGTCAGCAACCGATTCAGCGCCCCGCGCAGCTTGAACGAGCCGGTCCGCTGCTGGCATTCCAGCTTCAGCCAGACCTCCGCCCCCAGCTCCGCCGACAACGCCGCCGAGCGCTCGGTCACCGTCCGTCGCACCCACGGCCCGATCCGCTTCGCCGCCAGCAACACTTCGTGCATCGTCACAACCGCCGGGTCTCGCGATGGCGTGTCCATCTGCCGCGTACCAAATCCCTCGACCATAATGCCCCGTACCTCCGCTATCCCTACGCCGCGCTCGGCATGACCAGGCCGACGCGGGTGGTTGATCACCAACGGCTTGTCCTTGTGCGCTGCCGCGAGGCATCCGCGCTATCGCCCCAACACGACGGCCACGTACGCGGTCAGCCCGCGACAGACGAACTGTCGCACTGCGCCGCCGCAGAGCATCCGCCCTTCCCTATCCCGTGACCCGCATCCCGTATCCCGCCCGCCTCACTCGCCCGCTGCTTCCTCCGCGATGCGCACCACCCGCGCGCAGATCTCCATCGCGCGTTCTTGCAAGGCCATTGCCTGTGCCAGCAGCGCCGCGCGCTCGTCCGCGTCGTCATGGTCGCGCAGATTCAGGCGCATGGCCAGTACCGCGCCGCGCACCGCCGCCTCGGCCAGCCACGCCCCGGTCGCCAGATCCCCGATCAGCGCGCGGTTCCCGCGCTCCGCGACGATCAGCAGAAACGTCAGCACCTCGCCCGCCAACGCCGCCACGTTCAACGGCGCGTGCGTCGCCGCCAGCCGGGTGCGCGCCAGCGCATTATCGCGCACGCGGCGCTCCACCTCGCTCGCGTGGGGGAGGCGTCGCGCCGCGAGATAGTCCCCATAGGCCGCCACATCCGCGTCGGCGGCGCGCAGGAGCGCGGCACGCCACGCCGCCGCATCGCGCACGACGCGCCGCATCTCGCCCGCCGCGTCGGCGTAGCGCGCCCGACCGAGCGTCAGCGCCGCGCCCATTTCCGCCAGCGCCGCCGCCAGCGCGCCCGCCACCGCCCCCACCGCCTCGCCAGCAGGCAGCGGCTCCGCCGCCGCCACCGCGTCAAGGAATCCGCCCACGTCGAATCGTTCCGCTCCCCACATCAGGTCGCGCTCCATACGGAGGTTTGCAGGTTGGGGGTTGCAGATTGGCAGGTTGCTTCGACCATCCAGGCGGAACCGACCTGGAACCTGGAACCTGCCAACCTGCGCCCTGCCACCCCGCACCTGCCAACCTGCCAACTTCCCTGCTATCATACGCCTGACTGCGGTGCTGCGATGTCGCACACCGTCCGTGCCCATGGGGCGACGAGGGGCTGAGGGGACGCGAAGAAGGAAGAGGCACAATGTCGGCGACCCGCTATCTCTTCGATCTGGAGATGCCGCCCGTCTATCTCGGGGAAACGGTCGCGGTCGTCACCGCCCAGCGCGACGTGACGATCGCCTACGAGGAGACGCTGACCTGGGATGCCGGGGCGGCGGTCGGTCTTGTCCGCGTCGAGAGCGGCACCCTGGCGATCATTGACGACCTCTACCGCTGGTGGCGGCTGAAACAGCGCGCGATCGGTTTCCCCTTCAATGTCGCCATCCGCGTCGGCAATCGCTCGCGCGGCGACTTCAACAAGCACACCCCCGACCAGCTCAAGACCCTGATCGCCCAGGGCCAGGACGACATGATCGATCGCCTCACTGAGGGCGAATCCCGGCGGTAGGGGCCGTATTGCCTACGCCCTCTGGCCTCGGCAACACGCGGGCGTTGGTGGTGAGACGACGTGAGGGCATATGCACTACGCCCCCACGATCGCCCTCGCGACGTTCCGCCCGCCAGGGCAAGACGTTTTCGCCCCGCTAACAATCCCAGTCCCCGCAGGGGGGCCCCGTTGCGCTCTGCCGTAGACTTCGTGGCCGCAGCCTTCAGCCGGGACGATGGCAGAGCCCTGCGGGGCCTTAGTCCAACGGCCCTCCGCGCCGTACGCCGAGCTTAATTGCCCATCCCGTCCTCTACACCCCCGTATCCTCCTGCAGCCGCGGCCAGATGATGGCGACCGCCGCCGCCGCCAGGATGTACGATCCCGCACCCATCCCGAAGGCCGGGCCGAAGCCGTAATGGACCTGGAGCCAGCCACTGGCGAGCGGGCCGAGCGAGAAGCCGGTCGCGTAGGTGACGTTGTACAGCCCGGCCAGCGTCCCGCGCCGTTCCGGCGCGACCCTGCTCATCACGAATGGGGTATAGATCGGGTCGATCGTCCCGCGCAGCGCCGCCCGTGCCGCCTCGAAGAGTACCGCCCCGAGCAGGAACGGCGCGGCCACCGTCAGCGCCATACAGGCGGCGATGCCGCCCATCATCCCGCCGATCGCCTTGATGTCGCCGAGTCGTCGCGTCACCAGCGGCGCGCTGAGGGCCGCCACGCCGCCGAGCACCCCCGTCAGCGTGAAGATCCAGCCGAGCGCGCCCGGCTCCAGCCCGTAGCGGAGCGCGAAGAAGAGGGGCAGGAAGCCGATGATCGCCCCCGCCCCGAACGCCTGGAGCGCGTCCGGCAACAGCAGGCGGCCGAAGAGGCGGAGGTCGGCCAGCCGGAATGGCGTGCGCCCCGTCCCGCCATCGCTCGCCGCCTCCACGTTGCGGATGCGCCAGAGCGGCAGCCCGCCGACCAGCGCGATCACCGCGTTGAAGAAGAGCGCGGCCCGCAACGCGGCGGTGTCGCTCGACGCGATCCCCAGCGTTCGCGCCGCCCCCGCCGTGACGAAGCCCCCGATCGCGCTGCCGAGCGCCCCGACCCCCCAGAGGAAGAACGAGTTGATCGAGAAGACGCGCACCCGGCGCGCGGTCGGGACCGACCCGATCAGCAGCGGGCTCGTCGCGCTCCAATAGACCACTGCGATCGCGTTCTGGATCAGCAGCCAGATGACCAGCGACGGCAGCGAGCGCGCGAGGGCGAGCCCCGCCAGGCTGATCGGCGACAGAAGCCCGCTGATCGCCAGCAAGCGCGCCCGCCCGACCCGATCGGCCAGCATCCCGATCGGCACGCTCGCGACGAAGACCATCAGCGCGCCGGTCGCGTTCAGCCGCCCGATCGTCCCCAGATCATAGCCCAGGCTATAGGCGTAGAGGGGGAAGATCAGGTTGTGTAGCGTCAGTTGCAGGCCCTTGACCAACGAATAGCCGAGCAGCGTGTTCGCCGTCGGCCCGAAGCCGAAGCCGAAGCCGAAGCCCGGCCCCGGCTCGGTGGCCGGGACCGTCGCCCGCCGCCCCTGCTCGATCTCGACCGCCGTCTCGGCCATGCCGTATCACTCCCTCGCCCCGCGCACCGCAGCATGCGTCGGCCTTGCCGCTACTCGATCGCCGCCAGCACGTCCCGCACCCGCTTGCGCCCCACCTCGTCCAGTCCCGGTAGCGGGCGGCGCGGCTCCCCGCCCGGCAGGTCCAGGAGGTCCAGCGCCGCCTTGCAGACCGCCACCGCCTCGCCCTGTTCGATCAGCAGTTGTCCCAGCGGCGCGAGCCGTCGCCACAGCGCCTCGGCCAGGGCCCCATGCCCGGCGGTGTGCGCGGCCACCAGCCCCACCACCGCCTCGGGCAACACCCCGGCCACAGCCGACACCAGCCCGCGCGCGCCCGCGCACAGGGCGGGGTAGCTCGCCGCGTCGTCCCCCGCCAGCACCGGGCAGGCGTCGCCGACCAGGCGCAACGTCTCCGCCAGGTACCCCAACTCGCGCGCGCCCTCGCTGATCCCGACGATTCCCGGCACGCGCGCCAGCTCGGCCAGCGTCGCCGGGGCCAGCGCATTCCCGAGCGCGGTCGGCGCGTTCTGCACGACGAGCGGCAGCCGCCCGCGCCGCGCGATCTCCCGGTAGTGCGCGAGCAGCGCCGCTTGCGAAAGCCGATAATAGAACGGCGCGGCCACGACCGCCGCGTCCACGCCCGCCTTCCCGGCATCCCAGGTTAGCGCCAGCGTCTCCTCGGCCCCGACCGCGCCGGTCCCCGCCCACAGCGGCACCCGCCCCCGCGCCGCCTCCCGCGCCGCCTCGATCACGAACAGCCGTTCGCCCCGGCTCAGGTGCGCCGCCTCGCCGATCGCCCCGTTCACCAGGAGGCCCGCGACCCCGCCGCCGATCGCCCGCTCGACCAGCCGCCCCACGGCATCGGTGTCGATGCCGCCGTAACCGTTATAGGGCGTCACGAGCGCCGCGACCACGCCGGGGAGACGCGGCAGCGGCCCCCCGGACGCCGCTATGTCCTCGCCCGCCGCTGTCTCGTCCTGTCCCGCGCCCACACCCCTCGCCACTTCTCGTCGTCGCATCGCGTCGCCGTGTCGGGTCGCTTAACGCAGGATCGTGACCCTGCTCCCCTCGCGCCGCTCGATCGTTTGAAGATTCGCCAGCAACACCATCAGCTTCGGTGAGGGGGGCAGCACCATCACATCGCGCAGGATCGTCGCGGCGACGCGGCTCGCGCTCTCCCCGCTGTAGCTCGCCAGCGGTCGGTCAGTCGGGAGGTGGCGCGCGATGAATTCCTCCGCGCCAGGCGGTGGCTCCTCGTCCCAGACAATGCCGCCGCGCATGGTCGCCAACGTCAGTCGCATCGTCCCCTCCTCACTCCCCCTCGGTCGCCGCCCCCTCGCCCGCCGCGCGCGGCAGGCGGCGCAGGGCCAGGTGACAGGCCGCCGCGATCGCCAGATTGAACGCCGCCGAGGTCAGCAGCATCCAACTGAGGGTGATCCCGCCGACCCCGCCGACGAGATAGGCGATCAGCCCCGGAATCAGCAGCCCGATCCCGACGACCAGCCCGCCCGCCCGTCGCCCGCGCCACCACTCGTCGGGCTTCGGCCCGTGCGCCAGCATCCGCATGTACAGCGGCCCGGACAACAGCGCGACACCGATGATCGCCAGGAGGAAGATCGCCTCGGGGGTCATGCCCGCACCATCCCTGTCGCAACAACACTCGCCCGTTCGCAGGCCGCCAGCCCGGCCACCGCCACAAGTATGGCCGATCGCGCCCCGCCGCGCCTTCCCGCCGCCAGCTGAGGTGCATGCCCCGCTCACGGGTGCGAATGATACGGAGGCATCGCGAAAGAGAGCTGCCGCAATATAGGTGTCGGGCCACGAGCCGCTCTCCTGCAAGGGCGGGGAGAAATGGGCTGCGGCCAACCCGAAAGATGTCGGTGAAACGCTGCGCTCAGTCGTATTTCGCGATCAGCGTCTCCACCGGCAGCCGCCCGCGCCGCTGCGGGTCCTGCGCCGCCCAGCCGAGCTGGATGATCGCGTGCGGGATGAAGCCGACGGCGAGCCCCAGCGCCTCGCGCACGACATCCGGGCAGAAGAGCGGCGCGCACATCCAGCCGGTGTCCAACCCCCGGTCGGTCGCGGCGAGCAGCAGGTTTTGCACCGCCGCCCCCAAACTCTGGATCGCCATCGTCTCCTCCGCCGCCTGTCGCTCGGGGTCGGGGTACACGTCGAGATCTCCCAGGTACAGGCAGGGGATGATCAGGGTCGGCGTCGTCAGCAGCCGCCGTCGCGACCCCGCCAGCCGCGCCGCGATGATCGCGTCGTCCTGCCCGTCCAACGCCAGTTGCGCCGTCCAGGTCGCGCCCATCGCGTCGGCCAACGCTTCCCGCGCTGCCTGCCGGGTGAGGACCGCGAAACGCCACGGCTGCCGACCGTGCGGCGAGGGTGCCCACCCCGCCGCCTCGATCAGCGCCTCCACGACCGGGCGCGGCACCGGCTCTGGCCGGAAGCGCCGCACCGACCGTCGCGCGGGGGCCAAGCGCTCGAACGGCAACCTGCGCGGCGCGGCGAGTTCGGGCGGCGCGGCCTCGCCCAACGCGCCCCAGCCGCGCGCGACCGTGGGCGTGATCGCGATCACCGGGCGGCTTGCCAGATCCATCGCGCGGTATTGCGGGTACTTCGCGCGCAACGCCGTCAGCGCGGGCGCATGACCCTCCGCGCCCGGCTCGACCAGCGCCGCGCGCCCGTCCACGCGCAGGAAGGCCAATTGCTCCCAATCGCCATCGTCGTAGCGATCCACCAGCAGCGACACCGCCGGATTCGCCAGCAGATTGCGCACCCGGCGCAACTCGCCCGGCTCCACCCGCTTCGGCTTCTCGTCCAGCGCGATCTCCAGCGCGACCAACGTCTCGCCCGCGAAGCGGGCCGTGTAGCAGACCGGCACCAGATGCGGCTCGCCCCCTGGGCCGACCGTCGCCAACCGCGCCACTCGCCCCGCGCGCAGGAACGCCGCCTCGTCCGGCGTCAACCGTACCGCCGCCGTCATCGCCGTACCCGCCGCCCACCCGCCCACCTGTTCCACGTCTCGCGCCCCCTCCTGCCTCGCTCCGATGACTCCACTCCCCTGCACAACGACGCACCCCGGCGAAGTATTCACCGCACCGCCGATCACCATGAAGTTGGCTCACGCTCAGCACTACGTCTTGCCATCAGCCGCAGCGTCGGCCCCTTTCCCCCTCTCCTCGGATGGGCGGGTGCCCGCTGGGCGGCGAGGTGGCGAGCCGCAGCGACGCCGGGGGTGAGGGTCCCCCGCCGACCGCAACGACGCCCGGACAAGACCCTCTCCCTCATCACTCATCACTCATCACTCGGCCCTCACCTCGCGGCCCTTCCCCTCTTCTCCCTCGCCCCGCTCGGAGAGGAACCCCGGCGGCGTATCCGGGAACACGATCACGTCGAGCGCGTCCGGGTAGACCTGGAAGGTCGCGGGCGTGGTGCCGATATCCTCGCCATCGGCCTGGATCCGCAATGGCTTGGCCGGATCGAGCACGACGCGCCGTGCCTTGCGATAGTCGATCTCGTCATCGGCCTGGTGGCGACGCAGGAGCACCGACAGCAGCCGTTTCGCGAGGTCGAGCGGCCCGTGCCCGCCGAGTACGCAGACATCCAGGAAACCGTCGTCGGCCTGCGCCCGATAGGTGATCTCCGCGAGCCCGCCGTAGAGCCGGGTGTTGCCGACGATGATCATCAGCGCCCGCCGCTCGATCGACACGCCGTCGATGTCGATCACCACGCGCCGCCCCCGAAAATGCCGGAAGGTGACGAGAGTCGCCAGCGCGTAGGCGAGTGGCCCGGTACGGCGCTTGACCTGCTTCAGGACCGGCGTGTCCGCCACCGTCGCGTTCGTCTCGGCGTCGAAGCCCGCGCTCGCCATCATCAGGAAGTAGCGGTCGTTGACCCGTCCCAAATCGACCGTTCGTCGGTGTCCGTTCGCGATCTGCTGCGCGACCTTCACCGCGTCCTCTTTCGCCCCCAGTTCGGTCGCCCAGACATTGACCGTGCCGCCCGGCAACACCGCCAGCGCCGTCCCACGCTGCCCGGCCAGCCCTTGCAACGCCTCGTTGACCGTGCCGTCGCCGCCCGCGACGATCACCGTGTCCTGCTTGGCCGCGACCGCCTCGCGGGCCAGGCGCGTCGCGTCGCCCGGCCCTTCGGTCGTCTTCTTCTCGATCGCCCAGCCTGCGGCGCGCAACGCCTCGGCGGCGGCGTCCACCTGCTCCTGCCAATCATCCTGCCCGGCCGCCGGATTCTCGATCAGCCATGCGCGCGTCGTCATCGTTCCTTCTTTCCCTAACGCTTGGCGATCTTCAACACTTGGCGGGCGCGAGTGTGCGGCCAAAGCTCCCCTCAACGCGGCGGCGGCTGTTCATGCGTAGACTTGCGAACATAAGCGCAATTGTCGCACCACTGCCGTTGCGCCGCGCCGCGCCGGGTGGAGGAGGTGGTAGCGCACCATGGCGCGGATTCCTCGCGACGGCTCAGCATGACACATCCCCGGTGGTAGGCCGTTTGCGTACGGGATGGTGATGCGGCTCAGAACGACAGATCCCCGGTGGTCGGCCACTTGCGTACGGAAATTGTCATGCTGAGCCGCCGCGAAGAATCCGCGCCCGCCGTCCCGGGATCGCCTGCCACGCCGCCCTGCTCATCCACGCAAGATGCTGAACCGCACCCGGCGTTCCCGTCGAACCGAAGTACCGTAGTACTGACCCGATGCAACCTGCTCGCCATCGGGTGCGTTACACTACCGACGAAACCAGGCCACCCGCGAGGAAGCGTCGCGACCGTTGGCGTGTCGCGCGGCTGTCACGCGGCTATGGAATACCGAGTCCGCATGGAGTGGCCCAATCGTGAGGACGAACACCCGTCGTACAACACTTGTGGGATTGGTCATCCTCGTATTGGTCAATCTGGCGGGCTTCGCGCCCCCCGCCCGCGCCGCGGCCGAAGCGCTCCTCGCTGTCACCCCGGCGAACGCCGCAGCAGGCGCGGCGATCAGCCTCGACGGCGCGGATTTCGCGGCGGGTGAGGCGCTCACTTTCGCGGTGGTGACCCCGTTCGGCCAGACCCTCGCCCTGAACCCCGTCGTCGGCACTCCCACGACGCTGCTGATCGGCGCTTCCGCCAGCGGCACCCCCCTCGCCGCCGACGCGCGCGGGGCCTTCACCGCCACCTTCCCCACCGCCATTAATTATCAGGAAGGCACCTGGACCTTCATCGCGCGCGGGCGCACCTCGGGCAACGAGGGGCGGGGGAGCTTCGCCCTCGCCGCCCCCCGACTCGCCGCGACCGCCCTCGCCACGCCGACTGCGGCGACCCCGGCTTCGACCCCCGCGACCCCGAGTGCCGCCCCTTCCGCCGCCCCCGCGCCGACTGGCACCGTCGCCGCGCCCGTTCCCTCCGCCCCTGCCATCACCCCGAGCGCCGCGCCGACAGCGGTTGCGACCGCGAGTGCCGCGCCCGTCGCGCCCTCCGCCGCGCCTGCCACCACCCCGAGCGTTGCGCCAGCGCCGTCGAGCGCCGCTACGCCCGCGCCCGCCACATCCACGGCGTCGCCTTCCCCTGGCGCGAGTCCCGCCGCCTCAGCCTCGCCCGCGCCGTCGGTCGCGCCCGCCCCCTCGGCGGTCCCTGTCGCCTCGCCCTCCCCGCCCGGCACCGCTATCCCCGGCACCCCCAGCCCTGCGCCGACTGCGACCCCTGCCCCGGCGCCCACCGCCCCCATCGTTCTCGCGCCCGGCATCGCGGTACTCGTCGCTTCCCCGACCGGCAGCGCGGCCCTCCGGGCGCAGCCGACCGGCAGCGCCCCGCTCGTGCGCGCGCTCCTCAACGGCACACCGCTGACGATCACCGGCGCGAGTCGGGGGGCGGAGGGGCAGATCTGGTGGCCGGTCCAGGGCGACGGCGTTGCCGGCTGGCTCGTCGCGGTCGTGCTCGTTCCCGGTGTCGCGCCTCCCGGCAGTTCGCCCGCACCTGCTCCGGCCCCCACGGCGATCGGTGACGGCGTCGCGGTCGTGGTCAATGCGCCGGGCGGCGGCGCGAATCTGCGGAGCCAGCCGTCCACCACCGCCGCGATCGTGCGCGTCGTCGCCAGCGGCACCACCCTCCGCGTGACTGGCGCGAGTCGGGACGCCGAGGGGTACGTCTGGTGGCCGGTGCAGGGCGATGGCGTGGCCGGGTGGCTCGTCGCCGACGTCCTCACCCTCGCCCCGAACGCCGCGCCGTCGCCGGGCGCTTCGCCCGCGCCCGGCCTACCGGGTTTCTCCACCCCCGGCACGAGTCCCACTCCGACCGGCAATGGTCCGGGCGTGCAGCCGCCGATCGATAGCCCGGCGGTGGCCCCGGCGCAGCTCATGCCGATCTTCGAGCGGGCGGCGGCGCTGACCGGCGTGCCGAAAGAGATCCTGCTGGCCATCGCCCGCGTCGAGTCGGGCTTCGCGCCGCGCGCCATCGGCCCCTTCATCCCCCAACTGGCCGGGACCGAGAACGAGCACGCCCTCGGCATGATGCAATTCCTCCCGTCCACGTACCGGGGCTATATCCAGCAGGTGGATGCCGTGACCGGCAAAAGCCTCGGGATCCAGGGCATCTGGGATGCCGAGTCGGCGATCTACGCCGCCGCCTTCTACCTGCGCGACAGCGGCGCGCCCGGCGATCTGCGCCGCGCCCTCTTCGCCTACAACAACGCCGAGTGGTACGTGGACCTGATCATCTCCTGGGCCAACCACTACGCCGCCGGAATCGTCACCGACCCCAACTTCGACCCCCTGCGCGGTGGCACCCCCACCTACGCCGCGCCGCAAAACCCGCTCCTGCCGAGCAACGGTCGCCACCTCGACATGGTCTCGCCGATCCAGCTCTACCTCCCCTTCACCGCCGGGCAGACCTGGTATGCCGGGGGCGATGGCTCGTTCTACGGCGGCGGCTTCCACACCGATCAATACAGCAATTACTACACGGTCGATTTCAACAAGGGCACCTGGCCGCGCAGCGAGGAGGACGAGGGCCAGCCGGTCCTGGCGGCGGCGGACGGGGTCGTCAACAACGTCTACCAGGATGGCGCGGGGGCCTGGGTCGTCGAGCTCTATCACGTCGCGCCCGATGGCGCGCAGCTCCGCACCCTCTACGTCCACTTGCAACAGGACCCCCGCATCAACCCCGGCATCAAGACCAATCAGGCGGTGACCCATGGGACGCCGATCGGCCTGGTCGGCAACACCGGCAATTCCACCGGCGCGCACCTGCACTTCGGCCTCTGGCTGCTGCAGGACGGGCAATGGATGTCCATCCGCGCCGAGCCGCTAGAGGGCCGCTTCCTCCAGAACGGCCTCAGTCTCACCAGCAGCAACGTCCCCACCGCGCCCGCCTCCGGCGCGTCTGCGCTCGATCTGGGCTTCGCCCCGGTCGGCCCGTCGAACGCCGACACCGTGACCATCGCCGTCGGGAGTGCGGCTGGCGCACCCGCCCCGAGCCGGATCGAGGTCTTCGCCAATTCGGCCAGGGACGGCAGCGAGCGCGGTCAATGGCTGCCGGTCGGCGCGATCGGCGCGGCGGGGGCGGGCGGGCAGGTGCCGTGGACGACCGCGCCGCTCGCCGAGGGCACCTACCGCCTCCTCTTCGTGCTGATCGACGCGCGCGGGGCGCGTACTTTTCGGGGCCTCACCGCCGACACCGCCGTGCGCTACACCATCCGTCGCGGCCAGCCCTACGGCTCGGTCGTCGTCAACCCGCGCGGCGATCTCGCGCTGCTCGCCCCGCTCGATGGGGCCGCCCTCGCCCGTCTCGGCGCGCGCGGCCCCGTGGTCAGCGGCCCGCTCCGCTTCGCCCCGGTGGCGAGTCAACGCCAGAGCGCGGCCTCGATCAGCGCGGGTGCGGCCCTCGCCGCCACCGGGTCGCCGACCAGTGGCAAGGTGCGCGACGGGCAGGGACTCGTCGTAGAGGAGGCGACCACCAATCTGATCCCCAATCCGAGCTTCGAGCGCGGTGCCGAGGGTTGGGCGGTCTCCGGCACCCCGGTCGGCGCGTTTGTCGTCGCGCCTTCCGACAGCGCGCTCTTCGGTAAGCGCAGCCTCCGCCTCGACAACAGCAAGGGGACCGCCCCGGCCACCGTCGCCGTCACCGTTGGCGACGGCGGGCTCGTCACCTGGTCGATCCACGCCCGCGCGGTGCCGCCACCCGTGCCGTCCCCTGCCCGTTCGCCCGGCACGATCGGGCTGGCGATGTCCGGTGTCGCGGCGCAGGAACACGCGCTGACCGCCGAGTGGCGGCGCTTCGCGCTCACCGGCGCGGCGGTCGGCGGCAGCGCGCGCGCGATCGTCGTGCCGCCCGGCGTCGTGGTCGAGATCGATGGCGCGCAACTGGAATCGAAGCCCTACGCCACCAGCTACGCCGACGGTTCCCTCGGACCCGGCTACGGCTGGGACCGCGCCGCCGACGCCTCCCTCTCCGGTCGCCTGCCGACCGTGCTGATGCAGCCGCTCGACGGCCTCGTCACGAGCGAGCGCGGCGCGATCGCCTTCTGGGCCACCCCCAGCGGCCCGACCGCCAGTGGCGCGCTCCTCCTCACGCTTGGCGAGCGTCTGACGCTCACCCTCGCCGACGAAACCGCCACCCTGCGCTGGGGCGCGCAGATCCTCGGCGATGCCACCTGGCGAGCCAATAACACCAGCCATTATGCGCTCACCTGGGAGGCGGGCACGGTCACCTTCCTGCAAGATGGCCAGGTTGTCGGCCAGGCGCTCCTTCCCGACTTCGCCCTCCCCGCCGACACGCCCCTGCTCCTGGGGTCCGACGCCACCGGCGCGCGTGCCGCCAACGCCACCTTCCAGGATCTCACCCTCTGGCGCGAGGTGCCGACCCCCGCCGCCCTCGCCGCGCTGGTCGGGGCGGGCGAATTCCTCCGCCCCGGTGCCGCCGAGACGGTCACCCTGAACGTCGGCCTCGCCCTCGCCACCCAGGGCCTCGCCCCGAACGGCGTGAAGATGCAATTCAGCTTCGACGGCAGCGCCTGGACCGCGATCGAGCCGTTTGCCCCGACCAAGACCCTCGCCCTGCCGGGCGGCGCGGGCGAAGTGCGCATCTACGTCCGCTTCACCGATGACGATGGCGGCACGATCGTCGTCACCGACCGCGTTCAGGTCGTCCCGCCACAGCCGCCCACCGAGGGTACCGGCATCGGCGTGGAGTAACGGCGTGGGGGGCGACCATACGGTCGCCCCCCACACCTCATTGTTGCCCTTCAACCCGGCCCCGGCGCATTCCCGGCGACCCTTGGCCGATTCCTAAACCAAAGCGCCGATGAAACCTACATAGTCTCAAGCGTCCGGCATGTATGTTTCATCGAGGATTCAGTTTAGAACACGCGATCCAGGCCCCAGTAACTATCCAGCGCCCGCCGGAGGACGCGGGCGAACCAGCCGCGCTCCGATGGTTGATTCCAGGGACCGAGTGGCCCGCCCGCCGCGAGACATCGGCTGGTCGGCGAACCGACTCAGGGGGAGACGTAGGGCGAGCACGAGACCCGGTTGCAGGCCGACACCTTGTAGCGCACCCCGGACGGCGGGTAGAACCGGGTGAAGCTTGTCCCGGTGGTGCGGGTCTCGGCGGCGCTGATATTGGTCCCCTCGACGCGGACGACGAATTCGATCGCATCGACCTGCGACGACCAGTTCAATCTGTCGGTGACGAAGTTGATTTCGCTCTGCCGCGTCAGGCTGAGTCCGGTGGGGACGGCCGGGTCGACGTTCGTGCCGTTGATCTGCGCCGACCACGCCCCGCATTGCAGCTCCGCTCCGGCACCCCCGGTCGACTGAATCCCCGTCTGGCAGGCGCGGACCTGGAAGGTGAAGCGCCCGCCGCCCGTGATCTCCGCTATATACTGCTGTGTATCCGCGCCGGAGAGCCGCACGCGGTAGCCGTTGTCGACGCCCACCCCGCCCGGCGGCATAAACAACAGGCCGACGTCCTGGGCACGCGCCGGGCGCACGAGGACTTCGTAGGCGTTCTCCGAGGTCGCGCGGTCGTTCCAGTGCAGCGTGAGCGCGCCGTGCCGCGTCGCCGCAGCGATACGGACATTGGTCGGCGCGGCGAGGCCACCACGCGCGACGTTGTCGACCAGGGGCCGCAGGGTGGTGACGGTCGCGGTGGCCATCTGGTTGTATCCGGCGTTGTTCGGGTGCATGAAGCCGCCGCTGAAGAGGAAAAACGACGAGTCCGGGATGTCGCGTCCCTGGTTGCGTAGCGCGGCGGAGTTGAGGTTCATGTACGGCTGCGCGGTGCAGACGCCGTGGCCGTTGAAGGCCGTGAGGTGGCCGCCGATCGGCTGCCACCCGAAGTTGGTGACGGTGGTGTCGATGGCCGAGTTCAGTCGCCCCGCGATGCCGAAGGCCCAGTTCGCCTCGGCGGGGGTGACGTTATCCTGGAGCGCGTCGTCGTAGCCGCCGACCCCGACCTCAGCGGTGGCGTCGTAATCGGGGCCGGCGCAGACGGGTGGGTCACCGTTCGAGCCGTCGTGCAGCGGGTTCGGGTACTTCTGGATCAGGACGGGCAGGCTGGCGCCGAAGAGCGTGACGATGCGGTTGTTGACCTGCTCATAGCCCCCGCCAGCCCCGGTCAGCGTGGCAAGCCGTGCGGTAAGCACGGAATTCCAGGTCTCCGAGCAGTTGGAGGGCCCGATGGGGCTGATGCAATCGGTGATAATCTCGCCGAAGCCAGCGTTGTTGCCGCCGACCGACATGTAGAGCGCGTCGAGCCGGCCCTGTGTCCCGGCGAAACCCGCGATCCGGTTGAGTTGCGCCGGCTGGGTCACCCGGGGAAGGCCGAGCATCGAGGCAGTGGTGGCGCTCGGCCCCCCGTAATTGCCGAGCAGGGCTGCCGTTGTCGCGCCGCCGCAGGCGACGAACCCGAGCTGGATCGTCATCCCGGGATAGGTCGACTGCAGTACGCGCGCGGCCTTGGGGGCGGTCGCCTCGTCGCTGCGGTGGCAGGTGGTGACATCTGCGGCGAGGCTGGCTCCGGGGATCGGCACGCTGATCGTCGGGTCGTTGCCCCAGCGCAGGCCGGCGAAGGTCTCGACCTCGGTCCCGTCGTTGATGTCGCGCTCCGGGTTGCCCTCGCCGGAGGCGAACGAGTCCCCGACTGCGGCCCAGACGAACTTTGTCGAGTTCGCGGTCGGCTGCGCCAGGGTGCTGGGGGTCATCGCGGCGGGCGAGAGGGTGGCGATCACGCTCGAGCTGAGGGTGATATTCACGGTCGGGGAGAGCGTCGGGGCCACGACGAGCGACGAGCCGATGGTCGCCGAGCCGCGCGTCCGGCCACCGTTCTTGATCCACCCGGCGACGACGGGCGTGTTACCGGGGAATGCGTCGGCGCGGTAGAGGACCTCGCGGTCGGTCCGGTGCGCCGTGAAGCGATAGGTCTGCCCATCCTTCGTGAATTGCCCATCGGCCACGGCACCGAGCGCGAACGCCAGCGATGCCCCCTGAGCATTGGCCAGATGGAACTGGGTGAAGGGGCCCGGGGTGGCGAAGAACCACGCGCCGATGCGGCCATCGTCGCAGACGTAGGCCACCAGTTGCTCGCCGTCGGAGACGATGGCGATGAAGGCGTCGCCGTTGTCGCGCAGCTGCCCGACCCAGGTGCCGACGGCGGCCCGGTTCGCCTGTCCAGGGCCGGTCCCTGCGGCAGCGGTCGTGGGGTCCGCCATCAGCGGTAGCAACGCGAACATGAGCGCTACCGCCGTGCAGCAGTACCGCAGCGCCGTCCGCCTGCCTGTCATCGGGGCTCTCCTCGCCGCGGTGGCGAGGACCCGGCCTCGCCGGATGCCGAAGAAATATCGCATGGTGTCCCCCTGTGCTGCTGCGTTCACGACGACGTACAGGATGGGCCTCAGTCTTGGGCGCTGGCGGACACTCCTTTCCCAGGCTTGGCGCAGCCCGCGCACGGGACTCACGAAGGCGGCGAGCGAAAGGAAGGCACGAGCCGGTCCCGGGGTCTCGGTCTGCGGCGCTCGTTGCCGATCTGAAATCGCGCACAGCTTGCTACGGCTGGATGGTGACGCGGTGAAGCCAGTCTAGCGGGCCAGTCTTAGCAACGTCTTAGCAGCAACTTAGTACTGCGTTTCACAAATGCGTGTCGGGTTGGCCGGGGCCTCCCACCCTCCCTTTTAGGGGAGGGTCGCCGCCGCAGCGGCAAGGGCAGAGCGGAGCGGGGCCGGGGAGGGGTCATTCTCCACCCCGCAACCCCACACACTATTGTGAAATGCAGCAACTTAGCCGCGCCCACGCGTGCCGGAGCGCGGGCTGGTTGGCGAGGTACTCGCTCGCCCCTGTCACCCGCCCCCGTCGTCGCGACGGTCGGGGCACTGGCATATACGACCTATGATCAAACGGAGCGCGTAGCAAAACTTCAGCAAGGGCATGGGCCAGGGCGGCGGCAAGCTAGCGGCCCATCACTTCCATCAGCCGCCGCGCCTCGTCGAACGCCGCATCCAGTGAGAGGGCAGAACCGGCGGCCCAGGCGGCCGCAAAGTCCGCCGCATCCAGGGCGGCGCGGGCGCGGGCGACGTGGAACACATACTCGCCCTGATCGGCGCCGTCGCGCACCTGCCGACCGCTCGACTCGATCCAGGCGTGGGCCGCGCCGTAGGATCGCGCCACGAGCGCGAACTGGCCGTTGGCGCTCGCCACGGCGGCGGCGGCATCCAGGAACGACCCCTTGGCCGCCCAGTTGCCGATCTCCAGGCTGATGGCGATACCCTCGAGTACGGTCCTGGCCGCGCGCCGCGCCTCCCCCTGGCGCGCGATGACGAAGCCGAGATTGAATAGCGCCAGCGAGATGCCATACCGGTTGTTGGCCGCGCGATCGAGCGCCAGCCGCTCCTCGTAGTAGGCCCCCGCAGTCGCCTGATCGCCGTCGAGTCGCGCCAGCTCGCCGAGCACGTTGAGGGCGAAGCCCACGCCCGCCATAAGACGCAGGGCGCGGAAGTGGGCCAGGGCTTCCGTCGCCTGCGCCCGCCCTGCGGCGAGTGGGGTGATCTCCGTTAAGAAGGCGAGGCCGAGGGCGGCCCAGGCGATCGCCGCACGATCGCCAAGCTCGCGGGCGATCGTCAGGCTTTCCGCGTGATAGGCGTGCGTCGCGGGGAGATCGCCGAGGCGTCGGGCCATGTCCCCGGCGGCCAGCAAGGTGCCCGCCCGCGCGCCTGTGCGTGCCGCCGCCCCGGGCAGCGCCAGCGCTTGTCGGCACCACGTCAGGCCCTCAGCCATCCGCCAGCGCATGATCCAGAACCAGCCCAGCGCCCCACAGAGCCGCAGCGCCCCGTCCCCGTCCCCGTGGGCGATCGACCAGCCCAGCGCCGCGCGGAGGTTGTCGCCCTGCCGGTCGAGCTGCTCGAACCAGCACGTCTGACGCGGGCCGTGCAACTCGGGCGCGGCCTCCTCGGCGAAGGTGAGGAAGTGGCGCGCGTGGCGCGCGCCCAGCGCCTCGTCCTCGCCGCTCGCGCGCAGGCGCTCGAACGCATATTGCCGGGTCGTCTCCAGGAGGCGGTAGCGCACCGCCCCGCCGTGTTCCTCGACCTGCACCAACGAGCGTTCCACCAGCGCGGCGAGCCCGCCGAGAACGGCGTCGGCCCCGCCGCCCGCCGCCCCATCGCCGCAGATCGCCTCGGCGGCTTCCAGAGACCAGCCGCCCGCGAATGGCGCGAGGCGGCGTAAGAGGCGCTGCTGCGGTTCGGCCAGGAGCCGGTAGCCCCAATCGAGCGTGGCGCGCAGCGTCTGCTGGCGCGGCGCGACCGCGCGCCCCCCGCCGATCAGCAGCCCGAGGGCGTCGTCGAGCCGCGTCGCCACCTGCTCGACCGCGAGATACCCGACGCACGCCGCCGCGAGTTCGAGCGCCAGCGGGATACCGTCGAGCCGACGGCAGATCGCCGCGACCGCCGGGGCGTTCTCCGTCGTGGGCGCAAAGTCGGGGCGGCGCTGGCGGATGCGGGCGATCAGCAGTTGCGCGGCCTCGCTCCGCCCGAGCGCCGCGAGCAACGTGCCCTCCGCCGCCTGCCCCGGCCCGAGATCGTCCGGCAGCGACAGCGGTGTGACACGCCGGGCGTGTTCCCCCGGCACGCGCAGCGGCTCCCGGCTCGTCGTCAGGATGTGCGACGCCGGGCAGGCCGCGAGGAGCGCGGCCACAAGGTCGGCGCACGCGTCGATCAGGTGCTCGCAGTTATCGAGGATCAGCAGCAATTGTCGCGCCCGTACCGCCGCGACGAGGACCGCGACGAGGGGTCGCCCGGCTGTCTCGCGGACGCCGAGGGCCGCCGCGACCGCGTCCGGGACGCGCGCCGGGTCCGCCAGCGCGCCCAACTCCACGAACCAGATCCCGTCGCGATAGGTTTCCCGGAGGGTGACGGCGACCGCGAGCGCCAGGCGGCTCTTGCCGCAGCCGCCCGCCCCGATCAGCGACACCAGCCGCCCGCCGCCCTCGCCCGGGGCGAGGAGCGCGCGGAGTTCGGCGATCTCGCCCGCCCGCCCGACGAAGCTGGTCAGGGCGGTCGGCAGGTTGTGCCCGGCGGCCTTGGGCGGGCCGCCGGGTGTCGCCGCCCGCACCTCATCGGCCACGGCTGCCCGCCCGGCGAGGATGGCGGCGTAGAGGCGCTGGCTTGCCGCGCCCGGTTCGGCATCCAATTCGTGCCGGAGGGCGGCGCGCAACCGGCCGTATTGCCGCAGCGCCGCCTCGCGTCGGCCCGCGTCGGCGAGGAGGCCCATCAGGTCGGCGTGCGCCTCCTCGCGCGCCGGGGCGGCCACCACGAGCCGTTCGAGCGCGGTGATCGCCCCTTCCCGATCGCCGCGCGCGGTGCGGGCGTTGGCCAGTCGGGCCAGCACGTCGAGCATCGTCTCGTGCAGCACCTCGCGGCGTGCCACCGCCCAGTCCTCGTAGCGATCCTCCGGCAGCAAATCGCCGGTGTACAGGGCGAGGGCGGCCTCGCAAACGTCCGGGTTGTCGCCCCGCCGTGCGTCGGCCACCGCCGCCTCGAAGGCCGCCACATCGGTCGCCACGCCGCCGGGTGGGGCGAGGTGGAGGACCTGTTTCCGCAACAGCAGGCCGGTTGGCTCGTCGCCCGCGTCGAGGACCCGCCGGGCGGCGTGGAGGGTGAAGTGGAAGTTGTTGGCGGCGGCGGCGGGGTCGAGGTCGGGCCAAAGCGCCTCGAAGATCTGCTCGCGGTGGAGGCGCTGCCCCGGTGCCAGCGCCAGGATCTTGACCAGGCTCCGCGCCTTCTCCGTTCGCCAGGCCACCTCGATCGGCCGTTGCCCGCGCAGGAGCCGGAAGCCGCCGAGGAGCTGCAGACGCAGCGCCGACCCGTCCGGCGCGGTATCGTTATCGCCCCCATCTGCCGCGTCGGGCCGCTCCAGCCGCCCCACGTTCGGTCGTCGCGCGCGTATCACCCGGACTTCCTCCTGGCTATGCGGCAAGTCGGGCACGTTACGGACGGGAGATGAACGGGCCGTGGCTGGAAAGGAGCGCATTCGCGCGTATGGCACCACCGCGACCGGGGCGAGCGAGCGGGGCCACGCCTCGCGGGCCCGCGGCTACGAAGCCGCACGATGCGGCTCGGCGGCAGCCCCGGCATCAGTCCCCCCACAGGGGCGGATACGTGCTGGTCCAGCGTTCTACTCAGTTGAACGTATGACGGCGTTAAATGGTACATGGGCCTCAACCGCCTGCCTCACCGCCCCAACCGCCCCGCCCCAACCACCCGCCCCAGACGTTGAACCGCACCGCCCGCTTCGCCCGCCACCCCCACACCCGTGCTACTATACCCCTGGCAAACTTCTGACGACCGACGACCGACGACCGACGACTCCCCCGGAGGCACCGATGAGCGCCCTGCGCCGCCTGCTCCAACTGGCCATCCTGTTCGTCCTCGTGCAGGCCATCCGCGAGCAATTGAATCGCCCGCCCGAGGAACGCACCTGGGCCGGGCGCGTCGGCCCCATCCCCTACGACTTCCGCGTCCCAAACCTGGATCGACTCCAGTCCGCCTATTGGAACCCCGATAGCCAGCAGCTCTTCAGCGACCGCGTGCTCGGCATCGGCTGGGCGGTCAACATCGCTCAGGTCGTGCGCATCGTGAACGAGTTGCGCCAGCAGTACCGGGAAATGGCGGCCCAATAGCACGCGACCGTGCGCGCGCTACTCCGCCGCCCGTTGCGCGCCGCTCGCCGGGGCCTTGAGCGCGCCGACGAGGAAGGTGAGCAGCCAGCGGCGCTCTGCCGACGGCGCGTTCTCGCCGTCTTCGCCCCCTGCGGCCATCGCGCGCATCCCCCGATTCGCCATCAGGAGGTTATTGGCGCGCTCGAAGCGCCACCAGAGTTCGTCCGATGGCAAATCCGGCAAGGCCAGACGCAACGCCTCGCCGTAGCGGCGTGTCAGCGCCGTATCGGCGAACTGCATCGGGGCGCGTTCGCGGCTCGGATCGTCCGCCTCGCGCGCGGCGATCCAGACCCTGCCCCATTCCCGCGCGTGCGCCGTATCGAACAGGGCGAAGATCGGGGTGGCGTAGGCGTTCAGCACCGCAGCGGCCTCGGGCTGCGGTGTGGCGGCCTCGAGCGCGTCGAGCAGTCGCGCTTGCTCGACGTGGACCGTCGCGAAAACCTGCCGCACGAGCGCCCGCAGCAGCGCGGCTTTCGAGCCGAAATGGTAATTGACGGCGGCGACATTCACCCCCGCCGCCGCCGTCACCGCGCGCAACGAGAAGCCTTCCAGCCCCGCATCGGTGAAAATGCGCTCGGCCGCGTCGAGAATCCGTGCTCGTGTGTCCGTCGTCGGCATCCGCCCCCCCCCTTGCAGACTATAGCCAACGGCGGTGCCATTCAAACAATGCTTGAAACATCGCTGAATTCGCTGGCTCGCGGTGTCGCGGGCGAGGCAACGCGCGGTCAAGGATACGACGATTTGCCGCCCGACGCGACGGCACCGCGATCATTCAGCCCGCAGGAGCGGCCCAACGCATGATGCCATCGTCACCGATTCACCCCGCTGTCGCGGTCGCCGAGCGGGTCCCGGCGTGAGTGGCAGCGCGAGCGGCAGCGGCGAGACACGCGCGAATGCGGTGCGTTCGTGAGCGTGGCGCAGGACGCGGGACACATCCGGCGACGCTTGCGCACCGTGCGCTGGGCCGCCCTGCTCGACCTCCTCCTCCTGATCGCCCTGGTGACGTCTTCGCTGACCGGGCAGCGCGAGTTCGTCCGGCTCCTGGGACCGCTGCACAGGATCAACTTTCTGCTGTTGGTGGTGCTCGCCGCGACCGCCGCGCTCGATGGCCTGTGGGGCTGGTGGTTCCCGGCGGTCATCCTGTTGACCGCTGGGCCGCTCGGCGCGCTCGTCGGCGAGTGGGTGATCGCGCGCCGACTCGCCCGGTCAACCACGCCGGTTTCGGGCGGGGCGGTGGCGGCGCTGCCGGGTGCGGGCGTGTCCCCCCTCCCGATCACGGCACAAGCGACCGTTGCGGGGCGCCCCGTCGGGGAGGAAGGCGAAGGGCGATGACGGTGGTAACCTGGCTTATCCGGTACGGGCATGTCCTCGGCGGCGGGGTCTGGGTCGGCGGCTACGCCCTGCTGGCGTTGGTGATCGTGCCAATGCTGGAGCGAGAGCGGAGCGAGACGCTTGAGCGGCTGGCGATCACGGCGGTGCGGGTCCTGACCTACGCGGGGACGCTGACGATCGGGTTCGGACTGGTCCTGATCACGCGCACGCGCGGGTTCGCCAGCCTGTTCAGCGGCGAATGGGGGGCGCTGGTCATCGCGTCGGCGGTGGCGGCGATCGTCCTGCTGGGGATCGGCGATGGGGCGTTGCGGCCCGCGTTGCGCCGCCTCGCGACGGGTGAGGACGGCGGGGGGGCGCGACGCTGGGCCTTCGTCGGCTTCGCGCTGACGATCCTGACGGTCGGGATGATGACCCGCGCGTTGTACGCCGCGACGTAACACGCCAATTCCAGACGATGAAGCCCGTCACCGAGTGTCGGCCCTCGCGCGGGGCCGGACCTGGGCTACGTGTCCGACCCGGCGCTCCACCGTCAGGGGCCTTCAGGCGGGGGAATACCTGATCGTCTGCACCCTGCCCGGGCACCAGGAGGCCGGGATGGTCGCCAAGCTGGTCGTGCGCTAGGCGGAGTGGGGCTGCACACGCAAGAAGCGGTAGAGCGCAGGGCCGTTCTCCACCACGAAAGCGCGGCGGCGACTACGCCCTTGCCGCGCCGATGAACCCTCAGGCCGTTTCTCCCAGGCACCCCGCCAACGCCTCGTCCGCCTCCGCCCGTTCTACCAGCGTCGGATCGAGGTCGAGCGCGCGACGTAGCGCCGTCCGCGCCGCATCGCACTCGCCGCCCGCCGCATGACTGGTCGCCAAGTGCAGATACCCCTCGGCGTAGACCGGGTTGCAGGCCACCGTCTGCGCGAAGTCGGGGACCGCCTCCCCGTGCCGCCCGAGCGCCGCCAGCGCCAGACCCCGATTGTAGAAGGCGTACGCATCACGCGGATTGCGGGCGATCGCCTGGCTCAGATCGGCCACCGCCGCCGCCTCGTCACCCCGCTTGCGGTGGCAGATGCCGCGCGCCTGCCAGACATTCGGGTCGTCCGGCGCGAGCCGTAGCGCCGCCGTGTAGTCCGCGACCGCCGCGTCGAAGCCCCCCGCCAGTCGGTGGGTCATCGCCCGGTCCAGCAGGGTCGGTGAATCGCCCGGCGCGAGCGCGACCGCCCGATCGAAGTCGGCCAGCGCTTCCTCCGGTCGCCCCAGCTTGCGCCGCAGCAGCCCACGCGCCCTGTATGGCGCGGCCCCACGCGGGTCGAGCGCGATCGCCCGATCGAAGTCGGCCAGCGCTTCCTCCGGGTGACCGCTGGCGTTCGCCGCCTGCGCCCGCCCGAAATAGGCCACTGTGTTCGCTGGGTCGCGCGCTATCGCCTCGGATAGCGCCGCCTGTGCCTCGGCATGACGCCCCGCCGCCAGGTGCGCCAGCCCTGCGGCGAGCATCTCCCGTTCGCCCGCATCCGCGCGCCAACGCCCCAGCACCCGACCGATGTTCTTCCACCCCATCGCCCCGCCCGCGCGACTTCCGTCGCCGATTTTCGCTACAATCCCTGTCGGGGGCGCGTGCCCCCCAGCGGAGAGTCTAGCGCACCGGGAGCGCCATGCGAACGCCCGCCCATACCCTCTATGTCGTGCGCCACGGCGAGAATCCGGCCAACCTCACCCGCGAGTTCTCTTACAAGCTGATCGACTACTCGCTGACCGAGAAGGGGATCCTCCAGTCCGAGCAGACCGCCATCCGGCTGCGCGACCTCGGCATCCACGCGGTCTATTCCTCGCCCCTCAAGCGTGCCCTGGAGACCGCCCTGATCATCGCCGCGCCGCTCGGCCTGCCGGTGGCGACGCTGGAGGCGTTCCGCGAGAACAACGTCGGCGATCTCGAAGGCCAGCCCCCCAGCGACGAGAACTGGGCCTTGCACGACCGGATCATCGCCGACTGGTATGCCGGTCGCCACGATGTCGCCTTCCCCGGTGGCGAGGACTTCCGCACCCAGTTGGCGCGCGTGAAGCACGGGCTCACCGCTATCCTGGCGACCGATACCGACACCGACCCCGGCACCGCGAACGCGACCGACGCCGCGAACGTGACCGACGCCGCCGGGGAACGGCGGATCGTGCTCGTCGCGCACGGCGGTATCATCAGCGGCATGGCGCGCGGCCTCGCCACCGGCCCCGACCTCGGCCCCACGGGTGCCAAGGGCTGCCCCAACTGCTCGGTCACCGAGTTCTCCGCCCGCCTGATCGACGGCGAACTCGAACTCCATCTGCGCGAGTGGGCCGCCAGCGACCACCTTTCGTAAGCGGCGGTTCCCAGCCCCACGCGCCGGGAGCCGCTTCCTGCGGGGCGTTGTGGCCGCTGGCCCGCTGGCGCACGGCCAGCCTGGTAGGCGTTGGATGCGGTTCAGCGCCGTGCGCGGTGGGCGCGCGGGATGTGTTGCGGGCTGCCTCTGCGCTGTTGGCGCGGATGCTTCGCGGCGGCGCAGCATGACAGTTTTGTAGGTTGTGAGCCGACCACGGACGTTCAAGGTGATCGCCACTCGCGCGGATGGCCGACCACCGGCGATCTGTCATGCTGAGCCGCCGCGAAGCATCCGCGCCTTCCTACGTCACCATCGCCGCCACGAATACCGTTGAACCGCGCTCGTCAGCACCGCCCCGCCCGCCCTGGCGCGGCGCGTGTGGGATAATGCAGGGTACAGTTCGACGCGGCGTGTGGCACCTGCGCCCCTTCGTGGCGGATGCGATGTGCCGCCAGGGGCCGGTTAAAGGGGCGATCGCGATCGCGAGGTGGCTGTGTCCGACCTGATAGAGTACTCCGCCGTCCCGCTGAACGGACCCGATGGCGAGATCCTGGGCGCGGTCGCCCTCGACCCGCGCAATGGTGCCGCCACGGCCACGGTGAACGCGCGACCGTTCGTCAGTCGCCCCGCCGTCGGACGTCGGCGCGGACTCGACACCGGGTTCCTCGATCTGCGGAAGGTCCTGCGGCGCGGCGGCTACCACTTGCGGACCTGTGGCGTCTGCCGCCACTTCCGCTACTCCGCCGCCTCGCGCGACATGTCCTCCGGCCTCAGCGGCTATTGCGGCCTCGGTCGCCACGAAGCCGGCCTCGCCAGCCTCGGCCCGTCCGGGGTGGGGAGCGAGAATGCGCCGGTCGTCACCCTCTACTTCAGTTGTCCCGATTGGGACGGGCGCGATGAGCGCGCGGTGGTCGAGTTCTTCACGCGGACCACGGGCGAAGCCTGAACGTCCCCCCGTCCCCGTTCGTCGGATACCCTGCGGCGCTGTGGTCGCAGGACGCAAGCAGGACACAGGAGGATAAGGACGCGCTATGGCGGTCAGGCTGAAAACCCCCGACGAAATCCGCAAGATGCGCGCTTCCGGCCGATTGGTGGCCGAGGTGCTGGGGCTGCTGCGCGAGGCGGTCAAGCCCGGCGTCTCGACCGCCGAACTCGATGCCATGGCCGAGCGCGAGATCCGGCGGCGCGGCGCCTCGCCATCGTTCAAAGGCTACGGCGGCCCCCCGGCCTTCCCCGCCTCGATCTGCGTCGCGGTGAACGAGCAGGTCGTCCACGGTATCCCCAGCCGTCGCCAGATTCTACGCGAAGGGGACATCATCGGGATTGACGTCGGCGCGCTGTACAACGGCTGGCAGGGCGATAGCTGCATCACCGTCCCGGTCGGCCCGATCTCGGTCGAGGCCGCGCGCTTGGTGCGTGTCACCGAGGAATGCCTCTATCTCGGCATCGAGCAGGCCCGGGTCGGCAAGACCCTCGGCGATCTCGGCCACGCCATCCAGTCCTACGCCGAGGGGCAGGGGTATGGCGTCGTGCGCGGCATCGGGGGACATGGCATCGGGCGACGGTTGCACGAGGGGGAGCCTTCGGTGCAGCACATCGGCGAACCGGGCGTCGGTCTCAAGCTGCGCCCCGGCATGGTCTTCACCATCGAGCCGATGATCAATCAGGGCACCTACGAGTGGCGCGAACTCAACGACGGTTGGACCATCGTCACCTGCGATGGTGGCCTCTCCGCCCAATTCGAGCACACCATCGCCATCACCACCAATGGCCCGGAAATCCTCAGCGCACTGTAGCTCGGTCACGCCCGCTCGCGGTCATCTCCGTCGCGACGATCCGCGAAAGGGGGGCCAAACGGCCCCCCCATATTCTGCCTGCTCATCTGATACGTGTCGCCGCACGGTCGCGCCTGCGGTTTATTAGGGGATACTCGTCGCTATCCTGCTATAAATGACGTTGAGTCGCGAGCCGAAAAAGATCAACGCGAGGATCACCGTGATGGCGATGAATGAGAGGATCAGCGCATATTCCACCAGCCCTTGCCCGGCGTGCCCTTGGTCGTCTGCGCGCGCGTCCTGCTCCGGGCCACCGTAGAGTCCGGCCAAGGCTTCGATGAAATACAGCATGATGGTCCTCTCCTCTGACACCTATAGCCGGCCCGCCGCATGAACGCCCGTTTGCGGCGGTTGTCTGGCGCGGTCGCGTCGCGTCCGCCGTTCCGTGTTCTCCGTGTCCGCCCCGAGCCGAGGTCGCCAGCGGGGCGGGGACGACGCCGTCGTCCCCGCCCCGCCGAGGAGCATCCGCGAGGGCTTAGGTGAGGGAGTTGCCGACGCGGGAGAAGAGGTTGCTGATCTGGCCGCGCAGGAAGACCATGGCGACGATGACGACGATGGCGATGAAGGCGATGATCAGCGCGTACTCGACCAGGCCCTGGCCCTCGGCCTCCTCGGCGACGAACAGGCCCTTCAGGGCCTCGACGAACTGCAACATGGGGATGCCTCCTAAAGAATGTGCGTGGCAAAGAGGAATCCCTCTTGCCCCTCTCGCTACCCGCTGCTCAGCGGATACGTGCGAAAACCTGTTCACCCCTACCGGCCGGTAGCAGTCGGGATGCCTCGTCGCATCTCCGTCTTGAGACCTAGTATGCGCTCCGTCGCAGGTCTTGCATATAGCCTACCTGTCCCGCTTTTCGTCCCTTCGAGGTACTAGTACAGGGTCGTGGAAATAGGCGCAGGGTTGTGGTAGTGTCCCCAGAGTACGTCGTCCATGAGCGACGGCACGCATGAAGGAGGTTCCATGGCTGGCCCCCTCCCCACGCCTGTGACCGTCAC
>JAABUN010002736.1_pt1 | contig 29958 bp, 29 predicted proteins | sample 5559311 | NCBI WGS metagenome assembly JAABUN01 (sample SAMN10711877, study PRJNA513370) | rock metagenome | isolation source: Antarctica rocks | place: Antarctica: Victoria Land, Siegfried Peak sud | reverse complement strand
CCACTCGCGGTTGGGACTCCGAAGTCGCCCGCCACCAGCGCGTCATCGACAGCCTCGAGAAGCACCTTCACCGACTCGAGAACACTCCCACCAAGGCTTGACCCGGACGCCAAGGCCGGTTAATTGAGCAGGTATGCCCGGTGCAGCCTGGGGTCGGTCTGAGCGATCCAGGTGAGCTTGGTCTGCTGGTTCTCGGTGAGGTCCTCGGGGTTCTTCCACAACGCGTAGCGGGCCCCCTTCAGCGCCTTGGCTCGTTCGCTGGCCGGGCGTGCAGGCGCATCGGCTGGAGGACGCCCGCGGCCGCGCCTGGGCTCTGTTCGGGCCAGTGCACGAGCGTCGTTCCACGCCTGGCGGCGCACCTCATCCAAGGCGTCGCTCACCCACTTAACGACATGAAACGGATCGGCGACCCGGACCGCGTTCGGGCACATCTGCGCGACGATGGAATCGATGAAGTCCGCCCCGTCGGCGGAGACGTGAGTGAGCCCAGCGCAGCGGTCCTGGCCGAGCAGGTCGAAGAACTGCCGAACGGTGGCGCCGTCTCGGCCCGGCGCGGCCCACACCAGCCGGCGTGCATCATGGTCGACCACGACCATCACGTACTTGTGCCCGCGCTTGTAGCTGATCTCATCGATCCCGATCCGCCGCAGCCCATCGAAGCGGTCGTGCTGGGTCTCAATGTCGGCCCAGACCCGGGCGATGATCGCGCCGACGGTGCGCCAGGCGACCCTCATCAACTCACACGCCGCGGACTTCGAGGCCTGGGTGGCCAGCCACGCCACCTGATCGTCGAAGGCGTGGGTGTGCCCCGCGTCGTGACGGGCCCACGGCACGTGCGCGACGACCACCCCGTGCTGGGAGCACCGCACCCGCGGCGCCTCGGCCTCCAGCTCGGCCCGCAGCGTGCCCAGATCCAGCGTGCGCCACCGACGCCTGCCAGCCCCACCGTCATACCCCGGGCTGGGCCGACGGCAGATCCCGCACCGGCCACGCGCCCGCTTCGTAGGCCGCACACGCGCGACCACGACCTCGGCGTCCTCGTCGAACTCGACCGCCTCGACCACCGTCTTCTCGACGCCCAACACACCCCGCCATAGGCTGACATCACGCACGCCGTTCTCCTCCACCTCGGTTCCTGGTTCCTTGACAGTCCAGAACCTATGCGAGAGAACGGCGTGCGCCCGCTACAGCACCCTCAACCCACCCACAGGTAGGTCAGGAGAGCATGATTCCCAGCTCTTACGGGGAGGCTGCGCACACCTCTGCATGGAGCAGCAGCATGCGGGCGGCCGACTTCTCCCACGTGAACTTCTCTGCCTGAGCCCGAGCCCTGCCGCGTGCATCAGAGCGGTCTCTTAGGCTCAGCACGGCATCGGCGAAGGCGTCCGGATGCGAGCGGGTAGCAACCCCGGCCTCGCCCACGACCTCCCGCAGCGCCCCCTGGTCCAGGCATACCGTCGGCACACCGCAGGCCAAGGCCTCCAGGGCAGCCAGGCCGAAGGTCTCCACCGGTCCTGGGGCCATCGCCACATCGGCTCGGGCCATCAGCCCCGCGAGCTCGGCCCGGTCGGTGATGTAGGAGTGGAAGGTCACGGGGAGGTTCTCAGCCAGCGTCATCAGGCGTTCGCGCATCGGTCCGTGCCCGAGCACGGTGAGCTCCACCCCGACTCCGCGGTCCATCAGGGTCTGGACCGTGCGGATCGACAGGCTGGGGTTCTTTTCAGGAGACAACCGCCCGCAGTGGATGAGCTGCAGCGGGCGACTGCCGGGCCGTCCAGGCACCGCTTCGGCCGAAGGCGCCGGCCCGGGCCGGAAGGTGCCCAGATCGACCCCGAGCGGCACCACATGAGCCTCAATGCCGATGCGGGTGAACTCCTGCGCTGCAAAATGGCTGGGGCAGACGATCTTGTCGTAGTCACCAGCACTACGACGGTTGATCAGATCGGCAACGGCGTGAGCTGGTCGATCGGGGACCGGTGTGCGCCGGTCCATGATGCCGGTGAGGTGCTCGTGGCTGATCATGATCGACCCGAGGCCGGCCCGTCGGGCCCAGCGGCCGGTCCACCGCAAGGTCGACCGGTCCGAGACCTCGATCGTGTCAGGCGCGATCTGCTCGATGAGACGGATCAGAGGAGACCGCCCCCAGATCAGGGAGTATCCAGTGCGTGCCACCGGCATGGCCGGCAGCCGGTAGACGCTGCCCTGCTCCGCCTGGCTGTATGCCGGGCCCGGGCCGGGGATGACCAACGAGACCTGGTGACCCTGTGAGCGGTAGACCTGTCCCCACTCGCGCAGCGCCGTGCGGATGCCGCCCGAGGTGGGGCTGACGAAGTTGGCGATGCGCAGGATGTGCATGGCACAACCTAGCCCGAGGCGCCGCATCCGACGGGTCCGGCGCGGCCGCAGCCCCGGTAGGGCTACAGGGGGATGTTGCCGTGCCGACCGCGTCGCTGAGGGGCGTCGAGGATGGCGCGGGCCAGGGCAGAGCGGGTCTTCTTCGGCTCGACGATCTCATCGATGACACCGATCTCCACCGCCCGATCCAGGCCGCCGGTGAGTCGAGCGTGCGACTCGGCCAGCTCCGCCTCGGCCGCCGGGCGGTCCTCCTCGGACACCTCAGCGAGCTTGCGCCGGTGCAGGATGCGCACGGCAGCGACGTGCCCCATCACCGCGATCTCGGCGGTCGGCCAGGCGAAGACCCGAGAGGCTCCCAGTGAGCGGGCGTTCATCGCGATGTAGGCGCCGCCGTAGGTCTTGCGGGTCACCAGGGTGACCCGGGGCACCACGGCCTCAGCGAAGGCGTGCAGCAGCTTGGCACCTCGGCGCACCACACCGTCCCACTCCTGCCCGACCCCCGGCAGATAGCCCGGCACATCGACCAGCACGACCAGGGGCACCCCGAAGGCATCGCACATCCGCACGAACCGGGAGGCCTTCTCCGCAGAGATGGAGTCCAGACAGCCACCCAGGCGCATCGGGTTGTTGGCGATCACCCCCACGGTGCGGCCGCCGAAGCGGCCCAAGGTGGTCACGATGTTGGGGGCCCACTTGGGGAAGAGCTCCACCGAGGGAGCCTTCTTGTCGAGCAGGTTGGCGATCAGTGGGTGCACGTCATAGGCCCGCTTGGCCGACTCCGGGAAGGTCGAGGCGAGATCGCGGTCCTTGACCTTCCCGAGGTCCAGCTCGCCCTGAGCGGCGAGCAGCCAGCACAGCAACCGGCCCTGTTCGTACGCGTCGTCCGTGGTCTCCGTGACCACGTGCACCACGCCGGATCGGCGTCCGTGCGGCTCGGGGCCACCGAGGCGCAGCGCGTCAACGGACTCGCCGGTCACTGACCGGACCACGTCGGGGCCGGTGACGAAGACGCGGCCGTCCGGGCCGAGCACCACGACGTCGGTCAGTGCAGGCCCGTATGCCGCGCCCCCGGCTGCCGCGCCGATCACCACCGAGACCTGCGGGATCACCCCGGAGGCCCGAGTCATGATCGCGAACACCTCTCCCACTGCGTGCAGGGACACCACCCCCTCAGCCAGCCGGGCGCCGCCGGAGTGCCACAGCCCCACGACCGGGACTTCCTCGGCCAGCGCACGCTCGTATGCGGTGAGGATCACCTTGCAGCCCGCGACCCCCATCGCGCCGCCTTGGATTGTGGCGTCCGAGCAGAAGGTGACGACCCGGGTCTGTTTGACCGTGCCGATGGCGGCGAGGAAGCCGGAGTCGTCCTCCGGGGTGATCAGCTCCAACGTCCCGTCGTCGTAGAACGTGGTCAGCCGCTTGCGCGGCAGCCGGGGGTCCTCCTCACGTGGCAGCTTGGCCCGCGCGGAGGCCGAGACCTGAGCGGACGCAGCGCTGGGGGCATGCGTGGTCATCGGGCACTCCGGAAGGTCAGCGCGACGTTGGCGCCGCCGAAGCCGAACGAGTTGTTGAGCGCGGCGACGGGCTGATCGCCCTCACCGAGGGGTCGAGCCTCCTTGGTGACCACCTCGAGGTCTATGTCCTCGTCCTGGTTCTCCAGGTTGATGGTCGGCGGGATGGTGCGGTGGTAGACGCTGAGGACCGTCAGGACGGCCTCGAGTGCGCCGGCCGCCCCCAGCAGGTGACCCGTCATCGACTTGGTGGCCGTGACCGGGATCCGGGTCGCGCGGTCACCGAAGGCCCGATGGATCGCCCGGGTCTCGGCAGCGTCCCCGACTGGGGTGGAGGTCGCGTGCGCGTTGATGTGGTCGATCTGGGACATCTGCAGCCCGCCGTCGGCAACCGCCTCGACCATGGCGCGGGCGGCGCCCTCTCCGCCGGGCTCACCTGCGGTGATGTGATAGGCGTCGGAGGACATGCCGACCCCCGCCAGCTCGGCGTAGATGGTGGCCCCCCGCGCCAGGGCGTGCTCCTCCTCCTCGAGCACGAACACAGCGGCTCCCTCGCCGATCACGAAGCCGTCGCGGGAGGAGTCGTAAGGGCGCGAGGCGGTCGCCGGGTCGTCGTTGCGCGTCGACAGCGCCTGCATGGCGGCGAACGCGGCGATCGGCAGGGGGTGGATGGCCGCCTCCGTGCCGCCGGCGACCATCACATCGGCCCGCCCCGAGCGGATCATATTGAGCGCCAGACCCATCCCCTCGGCGCCGCTGGCACACGCGCTGACCGGGCAGTGTGCCCCGGCCCGGGCCTTGAGGTCCAGCGACACGGCCGCGGCAGGTCCGTTGGGCATCAGCATCGGCACGGCGAGGGGGAAGACTCGGCGTGGTCCCTTGGTGCGCAGGATGTCCCACTGGTCCAGCAGGGTCCACACGCCACCGATGCCGGAGCCGATCGCGACCCCCAACCGCTCCGGGTCCATGTCCTGGATCGCGGCGTCGGCCCAGGCCTCCCGTGAGGCGACCAGGGCATACTGTCCGGCGGGGTCGTTGCGGCGCACCTCGACCTTGGTCAAGGTGTCCGACGTGGGGGTGTCGATGGTCGCTGCAAAGGTGACCGGCAGCTGGTGCTCCTCGATCCACTCCTGGGGCAGTGTCTTGGCACCGGGACGACCGGCCAGGATCGCCTCCCAAGTGGAGGAGATGTCTCCCCCGACGGGCGTGGTGGCCCCCAAACCGGTGACGACGACGCGGCGCTGGCTACCTGCGGACATCTGTGCTGCTCCTCGCATGGACGTGTGTGGTGATCCCATCCTGACTCTAGGTGGGACGGGTGGACCGGGGTCCGGTATGCCGCAGCGCCCGGCTGGGGGCTGCCACGGCATACCGGGCCTGGGGTGGGTCAGCCCTGGTTGCTGTTGATGTAGTTGACGGCGTCGCGGACGTGGGTGAGGTTCTTGACCTCTTCGTCCGGGATGCGCACGCCGAACTTGTCCTCGGCGTTGACCACGATCGTCATCATGGACAGCGAGTCGATGTCAAGATCCTCGGTGAAGGACTTCTCCATCTGGACCGCGTCGGTCTCGATGCCCGTCTCTTCGTTGACGATCTCAGCCAGACCCTCGAGGATCTCCTGCTCGTTCAGTGCCATCTGGCGGTTCTCCTTCTCGATTCGGTTATTTTGGGCTGACCCGGGTTACCCGCCGGGCCACGGGAGTGCGCTCAGGGCACGACCACGACCTGAGAGGCGTAGACCAGCCCCGCGCCGAAGCCGATCTGCAGCGCCAGGCCGCCGCTGCTGACCTCACCCTCGTCGAGCATCCGGGTCATTGCCAGCGGAACAGACGCGGCCGACGTGTTGCCGGTGTGCGTGACGTCCTTCGCCACCGCGACCTCGGGCGGCAGCTTCAGCGCCTTGACCATCGCATCGGTGATGCGCAGGTTGGCCTGGTGCGGGACGAACGCGTCAAGGTCCGAAGCGGCGATGCCGGAGGCCTCCAGCGTGCGCCGGGCGACCGGAGCCATCGAGAAGACGGCCCAGCGAAAGACCGACTGGCCCTGCATCTCGAAGGACGGCCACTCGATCGGCTCGGAGCGGTCCGGCTGCTCCATGGCAGGGCGCAGTTCGGTCCAGGCTTGACGTTGCACGATCTTGTCCCAGTGCTCCCCGTCGGACCCCCACAGGGTCGGCCCGATGCCGGGCAGGTCCGAGGGGCTGACCACGGCGGCGCCGGCTCCGTCTCCGAAGATGAACGCGGTGCCCCGGTCGGTGGGGGAGGTGAAGTCCGACAGCTTCTCCACACCCACGACCAGCACGTGTCGTGCGCTGCCGGCCCGGACCATGTCGTTGGCCATGGAGATGCCGTAGCAGTAGCCGGCACACGCCGCCGAGATGTCGACCGCGGCCGGGTCCTGGATGCCTAGGCGGATGGCGAGCAACGGTGCGGCGCTCGGGGTCTGGTAGGGGTGGCTGATCGTGGCCAGCAGGATGACGTCGATGTCCCTCGCGGTCACCCCTGCCTTGTCCATGGCGATCCGGCTCGCGTGCTCGGCCATGTCGACGACGGTCTCGTCGGGCGCGGCAAACCGACGCTCGATGATGCCGGTGCGCTGCCGGATCCATTCATCAGTGGAGTCGATGTGCTGGCAGATCTCGTCATTGGTCACGATGCGCTCGGGGCGGTAGGCGCCCAGGCCCGCAATGCGAGCATGCCGGGGACCCTCGGGGACGCGCAGCAGCGGCCGCTGGGCAGTGCTGCTGCTGGGTCCGCTTGCGGGTTCGGTGCTCACTGGGCATCCTCGCTCGGGTGCAGTCGCAGCAGCGGCTGACCGGGGTTGACTGGGTCTCCGGGCTCCACGAGCCACTCGATCACCTGCCCGCTGTAGGGGGCGCGCACCTCGTGCGTGTCGCGGCGCGTGGCGACGCTGGCCACCACCTGCCCCGCTGCGATGGTGTCGTCGGTCTCGGCCGAAAGGGTGATGGTGCCCTTGACTGGGGCGACGACCAAGCGCCAGGACGGACTGTCGCTGGACTCTTCCAGCGGCGCATGCTCGCGGATCATCCGATGGGCCGCATCGAGGTCGTCGGGGGTCTTCAGCGCCAGGATCTCGACCCCGGGCAGCGCCCGTTTGGCGAGCCCGGCGAGGGTGCCTGCGGGGGGAATCTCGATCAGGCCGGTCACGCCGAGGTCGGCGAAGGTCTGCTGACACAGGTCCCAGCGCACCGGGCTGCGCACCTGGTTGACCAGTCGGCGCAGCACCTCGCGACCGGACTGCACCACGCTTCCGTCGAAGTTGGACACCAACGGGGTGCGGGGGTCGTGCACCGAGATGGCCCGTGCGTAGCCCCCGAGCGTCTGCACGGCTGGTGCCATGTGCTCGGTGTGGAACGCTCCGGCCACCGCAAGCGGGATCACCCGCGCCTTCGCGGGTGGATCGCTGCGCAATGCCTCCAGCTGCTCCGCCGTGCCGGCGGCGACGACCTGCCCCGCGCCGTTGGTGTTGGCGGCACTGAGCCCGTGCCGCTCGAGGACCTGAGCCACCTCATCGTCGTCACCGCCGACAACGGCCGTCATCCCGGTAGCGCGGACCGCGCTGGCCGCGGCCATCCCCTTGCCTCGCTCGCGGACGAGGACCATGGCCTGCTCGGCGCTGAGCACGCCTGCTGCTGATGCGGCCGTGATCTCGCCTACCGAGTGCCCCCCGCCCGCGCCGACCGCACGGAAGCCGTCGGCCGGGTGGTCGAAGAGCGCGAGCAGGGAGATCAAGCCGGAGCCGACGATCAGCGGCTGTGCGACAGCGGTGTCCTTGATCGTGTCTGCGTCGGAGGTGGTGCCGTGCGCCACCAGATCCATCGAGGCGACGGCGGCCAGCCACTGCATCCGGTCGAGGAAGCCCGGCAGCTCCAGCCAGGGAGAGAGGAAGCCGGGTGTCTGGGAGCCCTGTCCGGGCGCGACGATGACGAGCACCCCCCCACTGTGCCGCGTCGGGCCACTCCGGATCGTCAAGGATGGTCACGACATCTGCTGCCTCACTTTGTAGGAGACCTACAAAGTCTTAGCTGCGGGGCTCCAGGGACAGAGCCCGTCGCCAGCCACTGTCCGGCTGGTCGGCCACCCGGCCCAGGGTCAGGGCAACTCGAGCGATCCACGCGTCGCGGGCGTCGGTGAGGTCGAGGTGCACGGTCGCGTCGATCCGCCGCAGTCGGTAGCGCACCGTGTTGGGGTGCACGAAGAGCACCCTCCCGGTCGCCTCCAGACCGCCGCCGTCGAGGAAGGCGGTCGCCGTCTCCAGCAGCGCCGAGCCGTTGTCACGCAACGGGCGGTAGACCCGGTCGACAAGGGTGCGACGGGCCGGCGCCTCGCCGAGCAGCGCGCGCTCGGCGAGAAGGTCGTCGGCCGCAACCGGCCGCGGGGCCTGCGGCCAGGCGCGCACGGCATCCAGGCCGGACAGCGCGGCCCGCGCAGAGCGTCCGGCGGCATACAGGTGCGGCACCTGAGGACCGACCACGAGGGGACCGACACCGAAATGAGCAGCGAGCCGGCCGGCGTCGGCGACGGGGTCATCGGTCTGACCCAGGACGCAGATCAGCCGTTGTCCTTGAACCGCCGTCAACGCCTCGAGGCCCAGCCTTCGCGCTGCGTGACGCAACGGGACGACGACCCCCGCCACCTCGCCGGACCCGACCGTATGCGGTGCCGCGCCGGTGATCACGGCGACCCGGGTGACATCGGACCAGCCGAGCTCTGCAGCCCTGCTGCGCAGTGTGTCGTCGGCCTCGCCGCGCACGACCGCATGGACCACCAGCGACTCCAGACGGGCGTCCCACGCGCCCCTGGACTCGGCGGCGGCGGCGTAGATCTCCGCCGTGGCGAAGGCCACCTCGCGGGAGTAGCGAAGCACGGCCTCGCGCAACGCCGCCTCGTTGCCGTTGCTGGCCAGCAAGTCGACATGCTCCTCGACGGCATCGACGGTGGTCCGGACCAAGTCGAGCGTCTGACGCAGCGTGATCTTCTGGGCGAGCTCACGGGGTGCTGTGCCGAAGATGTCGGAGGTGACCACGGGGGAGGGGTCCCCGCTGCGGAACCAGGCCAAAAAGGCCGAGACGCCGGCCTGGGCCACCAGCGAGACCCAGGAGCGGTCCTCGGCCGAGAGGTCGCGGAACCACCCCAAGTCGCGCTCCATGCGTTGCGCGGCCGCGGTAGCCACGGCACCGGCATGACGGGCCGGCGCCTCACGGGAGGAGTCGATGCGCACCTGACCAGGCTACTTCCTCCGGGTGTCCCCTTCGCCGCTCACGTTGTATGCGGCATACAACGTGGCCGGGAGCCGTTGCGCCGGCCCGGTCCACCAGGACCGGGTGGCACTGTCGCGGCGGACGCTGATCGTTCACCCGACGCTCATCTGGCGGCCCACCACAGTCACCTGTACGGCCGGATGTGTGGGTGTGGACTGCGGGCATGCGCACACTCACCGCACTTCTGGCCGCTGTCGGCACGACTGCCGCCCTCACCCTCGTACCGACTGCGGCAGCCCTGGGGCACACTGGGGTCGTGCAGGCCCGCCCCGACGGTACGCCCCCGTCCCACGGCAAGGCCCCGTCCCACGGCAAGAACAAGACCGCGGAGCCCCTCGTCATCGGGCACCGCGGCGCCTCGGGGTACCGCCCCGAACACACCCTGGCCTCCTACGAGCTGGCCGCGCGGATGGGCGCGGACTGCATCGAGCCGGACGTCGTGTCCACCGCCGACGGGGTGCTCGTCGCGCGGCACGAGAACGAGATCTCGGGCACCACCGACGTGGCCGACCACCCCGAGTTCGCGGACCGGGAGACCACCAAGACCATCGACGGGCGCGAAATCAGCGGGTGGTTCACTGAGGACTTCACCCTCGCCGAGCTGAAGACGCTGCGAGCGGTCGAGCGGCTGCCCGACCTGCGCCAAGAGAACACGACCTTCGACGGGCGCTTCCAGGTGCCGACGCTGGCCGAGGTGCTCGAGCTGCGCGCGAGACTGGCCAAGGAGCTCAAGCGCGACCTGTGCGTCTACGTCGAGACCAAGCACCCCACCTACTTCGACTCCATCGGGCTGAGCCTGGAGCGGCCGCTTGCGGCAGCCCTGAAGCAGGCTCATCTTGATCGCAAGAGTGCCCCCGTCTTCGTGCAGTCCTTTGAGCTGACCAACCTGCAGGAGCTCGACGACGAGCTGGGCGTCAAGGTGCCGCTGGTCTTCCTGGTCTCGACCGGAGCGCCGTATGACCTGGTGGCCGCAGGCGACCCGCGCAGCTACGCCGACCTCGTCACGGCCGACAGCCTGCGCGAGCTGAGTGACGACATCGAGGGCATCGGGCCCAGCAAGTACCTGGTGATCCCGCTGCAGGCCGACGGCACGTTGGGGGAGCCGACATCCCTGGTCGATGACGCCCACGCGGCCGGGCTGGTGGTGCACCCCTATACCTTCCGGGCCGAGAACACCTTTTTGCCCACAGACCTGCGCAGCAGCGACGACCCGGCTGCCTTCGGTGACCTGCAGGCGGAGATCATCGCCTACCTCGAGGCCGGGATCGACGGGTTCTTCACCGATCAGCCCGACATCGGAGTCGCTGCCCGCGACGCGTTCGTCGTCGGCGACTGAACGGCATACCGCTCAGGCGTCGCCGCCCGCCGTCCCGGAGGTGCCGGCGGTGACGTCGTCGATCCGGTATTTCGCGGCGGCATCAAGCGGCACCTGCGGCTCCAGCTCCCCGCGGTCGACCAGCATCTGAAGCGCCTTGACCGCCATCGAGGGGCCGTCGATGCGGAAGAAGCGACGAGCTGCTGCGCGGGTGTCGGCGAAGCCGAAGCCGTCGGCGCCCAGCGCGTAGTAGTCCTCGGGGACCCACGGCGCGATCTGGTCCTGGACCTGGCGCATCCAGTCGCTCGTGGCGATGACCGGCCCGGAGCCCTCGGACAGCCGTCGGGTCAGGTAGGGCACCCGGCGCTCGGCTTCGGGGTCCTCAAACGCCGCATCGTCGCAGGCCATCGCCTCGCGGCGCAGCTCGGTCCAGGAGGTCACGGACCAAACGTCGGCGGACACGCCCCAGTCGTCCTTGAGCAGCCGCTGTGCGTCCAGCGCCCACGGGACGCCGACGCCGGAGGACAGTAGCCGCACGCGCTTGTCTCCACCCCCGCCGGAGCCGCTGTCGCTGTCGTGGCCGCCGGAGCCCTTGCTGATCAGGTGCATGCCCGCCAGGATTCCTTCGACGTCCACGTCGTCGGGCTCGGCCGGCTGCTGCATCGGCTCGTTGTAGACCGTGAGGTAGTAGAGGACGTTCTCGGGGTCCTCGCCGTACATCCGGCGCAGCCCGTCGCGGATGATGTGCGCGATCTCATAGCCAAAGGCGGGATCGTAGGAGATGACGCCGGGGTTGCTGGCCGCCAAGAGATGGGAGTGCCCGTCGGCGTGCTGCAGACCCTCACCGGTCAGCGTCGTGCGCCCGGCGGTGGCACCGATCATGAAGCCGCGGGCCAGCTGGTCGGTGGCCGCCCAGATGCTGTCCCCGGTGCGCTGGAAGCCGAACATTGAGTAGAAGACGTAGAACGGCACCATCGGTATGCCGTGGGTGTCGTAGGAGGTGCCCGCAGCGGTCAGCGCTGCCACGGAGCCCGCCTCGTTGATGCCGACGTGCAGGATCTGGCCCTCGACCGACTCCTTGTAGGCCAGCATCAGGTCGGCGTCGACCGAGGTGTAGGTCTGGCCGTGCACGTTGTAGATCTTCGCGGTGGGGAAGAAGCTGTCCATGCCGAAGGTACGCGCCTCGTCCGGGATGATCGGCACGATGTGCTTGCCGAACTCCTTGTCGCGCATCAGGTCCTTGAAGATGCGCACAAAGGCCATGGTGGTCGCCACGCCCTGCTTGGAGCCCTTCTTGGCGGCGGCGTAGGCCTTGTCGCCGGGCAGGCTGAGCTTGCTGCCTGCGTCGGGCCGCCGCTCCGGGACGTAGCCGCCGAGCGAGCGACGCCGCTCCTGTAGGTACTTGATCGCCTCGTCGTCCTCACCCGGGTGGTAGTAGGGCGGGGCGTAGGGGTCAGCCTCGAGCTGCTCGTCGGTGATCGGGATCTTCAGGCTGTCCCGGAAGCCCTTGAGGTCCTCCAGGGTCATCTTCTTCATCTGGTGGGTGGCGTTGCGCCCGGCGAAGTGGCTGCCCAGGCTGTAGCCCTTGATGGTGTGCGCCAGGATGACGGTGGGCTGACCGGTGTGCTCAGTCGCGGCCCGGTATGCCGCATACACCTTGCGGTAGTCGTGCCCGCCCCGCTTGAGCTTCCACCAGATGTCCTCATCGGACCAGTCCTTGACCAGCTCCTTGGTGCGTGGGTCGCGGCCGAAGAAGCTGTCTCGTATGTAGGCGCCGTCGTTGGCCCGGAAGGTCTGGAAGTCACCGTCGGGCGTGGTGTTCATAAGGTTGACCAGAGCTCCGGAGCGGTCGCTCTCGATCAGCGGGTCCCAGCCGCGGCCCCACAGGGTCTTGATGACGTTCCACCCGGCCCCTCGGAAGTGCGACTCCAGCTCCTGGACGATCTTGCCGTTGCCGCGGACCGGGCCGTCCAGGCGCTGCAGGTTGCAGTTGACCACGAAGGTCAGGTTGTCCAGCTCGTCGTTGGCGGCGACCTGGAGCAGCCCGCGGGACTCCGGCTCATCCATCTCGCCGTCGCCCAAAAAGGCCCAGACGTGCTGGTCGGAGGTGTCCTTCAGACCGCGGTTGTGCAGGTACTTGTTGAACTGGGCCTGGTAGATCGCGTTCATCGGCCCGATCCCCATGGACACCGTCGGGAACTGCCAGAACGACGGCATGCTGCGCGGGTGCGGGTAGGACGGCACCGCGCGGACGTCGCCGGTGTAGGTGTGCGACTTCTCCTGGCGGAAGCCGTTGAGGTCGTCCTCGGAGAGCCGGCCCTCCAAAAAAGCCCGGGCATACATGCCGGGGGAGGCGTGACCCTGGAAGAAGACCTGGTCCCCGCCGCCCTCGTGGTCCCTACCGCGCCAGAAGTGGTTGTATCCGACCTCGTAGAGCGTGGCCGCGGAGGCATAGCTGGAGATGTGCCCACCGACGCCGATGTCGGGGTGCTGGGCTCGGTGCACCATCACCGCGGCGTTCCAGCGGATCCAGGCCCGATAGCGGCGCTCGACGTCCTCATCGCCGGGGAACCACGGCTCCTCCTCGGGGCTGATGGTGTTGACGTAGTCCGTCGTGACCAAGGACGGGATCCCGACCTGCTGCTCGCGGGCACGTTCCAACAGCTTGAGCATGAGGAAGCGGGCACGGCGACGGCCACCAGCCTCGATGGCGCCGTCCAGGGATGCCAGCCACTCCTGCGTCTCCTCCGGATCCGTGTCCGGGATCTGGCTCGGCAGACCGTTGAGGATCGGACCCGACCCGGATTGCTTCGTTGCCACGACAAGCCCTCTCATCAGCCAGCACTGAACGTCGGATCAGTCTGTCACGCTGCCCGCGGAGGAGGAGACCGGGACCGATCCAGGTCGACGGATTACGCTGTCCCGCAGAGTCCGAAGTCGGGCTCACCACTCAAGGTGGGTCTGCTGGTCTGGGCGCACCGCAACGGAAGGGAGCAGCACGTGGCAGGCACCGACCGCGGCGTCCTCGCCGGACCGGTGGGCAAGCTGGGCTTCAAGCCCGGCCAGGTCGTCATCGAGTTCGGCTCCGACGACGACGTCGACGAAGAGGTCCGCACGGCCGTTGAGGACATTGTCGGCAGCGCACTCGAGGACGACGGTTACGACGGGGTGGTCGACGCCGTGCTCCTGTGGTGGCGCCAGGGCGACGGCGATCTGACCGACGAGCTCGTCGACGCGCTGACGATGGTCGAGGACGGCGGCTTCATCACACTGCTCACCCCCGGCGCAGCCCGCGGCGACCGCGTCGAGCCGTTCGACGTCGAGGAGGCATGCACCACCTCGGGTCTCAACCCCAGTGGGGCGGTGCCCATCCGCCGCGACTGGGTGGCGCAACGGCTGGTGGGGCGCAAGTGAGTCAGACCCAGACGGCATACGGAGCAGGGAGTCCCGCCGTCGGCGACCCTGCCCCCGACTTCACGCTGAGCGACCAGCACGGTCAGCGGGTCACCCTGTCCGAGGTGGTGCGCGACAAGCACGCACTGCTGGTGTTCTTTCCTTTCGCCTTCTCCAGCATCTGCACCGGGGAGCTGCTGGAGATCCAGCTCAACATCGACCGCTTCAGCAACGACGACGTGCAGGTCTACGGCATCTCCTGCGACGCCGGTCCGTCGCTGAAGTCCTGGGCCGCCTATGAGGGCTACCGCTTCCCGCTGCTGTCCGACTTCTGGCCGCACGGCCAGGTCGCTGCGTCCTACGGCGTGCTCTTCAAGGAGGCGGGCATGGCTGTGCGCGGCACCTTCTTGGTCGACAACGAGATGCTCGTTCGGTGGTCCCTGGTCCACGGACCGGGGGAGCAGCGTGACGTGGGCGTGCTGCACGAGGCCGTGCGCGACCTGTCGACCGGGGCCTGAGCAGTCCAGGCTCTCCTCCCGCACGCCGTCCCTCAGCGAGCTCGGCGCGTTCGGTCAAACCTGCACAATCTGCGTCGACCTGGGGATATGCGTCCCAGGGGGCCGTTGTGCAGGTTTGACGAAACACGCCTCCGGTGAAGCAAGGGTGCCTGGCGCGCACGTCAAGGCAGCCAAAGGGATGAGTGGCCCGCAGGTACACGGTTCGGGTGGCACAATGTGGCCTCGGACGCCCGGGTGGCAGCAAGCGTGGCGTCGAGGGCCTGTAGCTCAGGTGGTAGAGCACCGCGTTTACACCGCGGTTGTCGTCGGTTCGAGCCCGGCCGGGCCCACGTGATGTCGACCGACGGCGTGCCCTCCAGCGGGAAGGCGGGAGTGCCCCTGTGGGAGGTCCAGGCCGCCCTGGAGCGGCTCTATCCGCCCGACACCGCCCAGTCCTGGGACACGGTCGGTCTGGTGACGGGTGACCCGTCCCAGCAGGTGCGGCGGGTGCTGCTGGCGGTGGATCCCACCCTGCAGGTGATCGCCGAGGCGCACGAGCTCGAGGCCGACCTGGTCATCACGCACCACCCGTTGCTGCTCAAGGGCATCCACTCGGTCACCACGGACACGGCCAAGGGCGTCGTGCTCACCGATCTGATCCGCTCACGCACAGCGCTGTACTGTGCCCACACCAATGCCGACGTTGCTGACCCCGGGGTCAATCAGGCGCTCGCCGCGGCCTGCGGGCTGCGGGCGAGCGAACCTTTGCTCGTCACCGAAGGAGTGGAGCTGGGCCGCGTGGGTGAGCTGACCGGACCGGTCTCGCTCGAAGACTTCGCCGCCAGGCTGGCCGCGGCGCTGCCGCAGACGGCCGGGGGAGTGCGGGTCAGCGGGCCACCGGAGGCCCCAGTGCAGCGCGTGGCGGTGCTCGGCGGTGCCGGAGACTCGGCCTTTGAGCAGGTGCGCCGCAGTGGTGCCGACGTCTACGTCACCGCCGACCTGCGCCACCACCCGGCGCTGGAGGCCCGGGAGGAGGCGCGGGCCCGGGCCGGCACGGCATACGGGACGCCGTTCTTGGTGGACGCGGGTCACTACGCCACGGAGTGGCTCTGGTTGCCCAGTCTGCAGCTGCGGTTGCGCGAAGAGCTGGGGGCTGCGGGCGATAGGTTGGACATCCTGATCTCCTCCGTGCGCACCGACCCTTGGGACTTCCTGGCCGGTGCGCCCCGGACCCCTTGACCGTGGCCCGACCGACTCACCAGCGAGGTATGCCGTGAAAGCCGACCCGAGCCGCCAAGCCAGCCTGCTCGAGCTGCAGGACCTGGACACGACCCTGACCCGGCTGGCTCACCGGGCCAAGAGCCTGCCCGAGCACGCCGAGATCGCGTCGCTGACCACGACACTGGAGGACCTGGACTCCCAGGTGGTGCGTGCCAGCACCGAGCGCGACGACCTGCATCGGGAGGTCCGCAAGGCCGACAACGCCGTGCAGCTGGTCCGCGACCGGGCCGAGCGCGACCGGCAGCGACTGACGGCCGGCTCGGGCAGCGCCAAGGACCTGCAGGGACTGCAGCACGAGCTGGAGTCCCTGGCCCGGCGTCAGGCCGTCCTAGAGGACGCCGAGCTGGAGGTGATGGAGCGGACCGAGGCCGCCGAGTCGGCGGCCCAGTACGCACAGGAGCAACACGCGCAGGCCGAGCAACGGCACAGCGAGCTGCAGTCCCGCCGCGAACGCCTGCTGGCGGACATCGAGGCCGAGCGGTCCGAGGTGCAGGCGGGGCGCCAGCAGGTGGTCGAGGCCGTCGGAGCCGACCTGGTGGCGCTCTACGAGCGCATCCGGGCGCACAGCGGCACGGCTGCGGCGCCGTTGGTGCGGCGCTCCTGCGGCGGGTGCAACATGGAGCTGGGTGGGGTCGACCTGGCCCGGATCGCCGGGGCCGACGACGACGAGGTGCTGCGCTGCGAGGAGTGTGGCCGGATCCTGGTGCGCACCGCCGAGTCCGGGGTGTGAGGGTGCGGCGCTCGCTCCTGGTCGAGGCCGACGGGGGGTCGCGGGGCAATCCCGGTGTCGCCGGCTACGGCGCTCTCGTGCGAGACGCCGCGACGGGCGCACTGTTGGCCGAGCGAGCCGCACCGTTGGGCAAGGCCTCTAACAACGTGGCCGAGTACTCCGGGCTGATCGCCGGGCTGCAGGCCGTCCTGGACCTCCACCTCGCTCAGGACGCATCGATCACCGTCCGGCTGGACTCCAAGCTCGTCGTCGAGCAGATGGCCGGCCGGTGGAAGATCAAGCACGCCGACATGCGACGGCTGGCAATGGAGGCGCGTGACCTGGTGCGACAGGTCGAATGGGCCGGGGGTCAGGTGCAGTGGCAGTGGATCCCGCGAGCCGACAACACCGCCGCCGACGCCCTCAGCAACGACGGCATGGACGGCCACACCGTCCGCCGCGACCACGCGGTCGCCCAACACGCCACCACCCAGGTCGACGAGATGCCCACCCCGGCGTTCGGGGAAGGATACGCACCACTGGGAGAGGCGGTGCTGTCCACCGAGACCACCCCGACCCTCGAAGGCTCCTGTCGTCTGGTCCTGGTGCGGCACGGGGTCACCGACTTCACCCTGGCCGGCAGGCTCGACGGCCGGGGTGGCTCCGACCCGCAGCTGGCGGAGCTCGGCCTGCGCCAGGCACGGGCCGCCGCCGAGGCGGTCGCTGACCTGCTGGCCCGCTCCGAGGCGCGCCCGGTCACCATCTTGACCTCGTCACTGACCCGGGCCCGGCAGACCGGAGCCGAGGTCGCCCAGCGCCTCGGGGTCGAGGCGGAGGTCGACCCCGACTGGGATGAGCAGAGCTTCGGGGACTGGGACGGGTCCTCGATGGAGGACCTGGCCCAGCACCATCGCGACGAGCTGGTCCGGCTGCGCGCCGACGCTGACTACGCCCGCCCGGGTGGCGAGAGCCACCGTCAGCTCGCTGCCCGAGTGTCCGACGCGTTCGCTCGGGCCGTCGCTCGCGGCGGCAACGTGGTGGTCGCCAGTCATCGCAAACCACTGATGTGCGTGCTGGGACAGGTGCTGGGCATCGACCACGAGCGGATCTGGTCGGTGGCCACTGCGCCCACGTCACTGACCGCGCTGGAGGTCTGGCCCGATGGCGGTGTGCAGGTGGCCTTCGTCAACGACACCCACCACCTGCACGGGCTGGAGCAGGCGTGAGCACGCCCGACCCAGCACCGGTCCCACCAGCCGGTATGGGGTTCGGGCCGATCACCGAGGTGCACGTCGATCATGCCGAGGCGGTCGCGGCCAACCGCGCCCACTGGGACGAGCGCGCAGTGGTGCACGCAGCCAGCAACGACTACGCCGTGCAACGGCTGATCGAGGAACCAGACCGGGTCTCCGACGTGGTCGCGCACGACCTGCCGGTGCTCACGGCATACCTGCCGAACGGCTCGCTCGAAGGGCTGGACGTGGTGCACCTGCAGTGTCACATCGGCACCGACACCCTCTCCCTGGCCCGGAAGGGAGCCCGACTGACCGGCGTCGACATCTCCCCGCCGAGCCTGCAGGTGGCCCGGCGCATTGCACAGGAGGCCGGCGCCGATATCCGGTATGTCGAGTGCGACGTCACCGAGGCCGCCGAGTCCGTCGGCGAGCAGGTCGACGTGGTCTACACCTCGATCGGCACCATCTGCTGGGTCCGCGACCTGACCCTCTGGGCGCAGGCCGTCGGCGCTCTGCTGCGCCCGGGCGGGGTGTTCTACATCCGCGACGCGCACCCGATGCTGGCGACGCTCGACGACCTGGACGCGACCGATGTGGTCGTGCGGCACCGCTACTTCCGCGGGGACTTGGCGATGAGCTTTGACAACCGGGCGACCTACACCGACGGCGACCAGTCGTTGATTGGTCATACCCGCAACTACGAGTGGCACCACGCGATGTCGGAGATCGTGCAGGCGCTGCTCAACGCCGGGTTACGGTTGCGGCTGCTGAGGGAAGGCATGACCCTGCCCTGGCAGTATCTGCCGCAGATGGTGTTCGACGGCACCGACTGGACCCTGCCGGCGCCGTGGACCGACCGGGTCCCGCTGAGCATCACCGTGATCGCAACGAAGGACTGAGACCGCATGCACTACGCCGAGTCGATCATCGAGCTCGTGGGCAACACCCCGCTGGTGCGGCTGACCCACGTCACCGAAGGGATTAAGGCCACGGTCTTGGCCAAGATCGAGTACCTCAACCCCGGCGGCTCGGTCAAGGACCGGATCGCGGTGCGGATGATCGACGCGGCGGAGGCCGACGGTCTGCTCGAGCCCGGAGGCACCATCGTGGAGCCGACCAGCGGCAACACGGGGGTCGGCCTGGCGCTTGTCGCTCAGCAACGCGGCTACCGGTGCGTCTTCGTGTGCCCGGACAAGGTAGGCACCGACAAGATCAACGTGCTGCGGGCTTACGGAGCCGAGGTCGTCATCTGCCCCACCTCGGTCGCGCCGGACCACCCTGACTCCTACTACAGCGTCAGCGACCGGCTGACCCGTGAGATCGAGGGCGCCTTCAAGCCTAACCAGTACGAGAACCCGCAGGGCCCGCGCAGCCACTACGAGACCACAGGTCCGGAAGTGTGGGAGGACACGGAGGGCAAGATCACCCACTTCGTCACGGGTGTCGGCACCGGTGGCACCATCACCGGGACCGGGCGCTACCTCAAGGAGGTGTCCGAAGGCAAGGTGCGGGTGGTCGGCGCCGACCCGGTCGGCTCGGTCTACTCCGGCGGCACCGGGCGCCCCTACCTGGTTGAGGGCGTGGGTGAGGACATCTGGCCCGGCGCCTACGACCCGTCGGTCCCCGACGAGATTATCGCCGTCAGCGACGCCGAGTCCTTTGCGATGACCCGTCGGCTGGCCCGCGAGGAGGGCCTGCTCGTGGGTGGCTCCTGCGGGATGGCGGTCGTGGCTGCGCTCGAAGTGGCCCGCGACCTGGGCCCGGACGACGTGGTCGTGGTACTGCTGCCCGACGGGGGACGGGGCTACCTGGGCAAGATCTTCAACGACTCCTGGATGCGCAGCTACGGCTTCCTGCCCGGCGCCGAGGAGGCGACGGTGCGAGACGTCATCAGCTCCAAGAGCGGCGACCTGCCCGCCCTGGTGCATGCGCATCCGACCGACACGGTACGCGAGGCGATCTCGATGATGTCGGAGTATGCCGTGTCGCAGCTCCTCGTGCTGGGCGCCGAGCCGCCGGTCATGATGGGCGAGGTGGTCGGGGCACTCAACGAGCGCGACCTGCTCGACGCGGTCTTCAACGGGCAGGTCCGGATGAGCGACGCGGTGGCCGAGGTGGTCGGTCCGCCGCTGGGGCTGATCGGCTCGGGCGAAACCGTTCACGACGCGCGGGAAGCATTGGCCCGGGAGGATGCGTTGGTGGTGACGCAGGACGGCAAGCCGATCGCCGTCCTGACCCGCCCTGACCTGCTTACCTTCCTCTCGGAGTGATCTGCTGACATGCCTGGCTTTGCGACTCGCGCCATCCACGCCGGACAGGCGTTCGACCCCACCACCGGGGCGGTCATCCCGCCCGTCTACCAGACCTCCACCTTCGTTCAGGAGTACGTGGGAGGGCTGCGCGGGGGATATGAGTACGCCCGCGGCACCAACCCCACCCGGGACGCCCTGCAGACCCTGATCGCCGACCTCGAGGGCGGCTCGCACGGGCTGTCCTTCGCCTCCGGTCTGGCCGCTGAGGACGCCGTCCTGCGCGGGCTGCTGCGCCCGGGCGACCACGTGTTGATGGGCAACGACGTGTACGGCGGCACGCATCGGCTGGCCAACCGCATACTCGCGCCGTGGGGGGTGGCGTTGAGCACCGTCGAGATGGCCGACGTCGACGCCGTGCGGCAGGCGATCCGGCCCGAGACGCGAATCCTGTGGCTGGAGACTCCCAGCAACCCGCTGATGAAGATCACCGACATCGAGGTGGTGGCAGCGCTGGGCCACGAGCACGACACCACCGTCGTCGTCGACAACACCTTCGCCTCGCCGGCCCTGCAGACCCCGCTGTCGCTCGGCGCCGACGTGGTGGTGCACTCGGCCACGAAGTATCTCGGCGGGCACTCCGACGTGCTCGGTGGCCTGGTCGCGACGGCTGACGAGCGGATCGCGGAGCAGGTCGGATTCCTGCAGTTCGCCGCCGGTGGGGTCTCCGCGCCGTGGGAGGTGTTCTTGACCATTCGTGGCATCAAGACGCTGGCGCTGCGGATGGAGCAGCACAGTGACAACGCGGAGGCGGTGGCGCAGGTGCTCCTGGGTCATCCCGCCGTGGAGGCGGTCTACTACCCGGGCCTGCCCGAGCACCCGGGGCATCAGGTCGCTGCCCGGCAGATGCGCCGGTTCGGCGGCATGGTGTCCTTCGGGTTGCGTGGGGGAGCGGCGGCTGCGCGTGCGTTTGCTGAGTCGACGTCGCTCTTCCAGCTCGCCGAATCCTTGGGTGGAGTCGAGTCCCTGGTCAACTACCCGGCCGAGATGACTCACGCCTCCGTGCGGGGCACCGAGCTGGAGGTGCCGGACAACATCATCCGGCTCTCGGTGGGCATCGAGGACCAGGCCGACCTGGTCGCCGACGTGCAGACCGCCCTGGAGCGTCTGGCCCTCTGACCCCCTCCCTTGCCCCGCCCCTCCGCCCCCTACCCCCAGCCCCGAAGCTCACCTCCAGCGTCATGTATGACGCTGAAGGTGAGCTTCGAGGCTGGGGGTGGCGAAGGGGCCAGCGGGCCGGCCGAGCGCAACTATGCGCAGGAGGGCGGTCGGCGGCAGCTGCTCAGGGGTGACGTCCAGTGTCCACGGGGCCCGGCAGGTGCGGGGCTCGGTGAGGGTCACGTCGAAGGTTTCAGCGAGACCAGCGGCCAGCGCCTCAGGGGTGCGAGGGTCGGCCGGGCTCTGGCACAGCGCCCGGGCCACGAGTCCCCTGGTGCGCTTGGCCTGGTGGGTGGCCCCCGGGACGCGGATGGTGACCCATCGCCGAGCGAGGTCGCCGCGCGGCACCCAGGCGGCGGCATACGTGCTGGAGCGACCGTCCACGACCAACCCACGCCCCACGAGACCGGGCAGCACCCCCGCCAAGGGGCCACGCCAGTGCGCGGCGAGCGGTCCGACGTCGGGCAGGTTCACCGCCATCGACAGGCGGTAGGGCGGGATTCGGTCGACCAGCCGCACGGCGCCGAACAGCGCCGAGACCACGACGATCCGCCGGTGTGCCCGGCGCCGCGCAGCCGGGTCCATCGTGGACAGGCCGAGCGCGTCGTAGAGCACACCGGTGTAGAGCGCCCCCGCGGGCAGGGTGGGCGCGGTCGCGAGCCGGGTGTTGCGGGCGACCTGCTCGGTGAGCCCCGGGGCGACCCCCAACACTCGCGCGGCATCCCCGCGCCGGCTGACCGCGGTCAGGGCCGCGGCCACCTCACGCCGAGCCCGACCCAGATCGGGCATAGACATGGCGGCCGGGCTCCACGCAGCGCCTCGGTCCCTAACGGACTTGGACTCCGACGGCGGGAGCACGATGAGCACCGCCACAGACTAGGTGTTGCCTCGGTATGCCGTGACTGCCAGTCCTGCTCACGCATCCTGCGCCACCGCTTGGGAGGACAGGACGCCGCTCCGGCGCTAATCTCCGCGCATGGTGACTGGCCGTGGGTGAGGCGTTGCTGTTCGGTGCGATCGGCTCCAGCGCGCTGGTGATCGGCGCCGTGGGCGGAGTATGGATCCGGTTGCCCAAGCGTGTCCTGGCTGCTCTGCTCGCCTTCGCCTCCGGCGCGTTGATCACAGCCCTGGCGTTCGAGCTCTTCGAGGATTCGTTCGAGCAAGGCGGCATCTGGCGTGCGGGCTTCGGCCTGATGGTGGGTGCTGCGGTCTTCACGACGCTGAGCTGGTGGCTGGACCGGATGGCGGAGGGTCACCCCCGAGGACCACGGCAGCGAAAAGCTGGACACCGACGCAGCGGCGTCGGACAAGGCCACGTCATCCGCCTCGGTGAGCGGCGGCGCGGGGCTGGCGCTGCTGGGCGCCGTTACCCTGGACGGCGTGCCGGAGAACGTCGCGCTGGGGGTCTCCCTCGGCGAGGGCAGCGGCGGGCTGGCCCTGCTGGGCGCGATCTTCGTCTCCAACTTCCCCGAGGCCCTGGTGGGCAGTGCGTCCATGCGGGCGCAGGGCCGCTCCCATGCCTTCATCGTCGGAGTATGGGGAGTCTGCGCCATCCTGCTCACCCTGGCCGTTGTCATCGGAGCGGGGCCGTTGTCCGCCGCCGACCCCTCGACCCTGTCCCTGCCGCTGGCCTTCGCCGCCGGCGCCGTGCTCGCCTCGCTGGCTGACACCCTGATGCCGGAGGCCTACGAGCATGGTGGACCTGCCGTGGCCCTCAGCACCGCGGCCGGGTTCGTGCTGTCGTTCGTCCTTTCGACGCTCTGAGGCCGGTAGCCGACCGCGCGAGAGCGCGCTGCAGGATCACCCGGTATGCCGTCAGTCGGGCGGGACGCGTCCGCGGCCGGACTTGGTCTGAGCCCGGCGCCTCTTGGCATCGAGGCGACGGTGTTGTGAGCCGCGGGTCGGCCGGGTCCGCCGCCGGCGGGGAGGCGGCGGTGCGAGCGCCTCCCGTAGGATCCGCACCAGCCGCTCTCGCGCGGCGACCCGGTTGCGGCGCTGCGACCTGAACTCCGAAGCCACGATTGTGACCTGCCCAGCCACCAACCGGCCCCGCAGGGCGAGCAGCAACCGGTCGCGCTGCTCCGCGCTGAACGACACGGACGCCGCGGGATCGAAGAGCAGCTCGACCCTGCTGTCGGTCGTGTTCACCCCTTGACCGCCGGGGCCGCTGGACCGGCTGAAGCGTTCCAGGAGCTCCCCTTCGGGGATGACCGCTGCGTGCCGCAGTCCAGGACCCGACGGCACAACCAGGCCGGCTCCTGGGCGGTGCAACATCACGGCTTTGCGACGACCTCGCGGAGCCCTCCGTTCGACACGTCGTAGACGAAGCCGCGTACCGACTCCTTGTGGGGGATGGCCGGCTCGGCGTTAATGCGCGCAATGCTTTGTCGCAGGTCGGTGTCCAGGTCGTCGAAGGCCTCAGCTGCCCAGGTGGGTTTCACCCCCGTCTCCTGCGCGATCGACTGCCGGAACGCGTCGTCGGTGAAGGTGAGCATGCCGCAGTCAGTGTGGTGGATCAGCACGATCTCTGTGGTGCCGAGGAGACGCTGGCTGATCGCGAGTGAGCGCAACTCGTCCTGGGTGACCACCCCGCCCGCGTTGCGGATAACGTGTGCGTCGCCCTCCTGCAGCCCAAGCAGTCCGTAGACGTTGAGCCGCGCATCCATGCAGGCCAGCACGGCCACACCCGTAGCGGGGGGAAGGGGGAGATCGCCTCGGTCGAACGAGGCGGCGTAGCGCTCTGCGTTGCGCAGCAGGTCGTCGGTGACTGACATGGTGAGCCTCCTGGGGCAGCCGGTCGCGGGCAAGACCGCGTGTCAGCGGCAACCCCCTCACCTGCCAAGCTGTTCCCGCCGATCTAGGGTGGCGGTCATGGTCCACCGTGCGACAACGCTGCATACTGCCCCGGACAGTACTGCCACCACCCGGCTGGAGACCGCGTTCGCGCAGGTCCGGGCCGAGCTGGAGGTGCGCGAGGAGTTCCCCCAGGACGTCTTGCAGGAGGCCGGGCTGGCGGCCGGGCAGCCCGCGGTGCCCGAGCGGGACCTGACTCGGTTGGAGCTCGTGACCATCGACCCTCCCGGGTCCATGGACCTGGACCAGGCGATGGCGCTGAGCCGAGCCAGTGACGACGACCGCGACCACCCGGGCGCGGTCTACCGAGTTCACTACGCCATCGCGGACGTGCCCGCCTTCGTCGAGCCCGGCGGCGTGGTCGACGCCGAAGTGCGGCTGCGCGGGCAGACCATCTACTGCCCGGACACCCGGGTGCCGCTGCATCCGGTGATGATCAGCGAGGGCGCGGCCAGCCTGCTGCCCGAGCAGGACCGGCCGGCGTTCGTCTGGGAGATGCTGCTGGACGCGCAGGGCGTCCTGCTCTCGGCGAGTGTGGGCCGCGCCATGGTGCGCAGCCGCCGCCGTTACACGTATGCCGAGGTGCAGCAGGCCGTCGACGACGGAACTGCCGAGCAGACTCTGCTGCTGCTGCGTGAGGTCGGTCGCCTGCTCCTGCAGCAGGAGACTCAGCGCGGCGGGGCGGGGCTGCCGATGCCGGAGCAGGAGGTGCATGAGCGGGACGGTAGCTACACGCTGCAGTTCCGCCCGCTGCTGGAGGCCGAGGACTGGAACGCTCAGATCTCGCTGCTCACCGGTATGGCGGCCGCCGACCTGATGCTGGCAGGTCGGGTGGGCATCCTGCGCACGATGCCCCCGGCGCAGGACAAGGCGGTGGCCCGGTTCCGTCGTCAGGTGCTCGCCTTGGGGGTCTCGTGGCCAGAGGGCCAGAGCTACGGCGAGCTGCTGCGCCGCCTGGACCGGACTGACCCTCGCCACCTGGCGATCATCCACGACGCCACATCGCTGTTCCGTGGCGCCGGCTACACCCCCTTCGACGGGGCGGTGCCGGAGCAGGCCGAGCAGGCGGCCATCGGCGCCCCGTATGCCCATGTCACGGCACCCCTGCGAAGGCTTGTCGACCGCTACGGTCTGGTCGTCTGTGCGGCGCTGAGCGCCGGCGAACCGGTGCCCGACTGGGCACGCACTGCGCTGCCGGAGCTGCCGGACGTCATGGAGCGCAGCACCCAGCAGGCCAATGCCGTAGAGCAGGGCTGTGTCAACGCCGTCGAGGCGATGGTGCTGGAGTCTCGGGTGGGCGAGCGCTTCGCGGCGGTGGTCGTGGACGAGGCGTCGGACGACGCGCTGCTGATCCAGATCACCGACCCCGCGATCAGCGCAAAGGCCGAGGGCGAGGCCGATCTGGGCGAGGAGGTCACCGTCGAGCTTGTCGAGGCCGACGTGGACGCTCGACGGGTCACCTTTCGCGTGGTTCAGGAGTGATCAACCGGTTGCCCGAGGTGGTGGCCAGCGACTGCGACGGCACCCTGCTGCGCACCGACGGCACCGTGTCGGACCGCACCCGTGCCGCGCTCCGGGCAGTCACCGCAGCGGGCGCCGTCGTGGTGCTGGTCACGGCCCGCCCGCCCCGGTGGGTGGACCCGTTGCGGGACGTCGCCGGCGAGCACGGCATCGTGCTGTGCGGCAACGGCGCCTTCACGTATGACGTGTCTGCCGGGCAGGTCGTCTCGCACCGGCTGATCGAGGCCGGGTTGGTGTGGGAACTACTGACCGAGCTGCGCGAGGCGCTGCCCGAGGTGCGGGTGGCGACGGAGGGCCTACGCGGGTTTGCCCGCGAGCCCGACTTCGAACGTTCCTCCGGCCGTCGGGACGGCGAGTGGCTGGTCGGCACGGTGCAGCAGATCGGCAGCCATGCGGCAGGCAAGATCCTGGTCCGGCACCCACAGTGGACGCCGGACCAGGTGCGCCTGGCCGTCGCCGAGGTCGTCGGCACCCGCGCGGAGGTGTCGCACTCCGGCACGCCGGGTCTGGCCGAGATCGCGGCGCCTGGGGTCAGCAAGGGGCTCGCGCTGGCGGACTGGTGCGCGGAGCAGGGGGTGGCTGCCGAGGAGGTATGGGCCTTCGGGGACATGCCCAACGACCTGCCGATGCTGAGCTGGGCGGGTCGCTCGTTCGCCGTCGCCAATGCGCATCCGAATGTGCTGGAGGCGGCCACCGACCGGACCGCGTCCAACGACGACGACGGGGTGGCACTTGCGCTGGAGGGTGCCCTGGCTGCAGTGCCCACCTGAGCGCCTGCGGGTGCGCCTCAGGCCACCAGCGGATTGGTCCAGGCGATCCCGGTGAACCGGGCGAAGTCGCTGTCCGTGGTGTGCACGGTCCCCCCGTGCTCCGCCGCGGCGGCTGCGATCTGTGCATCGGTGGTCAGGTTGCCGGCTGTTCCGACCGATCCCAGCAGGTCAAGCACCTCGCGCAGGTGCCTGCTTCCGGGGCGTAGGAACCGGACGCAGGGCTGAGCCAGCCAGCCCTGGACCACGGTGTCGGCCTCCGCCAGCGTCATCGGCTGGGTCAGCACCCTGCGGTGTGTCGAGATCCGCACAAAACCGAGCACAACGGGTGCGGTCAGCCCCACCGGCTCGACACCTGACAGGGTCTGCTCCCACCAGACGCGGGCGGCCGGGTGCCGCTCGAAGGCCGTGACCGTGGCGTACAGGAGAAGGTTGACATCAGGCACGATCACCCCGGCCACCCGCCGGCCATCGCCTCGTCCTCCAGCTCGTCGGCCAGCTGGTTGAGCCGTCCGGGATCGATGCCTGGCTGCAGGCGGGACTCGTGCGGACTCACCACGTACAGCGTGGGTTGATCACGACTCGACAGTGCCTGGCGCAGAGCATCGTTGACCACGGACTTCATTGTTCGGTGCTCTTGATGAACCGCCTCATGGACCAGCGCGAGCACATCGTCGTCGAGCGTTAGTGTCGTACGCATATGAGCATCATGATGCATCCTGAGGGGAACATCAAGATGCTCGACGTCGGGGACTAGGGCCGAGGGTGAGAGCCGGTACCCTGAGCCACGTGGATGAGTCGGCTAGACGGCCGCGTCGGGGCGTCACCGCTTACTTTGCGTATGTCGGTGATGGACCCGCCGAGGAACGTCCGGGCTCCACAGGGCAAGGTGGTGGCCAACAGCCACCCGGGGCGACCCGCGGGACAGTGCCACAGAAAGTAGACCGCCACCGGGAGGCCGGTGGTAAGGGTGAAACGGTGGTGTAAGAGACCACCAGCACGCCAGGTGACTGGCGTGGCTTGGTAAACCCCACCTGGAGCAAGGCCAGACAGCACGCGTTCGAGGGCGGCCCGCCCGAGCGTGCGGGTAGGTCGCTGGAGGCGGCTGGCAACAGCCGCCCGAGATGGATGGCCGTCACCGTCGCAGTGCCGGCAACGGCGCGACGGCACAGAACCCGGCGTATCGGTCGACTCATCCACATCACCCCTCTGACCTGCGCTGATGCGCTCAGCTGCCCCTCTCGGTCCGCAACGAGTCCGCAGGAATCCCTAGGACAGCGTCCACGGCATCGCGGGTCCGGTCCTCACTGTCAGGCCATAGGTGGCTGTACGTGTCAAGCGTTTCCGCTGCTGTGGCGTGACCGAGCCGAGACTGCACCACCTTGACCGACTCACCGTGACGTATCAGCAGAGACGCATAGAAGTGCCGCAACGAGTGCATCGTCACCTTGCTATCGGTGCCCGAGGTCGCTCGCGCCTTGCCCCACCACTCAGCGAACGCGGAGCGTGACCACGGGTGGCCGCTGGGACGAGTGAAGATCAGCTGCGAGTCACCCGCTGGGAAGGTTCGAAGATGGACAGCGAGCGCGTCAACGACTGTCTGGGGGAGGGGGATCGTTCGTACGCTGGCATCTGTCTTTGGAGGCCCGAACACGCCGCCGTCAACGATCTGCCGGTCAACCCTCACGGTCCGGCGCAGGAAGTCCACCCGGTCCAATGTGACACCGAACAACTCACCCTGCCGCATCCCCGCCCCAGCGGCCATGATCACCATGCACTGAAGTCTCTCCGGCATGGCGTCGACCATCGCCCGAACCGTCTCAGTGTCGACGACCTTGATCTGCTGCTGCTCAACCCTGGGAAGTTTCACACCCTGGCAGGGAGAGGCCACGATGCGCTTGTCTAGCACAGCTGCTTTGAAGATGGCACGCACGTAGCGCCACGTCACCCTTGTTGACGCTGGCGAAAGGGCCATGCCCTTGACCATCCCCTGCAGCTCGCTGGGCAGGATCGACTCAAGCCGCCTGCTCCCAATCACCGGGTAGACGTGCCTCTTGAGGTGGCCTTCGACCATCGCAGCGGTCCCCGGACGATGGACCTGACCGACCCGCCATTGTTCGGCATACTCCCGGAATGTGACCCGGCCGGCGTTCGGTTGGACGTAGGTGCCCATGACGAGAGCCGTGGTTGTGGTGTCGAGCCACCGCTGAGCGTCGACCTTGCGGCCAAAGTGTCGAGAGTGTTCCTTGCCTGCTGCGTCCCGGTAGCGGGCGCGCCACTTGCCGTCAGCACGCTTCTGGATGCTCGACATCATCGTCCTCTGTTTGGGGCCGAGGGCGAGGAGATCCTCCCTGAGGTAGGACGGTACAACGCCCGGTTGGGTTCATCGTCGCAGAGCCCCGAGGTTGCCGACCTCTCAGCGGCTGGAGTCCGGATCGTTGGTCTGAGTCTCCAGCCACAGCGCGACTTCGGTGCGCCAGTAGCGGACGCATCGACCGACGCGGAAGCTGGGGGGTCCGCTGCCGAGGTGGCGCCAGTAGCGCAAGGTGGCCTCAGGGACCTTGAGGATGGCTGCAACCTCCTTGATGCTCATCAACTCGTCATCGGCGTGCGGAAGGTCAGACAAGATCGATCGATGCGGGACGGGACTCATGATCCTTCTCCTTACGTCAGTGTTGCCGCCATCGTGGATTCATGTCGTTCCCCTTCTGTCCCCAGCGAGCTCCTGGGCATTGGGGAACGTTGGTAAGTGTGCAGGTCAGGGCACGTTCCCTAAGAGGTTTCTCGGCTACTTGCGGTGACTGGAATCACGCACAGTTGGCGGCCCACCGCAGTACAGGCAACAGGGGGCACTGCTGCAGGAGTAGGTGACGTCGGCACCTCCCGCTCCTTCATCGCCGGATCGACCGTCCGCGGCATGACGCCACCCTTCGTGACCGGAAGCGGTGCGGCGCGTCTCCCCGAACGCGTCGAACGGACCCTTTGCCCCGACAGGCATTACATGTTGCCCAGCGGTGGTAACCCGCGCAAGGGGTCGGCACCGACGATCCGCGGCCAGGTGGATCTTGGTGCTCAGCCCACCCCGGGAGCGGCCCAGCGCCTCCCGATCCGAGGCGACCGCGGGCTCGAGCCCAGATTTCTTGTCATTCGACCCTGCCCCCTGTGTGCAGGCCCGGCCCGCTGCCCTGCCCCAGCACCGTCGGGGCCAACCGGTGCGCCGGGATGTCCTTCGGCGGTGCGTGCCGGGCACCAGCAGCGTGGTGGTGCGCCCGGATCACCGTGCCATCGACACTGGCCACCCACGGTTCGTCCCGCTCCTGGTCCGCGCCGGCGCGCACCTTGGACAACGCCCGCTCCCACGTCCCATCCCCTGACCAGCGCCGATGCCGGTTGTACACGGTCTTCCACTTCCCGTAACACTGCGGCAGGTCCCGCCACGGCGACCCTGTCCGGGTCCGCCACATCACCCCGTTGACCACCTGCCGGTGATCAGCCCACTGCCCAACACGGCCACCAGTCCGAGGCGCCAGATGCGGCTCCAACAGCGCCCACTGTTCCGGTCAGATCATGTCGATCAAGCATGCACCCGTGTCTACCGCGAGCCGACCTCATCTTCGCGGGACACGCCCTAGCCTGCGCAGTTCGTGGGACTGTCCGACAAACGGTGTTTCTGGCCCAACACGCCGACACGCTCGGCGAGGAAGGCTGGTCACCGATGACCACGACAAACTCGAGCATGAGCTCGATGCCCAAGGAAGCGAAGAAGACCACCA
>JAABUN010002735.1_pt1 | contig 29964 bp, 21 predicted proteins | sample 5559311 | NCBI WGS metagenome assembly JAABUN01 (sample SAMN10711877, study PRJNA513370) | rock metagenome | isolation source: Antarctica rocks | place: Antarctica: Victoria Land, Siegfried Peak sud | reverse complement strand
CTGAACTTGTATGATTAAATCCTTATCCATCTTCACGGCAATTTGCACATAACTTCTCTATCTTCAAAGAACTATTCTTCCTACTTTAATAAATTGCCTATTATTGGCCTGAATAGTTACAAAAATTCAAACAATTGTTGACATCGTTTGCTGAGAATATCAGGAAGGTAAACAGGGACAATTCCGAGAAGGAATATTCACTATTTTATCCTGTTTTAGGGAAGGACTTCATTAAAGAGCGATCTTTATTAATTGTGGGGCAAGCGACGAATGGGTGGAATCCTAACTTTAGTGTCCTGAACGTTCTTCCTGACAACATTGACACCCTTGTGTCTGAAGCTTTAAACTACTCAAAAGAAGAAGAGGGTAAGTGTGCCCTTGACTGGATAAACAACGATTGGAGCAAATACAAACTGTATCGCTCTTTTTTCTGGAATGTTACCTACAAAGTTGTTCAGGAACACTACGGACGGGGAGACCGCGATTGGAATAATATTATCGCCTGGAGTAACCTAATGAAGATTGCTCCAACAGAAGGTGGCAACCCTGACTATGCTGAAAGAGAGGCACAATTAGAAAGTTGCTCCAGATTGTTTCAACAAGAGATCAATGACTTAAAGCCCAAAAATGTTGTGATAATGACGAACCTCGAAACTTGGGCAGCGCCTGTGCTAGATCGTGCCGGAATTATCATGCAACGAAAAAGTGATGAGTGTGTTGAAGCAGTAGGAATGTTTCATGGCACAAAGATCATAGTGACTAAAAGACTATATGTGGCGAAACACCGTCCCTTTGTTGACAGTATATGTGCGGAGTTGGTTTGAGGCTGCTATTAATCGCAGTTTTGAATACTACAACAAATTTCATAGGCTGTCTCATTGCATTCTGATTTTAATTACTTGAACATGTGAATGACAGTGAAACATTAATGTCTAAATGCACTTACTTCACCGCATTATAACCAAGCTTAATTTTATGCGATCGTTTTGAAAAGTTTTGATTTAATGCAAATGTAATTCCAAAAATTATTGCTGCCTGATTATTAAAATTCGTTTGAATCCATAGTCAAGGAGTGTTAGTTATGCAATTAACTTCTGGCTGCAATGAGTTTGTGGTATTAAGTGGAGGAAAAAGATATATTGAAATATTCGTAAAGATAGCGCCTAATAAAAAGGCCCCAAATGACTAATAATCAGTCATCTAGAGCCTCTGCGTACCCGGGATGGGAGTTGAACCCACACTAGCATTGCTGCCAACAGGATTTTAAGTCCTGCGTGTCTACCAGTTCCACCACCCGGGTAAACCAAAAAAAAATTCCAAACTTGCGTTTGGAATTTTTCTGAGCGAAAGACCGGGCTCGAACCGGCCACCTCGACCTTGGCAAGGTCGCGCTCTACCAAATGAGCTACTTTCGCATAATCTATATTAAAGAACTGTTTTGGGAGTGCAAATCTAAGGAAACTGCGCTACCTGCAAAATTTTTATTATTTATATTTTGGTGTATATAGCGTGTTTTGCGGAACCACTACGTCAGGCTTTCCTTTATAATGATGCGTGTACAAGGCATAACAACCACCTAATGTAAATGCTAATACGCAAAATACCTGAAGATAAAATAAAAATACCGATGAGTTTACCCAATTGTACGCAAAATCTTTTTCTTTAGGATCATGATGTTCAGCCTGTTCGCTTTGTTCCATGTTTTTAATTTAGTTCAAAAATAGAGGTTCATATTTAAAAATCAATCTTTGTCGGCAACAATTTCTGAGAAAGTCGTTTTACCAGTAATGAAATGTTGCCATACCACACTTTTGTGATACAAGCCTTTTAACTTACAGTTCTTTACAAGTGAGTGACGATGCTTCTTTACAAACAATAACCATCTAACAAAACCTATATGTGCTTGTAATATGGCAATGAAATAAGTGGCTTCCCCGGCAAATAAAGATTTCCATGCGGAGATGACATCCAGTAAGATGCGGAATGGAACTTTCCAAACAACCTCGCTAGCAGGTAGGTTTTTAACCAGCATGATCAAATTATTCCTGAAGTTTAGAAACACTTTTTGCTCATTGCCTTTAGGCAAAGTTCCGCCGCCAACATGATACACCACTGAAGCCGGACAAGCCATCACCTTATAACCTGCCAACTGCAAACGCCAGCAAAAATCAATTTCTTCCTGGTGCGCGAAAAAGTATTCATCCAGTCCGCCTACCTGATGGTACAAGCTACATCTTACGAACATCGCAGCACCACTAGCCCAGAAAATAGGTTTGATAGCATCATACTGTCCATTGTCCTGTTCGCAGTAATCGAATATTCTTCCTCTTGCAAAGGGATATCCGAATGCATCCAGCCAGCCACCTGCAGCGCCTGCATATTCAAAAACAGTGGGGTTACTATAAGTTAAAATTTTAGGCTGGCAGGCACCAATAGTCATATCTCCTTCCATCAATTCAACAACAGGTTCTATCCAGCCTGGCTTCACTTCAACATCTGAGTTAAGCAGCACATAATATGCTGCATCAACCTGCTTCAATGCTTCGTTATACCCTTTAGCGAAACCAAGATTTTGTAACAACTTTATTATAACAACAGCTGGATATTGCCGGCTTACAAAGTCAATAGAATTATCTGTTGAATTATTATCCGCCAATACAATCTCAACGTTAGTATAAGTAGAAGCCATCACCGAAGGAAGAAATTGTTCCAGGTACTTACAACCATTCCAGTTCAATATAACAACAGCTACTTTAGGCTTCAAATTACAGGGGTTCTCAATTAGTTTTCAAAAATAAGGTTTCAAACCATACCTTATTTAATTTAGTAGGATGATTTCATCTTTGTTAAGCTGGCGAACTGCACTAGCTCTTTTGGCAATAAGTATTGTAAGCGGCACCATCATATATTCACAATACCTGGCAAAAAAAATAAACCTTGAAGAAAGACAGAAAGTAAATCAGTGGGTTGCTGCCACTAAAGCCATTGTAGATAATCCGGGTATCAGTTTTACACTACCTAACATGATCCGCAATGAACAGACTTCTATACCTATCATTGAAACCAATGAGAAAGATAGTATTGTAAGTTTTATAAACCTCGATACGCTAAAGGCTGCACAGGATTCAAATTACCTTAAAGGAAAATTATCAGAATTCCGATCTTATCACAGGCCTTATGTGCTTGTGTTAAATGATACGCCTTATATCGCCAATAAATATTTCTATGGAAATACCAAGCTGCTAAATGAAGTAAGGTATTTCCCACTGGTTCAGTTATTCGTTGTTGCGTTGTTTATTATCATTACTATTATTTCAATCACTACACGTAACCAGGCTACGCAGAACCAGGTATGGGCGGGCATGGCAAAGGAAACGGCCCATCAGCTGGGCACACCTATTTCTTCATTGGAAGGTTGGGTAGAAATGCTTAAGGAAGAAAGCATCAACCAGTCAATAATAAAAGAATTGAAAAAAGATGTAGACCGTTTGAAGTTAGTATCCGACCGTTTTGGAAAGATTGGCAGCATACCACAGCTGGAAGTCACCAACCTGGTTGACCAGATAGAACGAATGTTTGAATACATAAAAAAAAGGGCTCCGGGAAAGGTGATCTTTAACATTGATACGGGAGAATCAAATAAAATCCTGGCTAAAATATCACCCCCGCTTTTCGACTGGGTGATAGAGAATCTGTTAAAAAACGCGTTAGACGCAATGGAAGGCAGGGGTGAAATCTCAGTAACTATTAAAGACCTTCCCGAAGAAATATTTATTGATGTGAGGGACACAGGGAAAGGCATCAATTCCGGTAATCTCCGAAGCATCTTCAAGCCTGGCTTCACTACCAAGAAACGCGGCTGGGGTTTGGGTTTAAGCCTTTCCAAACGCATCATCGAACAGTATCATAAAGGGGCACTTTTTGTAAAACATTCTGAATTGGGGAAAGGGACTACGTTCAGGATCGTGTTACAAAAATAATCCGCAGCTTTTTCCCGCCACGCAGACACGAGAAATACAAAGAAAATTCCTTCTTGCTCTTTTGTGCCTTAGTGCCTTAGTGGCGAAAAAATCTTCATATGTAGTAATAGAAAAACCTTTTACATTTGCTATTCCAAAAATCGCGGAGGTGGCGAAATTGGTAGACGCACTACTTTGAGGTGGTAGCGCCGTAACTGGCGTGGGAGTTCGAATCTCCTCTTCCGCACTTAAGTTCAAACCCTATGTAATCTCTGATGAGATTACATAGGGTTTCTTGTTTGAGTTATTAGATGTTAACTTGTTATGAAGACCATGCTATTAAACCTATAAGGTTTTTAAAACCTTATAGGTTAACTCTCATGCCGCAGTTAACCCTTATCATGTCTTGCCTGTACAGTATTTCCCCTATCATTTTCCTGAAAGTTTTTTATGAAGTAAGATAGGCCGTTTTGAACCAGGTGCGTAGAGAATATACAGGTTAGCGCCGGATTATCCTGCATTACAAGAAAATAAAAAAAGTATGAAAGGTTAAATGACTGTATGAACTATCACTTAAAAGAAAACAAACACTATATTTTTGATATAGTTATTTATGCGTGCACGTTATAATTAATATGTAAACAAAATAACTTTTTCTCATGTACGAAACCACTTGCAGATGATGTCTCGCATCAAAAGTAAAGTTCCTGTACAGTTAATTTTTGATTTATAACGGGTGGTTTCTACCACCTGTTTTTAAAATCTTTCTTATAAACCTCAGCTTAGAAAATTTCTAATAAGACGGAGGAGTATCTTTTTTTGTTTTTTTATTATCTTCTTCCAGATTTTCGGGTTCAAAATCCCTTTCAATATTAGTATGTGTTCCTTCCGGTGTCTGTTCAAGGTTCACTCGGGAACGATCCTGCCATTCTTTGTTACGTCCATCTTCTTCAGAGTTTGAAATCCTACTTTCACCTGATAAGTCGTTTTCAGAGACCCCGGGCATATTTAAATTTTCCTGCATAAAATAAGTTTAATGTTTAAAGCTTAATGTTTAAAGTTGATGAACTTTTATGATTTCAATCCAAAGTTGGTCCTTGTGATAATTCTAATCCCGGAATGAATTCAAAGTTCCACTAATTGGAAAAAATATACAAAATTTTCATTGTTTTACGCCATAAATTTAAAAGGAATAGCGTTTGTTACGAATAAATATCTTTTCAATAAAAACCCCCATCATGGAACTTGTACTTCACTTAGGATCTTTTTTCCCTGCTAACGAACTGATTTCGCAAGACGGGCAGCAGCAATAATTACGATCTCCTGTAGCCATAGGTTGCACTGGCTTTGGCAATAGACGGTTATCATAACAAAGGCTTCTATATGAAAACCTTGTTACTATTATGTTGTTTGCTATCAGCCGTCAGCTATCAGCAGATTAGAGCCTAAAAGGTTTCCTCCTGATACTTGACAGCTGACGGCTGATAGCAAAAGCGACAATTTAAGATTGACATGACACTAGTGAAATATAGTTTCAAGTATATATTTTTACACGTGATAAAAACATGCATCCTGAATTTGCATCAGCTAATCTTATTTATAGTTGTCTTTCTCTTTTACGCTACAACCGCTAAAGCCCAGTCGGAAAAAGGGTGGACAACTGAATTCCGTGGTATCGGCACACACTCCTCTCCCCGTGCGGTTGATTTGAACAATGACGGTATAAAACATCTGATCATTGGATGTGGCAAGAAAGAATTTCAGCAATCAGATACAGGTATTATTGCCGTTAATGGCAAGTCAGGCAAAATACTGTGGAGAGTGGAAGCCAGGGATCAGATATATGGTTCCGCAGCTATCTGTGATATTAACCGTGATGGAACTCCGGATATTATTATTGGTGGCAGGGCAGCAGAACTCAAGGCCATCAACGGAAAGAACGGGAAGGTGATCTGGGCCTTTTTTCCAAAAGGCAACAGCATGGAACCCCGCAAAAAAGGCTGGTTTAATTTTTACAATCCTCAGGTAATACCAGACCAGAATAACGATGGTATTGAAGATATTTTAGTGAGTAACGGTGGCGACATCCTGGTTCCGGCATATAATCCAAACAGGCCAACAGGAAATATATTAGTCATTGATGGAAGCAATGGAAAAATTCTGGCACAGGCAAAAGTTCCTGATGGTAAAGAAACTTACCTATCACTGGTAATTTCAAAACTATCAAAAGATGATGATGACTACGCAATTATATTTGGTACTGGTGGTGAAACGATCCGTGGCAATTTATACAGAACATCTTTAAAGGATTTAATGAGGGGAGATATTTCCAGTGCTACCAGTTTATACAACAGTAAGGACAAGGGATTTATTGCTCCACCTGTTCTTTGCGATTTGAATCTTGATGGCTGCCTGGATATAGTTGATAATGCAGTTGAAGGAACAACGGTGGCTATCGATGGCAAAACAAATAAAATAATATGGGAAAAAACCATCGCCAATACGGAGGTTTATGGATCATTGGCAGCAGGCTATTTTAATAATGACAGTATACCTGATCTATTTACCACATTCACAAAAGGCGTATGGCCGAATTTAAACGATTCAAAACAAATTATGTATAACGGAAAAACAGGTGAAATAGAATTTATTGATTCATTAGGCATACTTCAGACAAGCAGTCCGGTGGTGGCCGATTTCAATAATGACGGTTATGATGATGGCCTGGTAAATATCAACTTTAAAGTAACAGAAAAAGAATTTTTTCATGTTTTTCATAACTTCCTTGCCGTATATGATTTTCACCGGCAGAGCACCTACCAGTTATCTTCAGAACTAGCCGGAATAAATCTTTCATCCACGCCCTGGATCGGCGATCTCGACGGAGATGGCAAATTGGATATAGTGTACTGTTACCTTACCAACATCAGGAGTGAAACAGCAATGGATGGTTTTAAAATGGTGAGGCTGAGCCTGGATGTGGAAATTAAAAAATCAATCAGGTGGGGAGCCTACATGGGTAGCTCTTATGATGGTATACTTAAGTAGGTATCAGGTATGGGGTATGAGCTATCAGGTATGAGAGTGCAGCTTTATTGCATTTTACGGAGATACCAGCTTAGAACAGATTATTTTTATTTGCAATTACTTGCTAATAATTCGAACAACTTACAATAAACGCATTGTCATACCTCATACTTACCCTCTACTAAAGTAGAGACTCAATAAAATGATTTACTTCCTGTAATCTGACAGAATTAAGTTCATAATAGATATTTTTTCCTTCACGCCTTGTTATAACAATTCCCTGGCGCCGTAACACAGACAAATGCTGAGAAGTTATTGATTGCAAAAGCCGAAGATGTATTAATATCTCTGTAACGGTTAACCTATGATGCTGTTCTAATAACTTTAGTATTTGCTGACGAAACTTATTATTCAAAGCTCTTAACAGCAATGATGCTTTTTTTACATTGATGAATAACTGTTTGTCATTTATTACCTGTTCCATCCTTAATCCCACAAATTTAATTACCTACCCGGTACTTAAACAAATATTCAAAGAATAAATAAAAAAGATGTTTTCAAAAAGACAAAATTGTTAAACAAAAAGACATTTAAGTAAAAAAAACAAAAAGTTATTATAGCAAAAAGTAGCATACTATTATCAGTGTCATGTTTATCCTAAACTGACGTATTTGCTGTCAGTTATCAGGTATCAGGAGGAAATTTAATACACATTGATCTGCTGACTGCTACTAGCTGACGGCAAATTCGCCGTTGTATTGTTGACTTGATACCAGAACATATAAAGCGGCTCCTTTTTATTCTAATGCACCACAATATGCATGTAAATTAATTTATATATAATTTACCATATAGACTCATTTTTTGTATTTTTATGGCTTGCATATAAGTTTTCAGACTTTTTAAAAACTATTAACGAGTTATATATAGCGTGTTTACATTTAAATACTCCGTTTCACCGTTATCCGAATTTATGACCGCATTAGCAGTGCAAATGGGAACAAAGTTCATGAACGACAAGATTGATATACCCGCTTCAATAGGTAGTGGATATGTTCAGCTTCTCCATCTGCCGAATAACCTGAATGCCTTAATCATGAATTTTACGCTTAATACAGATATGTATTATGAGCAATCACAATCCAAGCATGATTTATATTCATTAAGATTTGAGGACAGTCATGTTCCTGAGTCGTTTACCACAAAAATTGATGGAGAAATAGTAAAGGATGTTCGTTTTTTACATTCATCTGTTTACCTGGCATCCAGCATTTTTGACCTGGGGTATTTTGTAAAAAAAGGAACCCTTATGCGATGCCTTACTATTCAACTTGAAAAAGAATGGTTAGGAGAGTATTTCCGTATGGAAATAATTGATGACATCATGCAGCAATATCTATCTTTAAAAACAGCTTCTTTAAACATAGAGGCTATGGATTTTGAGTACAAAAAAAACATGTCGGAAGTTATTGATATAGATAAGGAACATCCTACATATATTGCTGCTATACAAATAAGGATCATGGCTATGGTAGAAAGATTTTTTAATGATCTCTATAAAAAAAGGAGCCAGTTAAAATATCAGGTTAGAGCAACTGCTGATGATATTGAAAAGGTTCGCAACGTTGAACATATTTTAACCACAAGTTTTGAAGCTGCTCCCCCATTAAGTGTTTTATCAAAAATGGCATATATGAGCCCTTCAAAGCTGAAGAAACTATTTAAAGATATGTATGGCAAGCCTGTTTATCAGTACTACCAATTTTATCGAATGCAAAAGGCCAGGGAAATGTTATTGTCTAAATCTTATTCTGTAAGTGATGTTGCATTAAGCCTGGGGTTTTCAGGCGCAGGTAGTTTTAGCAATGCTTTTAAAAAAGAATTTAATGCGTTACCAAGCTCGTATTTACTCTGATATGCATGAAATACTTGTGTTATGTTAACCTTAAGTTGTCGCTTTTGCTATCAGCAATCAGGAGGAAACTTATTACACATTGGTCTGCAGACAGCTGATAGCAATTCTTTATAATGTGACTAAAGACAGCTTTTTCTAAACTCTTCGAATGCCCAGATTATGTAATTATCTACATGTAATCCTAAGCGAAAATCTCTTTTAATTTCTTCATCCGTCCTGCTTTCCCACATGTTTGTTGCCCATTGGCAAATATTATCTATACCACATTTGGTAATTGTTCTATCATTATGAGGGAAACTATCCGGATAAAGAACAATTCTTCTTTAGCAAATCGTTGAATGATCTTTTTAACATCCTTGGTTTTCATGATATTGAACTACCTGCTCTATTTACAGTTCAGACGTACAGGTTGTTTGTTAATAGAATATTTCGATTTCTTAACATTGCAACGGAATTTAAGCCGCTTTAGTACAAATTTAGTCAGCCGACCTTTGTTTTCCATTATGCTTAAAGCTTTATTAATTGAATTTGAGATTAAACAAACAAGCAAAGCTTGCGCCAGAAGTTTTGTGAGGGTATTCAATTACTTATGAACTGTTATCATGAATGCAACGAAATAGCGTCTAAACCGGTGATCTAAATATTTAAATGAGAATTATGTGAAGTAGCAGGTGTCTTCCGGCGGCTTTCTTTGCGGTTCTGTTCCGGCAGACAATAAACGCATATTATGTTGCTATTAGCAACCGGGAAGATAATTCTTAAAGATTGGTGCTGAACTTAACACTAGAAGTAAACACTTAAATAATCTATAAATAGTACGCAGCATTTCTTTTTTTATATTTGTCTGTTCTAATAATATGAAAAATTAAATTTTACTTGTTTTTATAATCTCTTGTAATTTTCATCAATGTTCTTGCTTCGAACGATAACTGCCATGTTTTAAGTACTATTCTAAATCTGTTTAACAATATATAAGCATTAATCTTTTATATTCTAAATACTGTTATCAACCTTAATCATGTTAAAATGAGAAAAATTCCTTTACTTACAGCACTATTATTCCTGTCCTTTCAAATCCTTGCTCAGGGTATCATCACAGGAAAAGTCACTAATGCTAAAGATGGAACGCCATTGGCTGGCGCCTCAGTTACCATTAAAAGAGCGGGTTCAGTTATTTCATCATCAGACGGGACTTTTTCAATCGCGACAAAGAAGAATGAAGAAACCCTGGTTGTTTCTTCAGTTGGTTATTTCGATACCACGTTAATTGCCAGGGTTGGCTCTATGGTTCAGATCAATCTTAAAGAAGACATAAGAACACTAAGTGAAGTGGTAGTAACAGGTGTAGGTGTTGCTACTTCCCGGAAAAAGTTAGGCATCTCTGTTGAGTCTGTTACTGCGGATAAACTTCCTGCAACACCTACGGCTTCCATAGACCAGGCACTTGTCGGAAAAATTCCGGGTGCATTGATCTCTTCTGTAAATGGAACTCCGGGCAAACCCGCAAATATTTTATTCAGGGGCATCAATACGCTGCAAAGAGGAACCCAACCGCTGGTATTAGTAGATGGAATAGAAGTAGGCGCAACGGATCTTAATTCACTCGATTTAAGCAATGTTGAACGAATTGAAGTTATACAAGGTGCTGCATCCGCAACCATTTATGGAGCGCAGGGAGCAAACGGCGTTATCCAGGTATTTACCAAAAAAGGCAGACAAGGTGCAATAAGTATAAACTTTTCAACCAGTGGAAGTCTTAACCAATATATAAACAGCGGAGATGTTCATGCTGCACATTTTCATAGTTTCAGAACCGATGCTGATAACAATTTTGTTGATGCTAACGGAAATATCCTGAAAGTGCAGACAGACGGTACTATTACCGGTTTAGCCTGGGCTTATCCTGCTGGGAATGGAAATCCTTCTGCTATGTCTAATCCATTAAATATTGGTAATAAACCTTACAACAGGAATTTTCAGTATTATGATCATTTAAAGCAATTGTTTAAAGATGCTTATACCACTAATAATAGCCTGAGTATTTCAGGTGGCCAGGGCAAATCAGACTTTGCTATAACATTATCTAATAACCACCAGGAAAGTAACATCCGGAAAAACGGATATTTAAACCGTACTAATTTCACATCCAATGTGGGCACAGAATTGTTTAAAGGATTTACGTTGCGTTCCGTCACACAGCTGGTATCTACAAGAAGTACCCTTAATCCTAATTTCGCCGAAGGCTCCAGCCATAATGCAATTTATGGTGCACTGAATACATCTCCTTTTATAGATTTTAATCATACACTGGCGGATGGAACTTATCCCAGTTACCTCACTGCAGGTACTGTGAGTGTGAACAGTACTAATCCTAATTATGTTTTTGAGTATAGCAATGGTACAGACACTAAGGTTGATATTATCCAGAACTTCCAGGCAAATTATAAGGTCAATAGATTTGTAAGCCTTGATGCTAAATATGGAATCAATTACAGGAAACAGGACATTAGTAACATCTATCAAAATCAGTCTGGAAATATCAATTCTAATAGCCAGCAATCATGGTCGTCCGGCAAATTTCCAGACATCTCCAGTTTGAATGGTAATTTTATTGATGGAAACACCAGCGATAACACAGGTGAAATTGATAACCTTACTTATACTACCACATTTCAAAACCTGTTATTATCTGCATATATTCATACTGATTTCCAGAAAGATTTTAACATCAACGTACCTATAACAACGAATACACAAATTTCTTTCGATTACCGTAACAACAAGTACCAGCAATACTTTACCTACGGATACAGCCTGCCTACCTACCCTATTTATAATATGAATCAAACAGCTTCGCAAAGCGTTGTGCCTAAAGTGGGCGATTATGTTGAACCATTTGTTACTTATGGTTACTTAGTAAATCAGAAATTTGATTTTGGTGAATTTGGCGGTGTTTCAGCAGGATTCAGAAGTGATTATTCATCAGCTTTTGGACGGGGTTCTAAACCTTTCACTTTTCCCCGTGGTGATGCTTACTTCAGGCCATCATCCCTTAATTTCTGGAAAGATGGAAATTTAGGTAACGTATTACCCGAGGTGAAATTCAGGGCAGCTTACGGTGAAGCAGGTATTCAGCCAAGACCGTTTGACAGATATATCACCCTTAACCCTGGTAATGTCGGAACCAATTTAGCTTTCTCACTTCCTACCATACAAAGCAACCCTGATCTGAAAGTGGAGGTTTCCAAAGAGCTTGAAATTGGAACCGATATCAGTATCAACGGTGCTAAAGGAAGTTGGCTTCATAATTTCAATATCGGAGTAACTTACTGGAAACGTAAAGGAGAAAACATTATCTATCCGATAAATCTTTCTCCTTCTACCGGTGCCAATTCAATTAAAGACAATTCTATTAACCTTTCTTCTCATGGGTTGCAGGCTTCTTTAAATATTAATGTATTAAAATCAAGAGATTTTACGTGGGATTTTACCACTAACATTAGTAATTAGACTTCCGTAATAGATAAAATAAATGCTGCCGTTCCCGAAGTGATCACTAATACCAGCGCCGGTGACGCAGCTTTGGTTTTAAGAGCCGGACAAAAAATAGGTCAAATTTTTGGCTACAAAGCATTTAAAAGTCTTGATGAAAGAAAACTGGATGGCACTCCATATATCGACAAAGCTGATTATGGCAAATACCAGATTGTAAATGGTTATGTTGTTGATACCGCTACAAAAGGCATTCAGTTTACCAACCAGGCTTATTCTTTCGGCGATCCTAATCCAAGATTCAATGCTTCTTTTATAAACAGTTTTACTTATAAAGAATTTATGTTCTTCTCCTTCCAGTTTGACTGGATAAATGGTAGCCACTTATATAACCAGACAAAAGAATGGATGTACCGGGATGGTATAAGCGGAGATTATGATGTACCGGTTACTATAAATGGTAAAAGTGCTGCCTATACTGCTTATTACAGAAGTGCGTATGCAGATTATTTCGGCGCACGCAACGCTGCAAGAAACGGCACTAAAGATTATTTTTACGAAGACGCGTCTTTTCTTCGGTTAAGAAATATTTCTATTGGATTTGATCTGGCAAAGTTCAAATCTATAAAACATGTAAACAAACTGCAGTTAGTATTAACAGGAAGGAATATATGGACAGCAACAAAGTATACAGGGCTTGATCCTGAAATCAGTTCCGGAGCATCCAATTCTGCTTTTGACAGAGGAGTTGACCATAGTTCAATGCCTAATATTAAATCTTACCAGGTAGGTATTAATGTAGGATTTTAATTTCTTCTCCAAAAAATTTAATCAAATGAAACAGAATAATTATATATTTTCCCTGCTTATAATAGCTGCTCTTTTTATAAGTGTATCATGTAAAAAACAGCTTGATGTTCAGAATCCCAATTATCCCACACTTGCCAATGCTGAAACCGAAACAGGTATTATTTCACTGGCAACCGGTGCCGTGTATACCAATGGTTTTAATACCGTTGATGTAAACGGGCTAACTATCCTGGGTAACAGCTATTTTTTTATTGGCCTTGCATATCACGAATTGTTAGGCGATGTAGTATCTGCAGAAGCTGCTAATACGCTTATCAATGTTGTAAGCCTGCCTGAGTATGTAATTTTGGATAATGGCACTAAAGTATCTAACACTTCCAATTCAAAAAGCTTCATGAGGATAAGTAATAGCCGTGATAAAAGAGGTAACAATCCTTTCTATTATGAATGGACTTATATGTATGCATTAAACAATGCCTGTAATAATGTTTTAAGCATTATAGATCAAGTGACTTATACTGGTGAGGCTGAAACAAAGAAGAATACCATTAAAGCCTGGTGTTATTTCTGGAAGGGATTCGCTTATTCAAAAATCGGCTCACTTTATTATTCAGGTCTTATTAATAACTCAACTATCGGAGCAAGCAACAAATACCTGATTCATGACAGCATCATCGGTGAGGCCAACAGGAATCTGGACCTGGCGAGTTCTATTGTAAATTCCATTACCAAACCCGATGTTTATTCATCGGTTTTAGGACAGTTACTCCCAAAGTTTTTACAGCAGGGCCATGGTGGTATATTAACGCCGTTAATGTTTGCGCATAATATCAACACTTTAAAAGCTAGAAATTTATTAGTAAATAAAAAACCAAGTCTGATGACTGCCGCTGACTGGGCTACCATTTCAACGCTCACAACAAATGGCATTCAATCCGGTGAATTTATATTTACCGCGCGTACGAATCCGTCCAACGGATTCTTTACAGCAGGTTCGGGTTCAGTGACAGCTGGTACTACCGGTGACCCTAACACGAAAACCTTTACAATAAGTGAGCGGGTAATCCAGGATTATAAAACAGGCGATAAACGCTTTGCGAATAATTTTCAGATACAGCTCAATGATGCCGGGCAACCTAAACCATATTTAAACCAGGTTGGTGGATTTACTTACAGTACACGATGGGCCCTGATTGATGGTGGCAAAGGAATGCCTGGGGTTCAAACGTTGAGTAATTTAACTCCCGGTCAATATGAGCTGGCAATTGCGGGTAGTTATGAAGAAAATGAATTGATGAAAGCAGAAAGTAAAATTTATTCAGGTGATATAGAAGGTGGATTGAAAAGTATTGACGCTGTAAGAACCTATCTTGGCGCAGGTTTGGCAGCAGTAGCGGGTACTAATTTAACACAAGCTCAGGCCCTTGAAGAGTTGAGAAGAGAAAGAAGAGTGGCACTCATGTTAAGAGGCTTGTCTTTTTATGATGCGAGAAGATGGGGTATTATTTATGATATCTCTGCTGGTGGAGGCAGAAAAGGAGCAGTTGTTCTTACGTCAACAGGGGTATTAAATACCAATGCTACTATTAACTATAATTTCCTGGATTACTGGGATGTTCCTGCCGATGAGTTTGAGTTAAATATCCCGGCCACAGGAAGTGCACCGATTAAGAATCCGGGGTAATTTTTCTATAACCAGATAAGTTTTGGTTAACTTATCGTGGAACAATTATAAAACGGAGGAAACTATTTAATAATTAACTTTCTATGTTGTAAAAATAAATATTTAATTATTCGATTCTATTCAGATCTTAAACTCTGTACCGGGTTAGACAACGCTGTTTTAATTGTATGATAACTTACGGCAATAAATGCGGTAAGCAAACTGATACATCCTGCAAGTGCAAATAACGACCAGCTGGGAATAATACGATAAGCAAAATTTTGCAGCCATTCATTCATAAGAAGTATAGCCACAGGCACCGCAATAATAAATGAAAGTGCTGCCATTGTAACCGTACTTTTATTCAGTAATAAAAATAATTCATTTACAGATGCACCAAGTACTTTTCGGATACCGATTTCTTTTATCCGGTTCATAGTTGTTAAGCCTGATAATCCAAACAAACCCATGCAGGCAATGATAATTGCAAGAAAACAGGATGCCGTTATAATGCGCATCCAGCGTATATAAGCATTGTAACTTTTTGCAATGTCTTCATCAAGAAAAGTATAGTTGAAAGGTTCTCCGTTTGTCAGCCTCTTCCAGTTTGATTGTATCTTATCCATTACCTGGGCTATGTTCTGTCCGGCTTTTATCTTTATCCAGAAATAGCCAAGGTATCCTTTTTCAATTTTATGGTAGCCAGGAGCAATCTTTTTTGTAAAATCGTCTGCATGATAATCTTTGCATACACCAATAATTCTTGCTCCCAGTTCCCGGTTTATTTCATTCAACGATGGATGTCCTAATAGGTTGTATAATGTTTTATTTACTATTACAGCCTGTCTTGCTGCAGACCCTTCTGCTATATGCTGCGCATCATTTAAATTAATTTTTGCACTGTCTGCTGCAATAGCCTGAGAAAAGTTTCTTCCTTTTATGACCGGGATCTTAAAAAAAGAAAAGTAATTATAATCAATATTCATGTCCTCAACAGAAATTTTTTCCCCGTTTATTATATGAGTGTTACGGTTATATCCCTGAAACGAAAACCAGGTAGTTGTCATATCTTCTATAGCCGGTTCCGACAAAACATACTGATTTAAAAGTTCTTTCAACCGGAATATTTGCTTAGGGTCGCTGCCAATACCATACGGATTTTGTATTGATAGTACCTGATCTTTATCAAAGCCCATCTTTTGCTCATTTACATAACGCATCTGACCGCTGATAACAAGGGAGGAAATAATTAAAATAATGCATACCGAAAACTGTGTAATGCCTAACGTTTTTGAGAGGTATGGATTCAGGCGAAAAATAGAAAATTTGTGCATCATATTAAGCGGCTTTAAACCCGACATGACTAAAGCAGGATAGATGCCTGCTAAGAAGCCCAGCAAAAGCGACAATAGTATGATTGCTATCATTATATTCTTAAATGAAAAATATTGTAGCAGCAATGAAGTATCAATAAGATTGCTGAAGAGCGGCAGGCTGGTTATTGCGAGAAAAAAACCGGCAATTACAGAAAGAAAAACGAGCAGTTGTGTTTCAATATAAAACTGCAAAATGATTTGTTTTCTTTCGCCACCAATGGTTTTACGTATGCCTACTTCTTTAGATCGGGATATTGTTCCGGTAAGTGTAAGCAGGATATAATTTAAACATGCAATTAGCAATATTACCATTGCGAGCAATGAAAGCTGGAAGATATTTTTTACATCTGTGTAATGACCCCAATTAGGATTTGCATTAAAATGACCTTCTGCAAACGGACGTAATGAAAGATGAAAATTTGCAGGCTTTATTTTGCTGCCAGGGAAAGAAGACCATTGCTTTAATTCATTTGCAAAATATGTTTTGCCAAAAGCATCCAGCTTATGTTCAAATGAAGCAACATTTATTTCTTTTTTAAGCTGAAGAATCAGCAAGTCGCTATAACTGTTTAGCCCATGTTCAAAACCTTCTTTAAATCCTGGATCAGCTTCCCTATTCATTAACAGATCAAACTGGAAACTGGAATTAGCTGGAAAGTCTTCCGCCACACCACTTACTGTAAACAATTTACTTTTATCAAAGGTTAAAGTAAGTGTTTTGCCTACAGGATCTTCATTACCAAAATATTTCCTCGCAACTTTTTCACTTAATACAATTTTATCATTAGTATCGAGTACAGAAGTACTGTTGCCTTTCTTTAAAGGGAAACTGAACATTTCAAAAAAATCCTGATCCGTAAATACTATGTTTCTTTTTTCTTTATAACTTTCGCCGTTTACCCGAATCACTGCTTCACTTTTTACAATTCTGACAGCACGCTCAATTTCAAAGAAATCCTTTTTTAACTCCGGTGCCAGAATCACCGGCGTTACTATCATATTTTGCTGATCTGGATTTAATGACAGGAAAGAAAAGAATTTTTTTTTGTCTTTTGCTTTCTCGCTACCGAAAACATCACTGACTTCCAGGCGGAACAACTGTTTATTGTTAACATGGAAACTATCGAAAGACTTTTCATACTGCATATACCAATAAACCAGGATGCAAAAAGCGCTTGCCACGCCTAATCCTATAATGTTGATAACAGTATATAATTTTTTACGAACGATATTTCGGAATGCTAGTTTGAAATAAATGCTTAACATGAATATGTTTTAAGTTGTATGTTTCAGTCTGACTTATATAAGAAGGCATTATTTAACATGTAACGAACATCAGTAATTATTTGAACCTCGAAGTATATGCCGGATTTCTAATAAATTGACAATCAATTTCTTTTCTTAAACTCTATTTTTGAATTGCCCGTTTTTGATACAGTGGCTGTCCGCTCTTGTAAGATGACTGGCTGTCAATGGAAACAGAGTGATACTTTTATTTACAAAATTTCTCTTAAAGTTGCCTGGCAAGTAATTGAATATCTTATAAATTAATCCAGATAGCCTATATTTATTGTTTGTCTAATTAAGATAAATCAGTGTGAGATTTTTCTTATAAGGATGTAATTTGTAAACTTAAATTTTCACAATAATCAACTCATATTTAAATTTAAAATCATGAAAAAAACTGCTTATTTATCTTGTTTCGTAATACTGTTACTGACCAGCATATCAGCCTTTTCTCAAAAATATAAAACCGCTGCTGATACTGCAAAACTCAATAAAGAATATGCAAGTGTAAGTAAGGATATTGCTGACCTGACATCAGAATTAACTACTGCACAAAATAAGTTGCCCGGATACCAATCTAAGGCAAGTGATGCGAGTTCAGATGCACAAAAAGCAGCCGAATCCAGTAGTGACCAGGCATCAAAAGCTACTAACGGAAGTGTCAGCGATGCAAGGAAAGAAAAAAGAAAGGCTAAAAAAGCTTATAAAGAAGCGAAAGATGCAAAGTCGGCCGACAGCAATGTAAAAGACCAGGATGAAAAAATAAAAAAACTTACTTCTGAACTAACTAAGAAGCAACAGCGGTTACATGAATTAGATGACATGCGCAATGCTATCAACACTCAATCACCGGTTCAGGCATCACCTCAACAAGAATAAGTAACTCTAGGCATTGGTTAAAGATTAGATAGTTTTTTGCCATTGATTCCACTCTAAGAAATTATAATAGAAGATTACAAGGTTCGCTATTGCTCGTTCCGGTAGGAACGGCCGGTGGTTTAAAATAATTAATTAGGGGCTGACCAAAAAGATAACTAAAAAGAGGGTTCTACCTGTGACATCTTAAAGACTTTATAGGTAGAACCCTCTTTTTAGTTATCCCATGGTGGATTTTCAATTATCTATGATGTCAATTTTTATATCGCATATTCCCCTCAGAAACCAGATACATGGCGGTAAAAGAAACCATATAATATTACGGACTTTTAAATGAAGCCATAAGATATAAAATACAAATTTGAAATTATTAGTACTTAGTTAAACGTATCTTAAACGTAATGTGAATTTATTCTTTTCTAAAAGACATTAGACAGACTCTAATCAATCTAATACATTATAATAAGGAAAAGCCACTTATTGTAAAGACCTGCTTCAAAACTATTCAAAGCAAATATTATTTCAGTACACAAAAGTTATACTTCTGTGATATTTTCCTATAGAAATTGATTGATGTTTGCTTGCGTTTACTGTATTCGTTTAATTTCTATAATCACTTTAGTATTAAAATAATACAATAAACAAAAATTTCCCCACAATAAAAAACCATTTTTTAAAAGTTTAATTAATCATTAAAATAAAAAAAATGAGAATTTTTTATCAATTAGCATTCTTTGCATTAGCTGCAGCCTTTATGTTTACAGTTTGCAAAAAACATGACAATCAAGGCCCTGGAATGTCCGGAACAGGATCTCTTTACATGCAAACAAACGGAATAAAAAATGAAATTATTCATTACGCAACAATGGAAGATGGTAGCCTTGTTGAAAAACAAAAAATAGAAACGTGCGGTGGAGGTTCCGGTACTTATAAACCAATAACCGACCAGGCAAGTGCACCCAATGCTTTTGAAGGGGTAAAAAGCGTAATTCTTAGTACTGACCACAAATGGCTATTTACCACTAACGGAGGGAATAATTCCGTATCTAATTTTAAAGTGGCTGATGACGGCACGCCTACATTAATTGATGTACAACCAAGCGGCCAGCCGGTAAGAGGTAAAAGCGGTACAGCAAAGAGTCTTGCATTTGCAGAAAATACGCAGACTTTATATGTGTGCCATTTTTTCGGCCCTGATCATATTCGTATGTTCTCGGTAAAAGATGGAAAGCTCACCCGTAAGGGCGGTGATTATACAGTGAACATAGCAGAAAAAACTGATAGGGTACCTACTGAAATCGTACTCACTCCCGATAATAAATTTTTAATGGTAGATATATTATTTGACAAGAGACCCGGTATGAAAGCAGATGGCACTCCGGATCTTGCTGTTGCTAATATAAAGGATAAAGATGGGCTGGTTATTTTTCCTGTAAATGCAGATGGAAGTCTTGGTACTGCTAACTTCACAGATGCTGGCGGGGCTGCTGCATTTGATATTGCATTCTTACATGGAAGCAACAATAAATTTATTAATGGATATGCGGCATCCGGCGGAATTGCGATTTGTACTATTGATATGTCAGGTAAGGTAACCTGCGGCCCGGTAATTACGATTAGTCAGAAAATAGGAGCGCCATCCGAGCTTTGCTGGATAGCCATTACGCCAGACAACAAGCAGGTATTTGCTACTGTATTTGGTTATAGTTATGTATCGAGTTTTAAAATAGAAAACGGAGTTATCAGTCTTAATCAAGATCCTGCTGCAGATCAAGTGCCTGGAGACGGAACATTTAAAGCGCTTGACATGGTAGTATCAAGCGGGCCCAATGATAGCTGGATACGCCCGGATGGTAAATATTTTTACCAGATATATCCTAATACTTCCAAACTTATTTCTTACAAAATTATGGAAAATGGAAAACTGATTAAAGCGGATACAAAAGATATTCCTTATAACTCACCACAAGGACTTGCAGGTTTTTAAATGTAACTGATCAATATAAGATTAAGATGCTTTACGCAAATTCCATTCAACAGCTTTTTTCATGCGAGAACGACATCCTAAATAATAGTTCAGGCTCTAAAATTAAATTATGATCAATACAACCGGGAATTCAGAAATCCGTAATGCCACAAAGCTTATGAGCATTGGAGCAGGAATTATTCGTTATGGCCTTGCTATTGTTTTGCTGTGGGTTGGTATGTTAAAGTTCACTGCTTATGAGGCAGAAGGCATTAAGCCGTTAGTAGAAAACAGTCCATTTTTATCGTGGGCCTATAGCGCAATGAGTGTACAGGGATTTTCAATGGTATTGGGTGTTATTGAAATTATATTAGGAATATTGATTGCCTGCAGGCCCATATCGCCAAAAGCTTCAGCCATTGGTAGCATGGGCGCAATGATTATGTTTATAATTACATTAACCTTTATATTTTCAACACCTGGTATATGGCAGCCTGAATACGGGTTTCCATTTCTATCGCCAATGCCTGGTCAGTTTATAGTGAAAGATCTTTTATTATTAGGTGCCGCTGCATGGACCGCCGGAGAGGCGTTAACTGCTTTAAAGATTGTACCATCCTCTACATAGAAGAAAGTGTTTTCTTAAAATCTGACTTTTAAAATTTAAAAAGATAAAAGAAATTCAAAATTAATTCCAGAAGAAGAAACAATAATAATTAATAAGGCAGAAAGGTCTTTCCCAGGCGAACATATTAACAATAATGAGCACGCTGTAATGCTCGTTATAAGAATCTAAAGACAAGTTTGATTGACATTGCGGATGGACAATTAATACAACATTTATAATAAAAAGGTCTTAATAAGTTCAGTATCCCGGAAAGGAAAAGTTAAAAGCAAATATGATTTGAAGAGGGTTGGAAACCAGATTAAACAAGCCCATTTCTATTAACATTATAATACTTACATTAAATAGGTTTTTATGCATTCATTATACAACTTCTACCGTCAAACAACGTCCGCTCTTTATTTGATTGGCAACAAATGGAAAGTGAATTTTGTTATTTTGATGCTGTTGTGCCTGATATTATTTAATGTTTTACTACTCAACTCTTGCAATTCCACAAAAAGAATTCAGGCATTTAAGACAGGTATGGGTAGTAGCGATGGCCCTGCTAATTTTGAGAAACCAGAAGCACAACCTCTTGGAGACATAATTCGTGGACGTGAAGTTTTCCGTTTTGAGACATTTGGGAACGAAGCTTTTTGGTTCAACGCAATGCGTATGCAGCAGGGTATGAGTGAGGCAAAAGTAACTCCAAAGCAAATGCTAGCCGTTGGATTGCAAATTGATATGGAAGCCGTTGATGCAGTATTAAGAAAAGCGCTGGAAGCCGAATTCAAAACCGACCTTTCTTTACAAAATGCGCCACTTCTAAATGACCCTTCAACGACGGAAACTTTGATTAACGAAAACGCCATCATCGGAATAGTAGCAAAGGATAGCAACAAGGATAGTAAAATAAACATAATGAAGGGCGACATGGTCGGGGTGAGCTGCGCAATATGCCATACCGTTACTGATAAGTCTGCTTTCGATATGCCCAATGGCGGCACTGCAGGACGGCGCATTGATGGACTGGCGCCTCTTACTCTGAACATGGGTAAGCTCTTAGCTATGGCCCAAAATTCAAGGGCATATTATGCCAATTTACAGCTAAATATTATGGGTAAAACCATAGGACGGGCTCCAAAAGGAATTGAGCCTAATTCTACTGAAGCAGAAGTGGATGCTTATTTACAAAACCCTGCTTATTATCCAGTGGGAACGTTTGATGAAACACATGATGGACTCGGCAACTCCGTTAAAAATGTGCCACTTTTCCGACAGGATCTTGCTGCTCCTTATGGCACCTCCGGACAGAATGCATTACTGGAAAACATAAGCAATTCTTCTTACACCACTAATTTAGACATGACTACATTAGCAACACCGGAAGGACGTGAGTTCCTGTTTCTTAGGGCAGGCCCGGCTGGAATAAAAATTCATGAAAATTATAAAAAAATTCTTGATGAAACCGGCGTAACAGGGTATCCTTATGTGGAGGCAAGTATGGTTGGCAACCCTGGTGAACAACACAACGCAGTAGGTAGACGGGTGAATGATCAAAAGTTGAGAGATATGACTGCTTACCTTTTCTCTTTGCAAGCTCCAGCCGGAGCAAAAAATAACATAGAAATGGCCACCCGCGGAAGAGCTCTTTTTCGGCAGAACTGTACTAATTGCCACAATGTGGACCAAAGCAAGCCTGTTGACGCCAAATTAATTGATCTTAAATCCCTATGGCCTGGTTACGCTCCCATGCCGGCGGGTGAACGTGGCGACCCAAAACAAAGTGCCATCATTAACTCGTCCGGCAACTTTGATGACAAAATGATAATAGTAGATGCCAGCGACCAAGGCAGGCCACGCGGTAATGCCCTGCCCCTACTGCTAGACTTGGATCGTTCAACTCTCTTTCTGCATGATGGTTCCGTACATACATTGGAGGAATTATTTAATCCGCAAAGAGGAGAAAGATCCCCGCATCCCTTTTACGTTAAGGATAAGTCACAAAGAGCTGACCTGATTGAATTCTTGCGGGGATTAGATACCGATTCTGAGAAAGGGAAAAAATAAAAGATGTAATAAATATTTTAGGGTTAAAATAATTAAAATGAAAACAGAAAAAGCTATTTTCGCTTCAGGATGCTTTTGGGGAACAGAATACTATTTTCAAAATGCAAAAGGGGTATTGAAAACAACAGTCGGCTATACAGGTGGTCATAAAGAAGCTGCAACCTACCATGATGTATGTTCAGGCACTACAGGGCATGCTGAAGCAGTGGAGGTGCTTTTTGATCCTTCGCAAACATCTTACGAAGAAATGGCAATACTGTTTTTTGAAACTCATAACCCGGAACATAAAAACAGGCAGGGCCCTGATATAGGCACTCAATACCGTTCTGCTGTTTTTTACCTGGATGATGCACAAAAAGAAATAGCCGAAAAATTAGTTCAGACATTAAAAGAGAAAGGACATAAAGTGGTGACAGAAGTGACTAAAGCAGGTGCATTTTGGAAGGCCGAGGATAAGCATCAGCAATATTATACCAAAGGCGGAGGCAATCCTTACTGTCACAGGTATGTTAAGAAATTTTAATGGAGCATGCATTACAACGCCCTTTAAAAATCATAAATTATGAAGCCCTATTCTTTTGTAAACATGAAAATACTAATCAACACTTCAAGTATAATGAAAAAACAAATTAAAAGCCTGGCTTTTACAATCATTGCAGGAGCAGGTATAATGACAGGATGTAATTCAGCGGCCTTAGATAACAACAAGACCACTAAGGACTCAATGAACCAGAAACCAATCCAAAGCAATGCAGCTATGGATAACAAAACGAACATGCCTGATTTAACTGGCTGGACAGAACGCCCAACACTCGCTGTTCGGGAAATGATGGTAAAGTATGGAGCGCCGACTGAGGTTTCATCAGAGTCAATTGTTTGGCACAATGTCGGTCCTTACAAGCGCATTATGGTAACTAAAAAGGAAGTTCCTCATAATTTTCCCGCACCACATATGGACTATTTAGAGCATACGGTTTCTTATAATGTGCCTACCGAAAAAATTGACGATTTAATCGCTTACGACGCCAGCATGACCGTCAATAAAACACAGGGAGAGATGTCGGCCCGTTGTGATTTGGAGGGGCACAACATTCTTACACTTAACCTTGCCCGTGACATTATTAACGGAACGAAGACTGTCCAGGAAGCACGGGTAGCTTTCGGTGCAAACGTAGTTGAAGATTTGCTTGGAAAGCACCAGCCTTATATAGACAAGCTTCAGTTTATCCCACAAACCGAAAATATCCTTTTCCCTGATAAACCGATTATCCCAGGTTCACCAAACCGTGAAGTAGCGGGAACTGAAGGCACCGATGCCGAAGTCCTGTCCTTTGTTTTCGCTGTAGATTTAAACGAAATTCTTGCTGCAGAACAAGCCGAAACAAAAAAGATTGGGCAACCGGTTATGGACTATGCAAAAATGCTGCATGCTGAGCACGGTGCGAACGCTGACAAAACGCTTAAACTAGGTCACGAAATCAATGTTACTCCAAGTGATACCAAGGCAGTAGATGCGTTGAAAGTAAAAGGTGCGGGAGAACTGGCAGCCCTGGTTCCGCTTGATGGCAAAGAATTCGAAAGCGCTTATCTTGATGGGATGGTTAAAGGCCACAACGAGGTGTTAGCAATGATTGATGACAAGCTTCTTAAAGAAGCTAAGAATGAAACTTTGAAAAAGCATTTAACAGACACCCGGCAGCATGTAGCCATGCACCTTGAGCAAGCAAAGAGATTAAAGGAGAACCATTAATAAAAATTAAAGCAAGCGTCTCCTGGTACTATATAATTTTTTAATCTAAAACTCATAAAACATGAAGTATTCATTTATTGCACTATTGTTAGTTACATTTTTGTTCTCTTGTAAAAAAGATCCTAATCCTTCTAATGGTAATAATTATGTAGGCTATCTGTACACCAGCACTAATTCCAGCACAGGAAATGCAATTGCTGCTTTGGGAAGAAAGGGTGATGGTACACTTGAAGAACTGAAGGAATCACCATATAAAACTGGTGCTGCAGGCGATGCAGCTGAAGGAGACTTTGATACACAATGGGCCTTACGTATTGTAGGCGATTATTTGTTAGCTGTTAACGCAGGTGCTAACCCGGTTGGTAGCAGCATTTCTGTTTTTAAAATTAACAAAGCAAATGGCCATTTAACCCAGGTAGATCAGAATCCATCTACACCCGCAATTAATAATATGGAATCACACGGTGTACGAAGCGTTTCCATCACTTCAAAAGTAATTAATGGAATTAATTGGGTTGTGGTAGGGAATCAATATGCTAACCCTAATTATCAAAAAGACCCGCCACAAGCTTTTGGGTTACCTATTGTGACCACTAACTTACGCAATCTTGCAGTGTTTAATTTTGATGAATCTACAGGATTACTACAATTCAAAAAAATTGGTGCTACCTATGAGGACGGAACACATGGAGGTCCATGTACGGTGGATTTCAATTCAGATGGAACTAGGTTAGCAGTTTCTACATGGGGTGTACCACACTTTGATGCTGACGATGCTGATCTGAAATTGCAAAAACCAGGAAGATTATATATTTATAATTTCAATGGTGGCAATTTAACACAGACAGGTATGTATGAAGAAACCGGTGTTTCCGGCAATATCGGTTTATCATGGAGCCCTAATAACAAGTACATTTATTTAGCCAATTTTAATCTTCATTCCTCAAAGGAAGCCAACAGCTTAACGGTGCATGACGGTGCTACGGCTGCCAAGATTCAAAATTTTAAAACAGGCAACAGAAACGACGAAGCCTGCTGGACCTGGGTGAGCCTGGACAAACACAAACTTTTTGTAGCCTCTTTCACAGAAAATGTAGTGAGCACTTTTGATATTGGTGGTAATGATCAATTGTCCGTATCACTAAACCCCAACTTTTTTGCCCGGCGTGGTGTGCCTCCTCAGGATACCAAGGATATGCATGAAACACCCGATGGATTTTTATATGTATCAGGAGCCTTCAAAAGCCATAGTATTACTGTTTTCAAGAGAGAATCAAATGGAGCCTTATCAGAAATACATTCGTCGCCTTATGCTATTCCTTCCTCAATAGGAAAGACACACGATGAACAAGCTTTTTTAGGATTGACAGGCTTTGAAAAAAATGTTCTTAAATATTAACAACATAAAACAATCTGTAGTTATTCTTTGCATTAGTTTTTGAATATAAAAATTTTGCTCAAAATGGGATAAAATCAAAATCTATAGGAAAAAGAATAATAGCACTAAGGATAATATAATTTCTAAAAATAATCAGAAAGCTTTAAAAAGGCTTTTTGAATATTCTTTTCCCTATCATTACGATTCAAGTTTGTTTCAAAGAAAGAAAAAAACTCAAACAACTCATAAATTTCTGCCTGTGGCCTGAGTGCGTTACAATAATATAATTGAATTAATCGTCTGTAGTTAAAAGCAAACGATTTTTCATGAAAAATATTCTATTAGTCTTCTTTTTGTTACTATCAGCATTCACTCAGGGTCAGGTTGTTTATTCAGGACCAATTACCATTACAAAGGGTGGGACGTATACCGGCAACTATAAAAGCGATGATTCTAACATTCCAGCCATCACCCTGCAGACTTATGAGCCGGTAGAAATAACTCATTGTAACATCGTGAGCTCAGGGATTCATATCAAGTGTCCTGGTGGAACAAATCTTAACATTCATCATAATAATTTTTACGGTCAAACACCAACCGGTAATAACCAGTGGGGACGGGTATTGGATAATTACCATCCTCAATATTTAATTTTTGAGAACAACCTGGTTAATCATACGGGGGGGGTGTTAATTGATCATTCCGACGAAAATACCAGGAGCGCTATTATAAGATATAATATTTTCAGGAATACAGATAAGCGCCGGGTTGATATGTCTGAAGGGGAACACAGGGCATCTATTCTATTCAACACGGTTTTACCAATTACCGGCGAGATAGCTTACAACAAATTTGAGAACTTTCTGGATAGTTCCTGGATTGAGGATAACATAAACCTGGGTAATTCTGGTGGTACCGTAGCTTCTCCTTTTCTCATCCATGACAATTACATCAAAGGTGCATATCCTTACCCGTATAACGCGGATCATTATACAGGCTCAGGAATTACGGTGGAAGGGTCTCCCTCAATGAATCAGTTTATCAATGTTAGCCAGTACATCAATATTTATAACAACCAGGTAATATCAACCTGTAATGGTGGCATCAATATAAATGCCGGTCACAATATTGATGTGCAATATAATACTATCGTATCATCCGGTATGTTTCCCACTGGTGTACAGTCACAAAGATTCTGGGGTGGCGGCGCTGTATGGAATGGCAGCAATGTAGGCACCAATGTATTTAAAGATATCACTTATAAAAACAACACTATTGGTTACGTAAGGCCGGGTGTAAACGTTCCTTATGCCAACAGGCAGGACTGGGTAACGGTTGATGGCAGTCCTTACAACATTCAACCAGGCGATAATATATCATTACCCAATCCCATTAATTTAGCTACCGAACTTGCAGAAATCCCTAAATGGGATGCAAAGCTTGCTTCAAATAAAATCACTCTTGGTAATACTGCCGGAACTACGGTTAATGATCCGGTTGTTCCAATTGCAGCGTTGACTATTAATCTGGGCCAGAAAGCCACCGGGATCATATATCCGCTTAATATAAAAGGCGATACGGTAACCTACAAAGCAGGAAGCATGAAAGCTGTTTCAGCAGATAATTCAATTTTTACCATTACAACATCGGGCAATAATTTAAACATTACCCCATTGAAAGCCGGTGCAGGCAAGGGTACTATAACGCTGATCAGTAATGCAGGTAAAACAATCAGCAAGAATTTTACTATAGAAGTGCTGTCTGCAACACCGGCTGTTGTTGAGCCGGTTGATTTTAATATTGGTTTTATAATAACCCAATAAGAATTTGTCTGAATTGGGATTTGTAGGATTTATGGATTATGGGATTTGATTAAAACCGATAATCTGCTTTATATTGTATGGTAATTACTTTTTTGACAAAATTATTTTTTGTTTAAAATGAAACCTGCTGCAATTACCTTTTTCTTTTTACTATCGATGATATTTAAACCGCCTTCAAAACCTGTTGTAATTGATTCAGGAATAATATGGGATGAGGCAACTCTTAAACGCATTGCTCCACCGGATAGTGCTGCCTTTTATCCACGGATGATACAATTAATGAATGGCTCTTTACTGGTTGTGTATGCTACCAATGGTAATGTAGTCGATATGAGAAGTACCGATGGCGGACAAAACTGGACGTCACCAGAACTTATAGCAGCCAGGAGAGATAAAGTGAATATGGATACCCCGGATTTACTTCAATTGAAAGACGGATCTGTCATCATTTGTTATAGTTCACGTCCGCAGGGAGCATTAAGAGGCAATCCTGACTCTTCCAAAAAATTTGATGTACGCATCCAAAAAAGTACAGACAACGCAATCTCCTGGAGAGAGGAAAAGATTTTATATGAAGCTGGTTCTTCATTCAAAGATGGTTGTTGGGAGCCTTCCATGCTGCAATTACCATCCGGAGAAATTCAATTGTTCTTTTCAGATGAAGGTATTTATACAACATCTAACGAACAAAATATTTCAATGCTTCGATCTTACGACAACGGCTCAAACTGGTCAGCAAAACCCCGCATTATTAGTTTTAGAAAAGGAAGCCGTGATGGAATGCCGGTACCCATTTGGGTAAAGAAGGAAAAAAAGATAGTGATAACGATTGAGGATCCCGGTAATAAAAACTTCAAGCCATATACGATCCGTTCTTCAACAAATGGCCAATGGCAAAAGATAATAGAAGGCAATGATAAAGAAAGGATGTACGCCTTAACAATTCCAATAGCCGATTCCATTTACGCCGGAGCCCCATACCTAAGGCAACTTTCAACCGGGGAAACAATCTTGTCTTATCAATCAACAGAAGGGCGGCAAACAAACAAGGATAACAATGCCATTATGCGTGTAGCGATCGGAGATCATGAAGCAAAAAAATTCGATCATGTTTCTACCCCTTTCACAATGCCTGAAGGATACCATGCATTATGGAACTCACTATGCGTTTTGAAGGCAGACACTATTGTGGCACTTACTTCAACCAATGGTTATTCGAGGGATAGATCAGAGATATGGATGATTAAAGGTGTAGTGAAGAAAGATTGATTGAGACGTACCTGCTATCCGCCGTCAGATATCAGCTATCAGGAGGAACCTAGTAGACAGTGATGTGCTGATAGCTGATAGCTGACGGCTAATAGCAACTTCATATGTGAATTCATACTTAGTGATGGAAGTTGCCTAAAACAGTGTTTTTTGACTGGTCTCACTACGGTAGTACAAGCTATGCCCTTTAGGGCAAGGCTTTAGCTATTACAAATCTACTTTAGATTTGTGGTATGCAAGATACACGTAAAGGGAGTCACAGTATATATCAGCTACATGTTCACATTGTATGGAGCACAAAATATCGGTTTCAGGTATTAAAGGGAGAAGTTCAGGTGAGATGCCGGGACTTATTACGTCAGAGATGTGATAGTTTGGATATACAGGTATTAAAGGGAGTGGTAAGCAAGGATCACATACACCTGCATTTAAGTTATCCACCGAAGATAAGTGTTAGTGATATAGTGAAACGCTTAAAGGGTCGGAGTGCCAGGATATTATTGGATGAGTTTGGAGAATTGCGAAAGCGTTATTGGGGAGGTCATTTTTGGGGTATAGGGTATGAGGCATGGAGTAGTGGTAATATAACGGATGAGATGATACAGGAGTATTTGGAGCACCATAAGGAAGGTCCGAATGGGGAACAGAATTTTATTCTGGAATAGTTTCAATGCACTTCAGTGTAAAGTTTTCAAT
>JAABUN010002734.1_pt1 | contig 29972 bp, 29 predicted proteins | sample 5559311 | NCBI WGS metagenome assembly JAABUN01 (sample SAMN10711877, study PRJNA513370) | rock metagenome | isolation source: Antarctica rocks | place: Antarctica: Victoria Land, Siegfried Peak sud | reverse complement strand
GACGCAGGGCGAGCCCACCTCGCAGCTGCTGCCCGGTGCCAGGGAGCTGACCGATGTCGTGAGCTCCCGATCACCGCCGTCGGGATCATCGACCCTCACACTCCAGGTGAGCGTCGCCGTCGCGCCCACGGCCAGGTCGCCGGTCCAGCTGAGCTCCGGTGCGCCGTACGTCACAGCGCCGACATCGGACGCACCGTCGCCCGCGTACCCGGCGTCGTCGAGGAGCCCGGGCAGCACTCTGCTGCCGTCCAGATCGACATCGAACACCCGGGCCCCCACGGTGCTGGTGCCGGCGAGTTGGTTGGCGAAGTAGAGCCGCACGGTGACGTTGGCCCCCGCCGACACCGGGAACGCCCACCTCATGTCCCCGGAGCGCTCGGCGTCGAAGAGGGGGCTGGGGGTGGTGCTGGGCACCGTGTTGTCGACAGCGGCCCCCGAGGGGTAGGACGCCGTGCTGCTTCCGGTGTTACGGAGCGGGTTGGTGCTGGAGTTGTCCGCGGCCCAGCCCGGGCCGCCGTCGCTGGCCGCCAGGGCCGGGCCGCCGGCGTTGACGCGGTAGAGGACGTTCGTGCCCGACAGGTTGGTGGCGGCCACCCTGAAGCTGTAGACGGCACCAGGGGTCAGCCCGGTCACCGTCTGGGTGGTCGCCGGGCCGGCGAAGGTCTGCGCCGGCTGCGCCGCCGCGCCGATGTAGGGCGTGACGACATAACCGGTGATGGCACTGCCGCCGGTGCTGGTGGGTGCCGTCCAGCTCAGGGTGGCCGACGAGCTCCCGGCGGCGACTGCGGTGATCACCGGCGCGCTCAGAGCCGCGTACGGAACGACCGCGTTCGAGGCTCCGCTGGCCGCCGAGGTGCCGGTGGCGTTGACCGCGGCCACGGTGAAGGTGTAGCGGCCGCCAGCCGTCAAACCGTTGAGGGTTCGGGTCTTGGCGGACGGGTCCACGTCGACCGGAGCCTGCGCCGCACCATCCAGATAGGGGGTGATCACATACCGCGTGATGGCGGTGCCGTTGTTGTCCGGCGCGGTCCACGTCACGACAGCGCTGGTCAGGCCGGCCCGGGCGGTCGGCGCGGCGGGAACCGACGGCTTGTCCGTAACCAGCAGCTTGACCGCTCTGGATGCCGAGCTGCCGCTGGCATCGGTGACCTGGACGGTGAGATCAAAGGTGCCCGAGGCGGTCGGGGTGCCACTCAGCAGCCCGGTCGAGCTGAGCGTCACCCCGGCCGGCAGAGATCCGCTGGTGAGCGCCCAGGAGAAGGGCGAAGTGCCGCCGTTAACCGTGAGCTGATAGCTGTACGCCACCCCGACCCGGCCGGCGGGCGGAGCCGCGAAGTTCAGGGTGGGTGCCGCGTTCGGGGTGACGGTCGGTGACGGTGCTGACGCCGGCCCGGTGCCGGCGGCATTCTGGGCGGCGACGGTGAAGGTGTAAGCCGTGCCGGCCGTCAGGCCAGTCACCTGCTGGGTGGTCGAGCTGCCGCTGAAGGTCTGGGCGGTCTGCGCCACTCCCGAGATGTAGGGAATCACCCGGTAGGCGGTGATCGCGCTGCCGCCGTTGTTCGGTGCCGTCCAGGTCAAGGTGGCCGACAAGGTGCCCGCAGTGGCGGAGGTGATCGACGGGGCGGCGGACAACCCGTACGGTACGACGGCCGCCGACGGGTTGCTCGGGGCGGAGGTCCCGATGGCGTTGGTCGCGGCGACCGTGAAGGTGTACGAGCTCCCGGCCGTCAGCCCGGTCAGGGTTCGCGACGTGCCCGACGGGCCGAAGGAGATCGCCTGCTGGGCCACCCCGTCCCGAATGGGGGTGACGAGGTAACCGGTGATGGCACTGCCGTTGGCGGCGGGTGCCGACCAGGTCACCGTGGCGCTGGTGATTCCGGCGGTTGCCGTCGGGGTCGCGGGCGCGGCGGGTTTGTCGGCGTACACGTAGTTGGCGGCGCCGCTGACCCCGAGGTCCACCACCGTCACCGACACCGTCGCCGGACTCGATCGGGGCGGCACGTAGACGAGGAGGCTGCTGCCGCTGACCGTGAAGCAGTTGCTGGTGACCCCGTTGGCACAGCGCAGCAGGGTGACCGGGGTCCCGGCTTGCAGCTCGGCGGTGGTGCCGATCTCCACGGCCTTGGCGGCCACGATGTTGGCGCCGGTGACCGTGACCGTGTTGCCGCCCGCGATCGGGCCAACGGCCGGATTGACGGCGACCCCAGTGGGCGCTGCCGGCAGGGTGCCGGTGTCCATGGCGGTGTCCGAGCCCGAGGTGGAGCCCGTCGCTCGGACCGTGGTGCTCGAGGTGCTGCGAATCGCGGCCGCGGTGATGCTGCCGGTCACGATGGCGACAACGGTGATCGCGGACACGTTCTCACCTGGGTAGAAGAACGAGTTGGTCGTGGTGCAGCTGATCGTCTGGCCGGACGGCTCGCCGCAGACGAAGCCCGGAGCAGAAGCCGCCAGCGGACGCACCCCGGTTGGTGTCGTCTGGGTGACAACGATGTTGCTGGTCACGTAGCCCCCGCCGATGCTGGTCCTGGCTACATACAGCACCGGGCTGCCCAAGGTGGGAGTGGCTGGGCTGTAGGCGGTGGTCACGACGCTCAGGGTGCCTGCGGCGAAGGCCGGCCCCGCACCTAGCAGGGTGGTGAGGAGGGCGAGGACGGTGGTGAGGACGACCAGTCGGGGGGTGACCCGGATCGTCCAGGACCGCCGGTCAGACTTCGGCACGGGGAACCTGCGGGTTCAGCCTAGCCGCCGCCTCGGCAACGTTCGCGGCGTAGCGCCGACGGCCGATCTTGACGCTGAGAACGAGCAGCAGCAGGACGCCGAGACCGGCGGCGAACCAGGGCCAGGGGAAGACGATGACCCGGATGGTCTGGGACTGGAGTCCCCCGTCGACACTGGTCATGGTTACGGTCGGGTGGCAGATGCACAGGAACGGCGGGTCCCAGCTCGTCTTCACGTCGCGGATCGAGTCACGCGGCACCGTGAAGTCGGGGAACGGCGCAGCTTCCCCGGCCACCTGCACGGTCAACGGGGACGGGCCGCGGAAGTCGTGGTGCACGGTGCCGGTGTTGCGCACGGTCGCCGTGATGTCGACCGGGCCGCCGCTGGCGAATCCGGGAATCCGCAGGTCGCTCAGGGAGACCGCGTCGATGATGGGTCCGGGGGCAGTGACGTACACCGGGGTGGCGACGCCCCGGTTGATCTTGATGTTTCCGCCGTCCGTTCCGGCCGCCACCATGAACACCACGGCCACCTGATGGTCACCGGGCTCGAAGTCCTTCGGCGCCTCGACGCGGGCCTGGACCACCTCGGTGGCACCGGGTGCGATGTCGAGCTGGGTACGCGAGAGGGTCACCCAGTTGGCGGCCGCGTACGGAGCGTCGTCGGAGTAGCTCAGGCTGCCGTCCCGGCCGGCGGTGAAGTTCCGCTTCTGAACGGTGACCGCCAAGGGCTCCTGGCCCCGGTTGGCCACCGAGATCGGCTGGGTGGTGCCGACATCGGCCTGGCCCACCACCAGCCGGGTGGGGCTGACGGCGAGCGCGAACTTCGACGGATCCAGCTTGTACGACGTCGAGCTGCTGGGTTCCGGGCGCGCCGAAGCGGCGCCCGGCGTCGCCGTCGGGGCCATCGGGGTGTCAGCGGTTGCCACGACCGGGCTGAACGCCCCCGCGATGAGGAGAACGCCCAGCCCGAGGGCGGACACGTACCGGATCAGACCGGCCATTGGTCTACCTTCGGTCGAAGCCCGATCAGAGGGTGGTGGCGACGTAGTTCAACGTCACCGCGTACGTGTCCTCGTTGACGAACGGGATGACGACCCGGAAGTCGTTCTCGATGGTGTCGCCACCAGCGGCGGACCGGGTGTTCTGCCCGTGCACCGTGACGGGCGCGGTGCTGCTCAGCGGCGTGAAGGGGGTGGTCCCCGTCTCGCGTACCGAGAGAGCCCCGATCGGGATCGAGTCCGGGTTGGCAGGGGTGGACACGGTCGTCGGAGTCAGGGTGGCCGAGGCCGCCTGCACCGTGACCGAGTAGCCCGCCAGACTGTTGGTCTGCACGTTCATCGAGACCTCGGTCAACCCGGTGACGGTCGCCCCCGGATTGCCGGACAGGGTGAAGGCGGGGGTCAAGCCCGTCAGGGCGATGGTAGAACCGACCTCGACATTGGCGACGGTGGAGCCGATCGACGTATCGCCCGGTGCGGCGAAGGCCGGGACGCCCGCGATCCCGATGAAGGCCGCCGCGGTGCCGGTGGTGACGAAAGCCCGGGCCGCAAGCCGCGCGCGTCGCTGTGGTGCCGTAAGGTTCGTCCCCTTGGTTTGAGGACCGAAAATTCCTGACGTCATGCCGTGTTCCTTTGTGAGGGATGAGTCGTGCCAGAGCCCCCGCTAGGCACAAGCGTATGCGAGTTGGAGTCCAGAAGTTCCCGAAACGGGATTTTGCCCGCTGGTACTCACTTCGCTGGGCCCATCGCTCCCTGAGCCTGTCGAAGGCCCAGAGCCGACGATTAGAGATGACCGATCAGAAGCCGGATCTCCGGGGGGTCATGGCTGCTTCTTGGTGGGGGTGACGACCAGCTCGTTGATGCAGACGTGCGGCGGGCTGTCGAGCACGAACTGCACCGTACGGGCCACGTCGGCCGGGCTCAGCATCTGCGCGCGGTCGCGATCGTCCGGCACGACCGGGCGCAAGCTCAGGAAGTCGCTGTCGATGTCACCGGGGCAGACGGCGCAGGCGCGGACGCCGTGCCGGTTCTCCTGCGCGTTGAGGTGGGCACTGAGCGAGCCGAGCGCGGTCTTGCTCGCGCTGTAGGCGACCCCGGCCCCGGTGAAGAACTGCCAGCCGGACACGGACGAGACGAAGACCACCACCCCGCCGCCGGCGGCGCGCAGGTCCGGCAGTGCCAGGTCCACCACGGCGGCCGACGCCGTCAGATTCGTGTCCACGATGGCGCGGAATTCCCTCATCGACTGGTCCCGCCAGGAGCGCCGGGGGGCGTTCAGCCCGGCCGAGAGCACGAGATCCGTCGGTGCACCCCACTGTGAGCGCAAGGCGAGATAGGCCTCTTCGAGGGGGCCGGCCTGGGTCGTGTCGCAGGCCAGCTCGAGGGCCTCCCCGCCGGCTCCGCGGACGAGCGAGGCGGTCTCGGCCAGGGCCGGGACCCGCCTGCCGGTCAGCACGACCCGAGCGCCGGCTGCTGCTGCGGACACGGCGACAGCGCGCCCCACCCCGCTCCCGGCGCCGGTGATCCACACCGTACGGATCGTGTCCGTGTTGATCTCGTCCGTGTTGATTTCGTCCTGACTGCTCAGCCCCGGAGTATCCACCCGGGATAGTGTGCCGTGATGCTCATCGACCTGCGGGACCGTGTCGTGCTGGTGACCGGCGCGGGACGGGGCATCGGCCGGGCCATCGCGGAGACCTTCGCCACCGAAGGTGCCTCGGTGGTGGCGCTTGACCTCGGGCCTGCGGATCTCGGTCGGCTCGAGTCCGACCTGACAGACCAGGACGCGACGGTGCTGCCGGTCGTCGCGGACGTCCGGGACGCCGGCGCGGTCCAGACCGTGGTGGACGCGGCCATCGACCGGTTCGGGCGGCTCGACGTGCTGGTCAATAATGCGGGCATCAACGTCGAGGGCCGGCTCGAGGAGCTGGACGCCGCCGCCTGGGACCGATGCTTCGAGGTCAACGTCCGTGGCACCTTCACCACCTGCCGGGCCGTGGCCCCGGTGATGAAGCGGCAGCGGTCCGGCCGGATCCTGAACGCCGCCTCCTTCGCAGCGATCGTGCCCAGCGTCGGCGCCTCGGCGTACGCGGCGTCCAAGGCCGCCGTGGTCCAGTTCACCCGGACGATCGCCGGGGAGCTCGGGCCGTGGGGCATCACCGCGAACTCGTACGCCCCCGGGATGATCCCGACGGCGATGAACGGCTTCGCTGAGCTGAGCCCGGAGGACCAGGCCCGCAAGCTCGACACCCTGTCCCTGCGCCGCTGGGGTGAGCCGCAGGACGTGGCCAACCTGCTCTGCTTCCTGGCCAGCGACCTCGCCGGCTACATCACGGGCACCCTCGTTGACGTCAGCGGCGGGAAGCTCGCGACCCAGGTGCCGGCAGCGGCCTACGCCGACCTGACCTGAGTCCGCCACCCGTCCGGGGCTGTGGCCGTGGCCCGTACCCTGCGGTCGTGGATGTGGCAACCCAGATGGGCGACGTCGGGGCCGTGCCCGTCGAGTATCGGCTGGTCAGTGGCGACCGTGAGACGGTCGTGGTCTTCCACGGGGGGACCTGCGGGCCGGGCTGTCGCTCGGCGAGAATGCCCTCGTCGCCAGCGGCTTCACCGTCCTCATTTCCTCACGTCCCGGCTACGGCCGTACCCCCGCTGGCCGCCGGCCCGACCCCTCACGCCTCGCCGCGACCACCGCGGAGCTGTGCCACCAGCTCGGGCTGGCTGACATCCTGGCCGTCGTTGGCGTCTGCCGACAGCAGGCCGTCCGCGCCGCGGCGGGCCGGACTGAGGCGCACGCCGCGGCTGGCCGCGGTGCCGCCCGAGAGCAGGCGGTAACCGCCCGAGCGTGAGGCCCGCGCCGAAGTAGATACCGTCCAAACCCCGGCCCGGCACTCCATCAGCCAAGCTGAAGGAGGACCAGGCCAGCCTCGCGGACGCCCTCAGCGCCCGCGCACCCGAGACTGTCCGCGACGTCATCGTGGCGGCGTTTCTCCTGGGTGCCCTGGCGGCCGCCCCGGACGCTGCGGCGGGTGCACCTCGAGCAAGCCCGCAACCGCTCTCGTCAGGATCGGGCCCACCCCGGTCGAGTTCCACCCCGAGGTTGCCCAGACCGCCGATCGACAACGCGGCACGATGCGCCGCTGGCCGACGGAGCGAATCGTGCAATCCTGCGACGGTCGGCCTGGAACCGTTGCCTGCCGGTCAGGAGTGTGGAGATTCATGGTGCTGTCGGACGCCCGCGGCGACGAGCCAATGGACCATTGATGTTGGCGACCCGGCAAGCCCATCAACTTTGAGCAGCACCGGCTCAACAGCGACCGAGGGAACTCAAGAAGCTGGAGTCCATAACCGGTCGATGGGCATAACGTGGAGACGCTCGCCCTGGTAGCTGTACGAGCGGCTGCCGGTATTGAGTGCGACACCGGCGACGAAGCGGTCACCGAGGAGGTCGCGGAGCTTCCGTAGCCCCTTCAGGTCCTCACCGCGGATGTGCTCGTTAGCCTTCACCTCAAATGCGAGTACCCGGCCGTCGTCGAACTCGATGACGAGGTCCACCTCGTCACCGTCCCGGGTCCGCCAGTGCCCCACAGTGACCTGGTCGTCCAGCCACGAGACTTGCTTACGGAGTTCGCCGACCACGAACGTCTCCAGGAGGTTGCCAAACTCGGTCAGGGCCGTCGGGTCCAAACTGGCCAGCTTGGCCGGGCTGACCCGCATCAGCCGCGCGGCGACACCGGAGTCGATGACGTGAACCTTGGGTGCTGTGCCGGTGCGGCTCTTCAACGTCTTGCCCCAGGCCGGAAGCCGCTCGAGCAAGAACAGGTCCTCGAGCAGTCGGGTGTAGCCGTCGATGGTCTCCCGGTGCACCGTCATCCCCTGCGCCGCCTGGTTGAGGTTCAGGATCTGACCGGTCCGGCCGGCGAGGCGGCTCAGTAGCTCGCGGAGCGCCTGCCGCTGACGAACCTGCTTCAGCTCGAGCGCGTCCCGCTCGAGGGTTTGGCGGATGTAGTCGTCGAACCAGCGGTTTCGTTCCTCGGCGCTGCGTCGCAGCGCCAGAGGGAAGCCGCCAGCACATACTCGGTCCACGTAGCTCTCGCGGGGCGTGGTTGACGTCGGCTGTGCCCGCACTGCGGCGTCGGGGTCGTCGCGCAGCGCGGGCAGTACGTCTTCGACCACCCCGGCGATCTCGCCCTGCGACAACGGCCAGATCGTCATCGTGTGCAGCCGTCCGGTCAGGGCCTGGGCGGTCCTGGGTAGAGCATCTTGGCGGGTGGAGCCGGTCAGCACAGCTGTGCCCGGCCTGGCTCCGTCACGGTTCATCCGCGCCTTGATCGCTTCCAGGACCAGGGGCACGTGCTGGTACTCGTCGACGCACAACGGGGTGTACTGACCGACTGCGAGGGAGATGTTGGCGAGAACCACCTCGCGGGTCTCCGGGTCATCCAGATCCAGCACGGGCACATGCTGGGCGGTAGCGAGCGTGGCCAGTAACGTCGACTTGCCTACTGAGCGCGGGCCGTGCAGCGCAATGACGGGTTCGACCTGCACCCGGCCGGCCAGAATGAGGGCTAGTCGGCGTTCAGCCATACCCCGCAACGGCGCTACCACGGGGAGAAACTACCACGGCCTGGCGCTGAAACCGCAAAGACGCGACGGGCGAAACCGTAAGACCGCGAAGTACGAACCCGAATAGACGCGACTATCGAAACCGGAACACTGCGGGAACGAAACCGGAGGACAGCCTCATCGCGGCGGTCCCGCTGCGAGGGCCGTCGGCCGACGTGTTCGTAGTAGGTCGATGGGGCGATCTGCAGCTGCGGCTCATCGCGCAGCACGGCACAGACCGACTCGACACCCCAGACCAGACCAGACCAGACCAGACCGCCGCCGTCGTCGCGGCGACCCTGGCGCTGGCGCTGGCGGGCCAAAGTCCACGATCAGCGCTGTGGCCGGTCGAGCGCTGTGGCCGGTCGAGCTCGGCTGCGAAGAATGCCCACGCCGCCTTCAGGATCCCGTTCGCCCGCCGCAGCTCAGCATTCTCCCCCGCTTCAGCTGCTTCAACTCGGCGGACTCCCTCACTGGTGACCCCGGCCCGGCAGCCGTCGTCGACCTCGGCCTGCCGCACCCACTTCCGCAGCGTCTCCGTGGTGCCGATCCCGAGCAGCTTCGCGGCCGCGGCCATCGCCGCCCAGTCCGACTCATGCTGCCCCGGACCTCCGCGACCATCCGCACCGCCAGCTCCCGCCGGTACCTCCGCGTTGTCCCCCTGGCATGACACGGCAGGGGCGCGTTAGCGCGCCTGCGGGCGTTCGTCCCGCCGGTACCTCCGCGTTGTCCCCCTGGCATGACTCCATCCTTCCCAAGGAACGAAGTCTCCGGACATGCCGGGGTGGTTCGACCTGACCGCAGGAGTAGCGCACCTCAGCGCTCGAGAGCCCGATCGACTGGGTTTCTTCGGAGGCTTTGGGCCGGACGCCGTACGGGGTTCTGGGCGGTTTTGGGCCTTGGCCACCCTTCTCACGTTTGAGTGACGCTTCCATAGGAGCCGGGTGTAAAGTCCGCGTGTCCCCGCCGACTTCCCACATAGTGGAAGGCCACTCATGGCCAGCTACACCGACTACACCGCCATCCCCGTCGCCGTCGACACCGGAGTTGCCGCCGTCACCCTCGACAACCCACCCCTGAACCTCCTCGACGCCGCCCTCATGACCGACCTCAAGCATTTTGTCGAACAGGTCCGCCACGACACTCAGGTCCGTGTCATCGTCTTTCAGAGCGCCGACCCCGAGTTCTTCTCCGCCCACGGTGACGCCCACTTCGTCACCGAGCCCGAGACGTTCGCCGCCGTCGCCGCCGGGATACCGACAACGACCAACCCGATGCAGGCGCTGCACGAGAGCATCCGGCTGCTGCCGCAGGTGACTATCGGCAAGATCGCCGGCTACGCCCGCGGTGGCGGTCATGAGCTGCTGATGTCACTCGACATGCGCTTCGCTGCCATCGGGCGAGCTGCCGTCGCCCAACCCGAGACACTGCTGGACATCGTTCCCGGCGGCGGCGGCACGCAGTACCTCACCCGACTATAGCCGGCAGATCCCGAGCCCTGGAAGTGATTCTGGGCGGAGCCCTGTTCGACGCTGAACTCGCCGAGCGCTACGGCATGGTCAACCGTGCCCTTCCGGCGAATGAGATCGACGAGTTCGTGGACACCCTTGCCCGCCGCATCGCGGCCCTCGCGCCCGGCGTCGTGGAAGGAGCCGTCCAGGCCGTCGACGCTGCCGCCGGGACCATGGCCGACGGCCTGCGCGTCGAGAACGACCAGCTGAACCGCCTCTTCACCGCAGAAGCAGCCCAGCGCACCGTCCTGCTGCTCGAGCACGGCTTCCAGACCCGTGCCGGAGAGCGTGACCTCGAGAGCATCCTCAACCGGGTGTCGGGACCACGAGCGAGCGGTCTGGCCGCCGACTGATGGCACGACGTCCGGCAGGTCCAAACCCGTTGGCCAGAGGGTCGACCGCAGGACCTGCCCGGTGCCGCAGCCCCCACCACTCACCTATCGACAGCCCAGCCAGATGACTGGGCGGTCGGGCACCCAGACCGTCGAGCGCGTCCTGGCCCTGCTTGCCTGCTTCGAGACCGAGGCCGAACTCGGCGTCACCCAATCGGCGCGTCTTCTTGCCCTCAGCGTGTCCACCACCCACCGTCTCCTGCAAAGCCTGAAACGCGGCGGTCTCTTGGCACAAGGACGCTCCGGTCGATATCACCTTGCCGCCCGCACCGCAGCCCTCGGTGCACTGGCCTCCCAGCGGCTCGGCTTCGACACGGCCCGCCCCGTGTTGGAAGACCTCGCCCGTCAAACCGGCGACGCCGTCACCCTCGGAATCATCGACAGCCACAGCTCACTGATCATCGCCTGCGCCCCTGCCACCCGCGACGACGGCATCACCGTCGAGCCCAGCACGCGCAGCCCCCTGCACGCCTGCGCCATGGGAAAGACCATCCTCGCCTTCACCGACCCACTCCGCCTCCGTCTCGACGCCGGGCCACTGGCACCGGTCACCGAGCGAACGATCACCGACCCCGCCGCCTTGGCCCAGGAACTTCAGCAGATACGCCAACGCGGCTGGGCATTGAACGACGAGGAGCTCATCAGTGGAGTTCGCGGTGTCAGCGCACCGGTCCGCGACACCGAGGGCCAGGTCGTCGCCGCTCTGGCAGTCGCCGTACCTCGAGATCGCCTCACCCGACAGCAATCCGTCATCCTCGCCCGTCTCGTCAGAATCAGCGCCGCGCGACTCCACGGCACCCTCGTCGACGTCAGCGGCGGGAAGCCCGCGACCCAGGTGCCGGCAGCGGCCTACGCCGACCTGAGGTGACCTGACCTGACCTGACTGACCGGCAGCTCGACAGCCAGCACCTCGGCCACCGTGGTGAGGGTGATCAGCGGCGCGTACAGGGCCATCGCGTCCAGCGCCCGCTGGTGGTCGGCGTCGCTCGACCCGGCACAGGCGTCAGCGACCACCCGGACCTGCACGCCGGCGTCGGCCGCGCCGAGCGCGGTCGACAGCACACAACAGTCCGTCGACACCCCGGTCAGCACGATGGCCTGGTTGCCCTGAATGCCTTCCCGGAGGTCAGTCCCCCACTTGCCGAAGGTGGTCGCGGTGACCACCGGGTCGGTCGGCGCAGCCACCCCGGGCACCAGGTCGTAGAGCGGGTCATCGGCCGGGACCAGGGCGAACGGCCAGTCGGCGTAGTAGTCCACCCACGCCCCGGTCGGGTCGGCCGGCGCAACGAAGCGGGTGTGCACCGTACGGCCCGCGAACGCCGGCAGCAGCACCCGCGTCCCAGTGACCGCCCGATCGAAGCCTGGCGTGGCCCACGGACTCGACGGATCACCGAAGACCCGTTGCAGGTCGACGGCCACCAGCCAGCTCACCCCGGGGCTCACCGGGACTCCTGGACCTGCACCGCCCGTCGAGCCAGGACCAAGGTGCCGAGGAAGCCGATCAGCAGCGCGAGCAGGACCCCGAGGTTCGCGTACGCCCAGCCACCCTCGCGGCCACCGATCGGGCCGAGCAGATAGCCCTGCCAGGCCAGCCAGGGCGCCGACGCGTTGGTGACCAGGCCCCAGCCCAGGACGGTGGCCAGCACGACCAGCAGGATCGGGCGCGCCTGGACGTCGCCGTAGCGCCCGGCCGGGTCGTAGAGGGCCTGCTGGTCGTAGTCGCGGCGGCGCAGCGCCAGATCGGCCAGCATGACCCCGCACCAGGCGGCGACCGGGACGCCGAGGGTGATCAGGAAGCCCTGGAACGGACCGATGAAGTCGGTGGCGAAGAACACCACGTAGATCGCGCCGGCCACCATCAGGACCCCGTCGACCCCGGCCGCGGCGTAGCGCGGGATCCGGACCCCGGCGCTGAGCAGCGCCAGACCGGAGGAGTAGATGTCCAGCACGGCCCCACCGACCAGCCCGAGCACGGCGACCAGGGCGAAGGGGACCAGGAACCAGGTCGGCAGCAGCGTGGTGAGCGCACCGACCGGGTCGGTGGCGATGTCCGCGCTGAGCTGCTCCGACGACCCGGCCAGCAACAGGCCGAAGACCAGCAGCAGCACCGGGGCCAGCGAAGAGCCCAGCGTGGTCCAGCCGACGACCCCGCGGCTCGAGGTCCGGCGTGGCAGGTAGCGGGAGTAGTCGGCCGCAGCGTTCACCCAGCCGAGGCCGAACCCGGTCATCATGAACACCAGCCCGCCCACCACCGCCGGTGCGGCCCCGGTCGGCAGCGCCGCGACGGCGGCCAGGTCGATGTCCCCCGCGACCAGCAGCACGTAGGCCACGGTGAGGACCCCGGTGACGATGGTGATCACCCGTTGCAGCCGCATGATGGCGGTGAAGCCCGCAACCCCGGCCGCCACGATCAGCGCAGCCACCACCACCAGCGCGATGATCTTGGTCCCGACCCCACCGCCGGCGCCGAGCCGCTCCAGCACCGTCGCCGTGCTCAGCACCGCGAGGGAGGCGAGCACGGTCTCCCAGCCCACGGTCAGCAGCCAGGACAGCAGCGACGGCAGCCGATTGCCCCGGACCCCGAAGGCGGCCCGGCTCAGGACCATGGTGGGCGCCGACCCGCGTTTGCCGGCCAGAGCCACGAAGCCGCAGAGCAGGAAGGACACCACGATGCCCAGCACCCCGATCACGGTGGCCTGGGCCAGCGAGATGCCGAACCCGAGCAGGAACGAGCCGTAGCTGATCCCGAGCACGGACACGTTGGCCCCGAACCACGGCCAGAACAGGTCCCGGGCTGCCCCGTGGCGTTCGCTCTCGTCGATGGTGTTGAGCCCGTTGAGCTCGACCCCGCCGCGGTTCTGCGCCGGGGCGGCCGTGGCGCTCGAGCGTGGTGCACCCGGGTTGGTCGTGGTCATGTCCCCGATCTTAGGACTGCGCGACAGATCGATCGGCTAAGGTCTGCGGGGCGAACAGGAGGACGACTGGTGACCGAGCGGGATCGGGAACGCAGGGGCATCGGTTACGGCCTGGCGGCGTACGGGCTGTGGGGCGTGGTCCCGCTGTTCTGGCCCCTGGTGGCCCGGGCCGGCTCGCTGGAGCTGCTGGCCCACCGGGTGGTCTGGTCGCTGGTCATCTCGGTCGTGCTGGCTCTGGTCGTGCTGCCCAGGGACTGGCTGCGCCGCTACACCACCCGCCGAACCATGCTCATGCTCGGACTGGCGGCCGGGTTCGTCAGCGTCAACTGGGGCGTCTACATCTGGGCGGTCAACCACGCTCACGTGGTGGAGACCTCGCTCGGCTACTACATCAACCCGATCCTCTCGATCCTGGTCGGGGTGGTCGTCCTCGGTGAACGGATGGCCACGCTGCAGTGGGTGAGCGTGGCCCTGGCCGGGCTGGCTGTCGTGGTGCTCACCGTGGATTACGGCCGGTTGCCCTGGGTCTCCCTCGTGCTGGCGACCAGCTTCGCCACGTACGGGGTGATGAAGAAGCAGGTCAACGGCGGTGCGGTGGAGACGTTGACCATCGAGTCGGCGCTGCTGACCCCGATCGCGCTCGGTTACCTGGTCTACCTGCAGACGCAGGGCGGAACGACCTTCGGCACCCTCGGCTGGGCTCACAGCCTGCTGCTGGTCGCGACCGGGGTGGTCACCGCGGTGCCACTGCTCTTCTTCGCCGCCGCCACCACCCGGCTGCCGCTCAGCACCCTCGGTCTGCTGCAGTATCTGGCCCCGACCCTGCAGTTCCTGCTCGGCATCCTCTACTTCGGTGAGCAGATGTCGACCGGTCGCTGGGTCGGCTTCGCCCTGGTCTGGCTGGCTCTGATGATCATGACCGCGGACGGGTTGCGGCGAGCCTCTCGCAGCCGCCGCTCACGACTGGTCGCCGATCCCGTCTAGCTGCCTCTAGCTGGGGCACCTCCGGTGGTTCAGGTTCTGCCTATATACAGGTCACATGAAATTTCGCTACCTCGGCAGCTCGGGGCTCAAAGTCTCCGAGATCACCTACGGCAACTGGTTGACCCACGGGTCACAGGTCGAGAACGACACCGCGACCGCGTGCGTACGCGCTGCCCTCGACGCAGGCATCACCACCTTCGACACGGCCGACGTCTACGCCAACACCGCGGCAGAGACCGTGCTCGGGACGGCCCTGCAGGGGACCCGTCGCGAGTCGGTGGAAGTGTTCACCAAGGTCTTCGGACCGACCGGACCCAAAGGACCCAACGACGCTGGACTCTCCCGCAAGCACATCATGGAGTCGGCCAACGGCTCGCTGAGTCGGCTGCAGACCGACTACATCGACCTCTACCAGGCGCACCGCTTCGACTATGAGACGCCCCTGGAGGAGACCATGCAGGCCTTCGCCGATCTGGTACGGCAGGGCAAGGTGCTCTACGTCGGGGTGAGTGAGTGGACGGCCGACCAGCTCCGCGCAGGTCACCAGCTGGCGACGGAGCTCGGTTTCCAGCTGATCTCGAACCAGCCGCAGTACTCCATGCTCTGGCGGGTGATCGAGGCCGAAGTGGTGCCGACCTCAGTCGAGCTGGGCATCTCCCAGGTCGTCTTCTCCCCGATCGCCCAGGGCGTGCTCAGCGGTAAGTACCGGTCGGGTGAGCCGTTGCCGGAGGGCTCACGGGCCACCGACGACAAGGGCGGCGCCGACATGATCAAACGGTTCATGTCCGAGGAGGTGCTGGATCGCGTCCAGCAGCTGCAGCCGATCGCCGACGAGGTCGGACTGTCGCTGGCCCAGCTCGCCATCGCCTGGGTGCTGCAGAATGAGAATGTCGCCTCGGCCATCATCGGCGCGTCCCGTCCTGAGCAGGTGCAGGAGAACGTCACCGCCAGTGGGGTCTCAATCCCGCCTGAGGCCATGGCCCGGATCGAGCAGCTGTTCGACGGTCTGAGCGAGACGGACCCGGCCAAGACCCTCGAGGCCTCGCCCAAGACCCGCGAGGCCTGACACTGGACAAACCCGGTTGTCGGATGACCGACGGTACCCGCATCAACCGTCGGTTGGACGGATGCCCGACGACAACCGGGTTTGTCTCTGCCGCATCATCCGTGGTCGCCCGGGTGAGGCCGAGATCGTGCCGTGGGCCCCGGCAACCAAACGGTTGCGTACGCGCCGGTTCCTCGCCGGCACGTGAGCAACGTCTGGTCACACCGGACCTGACGACCGGTCTGGATGTGCCCCCGCAGACCGCCGTCGATTCTCATCGCCGGCGTCAGCCCCCCGAACGCGCGTTAATATAGCCGACCTCCGGGTCAGGGGTCCGGCCGCCCGATCAGCGCTTGCCGGCGTTCGGCCCCCAGGCCGCGAGCGCAGCCGACTCGACGATGGCCGCGATGGCGTAACCGACGATCGAGGTGACCACCGAGACGACGACGATCGCCCACACACCCCCGAAGTTGCCACGGCCCTTGTACATGCTGAGGATCCCGCCGAGCCCGGTGAAGCCGGCGAGCCACTCGGCCAGCATCGCCCCGACGATCGCCCCGGGCACGGAGATCCGGATCGAGGCGAAGACACTGGGCAGGGCGGACGGGACTCGCACCATCAACAGCTCGGTCCAGGTGCTGCCGCCGTTGACCCGGACCAGGTCCAGCGACATCGGCGAGGCGGAACGGAGCCCGAGCACGATGTTCACCAGAGCCGGGAAGAGCACGACGATGGCCCCGATCGTGGCGACCCCGAGCTTGCCCTGACCGAAGATCAGCAACAGCACCGGTGCGAGCGCCACCAGCGGGACCGACCGCAGCAGCATCGCGATGGGCATGAACGCGAACTCGAACGGCTTGAAGATGATGAACGCTGCGGCGATGGCTCCGGCGATGACCAGGCCGGTCAGGAAGCCGATACCCGCGTCCACCAGGGTCACCAGCCAGGCCGATAGCAGCTGGGAACGGGCCGCCTCCGCGGTGATGGAGGTGGGCCGTACGCCGCGGGCCGGAGACGCGGTGAACAGGTAATGGAAGACCTCCATCGGGGTCTTGCCGACGAACGTGGACACGTCGAACAGCTTGAGCAGGCCGATCCACAGCAGGCCGAGCACGACCAGGGCTGAGACCACGACGAGCAGCGAGATGCCGACTCTGCGTAGCACCGCAGCGGCGACCGAGCGGTTGGAGACCGGGTCGGTGACCGGGGCCGCGACGATCGCGGCGGCACTCATCGCCCTTCTCCGTTCATGTTGTTCCCTCGTTCATGCCGTTCCCTGGTTCACGATGGCTCTCCTGGCGAGCCGGACGACCACGGGGTGACTGCCCTGGCGACCAGCCCGATCAACGCGTACGCCACCCCAGCGACCGCGCCCGAGACCAGGGCGAGATACCACAGTCGGGGGGCGTCGGAGTTGGACTGTGCGGCGATCAGGGCTCTGCCCAGGCTCTGGTCACCGCCGCTGCCCAGGTATTCGGCGAGGACGGCCCCGAGGAAGGCGGCGGGAGCGGCGATCTTGAGCGACGCGAACAGGTTGGGCAGCGCGGCGATCAGCTGCACCTTCCGGAGCTCGGTCAACCGGCCGCCCCCGTAGGCCCGGATCAGGTCCAGGCTCGTACGCGGGGCCGCTCGCAGGCCGAGCAGGGCCCCGACGACGGTAGTGAAGAAGACACTCAGCGCCGCGAGGACCACGCTCGCGCCCTGCGGGGACTCCCGACCGGCCACGATGACCAGGATGGGTCCGATGGCGACCAACGGCAGGCAGTAGGTGACGATCGCGATCTGGGTCGCCACCTGTTCGAGCACCGGCACCAGGAGCACCAGCATGGCCAGCACGATGGCGGCCAGGTTCCCCCACAGATAGCCCTTCCCGGCGGCGGCCAGGGTGCCGCTCAGGTTGGACAGGGTCGTCTGCCATTCCGAGGCCGAGAAGAACTTCGCGATGACCTCGGGTGGCCCGGGGATGGAGTTGCTGGACTGGAAGAGAACCGCGGAAGCCACCCACCACGCCAGCACGATCACCAGGACACCAACCGCGCCGCCGACCCAGGTCGGCATCGTGTCCAGCCGCTCCCGCCACGACGGCTGGACCTTGCCGGTCCCTGGCGGCACCAGCGTGCTGGGCGCAGTCACGGTCCGGTCTCGCCGCCGCGACCGAACAGGATCTCCGACAGCCGGTCCGCGTACGCGTGGAACTCGGGCGTCCGCATCATGTCCGGGGTCCGCGGCCGGGGCAGGTCGATGGTGACGACCTCGACCACCCGACCGGGCCGGGGGCTCATCACGGCGACCACGTCGGAGAGGAAGACCGCCTCCGAGATGCCGTGGGTCACCATCAAGGTGGTGGCGGGCTTCTCGGTCCAGATCCGCAGCAGCTCCACGTTCAGCCGCTGCCGGGTCATCTCGTCGAGCGCGCCGAACGGCTCGTCGAGCAGCATCACCGACGGCTTCACCACCAGGCAGCGCGATGGCCACCCGCTGCCGCATGCCACCGGAGAGCTGGGCCGGCTTGGCCTTCTCGAAGCCCTGCAACCCGACCAGCTCGATCAGGCCGTCGATCAGACCGGGCTCGGGCTTGATCCCGGCCACCTCGAGCGGAACCCGGATGTTGGAGGTGACCGTGCGCCACGGCAGCAGGGCTGCGTCCTGGAAGGCGATGCCGAGCTGGTGCGCCCGTCGCATCTCCCCGGTCGACATCCCGTTGATCAGCGCGGTGCCCCCGGTCGGGGACTCCAGGCCGGCCAGGATCCGCAGGATGGTCGACTTGCCGCACCCCGAAGGCCCGAGCAGCGACAGGAAAGAACCCTTCGCCGTACCGAGGTCGGTGGCCTGCAGGGCGTTGACCGACGTGCGGCCCATGCTGAAGGTCTTGCTCAGCCCCTGGATGTTCAGGCCGGTGGCCGCCAGCGGCTCCTGGGCAGGGTCCTGGGTGGCCATCGGGGCAGCGGCGCCGGCCGGGACGGCTGCCCCGGCAGGCGCACACCTGACCGTGGGGCGCCGGCCGCGGCTCGCGCACCTGATCACAAGGGCGGCGCAGTGCAGTGGCAGGCGCTCGCCCACCGCAGTCGTCGCGATCCTCAGCTTCCTGCTCTGCTCGGCCATCCCTTCGCGGAGGCTGCCCGCAGCGCCGGTCTTGTCCAACTCCTTGGCGAGCACCTCCAGCTGAGCTTGGGCCTCCAGTGCGGAGTCGGCGTGGTAGGCGTTACAGATCCTGACGCCCCCAGGAGCGCGACCGTGGACCCGGGTCGGATGTCAAGGGTGACCTCGGAGGTGGCGGTGCTCATGTCGAAGACGTTGCCCTCACCGAGGGGGGTGGTTGCGATGGCACTCCTGGCGGGCCTGCAGTTCATCGTGGCTTGGCTGGTGTCCCGGAGCCCCCGGACCGAACGGGTGGTCAAGTCGGAGCCGGCACCGCTCTACCGGAAGAACGGTTTTTTTGACCGAGGCGATGCGGCGGGCTCGGGTGCGCGAGAGCGAGCTGCCACAGGCTGCGCGCAGTAACGGCCACGCCGACCTCGAAGACGTCCAAGGGATGGTGCTGGAGAGCGACGACACGATCAGGGTGCGCACCGACGTTCCCCGCTTCGATCGCCCCGTCGAGACCTGAGCGCGTCGCGGGAGACACGCCGGGCCGTGGCCACGCGGTCAGCTGACGGTCAGATCGATGATGGTCGCCGCCGGGCTGCTGGAGGTGATCCGTACGGTGCCGGACTGCTCGACCACGAAGGTCGTGACATTGGTGGTCAAGCGACCGACGAACACCTTCTGGTCGACCCCGGCACCTTCGGCCATCAAGGTGACGTCATGATCGGTTTTGGTCACCAAGATGACGTTGCGGCCTTGGACGATCGACGTCTTGGCGTTCGAAGGGCTCACCGTCGAGCTGTCGATGTTGATGTTCACCGTCAGTGCCGCTGTCGACGGCGCGGTGGCCAGGGGGTCAGCTGGGTCGGTGACTCCGCCCGGGGTGGGCCCGATGGGTGGGTTCGTACCGCAGCCAGCCAGGGCGATCAACAGCGCTAGCGCCACGCCGGAGCGCCTCGCTCGGAGTATCTGGGGCCGCACGGCCCGGGCAGATGGTGCGGGGTTGCTGCTCTCACACATGGAGGGACGCCGCTCGGTCGGTATGCCGGACTTTCTTGGGGTGGAATTAGTAGCTCAACGGAACACGGCAGTTGGACGACGGCGCACTCTCTCACTGACTGAAGCTCTACAACGACCGTATGGCAAGCGATCAGAATTAGATAGGGCTCAGTGCCGGAACGCTGCCGTTGCCGTTGTCGGGGTCATTCTGGGTGCGAGGTCATTCCGGGCAAGGCGTGAAAATCAGCCGCCGTGCTCGCTGCTCCCGGGAGAGTCAGGTCAGGTCACTGGTGATAGTGCCGCCCAGCTGGGGGTGCCTGGCATGTTCTTGCCGGCGGGCACCATGTTGCGTAGCGACCATTGGTCGGCATCGTCAGGCAGCAACCGGCTGGGCTCAGTCCGGCTCGTCGGTGCGAACAGGCACCCAGGTCCACCCGACACGCCGATGGCGAGACTGGCGCCCGGAGGCCCAACACTTGGGAGAAAGCAACTATTGCTTAGGTGCAAGTATAGGAGTACGTTGATCGAGATCTGGTTCGCAGGTCCAGCCAGTAGACGGGAGGACGGATCGTGCCGGGTTTCTTTCCGTGGTGGGTGATCGTGACTCACTTCTTGAACATGTTCTTCTTGTTGCTGCTAGCCCGGTCGGGACTAGAGGTGCTCTCGGCGTTCCCCAAGCTGTACTGGCGAGACGACTGTGCACCGGGGCGGGAGTGGATCCGGTTCTCACCGAAGGTGGTCTCGGCGGATTCGCGCCGGTTGTGGTCGTCTTTGGAGGAAGAGGTGGCGTGGTCGCCGGTGGTGGCGTTGCCGGGGAAGAAGAACCTGGGGTTGGGCCGACACTGGCACTTCATGTCGGTCCAGTTCTGGATCCTGACGGGCGTGGTGTACGTCACGCTGGTCTTTGCCACCGGCTACTGGCACTATCTCGTGCCCACCAGCTGGTCGATCATCCCCGACTCGATCAGCTCGGTCGGGACCTACCTGCATTTTCAGATTCCGCCGCCGATCGCTGGCGAGCCGTTCGAGCCGGCGCAGAAGCTGGTCTACTTCTTGGTGATCTTCGTGCTCGCGCCGTTCCAGATTCTCACCGGAGCGGCCATGTCACCGACCGTGCTGGCCCGCTTTCCCTGGTACGGGAAGTTGTTCGGCGGTAAACAGGGCGCTCGTAGTCTGCACTTCCTCGGACTGGTCGGCTTCGGTGCGTTCGTGATCGTGCACGTGTTCATGGTGGTCATCCACGGGCTGCCGAAAGAGTTCGGGGCGATGGTTCTTGGTGGCTACGGTCGTAACCGCACCCTGGCCTTGGCGTTAGGAATGTTGGGACTTTTTCTGATCCTGGTCTTCCACGTTGTGATTACCTGGTTCTCGCTGCGGTACCGGCGCCGCACGCAGCGCCTGCTGGGCCTCATGGTCAACCCGTTCGAGGGTGTGATCTCACGATCTTTGACCTCGCGGGAGCACTACTCCCGCAACGACATCTCCTCGTTCTTCCGGGTCAACGGCTACCCGCCGGTCGGCTCCGACTACGAACACCTCGCCGCCGGTGGGTTCGACGACTACCGGCTGGTCGTCGGCGGGCTGGTTGAGCAGCCGGTGTCGTTGTCGCTACCCCAGCTGCGGGCGCTGGGCACGTCTGAGCAGGTCACCAAGCACAACTGCATCCAGGGCTGGACCGCGATCGCGGAGTGGGGCGGGGTGCCACTAGCCCGCATCGTCGAACTGGTGCGGCCCGACCCGAAGGCCAAGTACGTCGTGTTCTACGCCTTCGACGACAAGGGAGTCACCGAGGGTGAGGGAAGGTACGGCTTCTTCTACGGCAGCATCCCGCTCTACCTGGCCGATAACCCTCAGACCATCTTGGCGTTGGACATGAACGATGCCCCGCTGCCGATCGAGCACGGAGCACCGGTGAGGGTCCGGATCGAGACCCAGCTGGGTTTCAAGATGGTCAAGTGGGTCCAGGCCATCGAGTTCGTCGAGGACTACCGAGACATCGGCCAGGGCCAAGGCGGCTGGCGCGAGGACCAGCAGTACTACGCCAACGCCGCCGGCATCTAGACCAACCCCGCCAGCATCTGAACTCACCACCACGGAAGGCTCACCACGCATGAACAGCACCGACCTCTCGGGGGAGTTCGCGCTGCACGTGCTACGCGAGTACGCACTGCTGGCCGACGGTGAACGCGGGGTCTTGGTCGGCCCCCGCGGGGACTACGCGTGGATGTGCGCACCACGGTGGGACTCCGACGCAGTCTTCTCCGCCCTGGTCGGGGGACCAGGTGGTTACGCGGTCACCCCGACGGGCCGGTTCGTGTGGGGCGGCTACTACGAGGGTTCGAGCTTGATCTGGCGCTCGCGATGGATCACCGAGAACGGCGTGGTGGAATGCCGTGAGGCGCTGGCCTTTCCCGGGGAGCCGGGCCGGGCGGTCCTCTTGCGGCGCATCATGGCGGTCGTCGGAGATGCCGAGGTGACGGTGTCGCTGGACGTCCGCGCCGGGTTCGGTCACCACCGAGCCGGTTCCCTCTCCCTCGACGATGGGGTCTGGACGGGTCGCAGCGGCCCACTTCACCTACGTTGGGCCGGCGCTGGACAAGCCCAACCCGGCTACGGTGGCCGGGACAAGCACACGTTGGCGATGCACCTCCGCCTGGCCGCCGGTGAGCACCACGATCTAGTCCTGGAGTTGTCGGAGCAGAACCTGCCCCCGACAGCGCCCGACCCCGACCAGGCCTGGGAAGCTACCGCGTACGCCTGGGACGCCGCCGTGCCGGATCTCGCCGACACGATCGCGACGCGCGACGCGCGGCACAGCTACGCGGTGCTGCGCGGACTGACCAGCACCGGCGGCGGGATGGTCGCGGCCGCGACAATGGGTTTGCCAGAACGGGCCGAACAAGGCCGCAACTACGACTACCGCTACGTCTGGATCCGCGACCAGTGCTTCACCGGCCAGGCCATCGCCGCGGCGGGGGCCTATCCACTGCTCGATAACGCTGTCGACTTCGTGGCCCAGCGACTGCTCGCCGACGGCCCCCAGCTCAGCCCCGCCTACACAATTCTCGGCGGTGCCGTGCCCGACCAGCGTTCCCTGGGTCTACCCGGCTATCCCGGTGGGTACGACATCGTCGGCAACCACGTCAACGCCCAATTCCAGCTCGACGCGTTCGGCGAGTCGCTGCTGCTGTTCGCCGCAGCCGCCCGCGTCGACCATCTCGACGCCGACGGCTGGCGTGCAGCCGAAGCGGCGACCGCGGCGATCGCGGCCAGGTGGGGCGAGCCGGAGGCCGGCATCTGGGAGCTCTACCCGCGCCGCTGGACCGAGAGCCGGCTGATCTGCGTGGCGGGGCTGAAGGCGATCAGCGCCGCCGGCGCACCAGCGACAAAGACCGGCGACTGGCTGGCGCTGGCCGACAAAATCCTCGCCGAGACCGCCGCAGACTCCACGCACCCATCAGGCCGGTGGCAACGCGCACCAGATGACGATCGCTGCGACGCCGCGTTGCTGCTGCCACCAATCCGCGGCGCCCTGCCCGCCGCGGACCCGCGGACCCTAGCCACACTGGCGGCTTTGGAAGAGGAACTGGCCCGCGATCACTACCTGTACCGGTTCCGCCAACAACCCGGCCCACTGGCCGACGCCGAGGGCGCGTTCCTGCTCTGCGGATTCACCATGGCGTTGGCCCTGCACCAGCAGGGACGTGAGGTCGAGGCCGTCCGGTGGTTCGAACGCAACCGTGCCGCCTGCGGGCCGCCCGGACTCTACAGCGAGGAATACGACATCAGTCAACGCCAGCTGCGCGGAAACCTGCCGCAGGCCTTCGTCCACGCCCTCATGTTCGAAGGCGCCGCCCGTCTCGCCCGGCCCTGGCAGAAACCAGATCAAGGCTAGTCGCATCATGGCTAGTCGCACATGCAGAAGAGGAACCCATGATGTCCACCACGCCGCCGTCTGGTAAGCAGTTCCAGATCAACGCCGGCAACCACCGGGCCACCGTCGTCGAGGTCGGCGGTGGGATCCGAACGTACGCGGTGGCCGACCGCGACGTCCTCGACCCCTACCCCCGCGACACGGTCTGCGACGGCGCCCACGGCGCCCCCCTGATCCCCTGGCCCAACCGGCTCGCCGACGGTGCCTACACCTTCGACGGCACCGACCAACAGGTAGCGCTGACCGAGCCCGACAAGCGCACCGCCATCCACGGATTCCTACGCTGGCGCAACTGGCGCACGGTCGAACACGAGCCGGACCGGGTGGTGATGGCCATCCGGCTACACCCACTGATGGGCTACCCGCACACCGTCGACGTCCAAGTCGCCTACACCCTCGACGAGTCGACCGGCCTGAGCGTCACCACCACCGCCACCAACCTCAGCGACCACGCCTGCCCGTACGGATCAGGGCAACATCCCTACCTCTCACCCGGACGCGGACGACTCAACGAGTGCACACTGCAGCTACAGGCCACCACCTGGATCGACACCGACAACGAACGACAACTACCCACCGGCCGCAAACCCACCACGGGGTCGGCACTGGACTTCTCCACCGCCACGATCCTGGGTGAGAAACAGCTCGACTTCCCGTTCACCGACCTCACCCGCGACGCCGACCAGCGGGCCTGGGTCCGACTCACCGCCGCCGACGGCAGCCGGGTCGAGCTATGGGTTGATGACACCTACCCCATCGTCGAGCTATTCACCGGCGACACCCTCGCACCAGATCGTCGCCGGCGCGGACTCGGTAGCGAGCCGATGACCTGCCCCCCGAACGCCTTTCAGACCGGTGAAGGAGTGCTCCGCCTCGAGCCCGGGGAATCAACCACCAGTAGCTGGGGCGTCCGGCTCGCCTGAGGGCCTGTGCGCGTCGAGACCCGACTCGGTCGTCTCCAGACGGGACTGGTGGGCCTGGTGTGCTGCGGATCGACTCTGGCCTCGCTCGAGACCCTGGCCTGGACGACGCACCAGTGGTGGTCGATGATGCCGGGTCAGCACGCGGATCCGTCTCGCCAGTCGGCTCAGTCGCGACGGGCGCCCTACCGGAACCACCGACTCGCGCCCGTTCAGCGGCCCCCAGGCAGCGCGGGCCGCCCCTGCCGCGGGTATGACGAGCAATGTGCCGGCGATTCCGGCCTGATAGGTGCCGAGGGCGAGCAGCACCACGATGGCCAGCGGGTGCAGGCGGACGTAGCGTCCGACCACGAACGGCTGCAGGACGTGGGCCTCGAGCTCGTTCTCGACCAGCAGCACCCCGAGCAGGATGAGTGCCGGCACCAGGCCGTGGGTACCCAGCGTGATCAGTACGGCGAGTCCACCCGCCAACAGCATGCCGATGATGGGGACGAAGCTGCCGACGAACACCAGCAACCCCAGCGGCAGGGCGAGATCGACCCCTAACAGCCACAACGCGCCCCCGATGACCGTGCCGTGGATGCAGGCGATGAGGAAGGTGCCTTGGACGAAGCCGGTCAGAGCGGTCCACGCCGCCTCGCCGGCGTCGGCGAGTCGCTGCGGTCCCCGACCGGGCAGCAGGTTGCGCGCCCAGTCCCACACGTGCGCTCCGTCGTACAGCAAGAAGATCACCGCGAACAGGCACAACGCCATCCCGACACCGAACTCAACGGTGGTCTGGGTGACGCTGAGCAGAGTCGCTGCAAGGCCCTGGGTGATCGAATGCAGAGCATCCTGCGCCGCCGACTCCGCACGGTTGATCAGGTTGAAGTCCACGGGCAGCGGCAGCCGCCGGATCTGGCCGGCCAGCGACGAGAAGGACTGGGAGAAGTCGATGACCAGCTGGTTCCACCGCCCGGCAATCCGCATTATGGTCAGCAAGGCGGCGGCGGCCAACGCTGCCAGCATGATCACCACCGTGAGGACGGCGGCGAGACCGCGAGGCAGGATCTTGCGCAGCAGCCGGTCGAGCGGGTGCAGCAAGGCGACGAATAGCATCGCCACCGCCAGTGGGATCGCGACGTTAGCCACCGCACCCAGCACCCGCCCGACCAAAGGCTGCCGCCCAAGACGGCCAGCGCGAGCGCCCAGGCCACCCACGACAGCACCCGTCGCGGCAACAACGGAGCCCGATCGTCGCGGACGGCTGGATCAGGGTTCGATGCTGACATGGTCGACCTTCCTTACCGTCTGATCATCGTCAGTCGTTCGCGCGCGACCTACGCATTCGCTTGCGGAGGACCAGAACCGCGATGACGGCAAGCACTGCCCAGCCGACGCCTTGCCGCCGAAGCCCGTCGACGCGTCGAGCGGCGAACCTCACGGAACTGACTGGGTCCTGGATCTTTTCGGTCGCGGCCCGGACCGTGGCGGCAAGATGCTGCCGTGCCGCGGCGACGTCAAGGGCGATGGCGTCCGTGTCGCCACTCACGACCGCGGTCTGTTCGGCTACCGCAGCCAGGTGCTGCGAGGTCGGCTCACCGTTCAGCACGACGCGGGCGCGGGTGTGCCGGGCGATCTCGGCTTCGCTCACGCCTGCACCCCGGCCGCCGAGCAACTCGGCACGCACCGACGCGACCCGGGCCTGGATCGCGTCCGCGTCTCCCCCTGGAGGCGTTGGCGTAGTGGTCACCGCCCGACCGGCTTGTGCTGCTCATTGAGGCCCCGTTGAAGCGTCGTGAGGGGTGACACGTCGTCCCCGTTCGACTCCTCGGCCGCCTTAGTTTGGAACATCTCAGTGTCGAGCCGGCTGGGCTGGTCGTCGGCGGCGTCGGCGAACCTGTCGAAGCTGTCGCACACGGTGGAACGGTCGCCGGGTGTCATCTGCTCGAGGATGGTGGTGAACGTCTGACGGCGGTACGCCATCACTCCGGCCAGCACAGCCGAGCCGTCACCGGTGAGGCTCAAGATGAAGTTACGACGATCCTGCGGCGATTCCTGCCGGTCGAGCCACCCGGCGCTCACGAGCCGGTCGCACAGTCGGCTTGCCGACGACAAGTGCAGATCCAGAGCTGCCGCGACGGCGCTCGGGGTCACCGCCGTGGGCGAGTCAGCCACCAGAACCAAGACGCGCAGCTGACGGGGGGTTAACCGCTCGTCCACATGGGCTGCTGAGCGCACCACCGTAGCCAACATGAGCCGCGCCATCCGCATCACGGCCGCTACATCGTCGGCAGCACGGCCCTCTTCGCTGTGAATCACAGAAGACATCTTGCCTCACTCCATGGTTACGTGCAACCATTGCCGTACACCAAGCATTTGCACCTCGGCACCCGATTCGTCTCGTGCCGACCTGCAACGGAGCCTCGCTCAGGCCCTGGAGATCTTTCGTCACTCACCGAACGGACACGCAGATGACACACCGGACATGCACATGACCCGGCGCACGTGGTTGCCGTCACCGGAGCCTCAGGAGGGATCGGGCGGGCCACGGCGGTGGCCTTCGCCGCACGGGGGGCCAAGGTGGCCTTGATGGCCTGCGGAGAGAAAGGACTGGCCGGTGCCGCGGCCGAAATCGAGGCGAGCGGCGGTCAGGCTCTGGTGGTGCCCCTCGACGTGGCCGACGCCGACGCGGTCGAGGCGGCGGTCGAGCGGATCGAATCCGAACTCGGCCCGATCGACGTCTGGGTGAACGTGGCCTTCACCGCGGTGTTCTCCCGATTCTGGCACGTCGAGCCGGCCGAGTACCGGCGAGCCACCGAGGTCAGCTACCTGGGCTACGTGTACTGCACCAGCTCGGTGCTGAAGCGGATGATGGAACGCGACCGCGGCACGATCGTGCAGGTGGGCTCGGCGTTGGCTTACCGGTCGATCCCGCTGCAGTCTGCCTACTGCGGCGCTAAGCACGCCATCCAGGGCTTTCACGAGTCACTGCGGGTGGAACTGATGCACGAGCGAAGCAACGTCCACGTCACCATGGTGCAGATGCCGGCGGTCAACACCCCGCAGTTCTCCTGGGTGTTGTCACGCATGCCCGACCACGCCCAACCGGTACCGCCGATCTATCAGCCCGAGGTCGCGGCGTCGGCGGTGCTGTTCGCCGCAGACCACCCCAAACGGCGCGAGTACTGGGTCGGGGCGAGCACCGTTGGCACGCTGCTGGGCAATAAGTTCATCCCCGGCCTGCTTGACCGCTACCTGGCCAAGACCGGATTCAAGGCCCAACAGACCGGTCAGCCCAAGGACCCAGACCAACCGTCCAACCTGTTCGAACCGGCCGATGGCCCAGACGGCAAGGACTTCGGCACCCACGGTGTGTTCGACGACCGCGCCACCGAAGGTAGCGCCCCAGCTGTGGTTCTCCCACCACCACAAGACGCTGATCGCCGCCGGGACCGCTGCGGCTGCTGGGGCGGTCGCCTTGTTGACGCTTAAGGCCCGCACATGAGCCGCTCTGCTCACGGCTCGCTGCGCCCGGTCGGAATCGCCGGCCTGCTCTGGGGCGCGGTGCTGCTCGGCCGCGGAGCAGAGCTGTTCACCCAGGTGCAGGGCCGAGGGCCGTCGTCGGGAGAGCAGACGGCGATCACGCTGCTCGGCGTCCGACACCTCAGCCAGGGTGTGCTGCAGGTCCTGGTACCGCACCACCTGGGCACTGTCTACGCCGGGATCGACGGGCTGCACGCGAGCAGCATGGTCGCGGTGGCCGCCAAGAAACCCACCCTGCGCCGCGCTGCGCTGACAAGCGGCGCGATCGCGGGCGTCTCCGGATTGTTGTCACTGCTGGCGGCACGGACCCAACGGAAAGGCTGATCATGAGTGAAACAAAGGCCTCAGGCCTCGCCGCCCGGGCGTTGCGTGATGTACGGACCGGACGGTTCGAGCGTTCACTGTCGGTGTTGACGGCCGTGGGGGCGGCGACGGCGACCGTGGAGATCTTCTTCGAGCACGACTCGGCCAGCTTCGGGAACCGGCTGATGTGGTTGCCGATCGTCCTCGGGCCGATCGGGATGGTCGCCGGGATCGCTGGTGCGGTGAACACGACGATGGCCAAGACCACACTGCCCTTCGTGTCGGCGGTCATCGTCGCGAACGGCTTGCAGGGCACCTACCTACACGCCCGCGGCATCGGCCAGAAGCCGGGTGGGTGGAAGAACTTCCGTTACAACATGGAGATGGGGCCACCCTTGATGGCTCCGCTGCTGGTCACGATGGTCGGCGGCATGGGTCTGCTCGCCTCACTGCTGCGTCGGGAGAAGTGATGGTCTCCGCACCCCAGCCCGTCACCGGCACGACGCCGGGACAACAGCCTTCCCGGTTCCCCGGCTTCGACGTCCTAGCCCAGGCTGAGCGCTGGGATCTGGTCACGGCGGGGGTGGTGCTGGCCCGGCTCTCGTTGCCTGCACCGTTGCGCTTCTTCACTCTGGCCGAGGAGGCGGTGGCCCGGCCGTTGCTGGACCATCTGCTCGACCAGCACGAGGACCCCCGGGTTCCGGTGCTGGAGATGATCGACATCCGGCTCACCGACCAGCAGACCGACGGGTGGCGCTACGCGGATCTCCCCGAAGACGGTACCGCCTGGCGGGACTCCCTCGCCGCGGTCGACGACGACGCCCGGAGACGCTTCGACGCGTCTTTCGCCGACTGCAGCAGGGACCAGCAGGCGATGCTGGTCCAGGTGGTCCAGGACACCGGCGAGCAGCCGTGGCACCAGATGCGCGCCGATCGGGTCTGGTCGTTGTGGACCCGCTACGCCTGCACCGCGTTCTACGCCCATCCGTGGGCGTGGAACGAGATCGGGTTCTCCGGGCCCGCGTATCCACGTGGCTACAAGAACCGTGGGCTCGACAAACGTGAACCCTACGAAGTCGCCGACCAGCAACCGGTCGACCCGACCCGGGTGTCGTCGTGAACGCCGCCGCCCCGGGGTCCGGCCCGGTCGGCACGCTGCGGTCGTTCTTCGACGCCCACGACGGATCCGCCGACCGGGTCCGCGACCGTAACGAGTCAGCCTGGCTGCTACCCATCGGCCATCAGCGGACCAACCACCAGCTCCGTGCCGACATGCGCCACTACGACCCAGACGATGTGGTCGACGTCGTCATCGTCGGGTGCGGTGCCGGTGGTGCCACCGCGTCGCAACGGTTGTCTCGGGCCGGGTGGAGCGTGGTGGCCCTCGACGCCGGACCGTTCTGGGATCCCGATCAGGACTGGGTCTCCGACGAAGCAGGCTCACACCACCTGTACTGGACCGAGCCGCGGGTCATCAGCGGTGACGATCCCGTCCCGCTGGGCTCGAACAACTCGGGCCGAGGAGTGGGTGGCTCGATGGTTCACTACGCCGGATACGTCCCCCGCTTCCATCCCTCCGACTTCCGCACCCACAGCCTCGACGGTGTCGGTGCCGACTGGCCGATCAGCTACGACGAGCTCAAACCGTTCTACGAGGCGATCGAGGGCGAGCTCCCCGTCGCCGGTCAGGACTGGCCCTGGGGCGACCCGCACCGCTACCCGCAGCAGGCCCATCCCGTCGGCGGAAACGGTGAAGTGTTCCAACGGGGCGCCAGCGCAGTGGGTATCCAGACTCGGGTGGGGCCGGTCGCGATCACCAACGGCCGCTTCGGACACCGGCCGCACTGCATCTACCGCGGCTTCTGCCTGCAGGGGTGCAAGGTCAACGCCAAGGCCTCCCCGCTGATCACTGAGGTGTGTCTGAGTTAATGTCCGACTTTCGCGATCTATTACCCAACATCGCGGGGTCCTCGGTTGGGTTGATTCTCTCGCTCTGCCCGGTGGCGGGCAAGGCGGCGTAGCCGGGCGTGTTCCAGG
>JAABUN010002733.1_pt1 | contig 29973 bp, 27 predicted proteins | sample 5559311 | NCBI WGS metagenome assembly JAABUN01 (sample SAMN10711877, study PRJNA513370) | rock metagenome | isolation source: Antarctica rocks | place: Antarctica: Victoria Land, Siegfried Peak sud | reverse complement strand
GCGAGCCGCCGCGCGCGCCGCGCTCGAGGCCGCGCTGCAGACGGCCGTCCGCCGGCGCCTCACCGCCGATGTCGCCGTGGGCACGATGTGCTCGGGCGGGATCGACTCCAGCCTGGTCACGGCCTACGCGGCGCGCGAGCAGCCCGGGGTCGTCGCCTACCACGCCGCGATCGCCGACCAGCCCGAGCAGGACGAGCGGGTGTGGGCCGAGCTGGTGGCGCGGCACCTCGGCGTCGAGCTGCGGCGCCTCGACGTCACCGGGGAGAGCTGGCGGCGCGACTTCGTCCTCGCCTGCGCGCACGTCGAGGCGCCGATGCTCCACCCGAGCTCGGTCGCGATGCTGCAGATCTCCGCGCGCGCCCGCGAGGACGGCATCGTCGTGCTGCTGTCGGGAGAGGGCGCCGACGAGCTCTTCGGTGGCTACTCGTTCCTGCACCGCGCGGAGCGCCGCGACGTCGAGCGCCGCGGGCACGGCTTCGAGGCGGGCCTGCGCGAGCTGTACCGCTGGGCCGGCCGACGCGGGCTCGCGCGCGCCGCGACGGGGTGCCCTGCGGGGCTCGGGCCGTCCGCGGAGGTCAACGCGGAGGAGCGTGCGATCGTCGCACGCGCGCTCGCAGCCCACGACGGCGTGCTGCGCGGGGCGAACAAGCGCCTGGCCGGCCGGCTGCTCGGCGATCTCGAGGCCTACCTGCCGCACCTGCTCAACCGCCAGGACGGCGCCGCGATGGCCGCCGGGGTGGAGATGCGCGAGCCGTTCCTCGACTCGGACCTCGTCGCGCTCTGCGTGAACCTCCCGCTCGAGCAGCGGGTGGGGCCGGGGCAGAAGGGGCTTCTGCGCGAGCTCGCGCTCGAGCGCCTCCCGCGTGCCGCCGTGGAGCGCCCCAAGCGCGGCTTCGGGATGGACGCCGGCGCCTACCTGCGCGGGGCGGTGCGCCCCGATGCGCTGCGCGACGGCGCGCTGCGCGAGGCGCTGGGAGTCGGTCGAGCAGAGTGGGAGGCGGGCCTGGCCGCCACGGTGGACCACGTGCCGCTGCTGCTGTGGAGCGCCGAGGTCGTCTGCCGCGTGCTCTTCCGCGGGGAGCTGGTCGCGGAAGTCGACCAGGCGATCTGGCGCGAGCCGCAGGCGGCCTGAGGTTCGGTGGCGCCCATCTGGAGTCAAGTCTCCGGCGAGCCCGGCCGACAGCGGGAGGGTGGACGACAATGTGATGATCCGTGAGGCGGCCCCCGGCGAGACGGACCTGGCGGAGAGCTACCGCGCGACGGCGATCGCCGCCGGCGCGCTGAGCACCGGCCCGTTCGTGGAGGAGGCCTTGCGCCACCTCGGGCGCCTGTCGAGCTCCGCGCGCTGCTCGATCCTGCTCGTGGAGGACGGTCGACTGCGCCCGGGTGCGACGTCCGGGCTGCCCGCCCAGTACACGCAGGCCATCGACGGCCTCGTCGTCTCACCGACGGGAGGCGCCTGCAGCGCCGCGGCGGCCATGGGGCGCCCGCGCTTCGTCCAGGACGTGCGCGCCGACTCGAACTGGACGGGGTTCCGGAGCGTCGCCGAGGCGGAGGGCGTGCGATCCTGCTGGGCGGTGCCGGTGTCCCTGCCCGACGGCTGCGTCCTCGGGGTCTTCGCCAGCTACAGCGACCAGCTCGGAGAGCCGGGCGACGACGCGCTCACGGCCGTCCAGGAGTACGCGCCCATCGTCGCGCTGGGGCTGGAGAGCATCCGCCGCCAGAGCGAGCTCGCGCGCAACTACGAGTCCATCGTGCTTGCGCTGACCTCCGCGCTGGACAGCCGCGACGAGTACACCGCCGCGCACTCCTCGGAGACCGCGGCGCTCGCCGAGCGCGTCGGGGCACGGCTCGGGCTGTCGCAGGCCGAGCAGGAGCAGCTGGCTCGGGTGGCGGTGCTGCACGACATCGGCAAGCTCGGCATCCCGACCGAGATCCTCGGCAAGGCCGGGCCGCTCACGACGCTGGAGTGGGAGATCATGCGCCGCCATCCGGTGATCGGCGAGCGGATCCTGGCGCGGGTGCCCTTCCTCGAGCCCGTCGCCAAGGCCGTTCGCCACGAGCACGAGCGCTGGGACGGCGGGGGGTACCCCGACGGGCTCTCGGGTGAGCGCATCCCGATGTCCAGCCGGATCGTCTTCGTCTGCGACAGCTTCCACGCGATGACCTCCGACCGGCCCTACCGCGCGGCGATGGCGGAGGGGCAGGCGAGCGCCGAGCTGCGCGAGCACGCCGGCAGCCAGTTCGACCCGGCCGTGGTCACGGCGCTGCTCGCCGAGATCGGCGCCCCGAGCCCGGAGCGCCTGTACGCCGGCCACGTGGTCCGCGCGCAGGCCCGCGGCCACGCCCTCGGTGCGATCGCCGAGCAGCTCGAGGCGACCGACTTGTTCGTGCTGCGCCCGCTGAGTGGCGCGCGCTGGTGCCACCTCGACGGCGTGGGCCGGGGCACGGGCTGGGCCGGCAACCTCGAGCTCGAGACCGCGTCGGAGCCTCACGTGCGCCGCGCCCTGGAGACGGATGCGCCCGTAGTCATCGACGCGACCGCGCCCGTGCGCGTCGTCGGCCCCTACTACGCGCGCAGCGCCGCGGTGGTGCTCGCGCGCAGCGGGGATCTCGTGATCTTCGGCTCCGGGTCGGGACGCCTGGCCGACGTGGCTTTGGAGCGGCTCGGGCTGCTGGCCGAGCGCGCCGCCCACGCAGTCTCCGACGTGCCGCCGGCCAAGCGCTTGGAGGACGAGCTCGAGGTGCTCGACGCGGTGCGGGCGGTCACCACGGTGGCGGCCGAGGCGCTGCCCGCGGCCCTGAGCGCCGTCGCGGGCTGCGCGGCAGGGGCGCTGTCGTGCGAGTTCGCCGCGATCATGACGGTGCCCCCCGCGGGTGGCGAGCCCGTGATCGGCTGGGCGGGGCCGGGCTGGTCGCCCGCCACGGAGCAGGTCGTGCGCGACGCCATGGCCGGGCTCATGGCCCAGGGCGTCGACCTGCCTCTGCTCGTGCAGGACACGAGCGCGGCCGACGCGCCGCTGCGCCTCGAGGGCTTCGGCGCGGACGACGGGATCACCTCGCTGCAGGCGCTTCCCGTGGGCTCGGGTCCCGTCGCCGTGCTGCTCGTGGCCCATGCGACCTCCACGCCACGGGGCTTCACCCTGCTGTGTCGGCGGGTGGCGGGCGCTATGGCCGACGCCGCGGAGGTCGTCGTGCGCCGGGCGGTCGCGCAGGAGCGCCTTGCCGCGGAGAACGAGGAGCTGGCCATGCGCGTGGCCACCGACGCGCTCACTGGCGTGGCGAGCAGGGCGTGGTGGGAGGGGCGGCTCGCGCGGCACTTCGAGAGCGGCGACCCGGAGGTCCGGCACTGGTCGGTCGTCGCGGTCGACGTCGACGGCTTGAAGGCGGTCAACGACTCCCACGGCCATCGCACGGGCGACGAGCTCCTGCGGGCGTGTGGGCGCCTGCTGCAGGACAACTGCCGCGCGGGGGACCGCGTGGCCCGCATCGGCGGCGACGAGTTCGCGGTGCTGCTCTGCGACGCCGGACCCAAGGCGGCCGCGGCGTGGTGTGAGCGCCTGGCCGGGGCTGCGGCCGAGCACCGGCGGCGCATCCCGGGGCTGCCTCTCGCGTTCTCGGCGGGCTGGGGCTCGACCGCGTCGGGCGAGGGCCTCTACGCGGCGCTCGCCCGCGCCGACGAGCGGATGTACGAGGCCAAGCGGGCGCGCCGCGCCCGCGTGGGGACCGTGCCGGCGACCTGGAGCTAGTGTCCCGATTCGTGAGTTCGGCGCGAACTTCGGGATCGGGACACTAGCCCCGGGCGCCGACGGCGTCCGGCAGCGCCGGGTCCTGGAAGATCCCCGGCCCGCCGGTCATCGCCGCCGTCACCGCGGCGAGCTGGTTGGGCGAGCCCATCAGGCCGACCTGGAGCTCGGTTTCGAGCAGGAGCGCGTCGGCGGGCGCCATGCTCGCCCAGGTGCGGTCGTAGAGCTGCTTGGCGGCGCGGATCGCGTCCGGCGAGCGGCCGGCGATGTCAGCCGCGAGCGCCTGTGCGGCGGCAAGTGGATCCTCCGCGACCGAGGTCACCAGGCCGAGGCGCTCCGCGTCTGCGCCCGACACGCGGCGCCCGGTGAACGTGAGCTCCTTCGCGCGGTCGATCCCGACCAGGCGCGGCAGGGTCTGCGTGATGCCCATGTCGGGCACCAGCCCCCACTTGACCTCCATGACCGAGAGCTGCGCACCGGGCGCGGCGATGCGCAGATCGGCGCCGAGGGCGATCTGCAGCCCGCCGCCGAAGCAGTTGCCGTGGATCGCCGCGATGACCGGCACGGGCACCGCGGCCCAGTCGGTGGCGGCGCGCTGGGCCATGTTCCCGAGCTGGCCCTCCTCGCGCGCCACGAGGTCGTCGAGTGACACAGGCCCGGACATGAAGCTCGCAACGTCGAGGCCTGAGCAGAAGCTCTTGCCCGCGCCGTGCAGGACGACCGCGCGCAGGCCGGGCTCGGTGCGCAGGCGACCCGCGGCCGCGAGCAGGCCGGTGAACATGCTCGCGTCGAGCGCGTTGTGCTTGTCGGCGCGCACCATGGTCACCGTGGCGACATGGTCGGCCAACTCGATGCGGACGCGAGCAGGGTTCATGGACGAAGCGTACGGGCCGGGCTCGGTACGGTCGCAAGGTGTCTGCTTCCGGTCTGAGCCGCTGACGTGCGCGACGCTCCGTTGCCGCCCGCACACGACCTCGACGCGGCGCTGCTCGCGGCCGGGAACGATCTCCGCGCGCGGTCGCTGGCGGCCTGCGTCAGCTCCCTGCTGGAGGTCGACCACGCGCCCGGGAGTCGCGAGGAGCTCTCCCCGTGGCTCGCGCTGCGCGGCCTCGGGCTCGTGCCCGTCGCCGACCCCGGCAGCTTCTCCTGGGCGGGGCCGTGGATTGCCCGGGTACGCGCGCCGGACGGCCGCACGGGCCACGTCGTGCGCTACGGGATCCCGAGCGGAACGGCCTGGGATCCCGCTGGCCTGGGTGCCGACGCCGCGCTCGAGGCGGGCTGGGTCGTCGCGGCGCTTGACCCGCTGCGCGGAGCCCGGCGCTCGGATGCGCCCGCCGTGGTCAGCGGGACGGTCGTGGCGCTTGCGGTCGCCGCGCGCAAGGAGGGGCCTGTCAGCCTGATCGAGTCTGTCGAGGCGATCCCGGGGCGGGGCCTGGCCGGTGACCGCTACGCCGCCGGCGCCGGCACGTTCCCGAGCCCTGGCGACGGCGCGGCGCTCACGCTGATCGCCCTCGAGGTCGTCGAGTCCTTCGCCCCGCCGCTCAGCCCGAGCGAGCACCGGCGCAACGTCGTGACGCGTGGGGTGGACCTGGACGCGCTCGTCGGTCGCCGCTTCCTGGTCGGCGGGGTCCTCTGCCGAGGGCGCCGGCCGGCCGAGCCATGCGCGCACCTCCAGCGCCTCGCCTCACGCCCGCTGCTGCGACCGCTCGTGCACCGCGGCGGGCTGCGCGCCGACGTGCTCGGCGCCGGGACGATCCGCGTCGGCGACGCGGTCAGCGCCCCGTGAGACAGGACTCGGGCTCGCCGCCGGTGACGAGCGCTACTACTCGAGTCCCGAGCGCGCCGCGCTGCCCTCAGATCCAGGCGAAGCGCTCGAGGCCGTGAGCTGCGCAGGTTCGACGCCGTCGCCTGAGCGCCTACAGCCCGTAGCCCTCCAGAAGCTGCAGCCAGAGCTCCGAGCGCGTCGGGAAGGCCGCGACGGAGTGCCACAGGTCGTCGAGCGAGACCTCGCCTACGACGGCGATCGTCGCCGCGTGCAGGAAGTCCTGGATCTCGGCTCCGGTGATCGTGGCGCCGACGACGACCCGGCGCTCCGTGTCGACCACGATCCGCGCGGTGCCCTCGGCGTCCCTGCCCCAGAAGGAGCCGCCCGCGTTGGCCGAGGTGCCGACGTCGACCTCCCTGACCGGCAGGCCGGCCTCCTGCGCGGCGGCGAGCGTCAGGCCGACCGCCGCGACCTGCGGGGAGGTGAACGTCACCCGCGGGGACTGCGTGCCGTCGCCGCGCTCGTAGAGGCGGGCCTGCTTGCCGAGGATCGCGTCGGAGGCGATGCGCGCCTGGTGCTTGCCCATGTGGGTGAGCAGCGCGCGGCCGTTGGCGTCGCCGACGACCCACAGCCACGGGTGCGTCGTGGAGCGCAGCTGCTCGTCGGTCTCCAGGTACTTCCCGGGCTCGAGGCCGACCGTCTCCACGCCGAGGTCGTCGGTGAGCGGGCGGCGGCCGGTCGCGGCGAGCAGCTCGTCGGCGACCAGGCGCGAGCCGTCCTCGAGGACGACGGTCACCTCCCCGCCGGGCTCGGGACGCTCGACGGAGGCGGCCTTGGCGCCGCAGTGGACCTCCACCCCGACCGCCGCGAGGCCGGCCTGGACCTGCTCGGCGGCGAACGGCTCCTCCTTGCCGAGCACTTGCCCGCTGGGCTCGACGAGCGCGACCTGGGCGCCGAGCGTCGACCACGCCTGGGCCATCTCGCAGCCCACGACGCCACCGCCGAGGACCACGAGCCGCGCCGGCACCTGCTTGGCCACGGTGATCTCGCGGTTGGTCCACGGCTGGGCCTCGCGCAGCCCCGGGACGGGCGGGATCGCGGGCGCAGAGCCCGTCGCGACGACGATCGCTCGGCGGGCTTCGAGCTCGCGGGCGGCGACGGCGACCGTGCGCTCGCCCGTGAGCCGGCCGTGGCCGCGCACGAGCGTGATGCCCTGATCCTCCAGCCACGGCAGCTGGGCGTCGTCGGAGAGCTCGTGGACGATCTCGTCGCGTCGGTCGAGCACCGCCTGCACGTCGAGCTCGCCGGTGACCGCCTGCGCGGCACCGGGCACCCGGCGCACCTCAGCGAGCGCCTCGGCCGGGCGCAGCAGCGCCTTGGACGGCATGCACGCCCAGTAGGAGCACTCGCCGCCGACCAGGCGGTCCTCCACGATGGCGACATCGAGGCCCGTCGCGGCGAGGCGCCCGGCGAGCACCTCGCCGGCCGGGCCGGCGCCGATGACGATCACGTCGTGCTGCTCGGGCTGCGTCATGTCACTCCAAGTGGTGTGGGGAAGAGAGGGCACCTGCGATCCTCGTCGCATGGTCGCACCTCGAAAGCTGCTCCCTGCCCTCGTCGCGCTCGGGGCGTTCTCCGCCACCGGCTGCGGCGCAGACGACGGCGACCGCGTCCCTGCGGCCGGCAGCCCCGCGAGGGTGGCGGTCCAGCCCGTGGCCACGACCACCGGCACGGCGGCGGCGGTGAAGAAGGGCGTCCAGCTCGTCGGCGTGGGCCGCTTCTCCTCGCCGCTCTACGTCACCTCGGCGCCGCGCGACCCGCGGCGGCTGTACGTCGTCGAGCAGGCGGGGCGCATCCGCGTCGTGCGGGGCGGCAAGACCCTTCCGACGCCGTTCCTCGACATCCGCTCGCTCGTCACCAGCGGCGGGGAGCAGGGGCTGCTGTCCGTCGCGTTCCCGCCGGACCACGCGCGCACCGGGCTCTTCTACGTCTACTACACCGACAAGCGCGGGCGCCAGCGCATCGTGGAGTACCACCGCAGCTCCGCGGACCGCGCCGACCGCGGCTCGGCGCGCCTCGTGCTGAAGATGGACGACGCGGAGCCCAACCACAACGGCGGGCTCATGACCTTCGGCCCGGACGGCCGGCTCTACGTCGCGACGGGCGACGGGGGTGGTGGGAACGACCAGCACGGGGCGCGCGGCAACGCGCAGGACCTCGGCTCGCTGCTCGGCAAGCTGCTGCGGATCGATCCGCGCGCGTCGGGCTCAAGGCCCTACCGCGTGCCGGCCGACAACCCCTTCGTCGGCCGCTCCGGCGCTCGCGGCGAGGTCTACAGCTACGGGCTGCGCAACCCGTGGCGCTTCTCGTTCGACCGCCGCACGGACGACCTCACGATCGGCGACGTCGGCCAGAGCGCCGTCGAGGAGGTCGACTTCGTCCCCAGGGGCGCCGGACGCGGGGCGAACTTCGGCTGGCGCCCGCGCGAGGGCAAGCGGGTGAACTTCAACGGCGAGCCCGCGCCGGGCGCGATCGACCCCGTCATCCAGAAGACCCACGACGAGGGCTGGTGCTCGGTGACGGGCGGCTTCGTCGTCCGCGACCCGCACCTCCCCGGGCTCACGGGCCAGTACCTCTACGGCGACTTCTGCCAGGGCCGGATCCGGGCGGCGCGGCTGTCCGCGGGAAAGGCGACCGGCGATCGTCAGCTGGCGCTGCGGAAGGTCGACGCCCTCGCGAGCTTCGGGGAGGACGGCGCGGGGCGGATCTACGTCGTCTCGCTCGGCGGCGCGGTGTACCGGCTGGCCGCCCGCTGAGCGAGAGCGCCGCCGCGACGGCCCGTCGCCCGCGCGCGCCACGGCGTGGGCGCCGCCGGCCCCTCGAGGCGCAGGACGTCGAAGGCGGCCTCCAGGTCGCCCGCGAGCTCGAGCAGATCGGGCACCACCTCGGCGTCGGCGGTCAGCCCGACGTGCAGGCGCTCGGCGTAGGTGATGCAGCCGATCGTCAACCCGCGGCCCGCGGGCACCGGCACGGACGGGAAGAGCGCCCGCAGCGGACGCCCGAGCAGGCCGAGCTCGATCGACGGACCCGGCACGTTGGAGATGACCGCGGCGTAGTCCGTGACGCCGGCGAGCGCGCGCGCGAGCGTGCGCTGCGCCGGCCCCGGCAGGCGGTCGGCGGCGCGGGAGAGGGCGTCGATCGGGCCGGCCGCGCCCGCCGCCTTGACCGCCCGCGTGCGGTCGCGCACCTGCCGCAGCACGACGATCGGGTCACGCTCCGCGGTCGGCAGCTCGACGGGCACGAGCGAGATGCGGTTGCCGAGCGTCCCTGGCGCCGCCTCGCCGCGGACGTTGACCGGCATGAGCACCTTCAGCCCGACGGGAGCCTCGCCGCGGCGCCGCAGCGCCCCGCCGAGCGCGAGCGTGCACGCGGCGAGCAGCACGTCGTTGACCGTCGCGCCGTGGCGCCGGCCCGCGGCGCGCACGCCGTCGAGCCCGGCCTGCGCCGTGGCGACCTCGCGGCGGTGGGTGCGGTTGGCCTGCAGGCTCGTCGACGGCCCGCGAAGCGCAAGCGCCTCCAGCGCGGCGGCGGCGTCCCGGAGCGGTCCCGGCCGGAGCTCGAGCAGGCCGCGGACGAGCTCGAGCGCGAGGTGGGCTCCGCCGCTGACCGTGCTCTGCGGGGACGGCACAGGGGCGGCCGGCGACCCGCGGCGCGGGCGCTGCGGGAGCCACGGCTCGGGCGGTCCGCCGGCCGGCGCGGGGCCGAAGAGCAGCAGCGCGACCTCCATCGCGGCGATCCCGTCGACGAGCGCGTGATGCGCCTGGCCCACGAGCGCGAAGCCGCCGTCGGCCAGGTCGTCGACGAGGAAGATGCGCCACAGCGGCATGTCAGGCGTGAGGGGGCAGGAGAGCAGCACGCCGGCGACGTCGCGCAGCGCGGCCGCTCCGCCCGGCGCAGGTGCGCCGACGGCGTGGACGTGGGCGTCGATCGTGAAGCCCGGTGCATCCTCCCAGCGGGCCGGGCCGCGGCCGAGCGCGGGATGCACGACGCGCATGCGAAAGCGCGGCACGAGGTGCAGCCGCGCCTCGAGGTGGCGCCGCAGCTGGGCCAGCGGCGGCGCGCTCCCGCCGAAGCGCATCGTCCAGCCCACGTGCAGCGGGGCGGTCGGCGTGTCGAGCGCGAGGAAGGATGCGTCGAGGGCGGTGAGGCGATCGGGGCCGGTCACGTCGTGCTCCAAGCCTTGCAGGTGCCTCGGTGAGAGCGCGACCATCCGTGTGTCGACTGGCGCGGTGGCGAGCGGGGTAGCGTCCGCGTCATGCGAGTGGTCCACCTCCGCGCGGAAAATCCCGGTCCCTTCACGCTCGAGGGGACCAACAGCTACGTGGTCGCCGACGCCGACGGGACGTGGGTCGTCGACCCGGGTCCCGCGCTGCCGGAGCACCTCGACGCGGTCGCGGCGGCCGTCGCTCAGAGCGGCTCGCCGTGGCGCGGCGTGCTGCTCACCCACGACCACGCCGACCACGTCGACGGCGTGGCCGGGCTGCTGGTGCTCACGGGCGCGGCGCAGGTCCACGCTGCCCGCGGCGACGTCGACGTGGTGCTCGCCGACGGCGACCGCGTCGGCCCGTTCACCGTCGTCGCCACGCCGGGACACGCGCCGGACCACCTGGCCTTCGTCGCGGGGCCGGAGCTGTTCAGCGGTGACGCCGTGCTCGGCCGCGGCTCGGTCTTCGTCTGGCCGTCGCCGGGCGCGCTGCGCGGCTACCAGGACGCGCTCGGCCGCCTGCAGCAGCTCGAGCTCACCCGGCTGCACCCGGGGCACGGCCCGGACGGGGAAGACGCCCAGGCCAGGATCGCGGAGCTCCTTGCGCACCGCTCCGAGCGCGAGGAGCGCCTCGTCGCCGCGCTCGCCGCGGGCCACCGCACGGTCGACGCGCTGCTCGACGCGGCCTGGAGCGACGTCCCCGCCGTGCTGCGCCCCGCCGCGGCCGTCACGCTCGCGGCGCATCTCGACAAGCTCGCAGAGGAGGATCGGCTGCCCGCGGGCGTGGAGCGGCCGACGACCGGGGGAGGGTCGCCCGCCGAGCCGTCGCAGCCCCTTAGCCCTTCTTCACCTCCACCCGATGTGATCACTCCCATGACCACCACCGTCCGCAGTCCCAGCGCCGGTGAAGCAACGCAGGTCGGCGCCATTCCCCTCGTCGGGCACGCGACGCGCAGCCGCGCGCTGCACGTCCCCAAGCTCGAGCCGGGCGAGTACCTCGCCATAGAGGACGGCGGCGAGGTCGTCGTCGTCGCGCTGGACCAGGAGGTGACCCACATCGGGCGCGCCTTCTCCGCCGACATCCGCCTCGAGGCCGCCGCCGTCTCGCGCCGGCACGCGCTCGTGGTGCGCGACGGCGACGTCGTCTGCGTGCTCGACGACCGCTCCGGCAACGGCGTGTGGCTCGACGGAGAACGGGTGGAGCGGGCGACGCTGAAGCCCGGTGACCGCTTCACCGTCGGCGGCATCACGCTGCAGTACGTCTGCGTGCCGGAACCGGCCGTCCCGGGCTCGTGAGTCTCAGCACCACTCACAGCCGCGTCTGAGAAGTATTGGACCGACCACAGGGCAAGACGTACGCTTCAGCCCTCCCCGCTCCACCGAAGTCCCGCAACGCCCCCGACCTCTCCTCCCGGGGGCGTTGCGCGTTGTAGGGTCGCTTCCAGTGGAGCTCAGGCACCTGCGGTACTTCGTGGCGGTCGCCGAGGAGCTGCACTTCCACCGTGCGGCAGAGCGGCTGCACATGTCCCAGCCCCCGCTCTCGCAGCAGATCCGCGCCCTGGAGGGCGAGCTCGGCGTCCAGCTGCTCGAGCGCAACCGGCGCTCGGTCGCGCTGACCGCCGCCGGCGCCGTCTACCTGCACGAGGCGCGCGAGATCCTGGCCGCGGTCGACCGGGCGGCCGAGGCAGCCCGGGGCGTCGCGCGCGGCGAGGAGGGGCGGCTCGCGCTCGGCTTCGTCGGCTCGGCGATGCACGGGGCGCTGCCCGGCGTGCTGCGCGCCCATCGCCGCGCGTTCCCGCGGGTGCAGCTCGCCCTGACCGAGCTGCCGACGGCCGGGCAGCTCGAGGCGCTCCTCGCCGGCCGCATCGACGTGGGGGTCATCCGGCCGCCCGTGCGCGAGCCGGGGCTCGCCTTCGAGACGATCCACACCGAGCCGTTCGTCGTCGCCCTGCCCGAGGACCATGCGCTCGCGTCGCGCGGGGAGGTGGCGCTCGCAGAGCTGGTCGAGGAGCCGTTCGTGCTCCTCGCGCGCCGCGAGGCCCCCGGCCTGCACGAGTCGCTCGGCCAGGGGATGGCCGACGCCGGCGGCGTGCCGTCGGTGGTGCAGGAGGTACGCGAGATGCAGACCGTCGTAGGCCTCGTGGCCGCGGGGCTCGGCGTGTCGCTCGTACCGGCATCGGTCGGTGCCGACGAGCACCGCGGCGTCGCCTACCGGCCGATCTCGGGCACGGCCCCGACGGTCGAGCTCGCCCTCGCGTGGCGGCCCGACGACCGCTCGCCCGTGCTCGCGGCGTTTCTGAGGACGGCGCGGCAGGACGTCGGCCGGGAGGGTCTGCGATGAGCGCTCCGACCCTGCGGTGGGGCCTGCTGTCCACGGCGCGCATCAACGACGCGCTGCTCGGCGCCGACCCGGCCAAGTCGGGTCGCTGGGTGGCGGTCGGCTCACGCGACGACGCCAGGGCGCGCGCCTACGCCGACGAGCACGGCCTCGAGCGCGCCTACGGCTCCTACGAGGCGCTGCTGGCCGATCCCGAGCTCGACGCGGTCTACGTCGGCCTGCCGAACGGGCTGCACGTCGAGTGGGCGCTCCGGGCGCTGGCGGCCGGCAAGCACGTGCTCGTCGAGAAGCCCTTCGCGCGGCGTCCCGAGGAGGTCGAGCGCTGCTTCGACCTCGCCGAGGAGCGCGGCCTCGTGCTCGCCGAGGCCTTCATGTGGCGCCACCACCCGCAGGCGCTCAAGGCGCGCGAGCTGATCGCCCGCGGAGCCATCGGGAGGCTGCGCTCGCTGCACGCGACGTTCTCCTTCCGCCTCGCCGACCCGGAGGACGTGCGCTGGCAGGCCGGCCTGGACGGCGGTGCTCTCATGGATCTCGGCTGCTACTGCGTGTCGGGCTGCCGCGCGCTCGCGGGCGCTGAGCCCGTCCGCGTGCATGGCGAGCTCGTCGGCGGCGGTGACGGCGTGGACGCCTCCTTCGCAGGGCTCCTGCGCTTTCCCCGAGACGTCCTGGCGAGCATCGACTGCTCGTTCGACGCGGCCCACCGGCACGCCCTGATCGCGACGGGCACGGAGGGTCGGCTGCGCCTCGACGACCCGTGGCACGGGCGTCGGGCGATCGTCGCGGTCACCGGCACCGACGGCAGCACGGAGGAGCACGACTGCTCCGTCGACGCGACCTCCTACGCGCTGGAGCTCGACGACTTCGAGGCGGCCGTCGCCGGCCGGCGGGCGCCCCTGCTCGGCCGCATGGACACCGTCGCGCAGGCGCGCGCGTTGGCTGCGCTCTACGCGGCCGCTGCCGCGGGCCAGGGCGCCACGCCGTAGCCGGCCGGACGTGCCGGCCCGGTCAGGGGCCGGTCGTGCCGGTCGGCGGCACCTGGAGCTCGAGCAGCGGTGCGGGCTGCTGGGCGGGCTCCTCGGCGGTGAAGGGCTCGGGATCCGACGTCTCGCCGGGGGCGAGCGTGCCGCCGGCGGCCGCGGCCTGCCGGGCGTCCTCGTCGGCCGACGATCCACCGAGCGAGCGGGGCTCGCCGGGCGCCGTCGACGACGCCGCAGGCAGCTTGGGCGTGTGAGCGCTGCCCGTGATCGTCGACGACAAGCGTGTGGCCGCTGGGGGCGACACGGGTTTCGTCGCTGCGGCCGGGACAGCTCGCCGGGCGGTCGGCGCCGGGCGTCCGGCGGGGACGACCGTGGCGGCAACGGGGCGGTCGGCGCGCAGCGGCGAGGGCGCCACGCGCGGGGCCGCACGGCGCGCGTCGGCGCTCTGAGGCCTGCGCTGCCCGAGCTCGCGCGACGCCTCGACCGCGCTGCCGCCGACCACGGCGGCGCAGCAGACGAGCGCTGCGACCTTCGCGGTCCCGGCGGTTGCCAGGGCTCCGGAGGCCGCCGCTCCGCCGCTGCCGCCGGCCGTCGCGGCCGCTCCCCCGCCGGCGCCGCCCAGGCCGAGCAGCTTGGCCACGGCGGCGAGGCCGGTCGGGCTGCCCCCGAGCGCGGCGAGGCCCGCACGCAGGCCGCGCAGCCGCGAGCGGTAGTCGGCGCAGTCGGAGCACTCGCGCGTGTGCCGGCGTGCGAGGCCGCTCACCCGGACGCCCTTGTCGTGTGCGGCGGCGAGGTCCGCGCGGATCTCCACGCAGGCGGTGTCGCGCGCCTCGCGCGCCTCGGTCAAGCCGATGCGCGCGCGGACCAGCAGCGACTTGACCGACGGGACCGTCACCCCGAGCGCGTCGGCGAGCTCGGCGTAGCTCAGCCCCTCCAGCTCGCGCATGAGCAGGGCGGAGCGCTGCTGCTCGGGCAGGCGCTGCACGTCCTCGACGAGGCGCCGCAGGTCGTCTCGGCGCTGGATGTCGGCGAGCGGGTCGGCGAGCGAGGAGACGTTCTCGAACAGCTCGCCCGTCGGCTGGTTGGCCGGACGCCGCAGGTGGTCGACGCAGCGGTTGTGCGCGACGCGGTACAGCCACGCGCGCAGCGTCACGGGCCGGCCGTCGGCGCGTAGTGCACCGTATGCGCGCAGGAAGACGTCCTGCAGCGCGTCCTCGGCGTCGGAGGCCGAGCCCGAGAGCATCTGCCGGGTGTAGGCGAACAGCCGCGCGCGATAGCGGTCGTGGATGACGCGGAAGGCGTCGTCGTTGCCGAGGCGGAACAGCGCGACGAGCTGGTCGTCGGTCCGCAGCCGCAGGAGCCTCCCGCCGCGGGCGGCGGACAGTCCTACGGGTGCTGGGAGAGAAGCGGCTTCCATGCCCGTTCGACGATGCTAACGGCGTCCGCGGACGATGGTTGCGGAGTTGCTCAGCAAACTCCTTCAAGGCCGTCGAGCAGCTGCCCGACGACCCCCAGCAGCCGCTCGCGGCCCACGGCGCGCTCGCCCCCGACGAGGTGCCCGTAGAGCTCGGCGCGGAAGGGCGCGAGCAGCACGTGGGCGAGCACGTCGATGTCGAGGGCACCGTCCAGCTCGCGCAGCAGGATGCGCACGTGCGTGTGGTAGGCGCCGTACGGCCCGCTGCCGAAGCGCCCGCCCGCAGGCATCGTGCGCTCGGCCTCGGCGATGAGCGCGCCGTGGTCGTCGAGGACGGCGCTCAGCGCCGCGAAGAACGCCGTGAGGCGCTCACGCGGGGGCGCCCCCGGGCCGAGCGGCGGCGGGCCGGAGAGGAAGCCGTCCTGCAGCTCGGCGTCCTCGGCCTGCAGCAGCGCGAGCGCCAGCCCGGAGCGGTCGCCGAAGCGGCGGTACAGGGTTCCCTTGCCGACCTCGGCGTCCGCGGCGATCTCGTCCATGGAGACGCACGTGACGCCGCGCTCGGCGAACAGGCGCTTGGCGGTGCAGAGGATCCGCTCGCGGTTGCGGGCCGCGTCGGAGCGCTCCGGGCGCCCCAAGGGCTGCAGGACGGTGAGCTCGATGGGGGCGGGCGGCTCGGGCATGGTGGGAAGTGGCCATCGTAGAACGGCCACTCCCCCGCCGCCTCAGGCCGCGACCGCGACGGCGCGCGTGGCCGCGACGAGCTCCGCCAGCACGGACGCCAGCTCCTCACGCAGCTCGGGCGTCACCAGGCGTCCCTCGCCGTCGAAGTGCTGCGGCGCCTGCCCGACCGGCAGCTCGCGGTCGAGCACCACGGCGCCGGCGGCGCCAAGGGTCTTGCGCAGCTCGGCCTGCGCCCAGACGGCGCCGAACAGGCCGGTGCTCGCCCCGACGACGGCAGCCGGCTTGGCGCGCAGCGCGGCGTCGGCGGACGGGCGCGAGGCCCAGTCCACTGCGTTCTTGAGCTGTCCGGGCAGGGAGTGGTTGTACTCCGGGGTGGCGATCAGGAGGGCGTCGGCCGCCCGGATCGCCTCGCGCAGGGCGTGGACGGTGCCGTGAGGATCGTGCTCGTCGTCCTCGTCGAAGGGCGGAAGCGCCTTGAGCCCCTCGTGGAGCACGAGCTCCGCGCCGGGCGGCAGCAGCTCGGCCGCCGCCCGCAGGAGCGTCGTGTTCCACGAGTCGGCGCGCAGGCTCCCGGAGATGGCCAGGATGCGCGTCATCGTCAGGCCCTCACGAAGAAGAGCTCGAGCTCCAGCTTGACGTCGTTGGCCAGCGCGAACCCGCCCTTGGGCAGCGGGGCGTTCCAGTTCAGGCCGTAGGCGGTGCGGTCGATGGTGGTCTCCACGGCGACGGCGACGCGGGTGTTGCCCATGAAGTCCTCGGTCGGTCCGGAGACCGAGCCCCTCCCGATCACGGGCTGGGTGGAGCCCTTGATCGTCAGCTCGCCCTCGATGGCGATCTCCCCGCCGGTCGCGGTGACCGAGCTGGAGGTGAAGGTGAGCTCCGGGTGCTCGGCCGCGGCGAAGAAGTCGTCGGCCATCACGTGGTTCTTGAAGTCGGGGATGCCGATGTCGATGGAGGCGACTTGGACGGTGCCGGTCAGCGCGGCCGTGCCGTCGTCGGCGGCCTCGAGACTGGCCGTGAGCTCCTTGAAGGAGCTGCGGAAGGTCGTGACGCCCATGTACTTTACGGCGAAGGCGGCGGTGGAGTGGGCCGGGTCGAGGTTCCAGGTACCGGCGAGGGTGGTGGTGTCCGTAGCGGACATGTGGTGCTCCTCTCAGATGGTTCGGACCGTGGTCCGCTTGTGTGATGGACTGTAGCGGACGACGGTCCGTTTGCGCAAGGGCTGCCCCGTGAGAGTGCGCTTTCAGGTCGTCCGGGCCGTGCCCGATCATGCGTCGCGTGCTGTTCGTGGCCCGCCTCATCTGCTCCGACGAGGAATGCGCGGAGCTCGCCGACGAGGTCGTGACCTCGCTGGCCGAGCTCGACGCGCTCGCGTGCGACTGCGGCTGCACCTGGGAGCTTGTGGCCGTGTCGCTCGACGCGGGGGACGCCGCGGTCGCCTGACCCTCCGCGGCACGACTGCCTGCGCGCACGTCGGCGCGGACAGGACCCGCGGGCGGGGATGTCCGTCGTGGAGTCCGCTCGACGCTGCATACTCGCGCCACAACGACTCAAGGAGGCTGGAAGTGGCCGACTACGCGGTTGTCGACCCGGCGACGGGCGAGACCATCAGGGAGTACCCGACGATCGGCGCCGATCAGCTCGAGGCGGCCCTCACGCGCCTCCACGGCGCGCATCCCGCCTGGAGTGCGCTCACCGTGGAGGAACGCGCGGCGATCGTGCGGCGGATCGGGGAGCTCCACGGCGAGCGCCGCGAGGAGCTCGCGGGGATCATCGTGCGCGAGATGGGCAAGCCGATCGAGCAGTCGCTCGGCGAGGTCGACTTCTGCGTCGACATCTACGGCTACTACGCCGACAACGCGGTGGCGCTGCTGGCCGACGAGCCCATCGAGCTGCTCGACGGCGACGGCTCCGCGCTCGTCCGCAGGAGCTCTGTCGGCGCCCTGCTGGGGATCATGCCGTGGAACTACCCGTACTACCAGGTGGCGCGCTTCGCGGGCCCGAACCTCGTGATCGGCAACACCGTGCTGCTCAAGCACGCGCCGCAGTGCCCGGAGTCGGCGGCGGCCCTCGAGCAGCTCTACGCCGACGCCGGCGTTCCCGACGGCGCCTACGTCAACGTCTACGCCACCAACGAGCAGGTCGCCACGATCATCGCCGACCCGCGGATCCAGGCCGTCTCGCTGACGGGCTCGGGCCGCGCGGGCGCCGCCGTGGCCGAGGTCGCCGGGCGCAACCTCAAGAAGGTCGTGCTCGAGCTCGGCGGCTCGGACCCGTTCCTGGTGCTCGGCGCGCAGGACCTCGACGCGGTGGTCGAGGCCGCGGTCGGCGGCCGGCTGGAGAACGCGGGGCAGGCGTGCAACGCGGCCAAGCGCTTCGTCGTCGTCGACGAGCTCTACGAGCCGTTCCTCGAGAAGTTCACCGCGGCGCTCACCACGGTTCAGCCCGGCGACCCGACCTCGCCGGACACCGCCATGGGGCCGCTCTCCTCCGCCGGCGCGGCCGAGCGCCTCGAGGAGCAGGTCAGGCAGGCGACCGACAACGGCGCGACGCTCGTCGCCGGCGGCGGGCGCGACGGCAACTTCTTCGAGGCGACGGTCCTGACCGGCGTCACGCCGGACAACCCCGCCTACCGCGAGGAGTTCTTCGGGCCGGTCGCCCAGGTGTTCCGGGTCGGCTCGGAGGAGGAGGCGGTCGCGCTGGCCAACGACACGCCCTACGGCCTCGGGTCCTACGTCTTCACCGACGACCCCGAGCAGGCCCTGCGCGTCGCCGACCGGATCCAGGCGGGGATGGTGTTCGTCAACGTCGTGGGCGCCGACGGCGCCGAGCTGCCGTTCGGCGGCGTGAAGGGCTCGGGCTTCGGCCGCGAGCTCGGGCGCTACGGCGCCGACGAGTTCGTCAACAAGAAGCTCATCCGCGTCGGGGGCTGAGGCCGGGCGTCGCGCCGACCCCGGAGTGGTTCGGCCTTCCGCCAGACCGGCCGCGGGCGCGCGGACCTAGACTCGCCGCATGACGAACGTCGTGATCTCCTCCGCCGCGCGCACCGCGGTCGGCTCCTACGGCAAGTCCCTCAAGGACGTGCCGCCGACCGAGCTCGGGCGCATCGCCGCCGTCGAGGCGCTCGAGCGCGCGCAGACCGACCCGACCGACGTCGAGGCCGTCGTCTTCGGCAACGTCATCCACTCCGAGGCCAAGGACATGTACATGGCCCGCGTGGTCGGCGTGAACGCCGGCGTCGGCGTCGACACGCCCGCCTTCACCGTCAACCGCCTCTGCGGCACGGGCGTGCAGGCGATCGTCTCGGCGGCGCAGCAGATCCAGACGGGCGAGGCGCGCGTCGCCCTGGCCGGCGGCGCGGAGTCGATGAGCCGCGGCCCGTACTGGCTGCCCGAGGCGCGCTGGGGCGCGAAGATGGGCCCGGGGAAGATGGTCGACCCGGTGATGGGCGGCCTGACCGACCCGTTCCATGAGATCCTCATGGGCGTCACCGCCGAGAACCTCGCCGAGCGCCACGGCATCACGCGTGAGCGCCAGGACGCCTTCGCGGTGCTCTCGCACACGCGCGCGTCGGAGGCCCAGAAGGCCGGCCGCTTCGACGAGCAGGTCGTCGGGGTGCCGGTCAAGGTCAAGCGCGACACCGTGGACTTCCTGCTCGACGAGCACATCCGCCACGGCGTCGACGCCGCCGGGATGGGCAAGCTGCCGACGGTCTTCAAGAAGGAGGGCGGCACGGTCACGGCCGGCAACGCCTCCGGCATGAACGACGCGGGGGCCGCCGTGATCCTGATGGACGAGGAGCGCGCCCGCGAGCTCGGCGCCCCGGTCCGCGCGCGGATCATGGGCTACGCGTCGTGCGGCGTGGACCCGAAGATCATGGGCATCGGGCCGGTCCCGGCCATCCAGAAGGTCCTCGCTCGCACGGGCGTCGCGCTCGAGGACGTCGGCGTCATCGAGCTCAACGAGGCATTCGCGGCTCAGGCGATCGCGGTGCTGATGGAGCTCGGGATCGACGACGAGGACCCCAGGGTCAACCCGAACGGCGGCGCAATCGCGCTCGGGCATCCCATCGGGGCCACCGGCGCGATCATCACGGCGAAGATCATGGACGAGATGGAGCGCTCCGACCACGAGCTCGGGCTCGTCTCGCTGTGCATCGGCGGCGGGCAGGGCATCGCGATGCTGCTCCAGCGGGTCGACGACTGACCGCGCGTCCGCGCGTCGGGGCCGGCGATGGTCCGGTGGGGGCAGCCGGAGCCGCCGCCGCGCTGGCGTTCGCGTCGGCCCTTGTCACCCTGTACTGGACCCTGGGCGGCACAGCCGGGCTCGACACCGTCGGCGGGCCATTCGAGGAGCTCGCTCGCGAGCGGTCGCCGGGCGCGCTCGCGCTCGGTGCTGCGGTCGTCGTGGCGAAGGTCGGCGCGGGGCTGCTCGCGCTCGCGCTGCTCCGCCGCCCCGGACGCGGCCCCGCGACCACGGCGGCCGTCGGAGGAGCGCTGCTGGCCTGCTACGGCGGCCTGCTCGTCGGCGTCGGCGCGGTTGTCCTGCTCGGCGTCGGCGAGCCGCCCGCCGACGCCTATGCGCTGCGGTGGCACGTCGGCGTGTGGGATCTCTGGTTCCTGCTCTGGGGCGCCGCCCTGGCCGCCGCCGGGATGCGTGCTCGGCGCGATCGCGGCGCCCGCGGAGCTACGATATAGTTGCTCGCGCAATGACCGCCGAAGGGAGAGCCGCAATGGACGTCGAGATCTGGTCAGACATCGCCTGCCCCTGGTGCTACGTGGGCAAGCGCCGCTTCGAGGCCGCGCTCGAGCGCTTCGAGCACGCCGACGAGGTGACGGTGACGTGGCGCAGCTTCGAGCTCGACCCGACCGCACCGGCCGAGCGCGCGGAGTCGGGCGCCGAGCACCTCGCCGCGAAGTACGGCACGTCGCTCGAACAGGCGCGCGCGATGGAGCAGGGGATGACCGAGACCGCCGCCGCCGACGGCCTCGAGCTCCGCTTCGACCGCCTGCGGACCGGCAACATGTTCGACGCGCACCGGGTGCTGCACCTCGCGCATGCGCACGGGCGGCAGGACGCGGCCAAGGAGCGCTTCATGCGCGCCTACCTCACCGAGGGCGAGCTCATGAGCGATCACGCGACCCTGCGGCGGCTGGCGGTCGAGGCCGGGCTCCCCGAGGCCGAGGTCGTGGAGACGCTCGCCACGGACCGCTTCGCCGAGGGCGTCCGCGAGGACGAGCGCACCGCATCGTCCTTCGGAGCCAGCGCCGTGCCGTTCTTCGTGGTCGACCGCGCGATCGGCGCTTCGGGCGCGCACCCTGCGGACGCGATGCTGCAGCTGCTGCAGCAGGGCTGGGACGCAAAGCCGCGCATGTCCGTGGTCAGCGGCGGCGAGGCCTGCGGACCCGACGGCTGCTGAGTCGTTCGGCGGACGATCCGCCCGTTGCCGCGGCCGGCCTTCGGGACGGGCACCGCGCGCTTCGCCGGCCCGGCGCGTTCTCACGGTGCCGGCCCCGGGCAAGGTGCGTGCATGCGCCTTCTCGTCCTCTCCTCCGATCCCGTCGACGCCGCTGCGGTCCGCTCCGCGCTTTCCGGCGAGGCCGAGCTCGACGGTGCCGACGTGCTCGTGGTCTCCCCGGCGCTGAACCAGAGCGCGCTGGCCTTCTGGGTCTCGGACTCCGACGAGGCGATCGCCGACGCCGAGTCCGCGGCGCAGAAGAGCGCCGCCGCGCTCGCCGACACCGCGGGTCGCGTGCGCAGCGAGGTCGGCGAGAGCGAGCCGCTGCTCGCGCTGCAAGACGCGATGGCCACCTTCCGGGCCGACCGCATCCTCATCTTCACCCGCCCGGACGACGAGCAGCGCTACAAGGAGGACGACGTCGTCGGGGAGGCGCAGCGCCGCTTCGGCGTGCCGGTCGACGAGCGGACGCTCGGCGGCTGAAGGTGGCCGCGGCGCTAGCCTCGAAGGGGTGAGCACGCCCGTCGATGAGCCGCTGCCGCCCGGGGGAGGCGTGCCCGCCGGGGCCGCTCCGCCGTCCGCGGGGAGTCGGTCCGCCGGACCCGCCGCGCCGCCGGTCGACCCGCGCTCGTTCCTCAAGCGCACCGATCTGCTCGTCGACTCCGCCCTCTCGCCTGCCGTCTTCGTCGGGGTCAACCTGCTCGCCGGGCTCAAGGCGGGGGCCATCGCCGCGCTCGCCCTCGCGGTGCTCATCATGGCCTACCGGCTGGCCAAGAAGCAGGACGTCACCTACGCCTTCGGCGGCGTCTTCGGGACGGGCATCGCCGTGGCGATCGCGCTGAAGACCGGCGACACCGAAGGCTTCTTCTGGCCGAAGGTCGTGACGAACACGGTCATCTTCCTGGGTCTGGCGGCGTCCGTGCTGTTCAAGAAGCCGGCTATCGGCTTCCTGATGGAGACGGTGATGCAGGCGCCGTCGAAGTGGTGGCAGCACGACCGCGTCCGGCCCGCGCTGTCGGAGTGGACGATGGTCTGGGCGCTCAGCGCCGCCTTCAAGGCCGTGGTCTACCTGCTGCTGATCCTCGCGGGCCGCGGCGGTGCGCTGCTCGGGGTGAGCGTGGCCTTCGGGTACCCGCTGACGGCGTTCCTCGGGTTCGGGGGCTACGTGTACGTGCGCGCGCGGCTCAAGCGCCTCGGCGCCCCGGACATGGACGCCTTTCGCACGCCCGCCGCCGCGCCCGCCTGAGTCGAAGGACGTACTCCTCGTCGCCCTGCCGCTCGGAGGCCGCCTCCGCGGGGAGGCGGGTGCGTCTGCTAGACCACTCCGCAAGTCGGTCGAACGAGGAGCGGGCATGCGGGTCATCGGGAGGGTCGCGGCGCTCGGCGTCGCGCTGGCGGCGCTGGGCAGCGGGCAGGCGTCGGCCGAGGGGCGCTGCGGGGACGTCGCGCAGCGGCCGTGGTGCGACGCGCGCCTCAGCCCGGACGACCGCGCGGGTGCGCTGCTCGGCGCGCTCACGCCGCAGGAGCGCATCTCCCTGCTGGCCGGCGATGAGCTGACGGGCGTCGCGGGCCGCGAGGGCACGCACACGGGCACGAGCGACGGCGTCCCGCGCGTCGGGCTTCCCCCCGTCTACTTCTCAGACGGGCCAGTCGGCCCGCGCCAGGGCATGTCGACCGCGCTGCCGTCGCCGATGAGCCTCGCCTCGACGTTCAGCGCCGAGCTGGCCCGGCGCCACGCGGGCGTCGTCGGCGACGAGGTCAAGAAGAAGGGCAACGACGTCGCCTTCGCCCCCGCGGTCAACATGCTGCGCACGCCGCTCAACGGCCGCACCTTCGAGTACTTCGGCGAGGACCCGTTCCTCTCGGGAGTGATGGCCCGCGGCTGGACGAAGGGCCTGCAGGCCGAGGGCGTGATCGGCAACGTCAAGCACTTCGCGGTCAACAGCCAGGAGGGCTCGGGTCCGTCGCCGCCCGGCTCGCCGCTGGGCACCGCGGTGGTCGGCGGGCGCCTGACGGTCGACGCGCGCCTGGACGAGCGCACCTTGCGGGAGATCTACACACCGCAGTTCGAGCAGGCGGTCAAGGCGGGGGTCGGGACGGTGATGTGCGCCTACAACCGCGTCAACGGCCGGTACGCCTGCGAGAACGAGCACCTGCTCAACGACATCCTGAAGAAGGACTGGGGCTTCGACGGCTTCGTCTTGACCGACTACGGCGCGGCGAAGAACACCGCGCCGTCGCTCAACAACGGCCTCGACCTCGACATCTGGCCGGGCATGGTCCTACGGCCCGAGCTCGTGAACGCGGCGCTCGCGTCGGGGATGGCCGGCCAGAAGCAGGTCGACGCCAGCGTGCGCCGGATCCTGCGGACGCTGTTCAAGTTCGGCTTCTTCGACCGCGACGCCTACGTCGATGACGCTTCGCGGATCGACAAGTCCGCACATCACGCGACGGCCGGCACGCTCGAGGAGCAGGGCATGGTGCTGCTGGAGAACGACGGCGCGCTGCTCCCGCTCGACGCAGCGAAGGCGGGGACCGTCGCGGTGATCGGTCCCGAGGCGACCGTCCTGAAGAACGGCGGCGGCTCGAGCGCGATCGTGCCGTTTGAGTCCGTCTCGCCGCTGCAGGGCATCCAGGCGCGGATCGGCGCAGAGCGCGTGCGCTTCGACGACGGCTCCGATCCCGCGCGTGCGGCGGCGGTCGCGAAGGCCGTCGACGTCGCGGTCGTCGTGGTCGGAGATCGGGCGGGGGAGGGCGCCGACAAGCCGGACATGGGCCTCAACGCCGGGCAGGTCGACGGGGTCGACCGCGACGCGCTGGTCAGCGCCGTGGCCGGCGCGCAGAAGCGCACCGTCGTCGTGCTGCAGACGGGCGGCCCGGTGCTCACGCCGTGGCGCGACGCAGCGCCCGCGCTGCTGGAGGCGTGGTTCCCGGGCCAGAACGGCGGCACCGCGATCGCGCGCGTGCTCTTCGGCGACGCGGAGCCCGGCGGCCGCCTGCCCGCGACCTTCCCGCTGCGCGAGGCCGACGAGCCGGTGGCCGGCGACCCGGAGAAGTACCCAGGAGTCGCGGAGACCGTCAAGTACAAGGAGGGCGTCCTCATCGGCTACCGCTGGTTCGAGGAGCGCAAGCTCGGCGTGGCCTACCCGTTCGGCCACGGCCTCTCCTACACGCGCTTCGGCTACTCCGACCTGCGCCTCGAGCCGGGCGCAGACGCCACCGTGAGCGCCATCGTGCAGAACACCGGCGCGCGGGCGGGAACCGCAGTTCCGCAGCTCTACCTCGGACTGCCTGAGCCGCGCGCAGGCGTCGTGCAGCCGCCGTTCCAGCTCAAGGGCTTCGAGCGCGTGACGCTCGGACCGGGTGAGGGCCGGCGCGTGCGCTTCCCCCTCGACGAGCGCGCGTTCTCCTTCTGGGACGAGCGCGCCGGCGGCTGGCGCGTGGCGCCGGGCTGCTACGCCGTGGGTGTCGGTGCGGACTCGCGCGACCTGCCGCTGCGCGGCACGATCGGCCGCGGCGCGGCGTGCGACGGGGCGTTGGAGCTGCCGCGGGACGCCAAGGCGTGCACGAGCGCGCGGGCGTTCGACCTCCGCCTGCCGCGCGGACTGCGCCGCGCCCGGGTGACCGTCGCGGGCAAGGCGGTGCGCGTGCGCCGTGTGGGCAGCCGCTTGCGGGCGCGGATCGACCTGCGCTCGCGCCCCGCGGGCCGGGTGATCGTGCGCGTGACGGGCCGGACGCGCGCTGGTCGCAGCGTCCGCCAAGTGCGCGTCTACCGGACCTGCGCGAAGCGGGCTCGGCGCTGAGCGACGCGCCGACCGTGGTGAGAGACGGTCCCTGTACCGCCGTTTCTCACCCGGTCGGCGCTGCCCCGCGAATCGCGCGCGCGTCGACTTCCACCCTCGGTGCGGGAGCGGCGCTGGCGTGGCGCCTGGGCGAGCTGGGCTACGAGGTGGAGCACTCCACCGGCAAGAGCAGCCGCTACTTCGAGCTGGCCGGGGTAGGGGAAGACGCGCGCGCAGCGTTCTCCAAGCGGACCAGGGAGGTGGAGCGGGCTGCCGCGGCGTTTCGCGCGGAACGCGGACGCGCGCCGCAGCGCGGGGAGCTGCGCGAGATGAAGCTCGCCAGCCGGCAGGCCAAGCAGCCGCGCACCCGCGCGGAGCTCGACACCGTCTGGCGCCAGACGGCCGCCGAAGTCGGGCACGGTAATCCGCGCCGCATAGATCAGCTCCGCAGTTCGAGAACTCCGCAACTCGGGGACCGAGAGGGCTGAGAGGAGGACGTCGAGGCCGGCCTGACCCTGACGCGGGCGACGTTCAGCGACCGGGAGCTGCGCACCACCGCCCTTGAGCAGGCACCCGGCCGACTGCCGGCGGCCGCGGCGCTTGAGCAGGCGCGGCAGCTGCAGGCCGACGGGACGGTGCTGGTCTTGGAAAGTGACGGCGTCGGCGAGGTCCATGACGACCGCGCGCCTACGCGCGCAGGAGCAGCGCGCCCTCGATGGGCTCGAGCGGCTGGCTGCGCAGCGCACCGTACGCGTGGGGGACCACCACCGCGAGATCGCGGGCGCGGAGGTGCATGAGCGGCTCGGCGGGCCGATGTCCGCCGAGCAGGCCGCGGCGCAGCGCGTGCTCACCGGGCCCGAGCGCGCCGCCGTGCTGATCGGACCGGCCGGCACCGGCAAGGGCGTGGTGATCGACGCGGTCGCCCGCACAGAGACGAGCGCCGGACGCCGCGTGCTCGGCGTAGCCGTGGCGGGGTCGACGGCGGAGCGGCTCGGCCGCGACAGCCCAGCCCTGGAAGGCCGCGTAGTCAACATCGACGCGCTGCTGGCCCGCGTGGACGCCGGGCAGCTACCGATCGACGTCCACACCACGGTGATCTTCGACGAGGCCGGCATGGCCGACACCCAGCGGCTGCAGCGGCTGGTCGCGGCGATCGAGGAGCACGGCGGCAAGCTCGTGCTCGTCGGCGACGCCCGACAGCTGGCCTCCATCGGACCCGGTGGCCTATTCGCCCGGGCCGGCGGCCTGGCCCCGGTCGCCGAGCTCGCAGACGTGCGCCGCACCCAGGACCCCGAGGAGCGCGAGGCGTGGCACCAGCTGCGGGCGGGCGAGCCCGAGCGGGCGATGGCGCACTACCGCGGCCGCGGGCAGCTGCACATGGCCGATACCCGCGACCAGGCGCTGGAGGGCGCCGTGCGCCGCTACGACGGGCTCGCGCTCGAGCACGGGATCGCGGAGGTCGCCTTGATGAGGGACGGATCGAACACAGAGATCGACCGGATGAACGCCCGCGCCCAACGCCTGCGCCTCCAGCGCGGCGAGCTCGGCGAGCACGAGCTCGAGCTGCCCGACGCCCCGTACGCGCTGCGCGCCGGCGACCGCGTGATGTGGACCGCGCCGCAGCTCATCGAGCAGCAGGCCCGCGTGGAGAACGGCAGCCGCGGCGACGTCCTCGACGTCGACCCGAAGGACGGCCGCGTGCGCGTCCGCCTCGACGGAACGCGGCGCGACGTGAACGTCAGCGCAGCGGATCTCAGCTCGCTCAAGCTCGCCTACGCGCAGCACCTCTACCGCCAGCAGGGCGCCACCGTAAAGCGCGCCGTCTCGCTCACCGGCGGCTGGCAGACCAGCCGCGAGGGCGCCTACGTGCAGGCATCACGCGCCCGCGCCGGCACCGACTGGCACGTGGCCCGCGAGGACCTCGGCACCAACGGACAGGACGCCGAACGCGTCGACCGCCTCGCCGCCGCGATGCGCGTCTCCCGCGCCCAAGCCCCCTCGGTGCACTTCGCGCTGCGCGACGAGCTCCACGTCGCGGCCGTCGCACACCAGGAGCACGTCGACCGCGGGCGGCCGAGCGCCCCGGTCCGTGCGCCCGTGCCGCTCGAGGTCCCGGGCGTGGAGCGCTGATGAGCAAGAGCAAGCGCATCTCGGTCGGCTTCACCGAACGCGAGCACGACGCCCTCGCCGATCACGAACACGTCGGGATCTCGACGGTGCTAGCCCGCATCGTCCGCGCGCAACTCGCCACCGGGAACGTGACGATCACCGAGCCCAAGACTGCCCCCGCGGCGACGGCGCCTGCCGCCGTCACCGGGGAGGGCCCCGCATGGTTGCCGCCGCTCGACCCCGACGAGCGCGACCGCTGGGTGCGCGACCGCGCCGCCGCAGTGCAGGCGATGATCGACCGCTACCCACCCGAGCTCGCGACCCTCGAAGAGGGCTGGCCGCGCGACGCCGCGGTACGCGAACAGCTCTGGGCGCTCACCGTCTGGCGCGACCTCCTCGACACCGGCACCTACGACGATCCGCGCATGAACTCGCGTACGCCAGCTCGCTCGCCGAATTCGCCCGTTACCTCGGTGATCGGCCACGTGCGACCGCGCGCCAGCGCCGCTAAGCGGGTGGCCGCAGTTAGATCACCATGCGTGGATCGACTGCGTCACCTACGCGGACGAGTTCGACAACGGCATGGTTGCGACGGGCGGTTACCGACGGCGATGTGCTCGTCCTGCTCGGAAGACGCCAGCGGCTCCGCGAGCGACTCCCGGACCAATCCGCCGCCGTCGTGGCATGCGCCGCGTCCGTCAAAGTGGCGACGGCTCAAGCACGACGAGCGCGCAACCTCGCCCCGGTCGCCCGGGTCCCCGGTGGCGAGGTGGTCTGGACGCAGCCGCCCGCCGCACTAGGCGTCCCGCGGTGGCGCGGCCCCGACCGCGCCTACTCGGCGGTGCTGTGAGCCGCTTCGCGCACGAGACGGGTGGCGCACGAGTACAGACGTGGGTAGGCGCCCGCAGTCGCGCTGGAGCAGATCGCGCCGTCGATGCGCCGCGGCACGCGTTGGTCGAGCAGGCGTAGTGCGTCGTCGACAACGCGTATCCGCGAAGCACCGACTTGGCCTTTGCGCAGGTCGGCTGACCCTTAAGGACGCGCACGGCGACCTGCGCACCTGTCGGCGCCGGGTGAAAACTGACCCCCCTGCGCCGGTTGAATTCTGACCCCCTTCGGTCGGGTGGCGCGGCGTCCGGAGGGTTCCTTGAGCCTCGTCGTCCTTGGGCGGCGTCGAGGTAGGAGGAGTTGGTTGATGTGGAGGAGTGGGCTGAGCTTCGGCGTGAGCACTTCGTTTGGCACCGCCCGCTCCCGCCGCGGCGACCCCTCAGGCCCGGCCTTCACATACTTAGCGACCGTCTTACGATCGCGGCCGGTGTGACGGCTGATCGCCCGGCGGAGGATCGTGAGCGCGTCAGCGACGCGCTCGTCGGGCTCGGCGCCAGCCCCGACGGGATCGACCAGTCTGACGCCGGTCGGCGCCGCGCGTCGCGAGCGCTGGCGGGCCGGCGCCGGCGCGCTGACGGTCTGTGATGAACTCGTCGGAATTGAGGACGTTGGTGGTGTGCGGGCCAGGGCGCGAGCGTTGCCGGCAATGCTCAACGCCGAGGACGTCGGGGTGCTGTGTGCGGAGCCGATCGAGGACCTGGCGATGATCGCCGCGATCTCGCCGTGGAGTGAGGAGACGATCTACCTGCCCGGGCTGCGCGCCGTGCTCGCCAGCGGCCGCTGCCGCACGCGCGCGCAGGCCAAGCACAGACGGTCGAGATGCGGATGTCCCATTGAGACCATCACGCAGCACTTGACAGCAAGGGGATGGACGGAATAACGTCTCCAGCGTGAAGATCTTCAGGGATTTCCGGCCTTATTCACTCCGCAGAGGCTTGTTAGGTTGTTCGTCGCTGGCGGTTTTCGCAGTGACCCTCGCCTTCACCGCTGCGGATGCCACCGCCGGGACCTTTTACGATGCCTGTCGGCCGGATCCTGGTAACGCCTGTAGGGCCGCCGAGCGTCACACTTACAATTCGAATTACACCGAAACGCAGTACGGGGCAGACTACTACCTGTGCTCATGGTTGAAGAACCCGTCGACTGGTACTGACATCAATGTGAAATGTGGTAACGGGAGCGCGGGGAGCTTTTATCGGTCGAATACGGACGTCTATCTCGACGGCTACTTTGGGAATTACGATGCGCGCGGACCTGTATATATTCGCGGAGTTTTTGGCTACTAAGGGGTACGTAGATGTCTACGCAGAACATAAGTTTGAGTGGTGAGGCGCGACGTCGGCTTACTAGCGGCTTTCTAGCTGTCACCGCAGCGTTCGTTTTGCTCGCATCGGCGCTGGCGGCTCAGGCGCACGCGGGTTCGGTGATCGAGCAATGTCGCCTCGATCCCGGTTATGCGTGCAAAGCCAGTGGGCGGCACACCTACAACACGAATTACGTGAGCACCGTCTACGGGGCCGATTACTACGTCTGCTCATGGTTAAATAACCCGAGCACCGGCACTGACATCAACGTCAAGTGCGGGAACGGTAACGCCGGGTCGTACTACAGGAACAACACCGACGTCTTCCTCGACGGGTTATATGGCAACTACGACTCTAGAGGGCGCGTGCTCATCGAGGGCCGCTTCTACTACTGATGTTGAAAGGTACGATGATCATGCGCAAGCTTTTTGCCGTCGCCATGGCGCTCGCCTTCACGGGTGTTGTCGCGGTCTCAATCGCGAACGGGAGCATCTTGTCCAACGATAAGCCATCACCTCGAACTGAGTTGCCCAACGACGGCCACTCTGTTGATCCGCGTGACTACATGCTGGCTCGACACGGCTTTCAGCGTGGCATGAATGGTCGCGCTGTGGGAGCCACTGCGTCGGGTCAGAAGCAGTTCGTCTACGAATCGCCGCAGTGGCGTTGCGTCGCCGACGAGAACGGGGGCGGAATTTGCGCTGATCCGCCGATGGTTGCGGCCGGCCGAAGCTTCAGTCTCGAGCTCTGCGTCCCAGGTCTTTCCGCCGATCAGGTTCGAGTCCGCGGAGTGGTGCCGACGAGCATCCACGAGGTCACGGTGACGACGGCGACGGCTACTCGGACCTTCCCGGCGGAACGGGGCACTATCGCTTTCGAGGTGCCCCGCGCGGAAGTGGACGGCGAAATCTCCCTGAAGTGGTCAACCGGCGGCGCCTCTGTGACCCTGCCGGCGCGGTTCGCAGCTTCTGACTGCGGCTCCTAGCTCGAAGCGAGGAATCTTGGTCGGTCGCGTTTCCATCAGGGAAGCGCGACCGGCAAATCGCAGAAAGACGACCGTAAGCCGTCGAGCGCGAGATGACGGCAGACTCGAGGACCACTCGCTCTGTGCTTCGTCTTCCGCTTCATCAAACGACTAGTCCGGATTGGTCGTTACGCAGCAGCGGCCCCGGGGTTCGGGGCCGCTGAACTGTCCGCTTGAGCAGGCATTCTTCGGCGTGTCGAAGGTCGAAGGGCCAACTCAGGGA
>JAABUN010002732.1_pt1 | contig 29997 bp, 25 predicted proteins | sample 5559311 | NCBI WGS metagenome assembly JAABUN01 (sample SAMN10711877, study PRJNA513370) | rock metagenome | isolation source: Antarctica rocks | place: Antarctica: Victoria Land, Siegfried Peak sud | reverse complement strand
GTCAGAGCGTTTGAGGAAAAGCGCAATCAGGCAAAAGCAAAGATAGAATGGAAAATGACAACCACCGATGCCAGACAGAAGTTAAGCCGTCATTATCCATCAATATCAGAATGACAGACCACTAGTTATTTGGGAATGTATGACAAAACCTCGCAACATAGATAATCTTCCTGTAATTTTGGAGAACTTTCTATCTGAAACGACTGCGAACGACATTAAGAAATAAGTTTCTCAAATACAAGCCCGAACCTGCCACTCTTATAAATTCAATCTCAAATAATCTTTGCCATTTGTCGAGCAAATTCTTCGCGCAAACCCAAACGCTCAAGCCAAAGTTCCTGTTCTCGTTTTAATTCGGGCAAATGAACGACATCCGACAGAGCGTAATTTACCAACTCGTCTGTCCAAATTCCGTTCCAATTTTTTGTGAAAATTTGGCGGTGCGATTTTTCTAAATCGACGGCGAAATAGCGATAGAGCGTTTCGGCAAGGCTTGCCGATTGTCCCGCGCCTTTGGTTAAGACTTTTTCGGCAATCATCGTGTCGAAGATGTTTTGCGCCGTGTAGCCGTTTTCGCGCAGGAATTCTAAATCGAATTTTGCGTTGTGGAAGATTTTTATAATACTCGGATTTTCTAAAATCTGCGCCAGTTTCCCGAGTCCGACGCCTTCGCTCATTGGGACGAGCGCGTTAAATTCGCCGTCGGAAAATTGGACGCTGAAAAGCTGCCCGCGTCGCGCGTCGAAGCCGGAAGTTTCCGTGTCGCAGCCGATTTGCGTTGCCGACGCAAGTTTTTCGTAAGCCGTTTCGATGTCCTGCGCCGTACGCGCAACTGTTACGTTCACAAGTTTAGAATTGTAAATCATTGGGCAAAAGCGCGAAATGTATTAAGCTGTAAAAATATTATTATGTCGAACAAATTAAGCGAAACTGAAGCGAGAATTCTCGCTGTGTTAATCGAAAAACAATTGACGACGCCGGAATATTATCCGCTCACATTAAACGCGCTCGTCGCTGCATGCAATCAGAAAACGAACCGCGAACCCGTGGTTTCTTTTGATGAACAAACAGTGCAGAAATCGGTTGACGATTTGCGCGAGAAAAATATCGTTTATGTTTTTTACGGCAGCACTTCGCGCGTGCCGAAATATAAACATATTTTGGACAAGGTTTTTGAACTCGACGAGCGCGAGATTGCCGTCGTCTGCGTTTTAATACTGCGCGGCGCGCAAACTTTGGGCGAACTGCGCGAGCGGACAAATCGTTTGTATGAATTTTCCGGTTTGGGCGAAGTCAATGAAACGTTAGATGGCTTGATGCGTCGGGACGAGCCGCTCGTCGCAAAACTCGAACGTCAGCCCGGACAAAAGGAAGTTCGCTTTGCACATCTTTTGTCGGGAGAAATTCCGGCGGCAAGCGCAAACGTTTCGGTTGAAAATTTGGTTTCTAAACGGCAAACGGAAAATGAGCAAATCGAAAAACTCGAACAGCAAGTAGAAAGTTTGCAAAACGAAACGGTGGAATTGCGGCGGATGTTTGAAGATTTTAAGAAGCAATTTGAGTAATCCCGGGTTACGCCGCAAGGCGTTCAAACGCCGCGCCGCGTAGATTGAAATCGAGATTTTCATCTTGAAATTCTGCGCCGAGATTTTCGTAAAATTTGATTGTGGGAGCGTTCCATTTCAAAGCCTGCCAATCCATTCGTGCGCAGTTTTGTTGTTTAGCCGCGCGCGCAACTTCTTTGAGCATTTTCAAGCCGAAACCTTGTCCGCGCATCGTCGGCGAAACGTATAAATCTTCCAAAAACATCGACCGCTCGCCGCGAAAACTTTTGAAAACCGGATAAAATAAGGCGTAACCGACCGAAACGTCATCGGCAAAAGCAACCAGACAATTTACAAAACGTTTCTTCCCGAAAATCGTTTCGCGCAAATGGTTTTCGGTTACTTGGCAAAACTCGGAAAGTTTCTCGAATTCGGCAAATTCGCCGATTAAAGCGACAATTTGCGGAATGTCCTTTGGTGCGGCTTTTTCAATTCGCAAATTCATTTTATAAATTCCAGGCGACTTGGCTTCTAAGACGCAAAACGCTTTTCTCGCGTCCGAGCGTTTCAAAAACCGCGAGCATCGAAGGTCCGACGGCGAGTCCGGTCAAAAGAGCGCGCGAGCCGTTCATAATTACGCCGAATTTTGTGCCTTTTTCTTCGGTAAATTGTTTGATAACCGTTTCGAGATTGTCGTGCGTGAAATCTTCGACCGTCTCTAAACGGTCGGCGAGTTCGGGAAGCCAAGTTTTTAATTCGGGGAACTTCTTCAAGTTTTTATCGACCGCTTTTGGGTCGAAATCGAAATCTTCGGAAAAAAAGGCGCGTCCCTGATTCGAGAAATCTTTCAAAGTAAAAAATCTTTCGCGGATTAAATCGACGGTTTTTTCAAACCACAATTTATCGTCGTCTTCGTATTCTTCGCGCCAGAGTTTGGCTTGCTTTAATTCAGCTTTGACGAAGGGAAGCAAATCCGGCAAAGGCTCTGTGCGAATGTATTCGGCGTTCATCCACAGGGCTTTGTCGTCCGTCCAGTGTTTCGGATTGTTGGCGTCGAAATTAAAAACCGCGTTGCTGCGGTGAATGTGTTCGAGCGAAAATTTTTCGATTAGTTCGGTTAAAGAATATATTTCCCGCTCTTCGCCCGCCGACCAACCTAAAAGCGCGAGAAAATTGCGGAACGCGGCGGCGAGAAAACCGGCGTCTCGGTAAGTCGTCATCGAAACTATCGAGCCGTGAATTCTTTTGCTCAATTTTTTCCCGCCCGGGGCTAAAATTAAAGGCAGATGCGCGAATCGCGGCGGAGTTTTGCCGAGCGCTTCGTAAATCAAAATCTGTTTGTGCGTGTTTGTTAAATGGTCTTGCCCGCGAATAACATCCGAGATTTCCATTTCGATGTCGTCGCAAACAACAGCTAAATTGTAAAGCGGATGACCGTCAGAGCGAAGCAAAACTATATCTTCAATTTCTGCGTAATCGCGTTCTTGCAGACCGTAAACGGCGTCTTCAAAGCTCGTTTTTCCCGTTTCGGCGACTTTCAGACGAATTGCAAAAGGCTCGCCCGTTTCTGCTTTTTTTTCGCTTTCTTCTTTGGGCAAATCCCGAAACGGATTGTCGCGCATACTTTTTTCGCCTTGATTTTGGCGGGCGCGTTCGGCAATCGCATCTTTGATGTTTTTGTCGGAAGCCGTCTCTTTCGGCGTAAAATCACGATACGCTTTGCCCTCTTCGAGAAGTTTCAGCGCGATTCGGCGATGTTTCGGTGCGTTGTCCGATTGAAAAACAATTTGCTCGTCGTGTTCGAGTTCGAGCCATTTCAAACCGTCCAAAATCGAACGGGTTGATTCATCGGTCGAACGCTGCTGGTCTGTGTCTTCGATGCGAAGCAGAAATTTCCCGCCCATATGCCGAGCGAAAAGGTAATTAAAAAGTGCGGTGCGTGCCGCGCCGATATGTAAATATCCGGTCGGCGACGGAGCAAAACGAACTCGTGTCATAGTAATTAGAAAATTCTCTATAAATGAAAATAGCTATCAAACTCAAAAAGTTGATAGCCGACAGACAAATCCAAAATCGAAATGGCGGAGACGACAGGATTCGAACCTGTGGAGGGCTTTTGACCCTCAACAATTTAGCAAACTGCCGCTTTCAGCCACTCAGCCACGTCTCCGCTTCTTTGTTTTACGCTTGATTTCATTTTGATAGAAAAGCGTAAAACTTATTCTAGCCGACAGACAAACTTTGTCAAGCCAATTGCATCAAACCGGACAAAGTTATTTTGTCTTTGCTTGACACATTTGTATAAAGGACAGAAAATATCAAACGGTGCAAATAGACTCAATTTTATTTGTGTTTCAAAAGTTTTAACCGTCCGTTCAAAACAGCTTTCCGTCTAAAGTTTTCTGAACGGAAATCAGATTCGTCGTTTTCGATGTATTCTTTTATTTCTCCGAAAAAATATCTTTTCAAGCCGATTTTGATTGCGCTTTCCGCTTTTTTTGCGTCTTTTGTTTTTGCAGACCAGGCACAGGCTGAAATTGTCTTTGAGCAAAACGGAATGACCGGCGTAATAAAAGGAATTGTCCGCGATGAAACGGGCAACCCGATTGCCGACGCGACCGTTGCAATTTTGCGCGCCGGGACTTCTACGGTTTTGAAACAGGTTTCTTCGGCTGCCGACGGAAGTTTTCTGGCAAAAATTCTGCCCGGAACTTATAGGATTTTAGCCGTCGCGGAAGGCTTTAATCCGGTATCGGTCTCCGATGTCGAAGTAAATCGTTCGACCGAATTGGTCTATGGCTTTAAGCTGGCGCGCTCGGGCAGCGGAAATACTTTGCCGGAAAAACGTGCCGACCGTAATAACGCCAAATGGCGAATTCGTGCTGCACAGACGCGGCGTTCGATTTATCAAAACCGCGGTGGCGATGTTCTCGTTGATGAAAGTAAAATTGGCAAAGCAGCCGAAAATACGATTGAACAAAGCGAAAATACGATTGAACAAAGCGTCGGAGTTATCGAGGATGAAGAAGAAACAAGACGCGCCGGACAGACAATTGTTGAAACTTACTTCTCCGCATCAGACCAGGAAAATTACACGGGCTTAAATGTCGCGCGCCTTCAACCTCTCGGCGAAAACGCGGAAATCGTTTTTGCCGCACAAACCGGAACAAGCCAATTTGCGCCGCAAAGATTTGAAGCGAATCTAAAATTTCGTCCAAATGAAAATCATCAGATTCGTTTGAATTCCGGCGTTGCCAAACTCGGCAAGGTAAAATTCGACAAATCGGAGAAATCGCTCGGACAAGTTTCTTTTCAGGCGCTCGACGAATGGAAGGTTCGCAGCGACGTGATTTTAGTTTTCGGCTTTGATTACTCGCGCTTTGTCGGCGCGGGCGACGACATTTCCGTTAGTCCGCGACTCGGGCTGCAATACGATATAAATTCCAAAACCCGTTTTCGCACCGCTTATGCCGCGCAGCCGCAGCAACAAAACTGGCAGCAAGCGATTGAACTTGAAGATACTCAGGTGATTTTCCGTGAACCGGTTGCGGTCGAGGATTTGGTTGTTGAAAACAAAAAACCGCAGATGAACCGAAGCAGCCGCCTTGAGTTTGGCGTCGAGCGCGTTTTGGATAACAAATCAAGCGTCGAAGCCAACATCTTTTTCGATATGACAACTGGTCGCGGCGTCGGTCTTTCAAGTTTGCCTTTTGATACGCTTGACGACGGAAATTTTAACGATTTCGTCATCAACCAGCAAGGCACGACGCAAGGCATTCGCGTAGTTTATTCGCGCCGCATAAACGGAACTTTCTCGACATCGGCAGGTTACGCTTTCGGCAACGGTCAAAAACTTTCGGAGAATGCCGTCTCAAATCCCGCAAACGTTTTTGAAAACGATTATTTCCAAACCTTCGTCGGACAATTCAATGCCAATTTGAAAACCGGAACGCAGGTAAAAACCATTTTCCGCCTGTCGCCGCAAGCAACCGTTTTTGCCATTGACCCGTTTGCCGGAAGAATAGCGGTTTACGACCCGAGCTTAAGCGTTATGGTAACTCAATCGCTCCCGAACTGGGGCTTGCCGATACGAGCCGAAGCGATTGTTGACGCCCGCAATTTGTTTGATTTCCAGCCGAATATAAATAACGAAGAAGGAAGCCTGCGCCTAAATTCTCAGCAGCGAATTCTGCGCGGTGGAATTATGGTTAGATTTTAGCTGAATCCAGATGAACTGTACTTTTCTTATTAACTCGCTTTAAAGCGAGTATTATTTTGGGCGCTTCAAATCTTCATCAAAATTAGAAATTAAATTATCAGCTCGCGGCTTCCCTTTTAATCTAAAAACCGTATTTTCAATAATGTTATAATTATTGTTTACAGGCGATTTTCGATTTTCGCGGGAACATTTTGGCAGGCGATATTAATTCAAGAACGGCTGTTCGTTTGATTAGAGAATGGATTGATTTGCATAACGGGGAACTGGCGGAAAATTGGGAAGTTCGCGCAGGCGCAAAACGATGGGCGGCGGGTTTTGATTTTGTTTTTCGCGCATTTTGCGGCTGAAGCTCAGCCAATCGAGCAGGTATTTTTCAACCGTTTCACGATTGTTCAGGTAGTAAAGAATGGCGGCATAAACTTGCTCGATTTTGAGGTTCGGAAAATTTTCGGCAATCTGTTCTGCCGTCCGATTTCGATAAATGTAATCGTAAAGCACCGATTCGATGCCGACGCGCGTTCCCTTAATGCGAATATCGTCATCAGCGAAAAAATCGAAATAATCTTCAAGTTTCATAAGTTAAGGAATTATGACAGAATTTAAAAATTCGAAAAGCATTTTTAGCTGGTCAATCGTCGGTAAATATTCGGCATTCTCTCCGGCAAAGAAAGCACATCGTCAATAATTGTATAGCCGACATCGCCGTATAAATCCTTTAATTCAAATTCGGAATCGCGGTCAACCGTGATGCAAAAAGGTGTAATACCGACGATTTTTGCTTCGGTCAAGGCTTCGCGCACGTCTTCGCGGGCATAGCGAGCGTCGCCGTAATCATGGTCGTAGGGTCTGCCGTCGGTTAAAATTATCAACAGTTTTGTGCGGGATTCCTGGCGTAATAATTTTGCCGCCGCGTGGCGAATTGCCGCACCGAGACGAGTGTTGTTTTGAAACGTGATGCCGCCGATGCGTTTTTCGATTTCGTCCGAATACTTTTCGTCAAAGTCTTTGACGACATAAAATTTTACATTGCGCCTGCCTTCAGATGTAAAACCGTTTATTGAATAAACGTCGCCAACGGCTTCGAGCGCTTCGCTCATCAGCACAAGACCTTCTTTTTCGATTTCGATAATGCGCCTGCCCGGATGCGTGTAAGGCTGGAGCGGATTGCGCGTGATTGTTCGCGCCGTCGAAGAAGATTGGTCGAGCAACAGAGAGACGGCGACGTCGCGCTGTTTTCTGAGGCGTTTAGTGTAAATTCGCTCCGACTGCTGACCGTCGGCGCGGCGGTCAACGACGTAATCAACCAGCGCGTTTAAATCGTAATCTTCGCCGTCTAATTCACGATTTATTTTTTGCAGGTTTTCCGGTTTCATCAATTGAAATTGGTGGCGAACGGAAGAAATCACGCCGCGATAACGCGAGCGCGTAAGTTCTACAAAATTACGGTCGCCTTGACGAACTTTTTTTTCAATGACGCGACACCAGCCGGTGCGAAAATCCGATAAATCCTTGTCCCACTCGTCGTAAGCAAAAGCAACGTCACCGGCTTCCAACGCCTGTTCGGGCATTTCGTTGTGCGCCCAAGCCTCAGCGCCCTGCAAATCTTCCGGCTCGCCTTCGTCGTCTAAACTGTTCCAGGCATTGAATAAATCGCGCGCATCCTGAGTTTTCTTAGGCTTTTCCTCGCGTCTGACTTCTGATTCCGAAACGCTTTCCGACGCGCTTTTATCTTCGAAAGCGTATTCACCTTTTTCTTTATTTTCTTCCGATTCCTGCGGCTGCGTTTGTTCGGGCGTGATGGTTTGAAAAAGCGTGTAGACGCGGCTCGTCGCCATTAAGGCGTCGGCGACCGTTGCGCTTTTGTCCGACAAATACGATTCGACAACCGTTTCGATTTCCGAGACGATTTGCCCGTAAAACTTACGTGCGTCGTCGGTTGCGCCGCCGCACAGAGTTATTTGAAAAAGCAGTTCAAACGGAACTTGGGTTACCGGCAAATCGAAAATAAAAGGGCGTTTTTCTCTAAGCAGCGTCTGCATTAAATCCAAATCTCTTCGCAAACCGCGATAAGTCCGACGCAAGGCGGCGGCGATTCGCGCGTTTTCCATCGTGCCGAAAATCTTTTTTGCCAGATTCGGTTCGGGAAAAACCTGCAAAACCGTTTTATAGTCCGAGTTTTTCGGTAATCTTTTCTTTGCTTTTCTAATTTCTTTCGCCGTTTCTTCTTCGGACAAGGCGCGCTCGCCTTTTTGCACATCTTCGATGTAGCCAGCCAGAGAAAATGCGTCGGTCTGTTCGGCGGTCGCTTCGTAAATGGCGGAAAGTTCTGTAAAAGCGGCTTTCAAATTGTTTGTGTCTTTTTCATAAGTTCCGAATTCGATTTGTCCCGCGCCGTGCGCCGCTAGAACTTTGTAAAGCCGAAAATCCGTTTCGTCATCATCAAATTCGGCGACGCTCGACGGCAGAAAAATCGTTTTACCGTCGCCGATACGCGATTCCTGCGGCATTGCCGTCAAAGAGGCTATTTCAACTTGTTTGCCGGTCAAACCTTCGATATAAATTCTCAAAACGGTTTGCACGTTTTCGAGCGGCAAGCCCAATTGTGATTTTTGTAAAAGCGCGTTGCTGTTTCTGGTTTCAAGCGCAAAATAACTGCGCCGCGCCTTTACGCTCTGGTCTTGATTTTTGGCTAAACCGATTTTTACCCATTCTTCAAACTGCGCGGGCGAAACTCGTCGCAAAGCCTGTGCGCTCGAACGAAACGCGGCGAGCGCGCTTTCAACGTCGGTTTCGGCAATCTCTTTTGTCAGATGCAAAACTTTTCGTGCTGCCTCGACCGATGCATCTTCTTGTAATGGCGACGGCGAGACGATATTATGACGCCGTGAAATTTCGGCGAAAAACTTTGGAGAAGAACGAATAAACGAAATCAGAACGGCATTTCCGCTTTTCGCAATCTTAAATAAAACCTGTCGCCAATCTTCAAAAACTTCATCGGTTTTTCGCAAAACTTCGCCGCCCGCATTAACAAAATGCAAAGTTACGCTGCCGCCGAATTCTAAAAACTCACCGGATTTTTGCATTAATAGGACGGCTTGCGCGGCGGAAAGCCGTTCGAGCGCGGCGGGCAGAATCTGCCACAAATCTGCCGTCATTCCGCCGGTTCGGTTGGCGAAATGCGCGGCGAGAGCGACGACAGCCTTTGAAACCTCACGTTTTTCAGCCGTGAATTTTTTCAAAGTTTCAGCAATTTTCGGAGTTTTTTGCAGAAAATCCGCGCTGTGTTTGGCGGAGCGATTGGCAATCTCCGCTGCGAGCGCGAGAATTTCGACGAAAAGCTCGTCGTCATTAATTTCCTTTGCCAGAGCGGGAACAAGCCGGAAAGTTTCGAGCGCAATCGAACTCGATAGAACAAGCTGTCGTGTGCAGATGTGAAACGTCAGGGAACGCGCCGTTTCGGGAACTTTTTTGAAATCATTGACGCCTTCGAGGAAAAACTGCGCGCCCAAATCGGCGTTCGCCATTGAAATGCGCCTGCCCATTTCGCCCCACGCGCGCAAATCGTCAGCACTTAAAATGCGCGCCGCTTTCGGTACGGCTTCAACGAATTCGCGGCTGGCGCGCAAGGATACGCCCGCTAAAGTCGCGCTTGACTCGAGCGCAGCTATTTTTTTCTCGCTCGAAAGTTTACCCAATTTTCTGGCTAAACCCGTAAAAGTTTGTTTCCTGGAATTTGGTAAATCTTTTTCCGCCATATTTTTAGTTTAGAAAATCGGCGGAAAAAGTGGAAACGGCGGGGATAAAAATTAGAGCAAATTGAATAAAACCGAAAAGAATTTTACCGCAGAAACGCCGAGGCTAGGCTGTTTAGAAGTGTTCCGGGGATTTGTCAACAAATCTCGCCTGTTGAATTTTCGCATTAATTAGAAATGCTTCGTTTATTCATTTACAGGACAACAAAAAAGGAGTCGAAATAATGAATTTCAACTCCTTTCAGAATTCTGAAAAATTTATTTTAATTTCCCAAGGCTTTTGCCGCGTTCAGGCGTCCGCTGCTTTCGACTTTGCCGTTTAACGAATCAATTTTATCAACCGATTTTAACAATCGGTCGCGCAGTTTTTCGACCGATAGTTTTGGCTCGCTGGCTAAAATCAATGCTGCCGCTCCCGAGACATAAGGCGTTGCCATCGAAGTTCCCGATGCTTCGCGGTAATCGTCGCCGAGCCAGGTTGAGACAATTTCTCTGCCGGGCGCGGCGATGTGGACGCTTTTTGCGCCGAAATTTGAAAACGACGCTAAGTTATCGGTGCGGTCTAAAGCCGCGACGCTCAAAACGTTCGGCAAATCGTAGTTCGACGGATAATGCGGAATTTTATCGTTGCTTGTACTGTTGTTGCCAGCCGCCGCGACGAATAAAATCCCTTCTTCGCCCGCCGCACGAATGACGTCTTCGAGAGCTTTGGACTTCGATGTCGAACCCCAACTGGCGCTGATAACTCTGACATTTACGCCGTTGTGTTTACGATCAATCGCGTAGTTTATCGCTTCAATCGCGTTTTTGGTCGAACCGAAACCGCCGCGCCCCAAAAACTTGAGCGGCATAATCTGCACGTTCCAGTTTATTCCCGCGATGCCTTCGTTGTTGTCGCCTTCGGCGCCGATAATACCGGCGCAATGTGTTCCGTGTCCGTTGTCGTCCATCGGGTCGCTCTGGTTGTCATCGGCGTTAAAGCCGTGCAAATCGTTGACGTTTTTTAAGTCGTCATCTTTGTAAGCCGGAACGCCGTCGGGACGAAACCACATATTGCTGACCAAATCTGTATGCGTGTAATCGACGCCCGTGTCTAAAACGGCGACGACAACTTCGCTGCTTCCCTGCGTTTTGAGCCACGCTTTGAGTGCTGCAACGTCGGCGTTCGTTTTTCCACCGTTCTGTCCGGCGTTATTCAAAGCCCATTGCTCATTAAACAGCGGGTCATTCGGGGAATTTAATTCAGATGTTTCGGTTGGCACAGCCGAACGAAAATCTTCGTTCGGTTCAAGGTTGATTTTATTATTCGGTTCGGCATAAACAACTAAATCACTCATCGCGGCGTATTGTGCGGCAACCGTGTCCGCATCTGCATTGTCAAGGTCGTCAATCGCCGTCAAACCTTTAACCGATTCAATTTCGTCTTCCACACGGTCGTGATTTTTAGCCGTTATCTTTCCGATTGCCGCCAAACTTACTTCGGGACGAAATTTTACCAGAACTTCCGGCTCGCTTTCATCCGCCGAACGCTTTATTGCGAGCGGCTTTGATGTCAGTTTATCGCCGGATTTACTTGTTGCAGACTTCAGTTCCGTCTGCCAATATCTAAATTGTCCTAAAACCGCCGCAAAAGTGATTATCACGACGGCAATTGCGATATGAATCCAAATATTCTGACGATTCATTTTTTACTCCTAAATATTTAAAGCCGAAAGACGTTATCTTTCCGCTCGATTTATGATTCGATTATGTAATTTGTTCCCTTAAAACCGCACAAACGCAGTTGGTATTTGTCGCCGCGATATTCGTAATTTTTACCTTCGGCGCTCAAATTTATTGTCCAGCCGGTTGAAATCATCTGCGCGGACATTTCATCCGAAGAAGGCGCGCCGAGCGACATATCGGGAAAATCCTTTTGGCTGACAGAAACGGTTTTTATATCACTTTCCTTTACCTTCAGGCGTTTTGCCAAATCCGTTTTTGCTTTCTGAACCGCGCTTTCCTGATTAAACTTCATCTTTTAATTATACTGAATATTTTGTTCGGATTTATAATTTTGCGCTTCTTTTGCAATTTAGTCAACGAAATATTATTGAACAAAACCTTTGCAGACAATCGAAAATTATCCGGCGAAAACGCTAAATGCCCCTTATTTAAGAGATTAACCGTATATTATTTAATTAATCGAAAAACTTGCCGAACGGCGCAAAATTCGGTTACAATAAAATTTACATATCAAGGAATGCTCCAGCGGCATTACCGAGCCAAATATCAAAAATCAGTATCCTAAAAATTGTAAATAAAAAAGGCTGTCAGCGCGACAGCCTTTTTGTTTGCTTTTTACTAAAAAAAAGCCGCGAAATTTCGATCAGTGCCGGAACGATAAAAATTGCGCACGCCGCGCCTAAAATCAAACCGGTAAGAAAACGCGACCAATGCGTGTTTTCCCATACGCCGAAGAAACCGAGCGACCAATCAATTGCCATCGGAATCATCGCCGCAAAAAGCCGGATGTGCGGAAGCGGTTCGATGTTTTCAAGCGAACGAAAAAACGGATAAGCGATAAACCCACACAATAACCCGAAATAAATACCAAAACAGCGCGCGCAAACGGCAAAAGCGTGATTTTCTAAATAAAACGAACGCGACGGAATTTGATGGCAAATGTAACTGAAAAATTTATAAATCGGATTTGAGATGCCGTCCAAATTGTTCGCGTCGGCAAGCGGCGCGAGCAAAATCACAAAAACCCAAGCAAAAACTAAAAAGCCCGTTACGCTCCACACAAAAAACGCGCCACGCCGCATTTTTTCGACGCCGATTTGAGGAACGTAATTTTCGATTGACTGTTTCATTGCGAAAAAAACTTAGCCACGAACAAACACGAAAATTCACGAAAAAAGAAATATAATAAAATAGAATTCTAAAGGATACGATATGGAAAAAGGAACAAAAAAATTGTTTTCTTGTTCGTGTTTTTCGTGTTTGTTCGTGGCTAAATAATCTTAAAATCGAATAACGGCGTCGGGTCCGCCTTCGACATGAACGGTGTCAACGAAGCGTATGCTTTTCGGGTCGGTTGTCATAACGACTGAATGTGTGCGCTTGCCCGCGCCGAAAAAGCGCACGCCGCGCAGCAGAGTGCCGTCGGTTACGCCTGTTGCGGCAAAAATTATTTTTCTGCCCGGCGCTAAATCATTCGTGTCGTAAATTTTATTCGGGTCTTTGATACCCATCGTTTGCAGGCGTTCGATGACTTCTTCGACGGGCGGAACTTTCGATTTGTCAACTCCCAATCTTTCCGGGTCATAGACGAGTTTAGCTTGGATTTCGCCGTTCAGACATTTCATTGCCGCCGCCGTGATAACACCTTCGGGCGCGCCACCGATGCCCATCAGCGCGTGAATATTCGTTCCGGCGACAGCCGCCGAAATTCCCGCTGACAAATCGCCGTCGCTGATAAGCCGAATTCGCGCGCCAGCCGAGCGAACATCATTGATTAATTGTTTATGACGCGGACGGTCGAGACAAATAACCGTCAAATCGTCAACGTCACGCCCTAGACGCCGCGCGATGTTTTTCAAATTGTCTTTGACCGGCGCGTCAATATCAACCGCGCCGCGACACGACGGTCCGACGACGATTTTGTCCATATAAATATCAGGCGCGTTGAGCAATCCACCGCGTTCCGCCGCAGCGAGAACGGCAATTGCGTTATTTGCTCCGACCGCGCACAAGTTCGTGCCTTCGAGCGGGTCAACGGCAATGTCAATTTCAGGAAATTCGGCGCGCGCTTCAGTGGAAAACTCTTTTCCGCCGAGTTCTTCGCCAATATACAGCATCGGAGCTTCGTCGCGTTCGCCTTCGCCGATGACTATGCGCCCGCGCATCGGTACGGTGTCCATTACTTCACGCATAGCTTCGACGGCGACATGGTCAGAATATTTCCGGTCGCCTTGCCCCATTGTTTTAGCCGACTCAATCGCCGCCGCTTCACACACGCGCAGAAAATCTAATGATAATTCTCGCTCTGATTTTAAGTTTTTCATCTCGTTTAGTCCTTAGTCCGCAGTCATTTGTCTCCGGTCTTTAGTTTTTTTCGTCGTTCGTTTTAATTTGACGATACGTAGCAAAAACTAAGCACTGCAGATGGCAAACTAAGGACTGTTTTTTATAATCTTCTGAATAATTTTTACACTTGTCAGACCTGCTTTGACAAGTTATGCTTTTGAGTATCATATTTTTATATTAACTTTTTAGACTATTTGAGGAGATTTTTAACAGATGACTTATATCGTAGCCGAACCGTGTATCGAGTGTAAATACACCGATTGCGCGGCGGTTTGTCCGGTCGAGGCGTTTCACGAACTGCCCGACAGACTTTTAATCAACCCCGACGCTTGTATCGACTGCGACGCCTGCCTGCCGGAATGTCCGGTCGAAGCAATTTATTCGGATATGTCGATTCCGCCTGAATATATGGATTGGCTGGAGAAAAACGCGGAAGCGGAAAACTATCCGATTATCAGCACGAAAATACCTGCGCTTTTCGGTCCCGGATGCAAAGGACAACCTGAATAATTTTACGAGCATTAATTTATTTTTTTTAGGCTGGAGATAAAGGAAAACTTTTCTCCGGCTTTTTATTTTTAAATGCGCCGATGCGAAAAACAAAAGCGGCGCACCCTGCTTTGGAGAATTATATCGAAGAGCATTACACTGTTGAAGATACGCGAGATTTTTACTTGGAGAGAAATTCGACTTTTGAGGAAAAAATATGGATGAAACCATTGCCAACGACGCGCAAGCAAAACCGCCGGTCAAATGCGATGAATGCGACACGGTAAGAGAACATTACGTCACGTTCGTGCTGCCGACAAACGAAATTCATCATACTTGCTGGAGTTGCCAGCAGCGCGAAGATAAAGCGTTTAATACAAAACCCGGTTGGAGACGAACCCCGCGTCAAAACGATATAAAAACGATTGCGGAAAAATAATTTTATGGCAATCAGAAAAATTACCGAATATCCGGAAAATGTTCTGGCGGCGCCGGGCAAAGCGGTTGCCAAATTTGACGAAGAACTGGAAAACCTGTGCGCCGATATGTTTGAAACAATGTATGACGCAGAAGGCGTCGGCTTGGCGGCGCAGCAAATCGGCTTATCCTTGCGGCTTTTCGTAATGGATTGCGAAGGCGTCAAACTGGTCGCGGCAAATCCCGAAATTGTAAAAACCGAAGGCGAACAAAGCGGGCAGGAAGGTTGTCTTTCAGTCGGGAAAGTTCCGGCGGTCGTCGTGCGCGCCGAACGTGCGACGCTTCGCGCGCAAGACCTGAAAGGCGAATGGTTTGAACGTTCGGCGGAAGGTTACGCGGCACGCTGTTTTCAGCACGAAACTGACCACTGCGACGGCAAACTTTTTATCGACCATCTACCAAAAATGCGCAGGGAAATGGTTGTGAAAAAGTTTCAAAAAGAAAAGAAACTAAAGTAGTTTTTTATTTTCGCCTGTAGAAAATCAGAAACGCCTTTTCTATTTGCCCAACTTGTAACTTTTTATCGTTCTAAATTAAACTGCTTGTTTTCGGACGAGCCGAAAATTTATTCATTTATATTAAACAAAATTTTAGTAGAGGTAATTTATAAAGTTATGAAAAGAGTTGGAATTTTAACGGGACGCGAAGTTACGTTTCCCGAATCAATTATTAACAACATCAACGAAAGAGGCAACGGCGAAGTGGTCGCCGAAATGGTCAAAGTCGGCGGCATCAGATTAGATGAAGCCAAGAAATACGACATCATTATTGACCGCATTTCTCACGAAGTTCCCTTTTATCGCGCGATGTTGAAACGAATGGCGCTCGAAGGAACGCTGGTTATCAACAATCCGTTTTGGTGGTCGGCGGACGACAAGTTTTTTAATTTTTCTCTGGCGGCGAAAATCGGCGTCGCAATACCGAAAACCGTTCTGCTGCCGCAGCAGGATTATATTCCCGACATTGTAAGCGAATCTTTGAGAAACCTCGAATTTCCGATCGATTGGCAGGGAATTGTAGATTACGTCGGCTTCCCTGCTTTCTTGAAACCTTTTGACGGCGGCGGATGGAAAAACGTCTCGAAAGTTTGGTCTCTGGAAGAACTCTGGCACGTCTATAATCAAACGGGAACATTGTGTATGACATTGCAGGAAGGCATCGAGTTTGACCAATTCGTACGCTGTTATTGCGTCGGGCAGGAAAAAGTTTTGATTATGCCGTATGACCCGACAAAGCCGTATCTGTCAGGAATGCAATATGTTAACGTCGCCGATTACCTGTCGCCCGAATTGCAGGCGCGTGTCGAACGCGATGTCGTTACAATTTGCAAAGCGCTCGGCTACAATTTGAACACGGTCGAATTTGCGATAAAAGACGGCGTGCCGTATGCGATTGATTTTATGAATCCGGCGCCCGACGCGGAACTCGCTTCCGTCGGCGAATACAATCACAATTGGATTGTTGGCGCGATGACGGATTTTGTTTTCAAGATGCTGGAAGAAGGTTTTGATGCGCCCGAATATCGGTGGACGGCAATGTTCAATCCGGTTGACAAAGCCGCAGCAAAAACGGCAGCGGCAAAAACGAAAGCGCCGAAAGCCGAAGTTAAAACGACAAGGAAAACCGTCGAGAAAAAGCCGAAATCCAAACAAGCAGGCGCGCAATAATTCTGGAGCAAAATGAAAAGGCAAAGTAGAAATTACTTTGCCTTTTTTTCTATCCTTAAAAGCAGAATTTATTTGCTTGAAATTAAAATTGGATAATTCGGTAATTGTTGCTGAAATATAGTTCAAAGTGAAAAGTCGAGGAATAGTTTTAAATTCTATTCCTCTGACTTTTCACTTTGAGCTTTTCACTTTTAGTTCTTTAAATTTCCTGCCATTCGTTCGCCGCAATGCGATGCTCGCCCCATTTGAAGTTGGTTAAATCATCAGGCAAAGAGAACAGGCGGACGGCGCGGAGTCCGCCGTAACCGCCGAATTGTTTCGGGTTTATCCACCAAGCCGAGCTGGCATCCCAAAGTTTTATTTCGTTCTCATTTCCGGTTTCGACCGCGCAGCCTTCGTGATAAATCAGATTTTCGTTTATCCAAAAAACGGAAGTTTCCGCGCCGTTCCATTTGTGCGACCATTGCTGCGTCGCGGCTTTTGAATATTCCTGTACGAGTTGAACCGGATAACTTTTGACTCCGCGCGCTGTGAAAACTTCTTGTGCGAGCGCTGACTGCGCGCCGCAGTCGAGCGACGTTTGGCGCACGACTTCGCACCAGTGAATTTGCCACGTCGTCGGACCCCAATTATATCTTTGTCGTATCCAGCGCGGACCCGTGAAAATACTGCCCGTGTTCAACTGCGAATAATCCATCGCGTTGAGCCATTCACGCGCGATTTCGCAGCACATCTGTCCGTGATGCGAAATGCGCGAGACGGGAAAGTTTTGCCATTTGTCGAAGGCAACAACTGAAGTCGTCGTCGCCACAGCCGCGCCAAAATTGCTGTTGTAATTATTTGCGTTTCTAACCACGTCCAAAGCCATAACTCATACTCCTGTCATACGCGCCCGCATCGCAGAAAACGAGCAGGTCGCCGGGTTTAGCGTCTTCGGGCAAGCCGACGTGCGAGGCGACAACGTCGTGTTCCATACAAAGCCTGCCCAACAGATACGCGCGTCCGCGCCCCAGAGATTTCCACGCGCCCGTTTCCGCGTTCTGGTGCAGAATCCGGTGCGGGTAGAAAAAATACATCGGCAGTTCGGCAATCGAGCCGTCAACGACGACATCGGTCGCCGCGCCGGGAAAATCCTGAATTTCCAAAATCCGCATCGCCAGCGCCATCGAAGGCTGTGCGAGAGCTTTGCCGGGTTCGGAGACGATTTGCCGAACGTTCGGCAAAAGCTCCCGTACTCGTTCGATTGCTTCGACAAAATGTGTGTCTGTGTCTTCTTGCCAGTCGTCTGGAAACCAGCCGCCGCCGACATCAAGCAGTTCAATGGTTCGCCCCGACAAGGCTTCGATTGAGCCGCACCAGCGCAAAATCGATTCAAAAAGATGCCACCATTGCTCGATGCCGACATTGCTGCTCGCCATATGAAAATGCACGCCGAATTGCGCGTCGCGCGGCAACAGTTTTACCGATTCGATTAAGGTTTTAAAGACTTCCGGCGTGTCAATCGGAATGCCGAAACGCGACGGAATATTCGGCGTCCGCAGACGCACGCCGACGATTTTTGATTGCAGTTCCTTTGCTTCGATAGCCGCGACGACACGCTTTAAATCCGCAACCGAGTCGCAAAAAACGGCGTGTATCGGCTCTTTCGGCAAATGCTCTTTGTGCCACCATTTTCCCGGACCATTCAGGATTATTTGTTCCGGTTTAAAACCGACTTCGAGCGCTTTTTTAACTTCGAGCGGGCTAATCGCTTCCGCCAGAAATCCGGCTTCGTGCGCAAGCTGCACAAGGCGCGCGTCCGGGTTGGTTTTCATACTGTAAGCGTTCGTAACCTGTATATCGTCGGTGCTTAAATTTTTTGCAAGGCGCGCGGCGCGGGCGAAAAGCTCGGAAGCGGTTTTTTCCAAAAATAAAAACGAAGGCGTTTCCACTTGCTCGAAATTGACATCGGAAATGTCTCTGACGAAAGATTCGGGAACATCCAATAAATTGTCTTTAATGGTTTTCGCGTGTCCGTTGTCGTGTCCATTGCCGTTACCGTTCCGTCCGTTAAAATTCATCGCGTGCAGGCGATTGGCAAAGCCAAGAAGTCCCGACGGATGCTTGAGCGAATGACCGACGCCGCCGCCAAACGGTTCGGGCAAAGGCGGCAAAGGATACTGGCTGCGAACCGGAACTTCCAGAACGACGCGCGTGAATTCCTCGCCGAACGACGGAGATTCCTGCGCTTTGACGCCGCTCGCGCCTTCGATCAATTTTGCCGGCAAATTAAATCCGCCAATCGTTCCGCCGTGAATCCACGCCGGAAAGCGCGGGTTCATCTCCAGCAGCCACGATTTCCCGTCCGCGTCGCGCACCATCTCCAATTCGGCGCCGCCCGTCCAATTTAAATCACGAACCATTTTACGCAACGGTACGGCAAACGCTTCCGGCACTTCTGTTACGTCGCCTGCCCAGGTTTTGCTCATCTCGGTCAAATCGCGTTTGCGCATCTGCACGCAGCCGAGCAATTCGCCTTGGTATGCGCAGAAACAAACTGATTCTTCGTAGCCGGTAACGTGCGATTGCAAAAATAATTTGTCGGTTGACCAGGAACTCGACAAAGCGGCGCGCATATTTTGAAACTCCGACCAGTTTCTGGTTCTTACCGCGTCGTAATACGGACCTTTGAGCCAGACTTTCCAATTATGTTGGCGACAAAACATGTGTAAATCCCAATCGGAAATCTCTGTCGAAACAAACGTCGGAATTTGAACCGGCAAGCCTTCGTGCGCCGGAACTGCCGGTTTTGCAACCATTTGCAGCGAGCTAGTCGGCGGCGTCAATAAGTTTTTATGACCTTCGGGAAAAACGCTCGCAAGCCACATAATTTCTAAATCGTTGGCGGAAATCCAAAGACCGCCGGCGTCGAGAGTTTTTCCAATTTCAAAGGCGTGCGCGTCTAAATTCAATTCTTCCCAGGGTCTCTGCAGCCAGATGTCATCGAAATCCTGCCAGTGAATGCCCGAACAGCGATTGGAATATTCAACGCCGACGAGCGTCGCATCCGGGTAAGCCAGTCTTAAGGAACGCGCGATCCCGACGCCGGGTTGCGGATTCGTGCCGCTGTAAAGTCCGCTGATATAGATTTTCATAAATTTCCCTGCTTGATAACTTTTTATTGACTATTTTTCCCGGAAACGCACGCCCAAAACGACGGCGTTGACGCCAGATTGTATTCGGGTTTTGGTATGCTCGCTCGAAATTCGTCGATAAAAGTACCGTCAACCCGGATGCTGAACGACAAACCTTCATACGGGTCCGAGCCGTGAAACTGGTTGACCGAATCGAACCACGCTGTGTAGCCTTCGACATATTTCTTTTCGCCGGTTTCGTGGTTAAGCATATAAAAAGGCTTTTTCAGATTCGTCCGAAACCAGAGAAACTCGTGGCAAATCTCGGTTTCAATATGGTCGCGGTGTGCCGGAACCGGACGCGGCTCGTTGTCATACATAATCAACATTCTGCCCGTCGCTTTGAATGGCAACGTCCCGATAAAATCCATCAGCATTGCAAATTCGTTTGCCGCTTCGGTCGGATGCCAAAGCTCGGTTTTATCGAGGTCGAAATAGCTGTCGGGCATTTCCGAATAAGCCAGATAAATCATTCGCGTTCCCGGACGGTCGGGGTTTGAGCGGTCTAATTTATAGGGTCCGGTGTAGAATTTGTAATCCTTCTGCTGCGCTTGCAAACGGCGTTTTACGCGCTGCGTAATGTAACCGTCGAGCGCTCGCAGGCGTTCGACATCAATAAATTCGTCGAACGATTTGTAGGACGGATACGAAATGCGTGGGTCAACCGCAACGTCTTCAGGCATTTCGTCAATTTCCCCGCTTTCGGTTTTTGCCGAAACTGCCGTGTTTGCCATCTCCGCTGTTTCCATTTCACTAACGCCGTTTTCCGTTTGTTTCTCTGATTTAGCCATCATATTTTGTTTCATTCTCTAAAACCCGTTCGGTTTAAGTTTGCGATAAAACGCTTGCCCAAAATGCGGGCGTCGGTATCAGTTTTCTGAATTCGTCGCTGAAAACGCCGTCGACGCGAATGCTGAACGACAAACCTTCAACTGCGTCGGTGCCGTGAAATTGATTAACCGCATCGAACCACGCCGTGTAAGTTTCGACATATTTTTTCTCGCCCGTTTTATGATTGAGCATATAAAACGGTTTTCTCAAATTCGTGCGAAACCAGACAAATTCGTGACAGATGTCCGTGTCTAAATGGTTGCAGTGTGCCGGAACGTGCGTCGCCGCGTCGTCGTAAATAATCAACATTCTGCCGGTTGCCTTAAAGGGCAGTGTCCCGATAAAATCCATCAAAACCGAGTAATTTTCTGCTTCTTCGGTCAATTCCCAAAGTTCCGCTTTGTCAAGATAATCATAAGCCGAATCATCAGCGAGCTCAAATGGAAGGACAACGACGGTTTACGCTTGAGTCAAACTCGTCCGGCAACCGTCATGCATCCTGAAACAGGCGAAGAATCTTGGTTCAATCAAGCCGACGGATTTCACGCGAGCAATTTGGACGCGGAAACTTACCAATCTTTAATTACAATGATGAGCGAAGAAGATTTTCGCTTAAACGCCTGTTTCGGCGACGGTTCATCGCTTCCCGTCCCGGCGCTCGAACACATCCGCGAAGTTTTAAGGCAAGAGTCGGTGATTTTCCCCTGGCAGACGGGCGACGTTTTAATCCTCGGCAATCTGCTGACGGCGCACGGGCGAATGCCCTTTTCCGACGCGCGAAAAATCGTTCTGGCAAGGACTTAAATTTAGTGTTCTCTCTCCAAAATCTTGGATATAAAGTGAAAAACTGAATAAAAAGAATTGTTTACGGATAATCAATTTAAACAAAAAAGTTTTACCGTACGTATTAAATCTAAAGTATTTTCGACTGTTTTAAAAAAGGAAATTATTGGAACGTATTTTGCCTCTTTAAAAGACGGCGGAGTTTTTCCTTAACATAATGAAAGGTAAAGGGTTGACGAGTTGGAGTTTGGTCTGGCTTCTGGCGACGGTTTTGTTTGTCGTCGGCGGCGCTCTAAACCTTTCGCAAAGGTCTTATCACAACTTGCCGCCGACCGATGGCGCAAATTGGGTGCAAAAATCCGACGGTGGTGTTTACGCCGAACGGGTTATGCCCGGACTTGCCGCCGCTCGCGCCGGAATTTCTGCCGGCGATAAACTCCTCTGGGTTAGTCTCGACGGAGAAAATTTCGACGAAATCTCATCGCCTGTTGATGTCCAGATGTATCTGGAGACGGCGGGCGTTGACGGCAATTTGACTTACCGTTTCGAGCGTCCGTCCTATTCGTTCAATAATAATTATTTTGCCGATCTAAGACATATCGACACGCCGCCGCGCTGGACGGCTTCGATAATTTTTCTAACCTTTGTCGGTTTAATCTGGCTCGGCGTCGGCACTTTCGTCCTTTTCAAACAAGGCAGCCGCGCGCCGTTTGTGCTGCATTTTGCAACCGTCTGTCTGGCGGCGTTCGTCTTTCACGTTTACAAACCGCTCGGTTTGGGCGAAGATTTTGACCTTGCAGTCAGCATTTTGGATGATGTGGCTTTCATCTTTTTCGTTCCGCTTTTCCTGCATTTCTGCCTGCGTTATCCGGTGCAAAGCGCAGTTTTCGACCACGCGCGCTGGAAAACATATTTGCTTTACGCACCCGCAACTATATTTTCGCTTGGAATAACTGCGCTGTCTTTTTATTCCTGGATTATTCCGAACGAAGCTCTGGTTACAAAAATCGCCGCTTTCATTGATAAGTTCGATATTGTAGGCGTTTTTTATCAAGCAAATCTTTATCATTTCATCATTGGCGTTGCGCTCGGCGCGGGTGTTCTGCTGTGGAGATTTTTCAAAAACCGTGAACAGCCTCTCGTGCGCCAGCGAATAAAATGGGCGATGTGGGGAACGGTCGCGGCGATTTTCCCGATTGTCGTATTTCAGATTGCCAAACGCTTTGTTTATCTTCCCGACGACAGTTTTTCAGCCGCTATTACGACTTTGCCGCTCGCTCTGATTCCTTTGAGTTTTGGTCATTCGGTTGTGCGTTACCGTTTGATGGATGTTGATGTCGTCGTGCGCCGCGCGCTGGTTTACGCTCTGACGACGCTGGCAATTGCGATGATGATTGGCGCAGTCGCGCTCGGACTCGTCTTTTTGGCGGTCGGCAATAATCTTTCGACAACCGAAATCACGCTTCGCGCTTTGATTGCAATTGTGGCGATGTCCGCAATCGTGCTGCTTTCTGAACCTTTGAAGAAATTTCTTCAGGAACGTGCCGACCGGTTTTTCTATGGCGAGCGCTACGATTTGCGGCAAGGTCTGCTTGATTTCGGAAGAACGCTTTCGGCGACGACCGCGCTCGAACCGCTGCTTAACGCGCTGACCGAACGCTTGCGCCAAGTGCTTGATGTTGAAAAAGTTGCAGTTTTTATCGAAGACGAAAATCTGGCTGGAAATTATAAAATCGCCAAATCAATCGGCGTCAACCCGAACTACAAAATGCCGAGCGATTTTCGCCAGATGATTCGACAGAAATCCGCGGAGAAAGGTATTGTCCGCGCCGACGAACTCGAATTGCTGGAAGAAGAATTTCTTGAAGATAATTTATCGCGTGAGCGAACCGAAACAAAAGGAATTGTCGGTAAGATCGAAGGAAAAATAGAGAAATTCGGTATCAACGCCAAAAACATTCACCGGCAGGAACTTCATTATTTCGTGCCGTGCGTCGTTCGCGGAAAAATGGTTGCCATTCTCGGTTTGGGGCGCGCCTCCGACGGCTCGCTTTTATCGAGCGAAGATTTGGACATTTTGCAGACTGTTTCGGGTTTTGTCGCCGTTGCCGTCGAAAACAGCCTGCTTTATCAGGAACAGGAAAAACGCGCCGAAGAGTTGGAATTACTCAAAGAATTTAATGAATCAATCGTCGAATCGGTCAATGTCGGATTGCTCGCCGTCAACGAAAACGGCTGCATCACGCGCTGTAATTCGCCGCTTGAAGAAATGCTCGACCTCGACCGCGACGAAATTATCGGCAAATATATCGAAGAAGTTTTCGACGGAGGTTTTGCGCTGAATCTGGAAAGTATTTTGGGCAAATCACGCTGGCATCTGACGGAAGTCAAAAACGCATATAAACTTTTGACAACAAACAATCGGGGAAAATCGCTGGTTTTAAACGTCGCCGTCGCGCCGCTTCGCACGGTTTCAAACAATCAAACCGGCGCGATTATCGTCTTTGAAAATGTAACCTCGCGCGTCAAGCTGGAAGAAAGTTTGCAGCAGAGCGAAAAATTATCGAGCATCGGGCTTCTCGCCGCCGGTGTCGCGCACGAAGTCAATACACCGCTGACGGGAGTTTCGAGTTATACGCAGATGCTTCTCGGGATGATTCCCGAAACCGACCCGAAACACGCGCTTCTTCAAAAAGTTCAGAAACAAACCGACCGCGCCTCAAACATCGTCGGCAACTTACTAAATTTTTCGCGCACCGGAAACGCTTCGGAATTTGTCGAGATTGACATCAACAAACTGCTCGACGATACCTTGCAATTGTTAGAGCCGCAGCTTCGCAAATCGCAGGTCGAGATAATCAAAAACTACGCCGATACACCGCCAAAAATGTTCGGCAACGCCGGAAAATTGCAGCAGGTTTTTACCAATCTGATTATCAATGCACGTGACGCTATGTTCGGCGGCGGAACAATTACGCTTTCGACTGAAATCAACAATAACGATTCAATTGTCATTGAAGTCGCTGATACCGGAAGCGGAATCGAGTCGGATAATTTAATCAAAATTTACGACCCGTTTTTTACTACAAAAGCCGTCGGAAGCGGAACCGGCTTGGGTTTGGCGGTTTCATACGGGATTGTGCAGGAACACTCCGGCAACATTGAAGTCAGCAGCGAAGTAGGCGAAGGCACTACGTTTCACCTTGCTTTCCCGATCGCTCAACCACACCGACTACAGCAGCAACGCGCCGGTTAATTTCCCAATTGCCGCGACCTTGACAATATACGGCATGCCGCTCTGAACTATAAATTTTCGACTCTAAACCGCTTTCGCGACAAAATCAGATGCGAATATAAGGCAGAGAGGCGATTGTTAAAGAGTTTGTTAAATTTTAGTCTTCACACACTCATTAACATTCGTTTTTCCGCCTCGTCTAATCTATTTTTGCAGGCGTGATTAATCAAAAATAAAAAGGCGGAATTGATTCGAATCAATTCCGCCGAAAGTGATTTTGTTTATTTTAACGCTTTATCTGTTGGCGTTCGTCGTTACAGGCGCTGAGGTTGTCGGCGCGCTGTTTCTACGCATCGAGTTCGGGTCGCCGATGTCGGGCGCTTGGTTGGCTCGTTCTTCAGCTTTGAAAAACGGCTCTTCTTTGAAACCGAGCAAGCCCGCGGTCAAAACCGCCGGAAACGAATTACGCGCCGTGTTGTAATCGGTAACCGATTGGTTGTAATCGGTTCTGGCTACGTTGATTCTGTTTTCTGTGCTTGATAGTTCATCCTGCACTTTCAAAAACGCTTCGCTCGAACGAAGCTGCGGGTAGTTTTCCTGCAAACTAAGCAGTCTTCCGATTGTCCCGCCGAAGCTGTTGTTTGCTTCTAAAACCGCTTGTTTTTGTTCCGGCGTTTTATCGCCGTCCTGACCTTGCGGCGCGGATTGCGAAGCGTTCAAAAGACGCGAACGGGCGTCGGCAATCTGCCCGAAAACTTCCTGTTCCTGAACGCCGAGCATCTGCGCGGTTTTTACCAGATTAGGAATCAAATCGGCACGCCGCTGCATAGTGCTTTCCACATTCGCCCACTTACCTTTGACGCCTTGCTGTCTGGATGTTAAATCGTTATAACTACAGCCGCTCAACCCGAAAGCGACGAACAACACAAATGTCAGTAAAATTGTTTTTTTCATTGTTTTTCCTCTCATAAAAAGTTAATTGTTAATTGTTACGTTAATGGCAATCGTTTTTCGACAATTAACCATTAACCATTTACGATTTACGCAATTTATCAACCGCTTCGATAACATTTTCAATCTGCTCCATATAATCACCGAAAAGATGATTGGCGGAGGTTTCATCGAGCGTCTTAGATGCGTTATTTTCCCGAATATCAAAAATTTTTTCAAACGAGCCGCCGTCAATTTTTAATTGTTTGGCAGTTGCTGCAACAATTTCGCGTTTTGTAACCGGCGGCACTAAACCTTGAAGCAGTAAAACGGCACGAAACAGCGCAGCAAAACTCGCAAGACTTTCCGTCATTAAATCGACCAACCCTTCAACCGAAACCGATGCCGGAATGTAATGGCGGCGCAACTGGAGCAGTTTGCTTCGGAGTTCATACTCGGTTTGATGACGAAGAAACTCATCGGAAAGATTTAGATTTGCCAAAACGTCCGTGCCGTAAAGCACGCTGCGGGCGCTTTCCATCTGATGAAACTCAATCGGGAAAACGTCAGCCGCATTCTTTAATTCAGAGACCGTGAAATAAACCGGCACGGGATGTCCCATTTTGTTCCATTCTCGCATCGGCGCTTGTGAAGCTCGCAAATCCTTCGGCGTTATACGGTGCAACGCAATCAGCAAATTGTAATCTGACTGCATCCGCACAAAATCGCCAGCCGCCGCCGAGCCGTATAAAATCACGGAAGCCAGATTTTTGCCGTGCGTTGTTCGCAAGTCGTCAATAAATGCGTCGAATTGATGTCTCATATTTATTTAACATTTAGCATTTAACATTTATCAATGAACATTTACCGTTTTTGATAAATGATGAATGACAAATGATAAATGAAATTACCAGTCGCCGCCCGCGCCGCCGCCGCCGAAATCACCGCCGCCGCCGAAACCGCCCCAACTATCGCCACCGGAAGAAGACCCGCCACTGCTTCCCCAACCGCTTGAAGAACCGCCGCCGCTTCCTATAGCACCGCCGATAATCCACGGCAAGGCGCTTCCGCCGAATCCGCCGCCGCCCCAACGATTTCTCCTGCGGAAACCGCCGCCACCGCCGCTTCCACCGCCGCGGCTAAAAATAATTATTAAAATTATGAAAAGAATTATTAAACAAGTCATACAATTACCAAACGGCAAACCGCCTCTCACACCATTGGTTACGTCGTTTGCCGGCGCTTCCGACGTCGCAACCGGTTCACCCGCTTGTTTTGCCTCGATTGTTTTGATATATGCGTCAATCGTATCGGAGATGCCTTTGCCGTAATTTCCCTGTTTAAAAGCCGGAACGAGGTATTGCCTGTTTAATTGTCCGGCTACTCCGTCGGGCAACTCGTCTTCCAAATTTCTGCTAATCTGCGTAAAGTATTTTCTGTCATCAATGGAGACGAAAAGCAGCGCGCCGGGATTTTCGTCAGCCTTTGAGCCGATTTTCCAGCCGCGCGCAACCGCTAGTGAATACTCAAAAATGGGGCGCTCACCCGTAGTTTTTACAATTGCCACGCCGATTTCAACCTGCGGATTTGTCCGCTCTTTGAAGGCTTTGATTTGCGCTTCGATTCTCTGCTTCGTGTCAGCGTCAATCACGCCCGCAAAATCGTTGACAAAACCGGTCGGTGCAGGCAGCGGTGATTCGTCGAGCGAAAATGGCTTTGTGCTTTGCGAGCTAGCCGTCTGCACAGCCAGAAACAAAACCAGCCAGAAAAGGTTTGATTTTAATAAAAAACTAATTTTTTTCATCTCTCAATAAAAGCAATTTTACCCAAACCGCAAATGAATACGAAAAATTTGCTGACAAGTTCCTACTTTTCTAAAATCGTATGAAGCGCAAAGTGTATCAGAAAGAAAAGCGCGACGCCCGCGAAAACCGACAGTGAAACCAACGGACGTTTGCCGCCGTGATGATTTACTTCCGGTATTAAATCGCTTGCCGCCACATACAAAGTTACGCCGCTCGCCAGCGGAAGTGCGTAAGCGACTGTAAAACCGACCTTCGCGCCGATAAAATAATACAGCAAAACGCCGAGAATTGTCGTCAGCCCAACTAGAGTTGTCGCCAGCAGAACTTCTCTCAAACCTTTTCCCGCCGCTAAAATCATCGAAGCAATCGTAAAACCTTCGGGAAATTTATGCAAAAAGACGGCGAGAAAAACCAGAATTCCGACACGCGCGTCAACCTGACCGGCGGCGGCAATCGAAACGCCGTCGAAAAAAGTATGAATCAGCAACCCGCCGATTGCCGTATAAGCCGAAGCGGTCGAAATTAAATGGTCGCTTTGCATTTCTTCGCCCAGGTGAAAATGCGGGGCGATTGTGTGTTCAAAAAATTGCGTTATCAAATAACCGGCAAGCAGAAGAACCATCGGCGCATACAAAGTTTCGCTTGATTTGCCGAAATTTTCCGGTGTTTGCCAGAGCGCAATCGCTTCGGGCAAAACGTCTATAAAAATAACTGCAAGCATAAATCCGGCACCTAAAGCCAGAATATATTTAAGCAATTTTTTGTAGTTTTTTTGAATTCCGGGCGGAAACAAAATTAGCCCGCCCAACACATTTGCCAGAGCCGCAAAAATGCCGAAAACCAGAAGCTGAACGAAAGTGGTATCCATAAATTAAAGAATAAATCGGCACAAAAACAATCGAGATAGACTTTAGCCTAAACGCACGAGAAAGAAAAATAATCAGCAAAATAATATTCGTTGAAAAACATTCGAGAAAGTGTATTTCATTTTTTAAGCAAATGATTAAAATAAAAGTCAAAATAATGCTTGACAGATTCGAGAACATAATCGTAATATGCTTTTAGTAATTAGATGAAAGCAGTCTGAAACGAAATTTGGAAGCAGAAAAAATCCGCGTAAATAGTGTTTAAGATTATCAGAGATTTTTAAGCACTTCCAAAATGAAATTTCCGAATCAGAGGTTTTGCGGAAATCATAATAACTGTGATTGAATAAGTTGTGACGGTCAACCGGTTCAAGCACTCGCATAAAATCAAAGAAAATTACGGTTAAATAAATAATGTCCATCGGGTTTGAAAAACCGAATCGAGATGTGGCGCAGCGATATAAATCTGCGCGTTTTTTCAAAATAAGCTCTTTGAAAGGTGACGAAAACCAAAGCTGAAAACTTACACAAACCTGTTCTGCTGCCGGAGACTTTACAACTGCTTAAGCCACGCGACGGTGAAACTTTTGTTGATGCAACGCTTGGTTTGGGTGGACACGCTGAAGCAATTTTGTCTGCTGCGGGCAAGATGACCGTTTTCGGAATTGACCAAGATACCGAAGCTATTGAGTTTGCGCGCGAAAGGTTAGAAAAATTCGGCGAAAGAATAAAAATCTTTCACGCTAATTTTTCTGAAATCCGGCAGGTTTTGTCTGACGCGAAAGTTGAAAAGGTTGATGGTGTTTTAGCTGATTTAGGCGTTTCCTCCCTACAGTTCGATAGCGCGACACGCGGCTTTAGTTTCAGGTTCGACGCCCCGCTCGATATGCGAATGGACGCAAATTCCGATTCGGAAACTGCCGCGGAGTTGCTCGAACGGCTTTCGGAATTTGAAATTGCGCGCATCATTTATGAATACGGCGAAGAGAGATTTTCGCGGCGCATCGCACGCCGGATTGTTGAGAGAAGGACGCAGGGCGAAGCGGTAAAAACGACGAAGCAATTAGTTGAATTGGTTGAAAGGTCTGTAAAGCGCAGCAAAAAGGACAAGATTCACCCGGCGACGCGCACGTTTCAAGCCTTACGGATTGCCGTCAACGGCGAGCTTGAAATTTTAGAGCAGTTTGTCCGCGACGCGGTCGAAGTTTTGAAAACCGGCGGACGATTTGCGGTGATAACCTTTCATTCGTTGGAAGACCGCATTGTCAAACAGACTTTGCAGAAACTTGCGGGAAAATGTTTTTGTCCGCCGCGTCTGCCCAAATGCGCCTGCGGCGCATGCAAACAAGTCGAGATTATGACAAAGAAACCGATTGTGCCGAGCGAGGCTGAACTGGAAGAAAATCCGCGTGCGCGTAGCGCAAAACTTCGTGCCTGCTTGAAACTTTAATCGAACGGACGACGAACTTTGGAGAAGAATTATGAGCCGAAAAAGAATTTCCCCGAACAATCAAACAAGAAATAGTAAACAAAGCAGCCGACGCTCGCCGAAGCGCGCTACGCTTCCCATCCGTTATCGCCTACTCGCCGTACTCTGCGGTTTATTTCTGATTGTCGGTTTTTTCTTTGCGGCGCGCCAGCATTTTGCTTCGATGGATTTCAGTATCAAAAATTCCAGATTGCGAAAGATGAGCGAAGAACTCGAATCTGACAAACGCCGGCTTCTTCTGGCAAAAGAAATTGCGCTTTCGCCTGCGGAAATCAAAAAGGCAGCGCAAAAAATCGGCTTAAAAGCAATGACGGCGGCGAATAATATCCAAATTGCACGCCCGACCGGAAGCACAGACTCCGAAAAAACGCGAACGGCGGAAAAACCCGAAACGGCAAAGCGAAAATCGGTCGCTGCGCCAAATATGCCGCAAGAAAATGCCGCAGGTGGAAAACCGACTGCAAAGAGTGTTGCGGAAATAAAGGCGCCAGACGTTTTGGTAAAGCTGGAAAAGAAGATTGAAGCGGCAATAAAATAATGGCTCTATGGTAGTTAAGCCAATTATAACGGATACTTTTTCAGCAAAGTCAAAAGAAGGTGATAGAGATTTTCATGGCGATGATTAAATCTGAATTCACATTCTTTTAAGTGCAGAAAGAAATTATT
>JAABUN010002731.1_pt1 | contig 30000 bp, 27 predicted proteins | sample 5559311 | NCBI WGS metagenome assembly JAABUN01 (sample SAMN10711877, study PRJNA513370) | rock metagenome | isolation source: Antarctica rocks | place: Antarctica: Victoria Land, Siegfried Peak sud | reverse complement strand
TGGCCACCGCGGTGGGTTTCTCGTAATCCGGGACGGAGTGTCGCCCGCGGGGGAGGGGCTCAGGCCTGGGAGCGGCCGTAGGCCGGATCGACGGCCTCCGGCGCGAGTCCCATGAGTTCGGCCGTCTGCTCCACGACGACGTCGTGCACGAGCTCGTTCACAGGCATGAGACCTCTGGCAGCCATCAGCACGGGATGTCGGAAGATGGTGATGACGGCCGCTCGGTTGGGGGCAGCGGGCGAGCAGGAGCCGAGGAGGTCTTTCAGCGTCTCCGACGTCATGTCTTCGAGGCCGTCGGGAATTTCCTGCACCACGATTTGCAGGTCCTGGATGCGCTCGCCCCACAACCGTTCGAGCCGCTGCGCGGATTCCATCACCCAGTCGTCGAACTGCTCGGACCGCGATCGTGACCCGGGCAGGTGCTGTGGGAGGAGTTCGCCACGCATGCCCCGCCCCCGACGGTTACGCCGGCGTTCGTAGAACGACCGCGAGGAACGCCCTTCTGCGGACGTCGGATCGGTCAGGTCAACCGAAAAAGTGGAAGCATCCTGCATGTAAAGACTCTAAGCCTTCATCTCCGCGCCCGCACTTCCGCTCGCCCTTCCAGGGCCCTGCGCGCTCGGAAGAAGACGGTGTCCGACGCGCGAATGGCGACCCCGACGGCTGATGCCCGGTAGGCTTGCCGATCGTGGGATCACTCCGTCAATGCTCCAGATCAGCCTGCCAGCGGCCGGCGGTGGCCACCCTGACCTATGTTTACGGCGATTCGACCGCGGTCCTGGGTCCCCTCGCAATGTACGCGGAACCCCACACCTACGACCTCTGCGCGGTTCATGCCGAGCGCCTGACCGTGCCGCGGGGATGGGAAGTGGTCCGCCTGACGCTTCCTGACGCCGTCCCGGAGCACAACTCGGACGACCTCCTCGCGCTCGCCGACGCCGTCCGTGAGGCGGCAGCCGAACCCGCGACGGAGCAGCCGTTGATCGGTCAGCGCGGGAGCCGCGCACCGATGGAGCCACCGGCGGGCGTCAACGGTACCCGCCGCGGCCACCTCAGGATCCTTCGGGAGCCCTGAACCGACGCTCACCGACCGTCGCCGAGTGCAGCCGTTTGGAGGCTCGGCGGTAGACTCGGAAGTATAAAATCCATTCCTTCCGAGCGAAAGCTTCCCCATGGCGAACCTTCCAGCACAGTTGCTCGATGTCCTCCGCTGCCCCGTGACCGGGTCGAATCTCGTGCAGGACGGCGCGGTCCTCACGTCGTCGTCGCCTGGGCCTGACGGCGCTCCGCTCACCTATGGACTCGACGAGGGCATCCCGGTGCTTCTTCGTGCCGAACTACTCGGCGGTGCCGCCCGCGCCTGACAGGGCCTGATCGCACCCTGCGCACTGCCCGATACCTCTCGAACAACAGCTAGGAACAGCACACCATGACGTTCGATTACAAAGTCGCCGATCTCTCCCTCGCGGAGGCGGGTCGCCACCAGATCCGGCTCGCGGAGCACGAGATGCCCGGGCTCATGGCACTGCGCCGTGAATTTGCCGACGCTCAGCCCCTCGCTGGCGCCCGCATTGCCGGGTCCCTGCACATGACCGTGCAGACCGCGGTCCTCATCGAGACGCTCACCTCCCTCGGCGCCAAGGTCCGCTGGGCATCCTGCAACATCTTCTCCACCCAGGACGAAGCTGCTGCGGCCGTCGTCGTCGGGTCCGGAACCGTGGACGAACCGGTGGGTGTGCCGGTGTTCGCCTGGAAGAACGAGTCCCTCGAGGACTACTGGTGGACCGCCACGCAGATCCTCACCTGGCCCGGCCAGGGCGAGGGGCTCGGCCCGAACATGATCCTCGACGACGGCGGCGACGCCACCATGCTCGTGCACAAGGGTGCCGAGTTCGAGAGGCTCGGCGCCGTGCCGGCCAACCCCCGGGAGGGCGACGCCGACTACTCCCACGAATACGCGGTCTTCCTGGACACGCTCCGCTCCACGATCCAGTCCGAGCCGTTGAAGTGGACGAGCATCGCAGCCGGCATCAAGGGCGTCACCGAGGAGACGACCACCGGCGTGCATCGTCTCTACCAGTTGGCTGCGCAGGGCAAGCTGCTGTTCCCGGCGATCAACGTCAATGACTCCGTCACGAAGTCCAAGTTCGACAACAAGTACGGCATTCGCCACTCGCTTCCCGACGGGCTGAACCGCGCCACGGACGTGCTCATCGGCGGCAAGGTCGCCGTCGTGTGCGGCTACGGTGACGTGGGCAAGGGTGCGGCCGAGGCCTTGCGCGGCCAGGGAGCCCGCGTCATCGTGACGGAGATCGACCCGATCTGTGCGCTCCAGGCTGCGATGGACGGATACCAGGTCGCGAAGCTCGAGTCGGTCCTGGACGAGGGCGACCTCTTCATCACGACGACCGGCAACAAGGACGTCATCATGGCCCGTCAGATGGCGGGCATGAAGCACCAGGCGATCGTGGGCAACATCGGCCACTTCGACAACGAGATCGACATCGCAGGGCTTGCGCGTATCCCGGGAGTCGAAAAGATCGAGATCAAGCCGCAGGTCCACGAGTGGGTCCTCCCCGCCAACGAGGCCGAGGGCGTGGAGCAGCACTCCATCATCATGCTGTCCGAGGGTCGCCTGCTGAATCTTGGCAACGCCACGGGCCACCCGTCGTTCGTCATGAGCAACTCGTTCGCCAACCAGACCATCGCGCAGATCGAGCTGTACACGAAGTTCGAGCAGGACGACGCGGAGGGAAACCGCGAGTACGAGAACGAGGTGTACGTCCTGCCGAAGATCCTCGACGAGAAGGTCGCCCGGCTCCACCTCGACGCACTCGGGGTCGAGCTCACGGAGCTGACCAAGGGCCAGGCCGAGTACCTCGACCTCGACGTGGCGGGGCCCTACAAGTCCGAGCAGTACCGCTACTGACCCTTCACCGAACAGGGCGATTCGGTCGGTGCGGGTATCGGCAGGGGCCGAATCGTTGTGGACACCGCGTCCCGCCTGCGGGGTGGGCTGCGGCCCACCCCGTGAAGTCGCCGAAGGCAGCGACGCACTCGGAACGATGTGCCTATAGGGCGAACTGGCCAATGAGGGAACCCGCGGATTTTATGTGACTGGAAGCAGTAACGGACAGGGCCGCCAAAACCTCCCAGCGACCCTGTGCCTGTTCCTGGCTAACTAGATCAACGTGAAATTGATGATAGGTGAGGAGTTGTGTAGGTCTGAGTGGTGGTTGGTGGCACGGTTCTCGTTATGAAGTTACTCAATCACCGATCACTGATCAGCGGTGATTTGCGTATGTTTGGTGAGCGTGATCACTGAGCGCTGCGGGTCCATTAGCTGGGTGACGATCGGTGCCATTGTTTCTATCCAGATGGGGTCCTCGTAGATAGCATGGTACTTCTGCTCGCTATCCTCCACGTCGTCGAACTGACGAATCCAGATGTACGCATCGTCGTCTTCCCGGTCCAGGAGGGAGGCGCTGACCTCAACCCCTTTCTCGCGGTGGAACGGGATGACTACCCGGTCCATATAGTCGGCCAGCTCGTCGCGCCGCCCCGGGAAAGCGAAGTATCTGCGTATTTCGACCATGGCGTCATTGTCCTGTGTCATCGCCTGACTTCGATGACGAGCTTGCCCTGCGTTCGTCCGCTTTCGCCCGAGAGGTGCGCTTCCCCTGCTCGCTCGAGGGGGAAAACCTCTTGGATTACGACGCGGATCTTCTGAGCATCGATGAGCTTTGCGATATGGGCCAGGGCGGTATGGTCGGGCTCGACGAGGAACCCTGTAGCGTGCACACCGCGGGCTTCAGCCGCAGCCGCGACGTCCGGACCGACGCCCCCTGGGATCCCAACCAACGTCCCACCCGGCGCGAGCGTATCAACAGAGCGGAGCGCAGTTTGGTCAGCGTCCCCAATTAAGTCGATGACGACGTCGACGTTCTTAACGTGCTCCTCAAAGCGGTCAGCGCGGTAGTCAATAAATTCCTGCGCTCCCAGTGAGCGGACAAATGCTTCGCGGGCCGCACTGCCGGTGCCGATGACCGTGGCTCCAAGCGCGACGGCGATTTGCACAGCGATGTGACCTACTCCACCGGCTGCCGCATGGACAAGGACCCGCTGACCCGGCTCGACCTTCGCGGTGTCAACGATCGCCTGCCATGCGGTGAGAGCCGCCAGCGGCGCGCCAGCGGCCTCAATGTGGCTGATGGACGTTGGCTTCAGGGCAAAGTGCCGCGATGGGGCGGTGACGTATTCACTGTAGGCACTCGCCTCTCGGGGAAACCAGGGCATCCCGTAGACCTCATCTCCGGCTTTGAGCGTGGTGACCCCAAAGCCGACCGCGTCGACGACACCGGACACATCCCAGCCCATCCCGAACGGCAGTTCCCTGAGCACTCCCGCCATACCGCTGCCCGCACGCGTCTTCCAATCCACCGGGTTGACGCCGGCGGCAAACACCCGGACGCGGACCTCTGTGGGCAGTGGCTCTGGAACGGGAACCTGCTCGATGTGCAGCACGGACGCATCGCCGAACTCACTCTGACGAATAGCCCGCATCGTACGTGTAGTCATGTCCAGTCCTCCAGATCAACGTTTCCATCCAAGAAGCTTGAACTGTATGTTCTAGGTAATGGTTACCCGCAAGGAAACCTAGTTACCGAAAGGAACTCGAAGTTGTGGAAGCTTGTTCAACAGGGCAGCACGACCTGCACAATGTGTACGAAGCGGAGTGTCCCTGCCGCTCACTGCTGGATCTGTTGGCCAACAAATGGACGGCGTTGGTGATCGGCGCTCTTGAGCAAGGGCCCGTGCGGTTCGGTGCGATCAAGCAGCTCCTGTCGGGAGTCAGCGCAAAGGTGCTCGTTCAGACGCTCCGGCGCCTCGAGTCCTCGGATCTCGTGACGCGAACCGTGTATGCCTCGGTCCCGGCGCGCGTCGAGTATGAACTGACGGACCTTGGGCGGAGCGTCGCGGAACCGCTGCGAAGCCTCCGCGTGTGGGTTGAGCATCATCTTGATGACGTTGTCGGCCTTGAGCCTGAGCGCGACAAAACCTTGGGGCTTTGACAAACATACCCAAGACGCTTCCGCGTAGATTCGCCTTCAACCCAGCCCAATCGCACCGAACTAATCCACCGTCCGTGGCGGACTACCCAGACGCTTTCGGACAGGCGGGCAATCATGCCGCCCTGTCGGTGGTTCGGGTGCGTTTCCACTGGTCTATCCAGTGGGCAGCCACGTCGTCTTTCCCGTGAAGGCGGGCTCCCGTGCCGTCCGGCTAATCAACGTCGTCCGGAAGCAAGACCTTTAGTTGCTGGAGATCCTGGCGACTATAGGCGTCATACGAGAGTCGTACTAACGCATCGTTCATCAGACTTCTCCGACAAGGGCGATCGACCAGACACTGACCACACGCGAGGCGCTTCGACGGCTAGCTGAGTATCTAATAGTCATTTTTGGCTCCCGCTCTAGAACGGCCACCCAGTACTGCGGTGACCTGCTCGACCATCAGGCCTGGGTGGGTGACGAACGGATGGTGCCCGGTCGGCAGTTCCACGGCACGAGTTGCGCGGTCTGCATGGTAGCGCTGAAGTTCGAGTGACGTGCTGCGGTCCTGTCCGCAGACAACGTATGTCGAATCGACACCTTGCCAACCGGCAGCACTGGTTGGGGTGGTGAATGCGCTGACTGCCTGGGGTGTCACCCGGTCCCATCCGCCGCGTTGCGCCTCATCGTCGGCATCCTGGAGGAATCGAGCTCCGAAAGACGGGGCGTCATAGCCGGCAACACCAAGTGTGCCGTCGCCGTTGTCGACAATCCGCACTGGATCCGTCTCCCCACTCATGATCATCCCTTGTGCCTGCCCGATGTCGGGCAGATAGGAGGATACATAGATCAAGTTCCGAACTGCCGGATGCGCACCGGCTTCGGCTATCACCGTGCCCCCGTACGAATGACCGACGACGATTGCAGAATCGAGTCCGTCAAGGGCATCTCGCACCGCGGCCGCATCGGCCACGAGGCCCCCGGTGATGGCCTCGGGCTCCGTCTCGCCGCAGGAAGGTAGCGCGACAGCTGAACTCCTAATCCCGGTGTACTCGTAGAGAAGGTCAGCCGTCGGCTGCCACCACCACATACCGTCGCGCACCAGCGCACCGTGAACGAAAACTACTTCCATCACATGCTCCTTTGTTAGCTACAATCCACAGTACCCGTAGCGATCATTACGCGAAAAGGAATGGCATGGGCAGGAGTCCTCAGCCTGAGATTGCGGCCCGTCTTCTTGACGCCTGCACCGATTACGCCCTGAGCCAGGGGCTGCCCGATCGCCTCGATCCTCTTGTCAGAGCAACCGGAACCTCCTCCCGAATGCTGATCTATCACTTCGGTACCCGTGATGGACTGTTTCGTGAAATTCTGCGGTGTGCTCGTCAACGTCAGGTTTCTAGCTTCAGTGCTTGGCTGAAGCACCGACCTGACGAGCCTTACCTCGCCACTCTCGCGAGGGCCTGGCTGGCGATGACCGGCCCGGAGGGGCAGCCGTACGTACGCATGTTCAATCAAATGTGCGAGAACGCCGAACAAACCCTTTGGCCGGGCTTCCTCCAGATCGCTACGACTGATTGGCTGGTACCTCTTGAGGATGGCCTCGCGAGTATCGGCCTGGCTGATTCGGCGACGCTCGTGCTTGCGGTGATGCGCGGCTTATTGATGGATCGCGATGCAACTGGTGATAGCTTCCGCACTGATCGGGCGTTTCACGAATTTTTGCAGGCACTCGACCACGTCGATCCTGGGGCATGAATCTTCGTCATGGTTGTCTCTTTCTCTGCCCCAAATTCGCGCCCTGCAAAAAAACACGCCGCCGGCCGTCGTCGACGGAGGATTTGCGCTAACCCCCCGCAACAAATCCGGAGAATATCGCGCCGATCAAGCGTGACTAAGGTACGGGCATCGTACCCGTAGATGCCTAAAGGTTCGGTGAGTACTTCAGTCGCGGGCAGTCCGTACTTTAGTGGCGGGAACCTCACACGGGACGGCCCCGCATCCCAGCACTGGAGCGGAAATCAGCGGGCCAACGCTTTCGGCCCGAACGGGTGGCCGTCAGTGCGGATCGGTACGGTGTGCGCGTGAGTCCCGATCGAATACCAAAGCCCCGCCCTGGTTGGCACGGCATCCCCCCGAGCGCGGACCGCTACGTGCCTCCTCTCCAGTTGCCGGCGCACTGCACGCGGCGGGAGATCCCGGTCAAGAACCGTTTCGGTACCTGAGAAGCTCCCTGGAGCGCCACCGTGCTCCTAGGGCGTGTCTCTTAGTGCTGTACTCCAGATGACGACGGCTTGAAAAACGGCCGCTGACCGGTAGGCAAGGGCGAGTTTGTCATAACGGGTGGCCAGGCCTGCGGACTTCCAGGGCTTTCATGAGGTGCTCGAACATCGGGGAGTCCCCTCCCTGACCGGGTCCCAGGAGCACGACCAGGGGCCGCTGGTTCCCATCGACCAGGGCATGGACCAGGGCATGAATCTTGGTGCTCAGCCCGCCGCGGGAACGGCCGATCGCGTGATCATCGGGCTCGTCGAGCAGATTCTTGTCATTTCACAGGTCCCCCTGTGGTGCGGGTGAGGTCCGTTGCGTGCTGGTGAGCACGATTGACCGTCGAATCGATCGACACCCCCCAGTTGGTCAACCCGGCCGCGTCAGCGCGGGTCAGCAAAGCAGCGTGTCCCCTGATCCCAGGTCCCGTCCTGGCTATAACGGCGGTGGCGCTTCCAGACGGACTGCCACGGCCCGAAATGCTCCGGCAGGTCCCTCCACGGGATCCCTGCCCGGTACCGGTAAACGATTCCCTCGGTCATCAGCCGGTGATCATTGAACGGGCGCCCTGCCTTCCCGGAGGAATCCGGCATGAACGGCGCGATCATCTCCCACTGAGAATCCGACAGGACAACACAACGATCCTTTACCCGCCGATCATCCCAACACACCACCCATCCCATTGAGAGACACGCCCTAAGCCGGGGCGAGGATAGGAGCCGCTCCAACCAGGATGATGCACATCGATGGTGCCGCACGTGCGTCCAGCACCAGATCGGTCGAGCACCGGGGTCGGTGGGTCAGAAACCGCAACTCCGAATTACAGCACTCCGTTGCCGTCACGTAGTACCGTCCATGCGCAAATCTCCTTCACGGGGCAGCCAGTCCAGCAGGTGATGCAGGCCTGCCTTCAGCGCGTCGGGGTTTTTGTCGATACGGCCCATCACCAGTCCACCTTGTAACTGGCTGACAATCATCGCTGCGATGCCTTTGTCCTCCGGGGTTGCGTTTTGGCGCCCCCGGACCGCAGCTACGCCTTGAGCCAGGACCTGCCGCCAGGCCGCTGTCCCCGTCGCTAACCACCTGCTGAGCTCCTCATCGGTGGCTGCGGCCAGCGCGGCCAGAGCCGTGATGGGGCACGTCCACCGTCCCTGCGTGAAGTAGTAGTCACTGAGACCCGCACGCCAGGACTCCCATGCCTGCCTGCTCGACAGGTCCTGAAGGGCCGGCTCCTGCGCGGCCATCAGCTCATCCACCTCGTGTTCAAAGACCGCGCGCAGTAACTCTCGCTTGCCCTCCGGGAAGTAGTGGAACAGCTGGGAGCGGCTCGTTGAGGTGGCCGCACCGACCGCGTCCAGATTGACGGGATTGAATCCACTGTCGCGGACCTGCTGCGCGGCGGCGTCGACAATACGCGCTCGGGTCGCGCGTCCCTTGCTGGTGAACATGAGCTGTTCCATGGATTCACTCTAACCCGTACTGGACTGGTAAGTCCAAACATGGTATGAATTGGACTGTAAGATCCAATTTTCTGAACTTCACGATCTAATCGGAGGAGAACATATGAACGACACAATTTTGGTGGTCGGCGGAACCGGGCTGATGGGCGGGGCGGTCATCGAGCGCCTCCTCCAGGCGACTGATGCATCACTGGTTATCCCTACCCGCGATGCAAGATCCGAACGCGCCTCGAAAGTACTGGCACTGAGCGAAGGCCGGGTGCGGATGGTTGAAGGTGACCTCAGCGACGACGCGCATCTCGATGAGGTGATGTCGATGGCGGACGCGGTGTTCTGTAACACCAACTTCTTCGCCGCGAATAGCCCGGTGGCCGAGTACACCCTGGGGCGCAGGATCCTCGACAGCGCACACACGCACGGCATGAAGCGATTCGTCTATTCTTCGCTCGATGACGCGCTCGCCCTAACTCAAGGGGCGATTGCCGTACCGCACTACGACGGCAAAGCAGCAGTGGCCGCCTACATCAACCTCATGCGCTCCGAGGAGATGATGCAACGCGTCGAAGAGGGTTGGTTCAGCAATAATGTCTCGATCCTCACCACCGCGCCCTACTTTGAGAATCTGACCTCCGGTTTGGCCCCTTCCCCGGCAACGCTGTCGGACGCCCGCGAGGGTCTGCGCTTCACTCTGCCCTTCGGCGAAGGGGCGTACCCGATGATCTCGCTGCAGGACATCGGATGGTTCACCGCCTACATGTTCGCTCACTGGCAGTCCTGGGGCAGCCGGGACCTGGCAGTGGTCGGAGACCGTCTCACCGGCCGCGGTATCGCCGAGTCCTTTGAGAAGCAGACCGGCATCCCCAGCGAGTACCAGGACCTGCCGCTGGAAGTCATCATCGACTCGATCCCACACGTGGGACACGACCTCGCCGCGATGAGCGCCCTCTTCCAGGCACGCGACATCACCATCCAGGACCGCGACCTCAACCACCTTCGATCCCTCCACCCCGGCCTGATGAACTTCCAGCAGTGGATGGTCACCACCGGCTGGCGGGGGGCGCCCGTATCACCGTGAGACTGCACCTGCGGGAATGCGGGTCAGCGGGCATGAACCACCGGGAACGGCCCGCCCCCCGAACCACCATCTCGAATCACTTCAACCACTAAAAGGACATGACGCTATGCGCATCACATCCACCCTTTTGACCACAGCAGTAATTACAACAAGCCTCCTCGCTGGTTCCACCAGCGCGGGCGCCGCTTCACCGCCGCTCTCAGATTCGATGATCACCACCCACTTCGACCTGGCGACCGGGCAGACTCCCGAGAACCTCGTCGCCCGGCCTAACGGTTCCACCGACGTCACCCTGGTCGGATCACGCCAGATCGCCAATATCGGCCGCGACGGTCAGATCCGCGTGCTGGCCACGATGCCACTACCGGCCGACGGTGGAGTCAACACTCCTCTGGCCGGGACCGCCGCACCCACCGGCATCACCCGCGCCTCCGACGGCACCATCTTCGTCGCCTATGCAGCCGGGGACAGCAGTCTGACCGGTTTGTGGTCTTTCAAGCCCGGCACACCCCCGCGGAGGATCTCCGCCCTGCCGGCAGCGAGTTTCCCGAACGGCATCGCGCTGGATGAATCCAGCGACACGGTCTACATCGCCGATTCGGCCCTCGGTACGGTCTGGCAGGTACCGCGCGAAGGCGGCGCGGCGCAGGTATGGTCAACCGGTCCGGGCCTGGAACGGTCCGCTTTCGCCGGGGCGAACGGCTTGAAAGTTCACCTCGGAGCGGTATGGGTGTCGAACACCGACGCCGGCACGCTGCTGCGGATCCCGGTGGGCCAGGACGGATCGGCGGGTCAGGCCGAGCAGCACGCGGCCGGCTTGACCGGCATCGACGACTTCGCATTCACCGGCCGTGGTGAGGAAATCCTCGCCGCGCTGTTCATGCCCAACCAGGTGATCCTCGTTGACCGTTTCGGTGAAACCACCACCGTCCTGGACGCCACCGACGGTCTGCAGAACCCCACCGCCGTCTCCGTTCAGCGCTCCACAGTCGTCGTCTCCGGATCCGCTCGCGCAACCGGCGTCGACCCCAACCTCGTCACCGCAACACTCCAGAAAAAATCCCACCGCTGAGCGGGACTCGTCCAGGGGCGTGCGTAGACCGGCGGAACTGGCGCGCACGCTCTTCTAGACCGTCGCTAAGGATCCGTTGGGCCTCGTGGTCCCGAGGTAGGCTGACGTCATTTACTTACCAGCGCTAAGTAATCAATAAGAAATCCTTTAACCGGTGGGCTGCGGCTTCCTTTCGAGGAAGCTGTAGCCGGCGGTCATCGAATCATGAAGGGCGTGGAACCTGTGGTTCAGGCATAGGTGCGGGCGTAGCGGGAATCCGCTGCCCTGAGTCCGTGCCACTTATGCCCTCGGCTTTCCTGGCCGCCATCCTGTTTGGGGTCGGGTGAGGCTAAGAATTACGATCATCTGCTTGCTGTCGCCGGTGCTGTCCTGACTGAGAAGGGCGCCGACGCGTCCCTGAGCGGGGTTGTGACGCGACAGCTCGTAGTGTGTGTCGATCGTCGCGAAGCAGATGGTCCACGTCGCGGGCATTGTGGCCGACAGGAGCTTCGTGTTCGACTCCGGGATTGAGGACGTGTCAAAGTCCCGAAGACGAACCACGGACCCGTGAACGTGTGGGACGGCTTCGGCGACTGGAACGTCCGCTGGAACGGGTGGGTCATCCAGCCGTGGCCGTGGCCGGCAATCGGGCTCTGCACACTAGCTGAACGGCAGTCTGTGGAGCCTTTTCGCTGTCGATTCCGTCCGCTCCCGCTGCCGCATCATGGCGGCGTAGTCACGGTCCCTGCGCGCGGCGATGATGGCGTGAAGGAACTCCTCCGGGTGCGTGTCGCCGGGCGGGGGAGGCGAGACGTGGTGGCTGGCTTCCGCCGCGAGGTCGAGGGAGAGTGAGTGGCGCGCCTGCGGAGTGAGCCGTGGTGCCTGCGCGAGGAACTGCGACATCCTGCGGGCCAGGGCGTCGGGAAGGCGCCCGATGTCTGCCGTCGCCGCCCATGACTGCAGCCGCAGCGGCATGACGGCGAGTGCGCGGGGCCTCGCGACCACGCGTTCCCGCATCGCATAGGTCCCGGCGAGCAGGTCTCCAAGGCGCTTGGACCGCTCGTTGAACAGGGATACGAGGAACGCGAGCGATCCGCCGAGCAGGTAGATCTCGAGGATCGCGAGCATGCCACGGATGAAGGCGTGGCGGAAGCGGATGGCGCCGCCGTCGTCGCGTACGATCCGCAGTCCCATCACGAGGCGGCCGAGCGACTTCCCGCGGGTGAGCGTCTCCACGGTCACCGGGATGACGACCAGGATCAGGACGACGACGATCAGCAGGAGCGCCGTCGTGAGCGCCGGATCGAACACACCCTCGAACACGTTGCCGATCAGGAGCGCCACGAGCGCCGCGAGGATGACCTGCGCGATGATGTCGATGATGATGCTCAGCCCGCGGGCGGCGAACCCGGCCGGTTTGAGTTCGAGGACGACTGCCTCGCCGGTGACGACCGAACTCATGCGTCTTCCCTCTGGTCGGATGGTGGTGACGTGCTGGCGGAGAGTGGACGGGTACCGCACTCCTTCGGCCAGCCTAGCGCCGGGGCGACGGTCACGTGCTGGAAGCCGGGCGAAGAGATCGGGTCCGGGCTTCACCGCATCGGCGCGGGGTACCCGGACTATAGGGTTAGCTCATGGACGTGGACGCATTCATCGCCGTGCACAGCAGCGACTGGCAGCGGCTCGATGAACTCGTGCGTCGGCGCAGGCTCGACGGTGCGGAGTCGGATGAACTGCTCGTGCTCTACCAGCGGGTGTCGACGCACCTGTCCATCATCAGGTCGGTCGACCCCGAGAGCGCGCTGTCCGGAGCCCTGTCGACGCGCCTGTCGCGGGCCCGGACGCGCTTCACCGGCGCCAGGTCCAACACCTTGGAGGACGTGGCGCAGTTCTTCGTCCAGTCCCTGCCGGCTGCCTTCTATCGAATCCGATGGCTCACGGTGGCGGTGGGGGTGCTCTTCGTTGCGGTGACCTGGCTTTACGCCATCTGGGTCGTCGACACGCCCGGCGTCATCCAGGCCCTCGGATCCGACGAGGAACTCCGACAGTATGTGGAGGACGACTTCGTCAATTACTACTCCGAGAATCCGGCTGCGTCCTTCTCCGGCCTGGTCTGGACCAACAACGCCTGGATCGCGCTGCAGGCGGTCGCGTTCGGAGTCACCGGCTTCTGGCCGGCGGTCATCCTGTACCAGAACGCCCAGGGCATCGGCACGACGGCCGGCATGATGGCCTCCTACGACCGGCTCGACGTGTTCTTCATCTACATCCTCCCGCACGGCTTCATGGAGCTCACCGCGATCTTCATCGCGACCGCGGCGGGGTTGCGCATCTTCTGGGCTTGGGTGGCACCGGGACGCAGGCCGCGGTCGGTGGCGCTCGCCGAGGAGGGGCGGGCCCTGATCACGGTCGCCCTCGGGCTGGTGCTCGTCCTGCTCGTCTCCGGTCTCGTCGAGGGTTTCGTGACCCCGAGCGGACTGCCCCCATGGCTCCGCCTCACGATGGGCTTCCTGGTCTTCGCAGCCTACTGGGCTTACACCCTGATCCTCGGTCGGCGTGCCTTCGCTGCCGGGCACCGCGGGGACCTCGGCGTCGTTGACCGGGGGGACACGGTCATCACCGCCTGACCGTTCGAGCGTCGGCGCGCGGGGAGTCTCCCGTCCAAGCGCGCGAGTGCCGGGTAGTGTCGGAGTCGCCGGAATCAGCGCCGACGGGCGCCAAACGAGGAGACAGCGCAGTGGCAGACAACGACAGCACCCGTTCGACCGCTTTCAGGCCTCGGCGATCGCGGCGTAATCAACCGTCCGTTCGCGAGGCCGGCGCACGCGCGGATGAACGGGAGGACACTGAAACCGCCCAGCCCGTGCACGCGGGTTCGACTGCTGCGACTGCTGCGACTGCTGCGACCGGGGCGACTGCTGCGACTGGGGCGATTTCTGTCGCGCCCGACCATCCATCGTCCGAGAACGTCTCGTCGTCCGCTTGCAGTCAAACCTCTTCGGATGACGAGGACCCGTCGACCGACACCGCGGCACTCTCCGTACGACCACCGGACAGCGAGGCGGCCCGACGAGCGGCGGCCCGCGACCAGGCCGCTGCTGCCAAGCCCGCGCTCGCTCGGTTCCTGCAGGTCGTCGTCGCTCTCTTCTTCCCGGTTATCGTCGTCGCCGCCGCGGTTCGAGCCGTCGCGACGTCGTCGTTCCTGTGGCTGGAATACCATCGGCCCGGCTTCCCGGCGGACCAGTTCGGCTTTTCCCTGGACGACCGCATGACCTACGGATCTTATGCCTTGAACTACGTCCTGAATTTCGCGCCGCCACGCTACCTCGGCGGACTCGTGACGCCCGAGGGCGAGCCGCTGTTCCTCGAGACCGAGGTGGGCCACATGGCAGATGTGAAGGGCGTCCTCGGGCTGTCCTTCTTCATCGCCCTCGTGCTCTTCGTGCTGGCCGTTCTCGCCTGCGTGTACCTCGCCAGGAGGTACAAGGGCGGCGTCAGACGGGCACTGTTCTCCGGAGCCGTCCTCACGCTGGTCGGTATCGTCGTCCTGAGCGTCCTCGCAGTCCTCGCATGGGAGACCTTCTTCACCCAGGTCCACGCCCTGTTCTTCGCCAACGGGACCTGGACTTTTCGGGTGGACGACACCCTCATCCGGCTGTTCCCAGAGCAGTTCTGGACGGATTCGGCCGTGACGATCGCCGTCCTCGTCCTGGGGGCGACCATCCTCACCCTCGTCCTGACGTGGCCGACGAAGGCGCGGCGCGATCGATCGATGCTGGCGCAGCATGCTGCGCAGACCCGGTACCGCGAGGCCCTCGGCGCCTCCTAGCACCGCATCCGCGGGTTTGGGCCGCCGAGCCGGGTGGGCCGCCGCGCCGGGTGCTCAGACCCGTTGGGGATGTACCGCGGGTTTGGGCCGCCGAGCCGGGTGGGCCGCCGCGCCGGGTGCTCAGACCCGGTGGGTATGTGCCGCGGGTTTGGGCTGCCGAGCCGGGTGCGCAGACGCGGTGGGGATGTGCCGCGGGTTTGGGACGCCGCGCCGGGTGCACCCGACCGGCGGGAGCGAGTCCGGGGGAAACCGCCGCGGGGATGGACCGGGACCGCGGCTACCGCTTGACCTTCGCGTAGAGTTCTTCGAGCGCGTCGGCGTGATCGGCGACGACGGCGGCACGCTTCAGCTTCAGCGTGGGCGTGAGGTGTCCGGACTCGACGGTGAATTCGACGTCGAGCACCGCGAACTTCCGGATCTGCTCGGCGTGCGAGACGGTCGCGTTCGCGGCATCGACGGCTGACTGCAGCTCGGCGAGGACCTCGGGGTCGCGCGCGGCCCGGTCCGCCGTCAGCTCCGGCTTCCCCTGCGCGGCGGCCCAGGGCGCCAGCGCTTCGCGATCCAGGCTGATCAGCGCGCCGATGAAGGGCCTTCCTTCCCCGACGACGACGGCCTGCGCCACCAGCGGATTCTCCCGGAGCTTCTCCTCGAGGGGCCCGGGAGCCACGTTCTTCCCTCCGGCCGTCACGAGGAGGTCCTTCTTACGGCCCGTGATGGTCAGGAAGCCGTCCTCGTCGAGCGAACCGAGGTCGCCGGTCCTGAAGTATCCGTCGGGGGTGAACGCCTCGACCGTCGCGGCGTCATTGTTGTAGTAGCCGGCGAAGATCCCCGAGCCTTTCAGCTGGACCTCGCCGTCGACGTCGAGCCGTACGCTCGTTCCGGGCAAGGGGATTCCCACCGATCCGACGCGCGTGAGGGGCACCGTGTTCACCGTGCAGGGCGCCGTGCTCTCGGTCAAGCCGTAGCCCTCCTGGATCAAAATGCCCGCTCCGCGGAAGAAGTGTGCGAGGTGCCCGCTCAGGGGGCTGGCCCCGGACACGGTGTAGGTGACTTCACCGCCGAACACGGACCGCAGCCGCCGGTAGAGGATGCGGTCGAAGACCGCGTGGGACGCCCACAGAATGGGAGAGGGGCCGCGACCACCCCGCCCCCGGGCATCGACGGCACGGGAGTAGGCGACGGCGGTGCGCTCCGCGGCGGCGAAGAGGCGGCCCTTGCCCGACTCGCTGGCGCGCTGCGCCGCTGTCGCGTGGATCTTCTCGAAGATGCGGGGGACGGCCAGGAGGAAGGTGGGCCGGAAGGTCGTCAGGTCCTCGAGGATCTGCGCCGCGGATCCGGAGTGGGCGAACGTGATCCCGCCCGTGAAGCACACGACCTGCACGGCCCGCGCGAGCACGTGTGCCAGCGGCAGGAACATGAGGGTCCTGGCGTGCTCCTGCTTGAGGAACTCAGGCAGGAACTCCAGGGTGTTGACGGCGAAGAGGGCGAAGTTACCGTGCGTGATGACGCAGCCCTTGGGCCGGCCGGTGGTTCCCGACGTGTACACGATGGACGCGGCATCGGCGAGCCGACGGGACGAGCGGGCCGTTTCGAGCGCGTCGTCGGACACCTCGGCGCCGTCCTGGACGATCGAGGCGAGGGTCGCGGTGTCGCCGCGCGGTTCGATGGTCAGGTGCACCACGGTCGTCACGTCCGCTCGTCCCGCCCGAGCGGCGGCGTCGAGGACGGTGTCGGCTTTCTGCTGGTCCTCCACGAAGACGACGGCGGGCCGGGCGTCCTCCAGGATCCACGTGACCTGCTGCGCGGACGACGTCTCGTAGATCGGGACGGTCACCGCTCCGGCGAACCAGATCGCGACGTCGGCGAGCGTCCACTCGTAGCGTGTCTTCGACAGAACGGCGACGGTGTCCCCGGGCTTGATGCCCTGCACCGCCAGTCCCTTGGCGAGCGCGCTGACCTGCCGGAGGAACTCGGCGGCCGACACGTCCTGCCACTGCGCACCCGAGCGCAGGGCGTAGAGCGCCCGCTGCGGATCGGCGTCGTGGGTCCTCAGGAGGAGGTCGGTGATGTTGCTGTTCGAGGGGAGGTCGACCAGGAGTTCCGTGATGGCTTCGCGCACCATTTGCTCGCTTTCGTTCCTGGCTCAGTGGCCCGATCCTAGATCCAGCTCGGCAGCCACATGCGGGTGCGCCACTGGTCGTAGGGGATGATCTCGGCTGTCCAGATGGGCAGGAAGTAGGCCGACAGCGCCACGGCGGCGGCCACGAAAACTCCCACCAGCACAATACCCCGCCGTCGCCGGGCAGGGCTCGAACCCGGACCGCCGAGGACGAGGCCGAGGCAGTACACCAGGGACAGGACGAGGAACGGCTCGAACGCCACGGCGTAGAAGTAGAAGGTGGTGCGCTCCGGATAGAGGAACCACGGCAGGTAGCCCGCGGTGACACCGGTGAGGATGGCCGCTGCGCGCCAGTCCCTGCGGCCGAGCCAGAAGACCAGCAGCACCAGCAGGGACAGCGCCGCGCTCCACCAGATGAGCGGGTTGCCGAGCACCGTCACGGCCTGCGAGCAGGCATCGGTCCCGCATCCCGTCGGCTTCTCGTAGTAGAACGACGTCGGCCGGCCCATCACGAGCCATGACCACGCGCTCGCCTCATAGGGGTGGTCGGAGCCGAGGCCTTGGTGGAAGGTGAAGGCGCTCCTGTGGTACTCCGCGAGCGATCGCAGCCCGTCCGGCACCCAGCCCCACTGGTCCGAGGGGTTGCGCTCCGCCCAGGTGCGATCATAGGCGTCCTCCGAGAGGAACCAGCCGGTCCACGTCGCCACGTAGGTCAGCAACGCCGACGGCACGAGGCTCACGAAGGCGAGCAGGCCGTCCTTCACCGCGCCTCCGATGAACCAGTGGTGGACTCCGGTGATACGCCTCGCGCTCATGTCCCAGGCCACGGTCATCAGGCCGAAGGCGGCGATGAAGGGGAGGGCGGACCACTTCGTGCCGAGTGCGAGACCGAGGCACACGCCGGCGAGCAGGCGCCAGGGCCGGAAACCGAGGAACGGGCCGTAGGACAGGTGCGCGCGGGACGGGACGCCGTCGTCGCTCCTTCCCGCCAGCGCAAGGCGGCGGGCGAGGCGCCGGCGGCCGTCGTCGCGGTCCACGAGGAGAGCCGCAAAGGCGGCGAGGAGCCAGAAGCTCAGGAAGATGTCGAGCAGTGATGTGCGGGATTCGACGAGGTGATGGCCGTCGACGGCGAGGAGGAGGCCGGCCGCCGCCCCGAGGAGCGGGGAGCCGAACATCCGCTGGGCCACGAAGGCCAGGAGGAGCACGGAGAGTGTGCCGATTGCAGCGGCGGAGAAGCGCCAGCCGAAGGCATTGTCGGAGCCGAACAGCAGCATGCCGAACGCGATCATCCACTTGCCGACCGGCGGATGCACCACATAGTTGGGCGCGTCGAGCAGGACGCCCGGGTTGCCGGCGTTGAAGGAGTCGTTCGCGTTCTCGGGCCACTCCCGCTCGTAGCCCGACTGCAGCATCGAGTAGGCGTCCTTGACGTAATACGTTTCATCGAAGACGAGGGAGCCGGGTTCTCCGAGTCGGACGAGGCGCAGAATCCCGCCGAGCAGCGCCACCACGAGCGGAAGGATCCAGCGGATGGCCCCACCCGACGCCGCGGCGCCGATCAGCCGGGACGTCAGCGCGTCCCGGGAGAAGGCACCGGAGGGCTCGACGACCCAGGATGAGGCCTGCTGCTGGCTGTCCCGTCTGGGTCGGACGGCGGTGTGGCTCACCCTGCCATGCTACCGGCGGCCCCTGTCTGCTGAGGCGATCGCCCTCCCCGCCGCCGGTGGCGCGGCGGGGGGAGGCTCCGTAGCTCCTTGGCCCGGAGGAACTGTCAGAGGAACGGCGGCTAGGCTGGACCGGTGAACCAGCCATTCGACGACGACGCCCCTGACCTGACCGGCGGGGAGCCCTCGGAGCTGCCTGCGGACCAGCCCGGGCACAAGGGTGCCGCAGGCTTGCGCGACGAGGGTGTCGGAGACCAGCCCGGGCACAAAGGTGTCGGAGACCAGCCCGGGAAGGGCCAGGAGACCGACGACGAGGGGCGCCCCGACGGGTCGGAGGTACGAGCGCCGAGCACCGCCTATCGTGGAACCGCGGGCGATGACAGCGGACGGGGCCGCATCGTCCTCGCCGCGACGCCGATCGGGAACATGGGCGATGTGACCGAGCGCCTGATCGGGCTGCTCCATACCGCCGACGTGGTCGCGGCCGAGGACACCCGCCGCCTCCACCGCCTCGTGCAGGCGCTCGGCGTGACCGTGACGGGCCGGGTCATCAGCTATCACGAGCACAACGAGGCCGCGCGCACGGCCGAACTCCTCGACCTGGTCCGGGACGGGGCGACCCTGCTGATGGTGACCGACGCCGGTATGCCCTCGGTCTCCGATCCGGGTTACCGCCTGGTCGAAGCGGCCGTCATGGAGGGCCTCGACCTGACGTCCGTCCCCGGCGCCTCCGCCGTCCTCGCGGCCCTGGCCCTCTCCGGCCTGCCCACCGACAGGTTCTGCTTCGAGGGCTTCCTGCCGCGCAAGCCCGGGCTCCGGGCGGGACGGCTCGCTGACCTCGCCGCCGAGCGTCGCACCATGGTGTTCTTCGAGGCGCCACACCGGCTCGAGCCGATGCTGCGCTCGCTGCAGCAGGCTTTCGGATCCGATCGGCCGGCGGCGGTTGCGCGCGAGCTGACCAAGATCCACGAACAGGTCATCCGCGGGTCCCTCCTCGAACTCCTTCAATGGGCGCAATCGGGCGAGATACGCGGTGAGATCGCCGTCGTCGTCGGCGGTGCGCCGGAAGCTACCCCAGCGCGGCCGGAGGACCTCGTGGACGAGGTCAACACGCTGATCGGCGGCGGCATGAGGCTCAAGGACGCCGTAGCGGCCGTCGCCGCCGCGGGCCGCGTCAGCAAGCGGGAGCTCTACGCATCGGTCATCGCGGCGCGCTGAGCGGAGGCCTCAGTCGAGCTGTGCGCCCGCCCTGAAGCGAAGGCCCTCGCCCAGCTGTGCACCCGCCCAAAGGGGAGTCCAGGCAGCCGTGCACCCTTCACTGGACACCTGTTCACCGCCGGGTCTAGCGTGAGCGGGAATGTCCCCCTCGGGACGCGCCCCGTACTCTTCACGAAGGAGCTCATCATGGCTGTCACCGCCGACCAGGAGAAGGCAGTACTCGACAAGGTGCCCACCGGCCTCTTCATCGACGGGCAGTGGCGGGCGTCATCGTCCGGGGCCACCTTCGACGTCGAGGACCCGGCGACCGGACGCACCCTCCTGACCCTCGCCGACGCCACCCCCGGGGACGGCATGGCCGCCCTCGATGCCGCCGTCGCCGCGCAGGCCGAGTGGGCCCGTACCGCTCCCCGCGAGCGGGGCGAGATCCTACGCCGGGCGTTCGACCTGGTCACCGCACGCGCGGACGAGTTCGCGCTCCTCATGACGCTCGAGATGGGGAAGCCCCTGGCCGAGGCCCGCGGCGAGGTCACCTACGGCGCGGAGTTCCTGCGCTGGTTCTCCGAGGAGTCCGTCCGGGCGTCGGGCCGCTACTCGACGTCGCCCGATGGGAAGTCCCGACTCCTGGTGAGCAAGAAGCCCGTGGGGCCGTGCCTGCTCATCACACCGTGGAACTTCCCGCTGGCCATGGCCACCCGGAAGGTCGCCCCGGCGATTGCGGCCGGCTGCACGATGGTCCTGAAGCCGGCCAATCTCACGCCGCTCACGTCCTCGCTGTTCGCGACCGTCCTGCAGGAGGCGGGCCTCCCCGCCGGTGTGCTCAATATCGTCAACACGACGACGGCGGGCGATGTCACCGGCCCGCTCATCGAGGATCCCCGCCTGCGGAAGCTGTCCTTCACCGGTTCGACGCCGGTGGGGCGCAGCCTGCTCGCGGCCGCGTCGAAAAACGTGCTGCGGACCTCCATGGAACTGGGTGGCAACGCGCCATTCGTGGTGTTCGAGGACGCCGACCTCGATGCGGCGGTGACAGGGGCGATGCTCGCGAAGCTCCGCAACATGGGCGAGGCCTGCACCGCTGCCAACCGGTTCATCGTCCACGAGTCGGTCGCGGACCGGTTCGCGGCAGCGCTCGCCGAGCGCATGGAGGGCATGACCCCGGCACGCGGTACGGAGGACGAGTCGAAGCTCGGTCCGCTCATCGACCAGAAGAGCCGCGACAAGGTGCACGACCTCGTGACGGCAGCGGTCGGCGATGGCGCGGAGACCGTCACTGGAGGAGCGCCCGTGACGGGTGCCGGGTACTTCTACCAGGCGACCGTCCTCAAGAATGTGTCCCGGTCCTCGCGCATCATGCAGGAGGAGATCTTCGGTCCGGTGGCACCGATCATCACTTTCGCCACCGAGGCCGAGGCCGTGGAGCTCGCGAACGACACCGAGTACGGACTCGTGGCCTACGTCTTCACGCGGGACCTCAACCGCGGGCTCCGCATGGGCGAGCGTCTCGACACCGGCATGCTCGGCCTGAACGCCGGCGTCATCTCGAACGCGGCGGCTCCCTTCGGGGGCGTCAAGCAGTCCGGCCTGGGTCGCGAGGGCGGCTCCGAGGGCATCGACGAGTACCTCTACACGCAGTACGTGGGGATCGCCGACCCCTACGCCTCCTAGCGCCACGACCCAGCGCAACGACCCAGCGCGACGACGAAGTTCTCTCTGTTCTCAGCGGCGCGGGCTGTCCCGGAAGCGGTTGAGCAGCGACTGCGGGAAGAAACGGGCCCTCAGCCTCGTGGACCATGAGCTGCTGTGGCGGAGCGCGCGGGTGACGGTGTCGACGTCGTCCCAGCGGGGTGCCGCGGCCGGTTGCCTGAGTGTCGCCACCGGGCGTCTCCCTGTGGTGGCTCCGGCTCCGTCGTCGATCCGCTGATCGGCGTATTCCTCGTGCTCGTAGGCGTTCCTGAGCCTCGAGAGCGAAACGGCGGCTTCGCCTGCAAGAGACCCCTCCCTGGCCAGGCGTCCGGCGAAAGTGCGGGGGGTGTCCGTCGGTTCGAGCGGATACCCGTAGTCGCCGGCAATCTCTGTCGTCTCGGCCCAGGCCGCTGTCGCCGCACCGTGGCTGCCGCCGGGGACGTCCGTGACGACGACGGACCGCCGTCGGGCCCTGGTCCTCGCCGTCCTCAGGAGAAGGGGCAGGAGTGCGAGCAGTGCGATCCCCGCGAGGGCGAGCAGTCCTGTGACCGGCGCCGCCTCGTCCTGGGGACCCGCCGCCTGCGGGTCGACGGCGGTGTCCGACGGCGCAGCCGAGGAGTCGGGCTGGCCGTCCGCGCCGGGGAGGGCTCCGGGGTTCAATGCGTCGGTGTTGTCGGCGCGGGGTCCAGCGGGCGAGAAGGCCTGCTGGGCATAGGTGGGGACGACACCGCGGGACGGGGTCGGTTCGAACTGCACCCAGCCCACGCCCTCGAAGTACAGCTCGGGCCACGCGTGGGCATTGCGCGAGTCGACGACGAACTCGCGCAGTTCCGTCCCGGCGGGTCCTTGCTCCGTATCGCCCGTCGGGCTGCCCGGTGTGTACCCGATGCCTACGCGGCTGGGAATGCCGGCCGCTCGGGCCATGACCGCCATGGTGCCCGCATAGTGCACGCAGTACCCCGACTTCGACTCGAGGAAACGGGCCATGACGTCCATGCCGCTGCCGTCGTAGCCGCCGTCCACGGGTGCTTCCACCGAGTAGATGAACTCGGGACCGCGGAGGTAGTTCTGGATCGCGAGGGCCTTGTCGTACGGATCGACGAATGCGCCCGTGACCTCGTCCGTCCTGGTGCGGACGATGTCCGGGGTGTCGTCGGGCAGCTGGGTGAACACCGCGGGAACGGCGTCGGGATCCGAGGGTCTGATCGCGCCGAGCCCTTCCCGCGTCAGGTTCGCTGAGCGGCTCTGCACGAGGTACTCCTGGCGCGCCGTCGAACCTCCATCCATGGCGAGCACTGATAAGTTCGCAGGATCCCAGGCCCACCTCCCGGCGAGGTTGGTGATGCCCTCGGGAGCGTAAGGCGACAGGAGCCAGGGGCTCGCGTAACTCTGCGTGGTGATGCGGGTGAAGACGGTGCTGCCGTCCGGGGCGGTTGCGGGAGCGCCTGCCTCGGCACCGATCTCGGCGACGCCCGGCTCGCGGTCGTCGATCCTCTGGTCGGGCTCCCAGCGCCGTCCGCTGAAATCTTCCAAAGTGACCGCCCGGAGGTACACGGGGGCGTCGGAGTTGGTGGAGTAGGCGATCCGGCCGAAGCCTGTCGGATTGCGGAGGTCGTTACCGAGCGTCACCGCCGGGTTCAGGCCCGTGGCGTTACCCCACACGTTCAGCCGGGCGCCCTGCGGAAAGGCTCCGGAATTGAAACCCGGGACGAACGTCGGGAGGATCACCGTCACGGCGAGGGCGGCCGCACCGATGATCGCGCTCCTGCCCACGAACCCGGAGGAGGCCCGGGCTCCACCCGAGGCGAGCCGGTTCTCGCGCCATTGCGCGACGGCGAGGAGGAGCAGGAAGGCCAGCACCGTGGCGATGAAGGCGAACATCCCGACGCCGTTGGGCTTCACGATGGCGGGGGCGATCATGATCGCAACGAGCCCGAGGCCGCTCGCCGCGGGCATGCGCATGGTCGTCGAGAGAAGGTCGACGACGATGGCGATCAGCCCGAGGGCGGCGCAGACGATCAGGAAGATTCCGGCGCCCGGCAGCACCGGCGCCACCTGGGACACCACGGTCTCCTCGGCCTGCGCGAGCAGGCGCTGAAGTTCGAGTGAGGCGCCCGGTCCCGGGATGACGCCGACGATGCTCTGCCGGGGGAAGAATTGCGCGGTGAGGGCCCCGACAAGAGCTAGCACTCCCACGAGGACCGTGAGGACGCCGCCCAGCCGAAGGGTGCGCGTGAGCGCCATGGCGAGCAGGACCGGGACGATCGTCAGGAGTACGGGCGTGCGCCAGGTCCAGGGCTCGACGACGCCGTTCAGGCTGGTGACCGCAGCGAGAACGGCGAGGAGCGAGGCGGCCGAGACGGCCCAGTGCCACGGATCGGCGAACGGAACGCGCCCTGGCGGCTGGGGTGCCGGTGGGGCGGGGGGTGCCGGGCGGGAGAGTGTCGAGGTCATGCTGTCCCCCTGTAGCTGGTGTCGCGGGAGGGGCGGGCCGGCTCCGAAGGGCGGGTCGCCGCGCGGGACGCGGCTCCGGCGGGGGTCCGGCTCACGGAGTGCTCGAGCCCGGCCCAGACACCGGGCAACTGGGCTGCGGGCGATGCCGCCGTGGCGTACCAGCCGGCCTCACGGAGGATGTCCAGCTGGTGTTGCGAGTCGGCCGGCCGTTCCGAGCAGATGATGGCGTAGGACGCCGATCCGAAGTCGGAGGCCGAGGCAAGTGCTCGCGCCTCCTCGCTGGTGATGGCACCGACCACGGCGATGAGCGGCCCGCGGTGCCGGGTCGTGGCGAGCTTGTCCAGGAGATCGTCGCCGTAGGCGGCATGCGGCGCGTTCTGGGGCGTTTCCGCCGCGGAGCGGCGGATGCGCCGGGCCGCGCTGCGCGCCAACTCGCCCGCCCGGACCGCCGTGCTGCCGGCGTGTTCCTCGACCGGTGAGTGGCGTCCGGAGTCCAGTGAGTGGCGTCCGGAGTCCGCGGTACGGCGTCCTGAGTCCGGGGAGAGTTCCAATGCGGCAAGCCCCTCCGCGATCCCGGTGACGGCCCCCTGGCCCTGGTGTTCCTCGTCGGAGGGGAAGGGTGCGGAGGGGGAGTGCAGCAGAGCGGGTGCGCCCTGCTGGTCGAGGAATCGCAGCGAGTAGTTGCGCTCGAGGAGGTGCGCGCTGATGGACATGACCGCGGTGACGGCCCACTCGAAGGTCGGCGAGGTGGACAGTCCGCTGCCTCCGGTGACGTCTCCTCCGAAGGCCGCGCTGAAGCCCGTCGTGAAGCTGTGGTGGCGCTGATCCATCAGCAGGGTCGCCTGCGGTGTCGTCACCGACTCCTCCTGCCGCACCATGAGTTCGCTGTGCCGCGCCGTCGCGGCCCAGTGCACCCGGCGCATCGAGTCTCCGTGCCGGTACTCGCGCGTCATGACGTCGTCGTCGCTCGGATTCGCCCGGCGCCGTGTGACAGCCCTGCCGTCATTGCCCCGGGACCCGGAGAGCGCCGACGCCAGCAATCCGACCGGCGCGGGCGTCACCACGAGCGGGTCCGTCGCGCCGAGTACGTGGCGTGACTTCCCCAGGCCGAACGGATCGGTGAACTCGGCGGTCACCGGACCGATGTCGTATACCCCGCGGGAGGCGGAACGGAGCCGGTACTCATACAGGGAGACGCCGTCGCGGGTGGGATTGCGCGAAGGGTAGGAGAACTGTGGAGCCTGCCCGAAGCGCGCGGGCAGCTGCTCCTCCATGGAGACACTCGCTCCTCCGGCCACGGTGGCGGTGAGGGAGAGCGTGACGGTTGTCGTCGAACCGATCTCCATCGACTGCGGCTGGAAGCGGCGGCTCACGGTGAACCGGGGTTTGACGATCCGCAGGACGAGGATCGAGGCGAGCGGTAGGGCGAGGAGCAGGACGCCCACGTAGAGGAGGTCCCGCCGTCCGAGGACCTGCGCGAACAGCAGGGCGACGACGGCGGCGAGGACGAACCCCCAGCCGCGCGCGGTCAGGATGCGCGAGGGAAGCTTGTCGATGAGGGGCATCAGGTATCCGCCGGAGCTAGGGGGTCAGGGAACCGGAGCAGCGGAGTTTCATCGCCGCGGGGCCTCCCGTGCCACGGGGACACGCGAGAGGACGTCCTCCACGATGGTCGACGCCGTCTCGCCGGCGCTGGTGGCCTTACGGTCCAGCAGGAGGCGGTGAGCGAGGACGGCGTCGGCGATTGCCGAGACGTCGTCGGGAAGGACGAAGTCCCGGCCTTCCAGCGCGGCTCCCGCCTTCGCGGCCCTCAACAGCTGCAGCAGGGAGCGGGGGCTCGCGCCGAGCCTGAGCCGCGGGTGTTCCCGCGTGGTCCGTCCGATGGCCACGGTGTACTCCTTCACCGCCGGCGAGACGTACACGCCGCGGACCTGCCGCATCATGCCGGCGATGTCGGCGACGTTCGCGACGGGGCGGATCGCCGCGAGGGGGGACACGGACTGGTGGCTCTCGAGCATGTCGGCCTCGGCCCGCGCGTCCGGGTAGCCCATGGAGATCCGTGCCATGAAGCGGTCGCGCTGGGCCTCGGGCAGGGGATAGGTCCCCTCCATCTCGATCGGGTTCTGTGTCGCGACCACCATGAAGGGTTCGCCGAGCGAGTGCGTGTGTCCGTCCACCGTCACCTGGTGTTCCTCCATGCACTCGAGGAGGGAGGACTGGGTCTTGGCCGAGGCGCGGTTGATCTCGTCGCCGATGACGATGTTCGCGAACACCGGGCCGGGCCGGAACTCGAAGCGGCGGGTGTCCTGGTTGAAGATCGACACACCCGTCACGTCCGAGGGCAGCAGGTCGGGTGTGAACTGGATGCGGTTGACCGTGCAGTCGATGGTCCGGGCGAGAGTCTTCGCGAGCAGGGTCTTGCCGACACCGGGAACGTCCTCGAGGAGCAGGTGCCCCTGGGCCAGCAGTACAGTGAGCGCGAGGCGGGCTGCCTCGGGTTTGCCATCGATCACCGTCTCGATGGACTCGAGGATGCGGGCGCTGATGTCGTGGAAGGTGGCTCCGGCGATATCCGGGTCCGCCGATGCCGCCAACCGTGGATCCGTTGCGACCTCGGCGGTAGTGTGCTGAACGTCCATGGGTACCTTCCACGCGTGCGGCTGCGGCGGCAAGCATCGGCCGGACGGCCGGGTGATCGACGCGCAGGGAACGGCCTCGACCGGTCCGGCACGGGCAGGACAAACCGGGCTGCATCATTCAACAGATTACTAGGTCAACCTGATCACCGGGAGATAAGTTCCGTGCCCTGACTAGGCTTGAGCCATGTGTACGAGTGCAGCGCCGTCCGGAGGGACCTACGAGGCGGGCGAGACTCCGCCCGCGTACCGTGAACCCGTAGACGATTCGGGGAAGGATACGACCGACGACGGGGCGACCGCCCCGCGACGGCGCAAGGGCGGGTATCCGCCGCTCCCGGAACCGCTGCCCGTTCCCGTGATCGACAACCACACCCACTTCGACTTCCGCGGGGGAGCCGTCGAGGTGTCGATCACGGAGGCCCTCGACGTGGCCGAGGCGGCGGGCGTGCGGGGTGCGGTCCAGGTGGGCACCGACTTGGCGTCGTCGCGCTTCACCGCCGCCGTCGTCGAGCAGGACGCGAGGCTCCTCGGAGCGGTTGCCCTGCACCCGAACGAGGCGCCCCTGCTCGCCGGCGCGGGCACTCTCGACGACGCCCTCTCGGAGATCGAGCAGCTCGCCGCCGGCCCGCGCATCCGCGCCCTCGGCGAGACGGGACTCGACTACTTCCGCACCGGCGAGGAGGGCCGGGGGAGCCAGCTCGCGTCGTTCCGCAGCCACATCGACATCGCCAGGCGGCTGGGCAAGGCGCTGCAGATCCACGACCGCGACGCGCACGACGACGTCGTGGCGACGCTTCTCGACGACGGTGCGCCCGATCGCGTGGTGCTCCACTGCTTCTACGGGGATGCGGAGCTGGCGCGCACCTGCAACAAGTACGGCTGGTACATGTCGTTCGCGGGGACGGTGACCTTCAAGAACGCAGCGAACCTCAGGGAGGCACTGCTCGTCGCTGATCCTGCGCTCGTCCTCACGGAGACCGACGCGCCGTTCCTCACCCCGCACCCGCATCGCGGCCGGCCGAACGCCTCCTATGTCATCCCCTACACCGTGCGCGCCATGGCGGACATCCTCGGGGCGGACCTCGACGGGCTGTGCGCCCGCCTGACGGCGAACACCGAGGCCGTCTACGGCAGCTGGGACTGGAACCCGGAGGGCTGAGCCGAGCCGTTGGTGAGTAGTGCGCGCCGGTATCCGAGTACCCGCGCCGCAAACTCGCGTGCGAAGCACTCGTGTTCCGGACATGCCCGCTTCGTAGTGTCTTCCCAGGGAGTGCTGCACGCCCGACCATCGGTCGTGGCCGGCACGCCCGGAATGCCGCCCTTCTCTGAGACCGGAGGGTCGGCGCACGCGATGGTTTCCTTCCCAGCAGGAAACCGTCTCCGAGCGGGTCGGCGGCGCCGGGAGCCCTCCTGAGACCAGGGCTTCCATCAGGCGTCGCCGACTCCCGACGGAGTGCGCGCCGCGCCGCGGTACGACAGCTGGGCGGAGCCACCGATACGATGACCCGGTGACGACGAACCACGCCGCAGGCCAGCCCGCTCCCCTTCTCGGAGCAGCCGACATCCGGCGCCTGGCAGCAGAGATCAGCATCCGTCCCACCAAGACCCTCGGGCAGAACTTCGTCATCGACGGCAACACGATCCGCCGGATCGTCGCTGCGGCGCGCCTCATGCCCGATGAGACCGTGCTCGAGGTGGGGCCCGGACTCGGCTCCCTCACGCTCGGACTACTCGACGCCGCCGAGCGCGTCGTCGCCGTCGAGATCGACCCCGTGCTGGCGGGCAAGCTCCCCTCGACGATCGCCGCATGGCGACCCGACCGCGCCGCGGCCCTCGACGTCGTGCTCGAGGACGCCCTGCGCGTGACCGAGTTGCCGCGGCAGCCGACGGCGCTCGTGGCGAACCTCCCGTACAACGTCGCCGTGCCCGTGGTCCTGAACCTCCTCGAGCGCTTCCCGTCCCTGCGCCACGGGCTCGTCCTGGTGCAGGACGAGGTGGCGGACAGGTTCGCAGCTCCTCCCGGATCGAAGACGTACGGCGTGCCGTCCGTCAAGGCTGCCTGGTACTCGAGCATGGCCAAGGCCGGCGTCATCGGCATGAACGTCTTCTGGCCCGCGCCGAAGATCGCCTCGGGCCTCGTCCGCTTCACGCGGCGTGAGCCGCCCGTGACGACGGCGACGCGCGAGCAGGTGTTCGCCGTCATCGACGCCGCCTTCGCCCAGCGGCGGAAGACCCTGCGCGCGGCGCTGGCGGGGTGGGCGGGCAGTCCCGTCGTCGCGGAGCAGGCACTCCGCGCCGCCGGTGTGGATCCGACGGCGCGTGGTGAGGTGCTCGACGTCGCAGCCTTCGCGCGGATCGCAGAAGCCCGGGCGGACGTTGCCGGTAAGCCCGGCGCGAACTGATCCGGTCAGCTAGGTTGATGAGTATGGTTCCGGGCAGAACAGTCGATATGCGCTCCGGCGCCCGCTCCGTCCGCGTCAAGGCCCCGGGCAAGCTCAACGTCCTGCTCAGGGTGGGGCCACCACGTGAGGACGGCTACCACGGGATCGCCAGCGTGTTCCTCGCGGTCTCCCTCTACGAGGAGGTCACCGCTACCGAGACCCCCGGCGGCGGCATCAGCGTGACGGTCAACGGGCAGGGCACGCTCAACCTGCCCGCCGAGTCCATCCCGCTGGACCGGACCAACCTGGCCGTGCGCGCTGCGGAGCTCCTCGCCGAGGTCAGCCCGGGACGCACCGGTGTGCACCTCGATATCACCAAGCGGGTGCCGATCTCGGGCGGGATGGGCGGCGGATCGGCGGACGCGGCCGCGGCCCTGCTCGCGTGCGATGCGCTCTGGGGCAGTGGCTTCTCCCGTGACGAACTGGCCAAGATCGCCGTCGACCTCGGAGCCGACGTGCCGTTCGCGCTCGTCGGGGGGACCGCCGTCGGACTCGGTGTGGGGGACCGGCTGACACCGGCGATCTCGAAGACGCCCCTGCACTGGGTTCTGGTCACCTCCGACTACGGCCTCTCCACCCCCGAGGTCTACCGCACCCTCGACGAGATCCGCCTGCGCGACGGCATTGACCCCGATCCGCAGCCGGACATCGACCCCGCGATCCTCGGTGCCATGCGGGCGGGAGACGCCCTCGGGCTCGCACCCCTGCTGCACAACGACCTCCAGCAGGCCTCGATCGAACTCGCACCGGCGCTGGGCGATATCCTTGAGACGGGGAAGGCCGCGGGTGCGCTGGCCGGCATCGTGTCCGGTTCGGGTCCCACGGTCGCCTTCCTCACCCAGGGCTCGGGCCACGCAGCCGAGCTGGAGTCGCTCCTCGAGGCCGAGGGCCTGCAGGCGACGACCGTCCATGGCCCGGCGCACGGGGCGCGGATCGCACCGGACTCCGCGGCCTGACCGCGCTCCACCGTTTCAACCGAAAGCAGCATCTCCTTGGCACACCTCCTCGGCGCGGAAAACCTCAGCGTCGCCTTCGTCACCCGCAC
>JAABUN010002730.1_pt1 | contig 30010 bp, 27 predicted proteins | sample 5559311 | NCBI WGS metagenome assembly JAABUN01 (sample SAMN10711877, study PRJNA513370) | rock metagenome | isolation source: Antarctica rocks | place: Antarctica: Victoria Land, Siegfried Peak sud | reverse complement strand
GCGGACCGGGCGCGGCTACCGCAACCCCGCCCACTACCGAGCTCGTATCCTCCTGGCCAGTGCCGCCCGACGCGCGGCATGAACACCCACCTCAGCGCCCGACATCACGCGGAAGTACGAAGAGCCCTCAAGGCGCGCATCGGGAACGTCCACGCCGACAACTACGGCGTCTACGGGGCGCGGAAGGTGTGGCTGCAGCTGAACCGGGAACGGCCGGCGGAGACGATGCCGACCGCCCGGTGCACGGGGGAGCGGCTGATGCGCGCGCTCGGGCTGCGCGGTGCGGTCCGGGGCAAGGTCAAGCGCACCACCATCGCCGACCCCACCGCGAAGCGACCGCGTGATCTCGTCGGGCGACAGTTCGCCCCGTTGGCACCGGACCGGCTGTGGGTGGCGGACTTCACCTACGTCTCGACGTGGGCCGGCTGGGTCTACGTGGCCTTCGTCATCGATGCCTACGCACGCCGCATCATCGGCTGGCGCACCAGCACGTCGATGACCGCTCAGTTCATGCTGGACGCGGTCGAGCACGCGGTCTGGACCGCGGCCAGGAAGGCCGGCCGGCGACCGGCGTCATCCAGCACCACGACCACGGCAGCCAGTACACCTCCGTGGCCTACAGCGAACGCCTCGCCGCTGACGGGATCCGTCCCTCGATGGGAGTCGTGGGCTCCTCCTACGACAACGCCCTGGCCGAGACCATCAACGGCCTCTACAAGACCGAGCTGATCAAGGCCCGCGGCCCCTGGCGCACCGTCGACCAGGTCGAGGTCGCCCCCGCCGAGTGGGTCGACTGGTTCAACCACCGGCGCCTGTACGAGTACTGCGGCGACATGCCGCCCGTCCAGATGGAGGCCGCTCACGACACTCACACACTGACCCCGACACCCGTCGAGGTCACAGACTAGAAAGTCTCCGGACACGCCGGGGCGGTTCACCCTGCCCGCGACGGTCCAGCCGCACATGCAGTTGCGGCGCTCCTACTCGGCGCTGTCCCCAACTGGCGATCCCCTCTCTGGCACGAGGCGACTCGGCCCGCCTTGACCGGGGTCTCCACCGCCTCGTCGCCGATGAAGGCGTCCCCACCTGGGCGGTTACTCTCCAGGCGAGCGTCAGCGGCTACCGATACCTTCTTCGGCCATGCCCTGTGCCGGGGCTGACAGCGACTCCCGGGCGCAGTCCTTCTGGCAAGGTCGCGCTGGGTCCGCCGGTCGCCCAGCGCTGCATCGCACCCAGCTCGTGGCGCGCCGGAGAACCTGGTGGCCGCCCAAGTCAGGACAGGACACGCAGCGGGCTTCCCGCGCGGAAGGCCGCGATGTCCTCCACAGCGCCGCCGTACCAGATCCGGTAGACGTCCTCCGTGACGAAGCCGAGGTGGGGGGTGAGGACGGTGTTCGGAGCGGATCGCAGCGGATCTGCCGGCGGGAGCGGCTCGGAGTCGTAGACGTCGAGGCCCGCTCCGGCGATGCGCCCGCTGTGCAGAGCGTCGACCAGCGCCGCGCTTTCCACCACGGGACCCCGGGAGGTGTTGATGAGCAGCGCCGTCGGCTTCATGAGGGCCAGCTCCGCGGCCCCGACCAGACCACGCGTCCGGTCGCTGAGCACCAGGTGAACGCTGAGCACGTCAGCGCGACGGAAGAGCTCCTCCCGCTCCACCCGGACAACCCCCGCCTCGACCGCCGCCTCGGTGGTCAGGTTCTGGCTCCAGGCCACGACCTCCATGCCGAAGGCGAGCCCGACCGCTGCCATCCGCTTTCCCAGCCTTCCAAGGCCCAGGATGCCGAGGGTCCGCCCGGTCAGGCCGTGCCCGAGCGTGGTCTGCCACTCGCCCCGGCGCAGCGCGGCATCCTCCTGAGGCACGCGACGCAGCAGCGAGAGGACCAGGCCCCAGGCCAGCTCGACCGTCGTCGTGCCGCTGCCGGGCGTACCGCTGACCACCACACCGCGAGCGGCGGCAGCCGCGAGGTCGATCGAACCGTTGCGCGCCCCCGTCGTCACGAGCAGCCGCAGCCGAGGCAGCCGGGCGAGCAGGGCGGCGTCGAAGGGAGTGCGTTCCCGCATCAACACGACGACGTCCCTGTCAGCCAGCCGCCGGACCAGGTCGTCGGCGTCGCTCAGATGGTCGTGGAAGAACGTGACCTCGACGTCGGGGCCGAGCGAGCCCCAGTCGGCCAGGCTCTGCGCGACCCGTTGGTAGTCGTCCAGCACGGCGACCCTCATCGCTGCTCCTCCATCGTCGTCCTGGCACCCACCCAGGTGCGGGTGCTGATTACGTCGGCTCCGAGGTGCTACCGGTGGACCCACGCGCCGTCGTCACCGCCACGGCGCCCAGCGTCGCCGCCGTGGTCCAGAGCACACCAGCAGCCCCGGCGCCCGCCGCGACCAAGCCTACGGTCGCCGGCAGCACGGTCTGGCCGATGCGGTTTCCGGTGAGCCGCAGGGCGAGCGCTGTCGCTCTCACGTGGGGTGGAGCTGCCTGCGCCACCCAGGCCATCGTCAACGGCTGGCCCACCCCGAGCGCCAGGCCGGCGGCAGCCATCGCAACGACGGCGGCCCACACGGGCATCGGCAGCGGTACCGTAGTGAGAGCGAGCGCCGAGGCACCGATGCTGCCGGTGAGCACGCGCCCCCGCCCGAAGCGGGCGACCAGCAGGCCGAGCATCGCGCGCGAGGCCATCGAGGCGATGGCTCGCACCACGAGCAGCATCCCGATGGTGCTGGCCGCGATGCCGCGTTCCACGCCGAGGGCCGGGAGGTAGATGACGAGCAGGTCGACGGCCGCCAGGACCACCAGGCTCGCCAGGACGGCCCGCCCCAGAGAAGGCACCCGCAGCGCCTGGGCGAAGGAGGCGCGGACCGGCGCGCGGGCTCCGCTCTCACGGGCCTCGCTGGGCAGCGCCAGGGTGGCCACCACGAGCCCTCCGGCCAGGAGGGCAGCAGCGGTGAAGATGCGACCGGTATCGGGGAGGACGGCGGAACCGGTCAACAGCACGACCATCCCGGGGCCGAGCGCCTGCCCGAGGGAGGCACCGAGGGCGTAGTAGCCGAAGGCGGAGTCGTACCGGCCTGGCGCGGCGGTGTGGGCAACCAGCGCCTGGCCCCCCACCATGGCGAGCAGGTGGCCCAGGCCGAGCACAGCGCTCCAGAGCACGAGCCACGCCAAGGACGTCGCGGCCAGGGCGAAGCCGACCGTGGCCACCGCCATCAGGGCCGAGCCGGCGAGCAGCACCGGACGGGTGCCGCGCCGGTCGGTGCTGCGACTAACGAGCACCGCGACGAACAGCGGCGCCAGGGCGAAGCTGGCGGCGACCACTCCGAGCCAGGCGGGGGAGACACCGAGCTCGAGGGCGCGGTACGACGTGGTGGGCCGCAGGACCTGCGTGAGCCCGTGCACCAGCACGGCGTGGAGGACCAGCAGTGACCACCACGTCGCGCCGCGTCTCAACGGGGGATGCTCGTCCGCGGGTCGCGCGACCGGGAGGTGCGGAGTCCCCGGATCAGCGGGAGCAGGAGCGACAGGGCGGCCACTGCCAGCAGCGCGGCGGAGATCGGCTGCGTGACGAACACCGAGTAGTCACCACCGGAGATCTGCAGCGCCTGCCGCAGCGATCGCTCCATGATGGCGCCCAGGATCAGGCCGAGGATCGGCAGTGCCCCAGCCCGTCGGTACAGTCCTAAATTCGCAGGTCAGCGGCGGTACAGCGGACGGTCTTGAAAACCGTTGAACGTTTAACCAACGTTTCGTGGGTTCGAATCCCACGCCCTCCGCCGAGGAGGATATGCCGCTCCGCACGGGAGTCCTCAAAGCGCGGGACGCTGTTATGCCACAGGCATTCCACTGGGACGATGCTGTGTGCCGACGAGGTGCTCCAGCAGGGCCGCGGTGGAGGAGCGCAAGGCCGAACCCTGATCTGCTGGGCGAGGGCCGCATCGGCGCTGCGCTCCCCGGTGGGGTACAGGCGGGTGTCGTGCTCCGGGTGACGACAGACCCGTCCCTTGGCGGGGTGCCGTTGGGCGTCGGGTTCCCGCTCGACCATGCCGTTGACTTCAACAGCCGCCACCGCGGGGGCGTCGTGCGCACCCTCGACGGTGACCTCGACCTGATGAGGTCGACGCTCGCCGGCTGCGACGCCGCGGTCTCGGTGGTCGATACGAGTTGCTCGACTGCTGGAGCGTCGACGACGGCGCACGCCTGCGCCACCTGCCGGTCAAGCGCTACCTCGTGATCCCCCATCTCGTGCGGGCGGCTGGTCGCACCCGCGCGTCGAGCAGTCCGCAGTTCATATGTCGACCGATCGGGCCATGACGGCGAAGGGTAAAGTCTGCACGTGCATCCGGACCGGTGGGACACATTCCCGTTCAGTTGGTGGGAGCCAGCACGACGAGCGTGACGAGAAGGACGGGGCGCAGGTGCGATGGCCACAGGACCGGGCTCCCTGGAGCGTCCTGCGCGTTCCGTCGGGGTGCGGGACGTCGCAGCCAGGGCTGAGGTCTCGGTCGGCACGGTCTCCAACGTGCTCAACAACCCGGGCCGGGTCGTGCCCGAGACCCGCGACCGGGTGGAAGCGGCGATTCGATCTCTCGGTTTTGTGCCGTCGCGGGCGGCAGGTCAGCTGCGCAGCCGGCGTTCAGAGCTCATCGGGGTGGTCATCCCGGATGTCGGCAACCCCTTCTGGGCGTCGGTGCTCCGCGGCATCGAGACGGTCGCCGACGAGGCGGGGCTGACGATGATCGTCGGGTCGACCCACCAGGACCCCGACCGACAGCTGCACCTGCTCCGGGTGCTGGAGAGCCAAGGGGTCGACGGTCTGGTGATCGCCCCCATCGCGGACCCTGGTGGTGATTGGGCGGTGTTCCAGAAGCGGCGCTTCGGGGTCGTGGCGCTCGAGCGCCAGGCCGGGTCCGAGGACGCGTGGGTGAGCCTGGACAACGTCGAGGGCGCCAGGTTGGCGATGGCCCACCTCATCAACCAGGGCCACACACGGATCGCTCTGGTGAACGGTCCGACGTCGGTGTCCTGGTGCGCCGAACGACGCGAGGGCGCAGCCCGCGCGGTGGTGGAGAGCGGCCTCGACCCGGCTCAGGTGCTCGTCCACGTCTTTGTCGACGACCTCACCGTCGAGCAGGGGGCGGCCGCCGTGCGGCCGTTGTTTCGCGACGCGCGGGCGGCGCCCGGTGACCAGCGGGTGAGCGCCGTGATGTGCGTCAACGACCTGCTCGCCCTTGGCGCGCTGCTGGCGATGCAGGAGCAGGGGATCCGGGTGCCCGACGACATTGCCCTGGTCGGCTACGACGACGCCGACTTCGGCCCGGCGCTCGACCCGCCGCTGACGACCGTGCGGCAGCCAGGTTTCGAGATGGGCGCGGCCGCGGCGCGGCTGCTCCTGATGAGTGCGCCCGGGCGCGCCCCCGGGGATCACGTCGAGTTTGAGCCGAAGCTGATCGTGCGGCGTTCGAGCGTCCGAGAGCTCTAGCAGTCCGTCCGAACGTGCCCGGGCGACGGGTCGTACATCCTGCGCGCGCTGGCCGGTCGACCTAGTCCGGATCGAACAGCACGGCCGTCCACGGTTGACAACGCGTCGCTGTTCACGCACTCTTGAACCGGTTCATCGATGAACCGGTTCAAGACATGGCGTGTCGCTTCGCCGTGAGGCATCCAATGGAGGAGCAGCTGTGACACGGGACCACGTGACCCGTCGGGAGTACGACGAGTGGCTGAACGAGGCGGCCAGCCTCGGACGCGCCCTGCGCTACCCGGTCACTGCGGAGATGGTCAACGACAGCGCCGGGATCGTCTTCGGTGCCGACCAGTACGAGGCGTTCGTCGACGGTCTGTGGTCCCGCCGGCCCTACGAGGCGATGGTGATCTTCGAGTCGCTCAACGAGCCGGCGGTCGACGGGCTGCCCGCTGCGGGCGCCGCGTACGCCGAGTACGGCGGGCTGTGCGACAAGCTGATGATCGTCCACCCGGGGAAGTTCTGCCCACCTCACTACCACCAGCGCAAGACCGAGAGCTACGAGGTGGTCCTGGGCGAGATGGAGGTGTTCTACTCTCCCGAGCCCGTCACCGTCGACGAGGACGAGGTCCTCGCGTGCCGTCCGATGCCCGTGGGCGGCACCTGGCCGGGCGGCGTCGAGCTCCCGGCGGGCCGTGAGGACTCCTACGCGGAGCTGACCAGCTGTGTGCGGCTGCGTGCCGGAGACCCCAAGTTCGTGATGCACCGCAAGCACCTGCACGCGTTCCGGTGCCCAGCGGACTCACCGGTCCCGCTGGTGGTCCGCGAGGTGTCCACCTACAGCCACGAACCCACGGAGCACGCGCACGGCACGCCCGCGCCGCTGTCGTCCTGGGCCGGCCTGCACGACAACGCCTTCGTCTCCCCGGCCGCCGGCTCCGGTCGCCTGACGACCGTCATCCGCTGACTGCGCGCCACGGGCACCTTCACCACACTGACCGCAAGACCCATCGAAGGAGATAGATCATGCGTACTCTTCCAGCCGTCGCGATCGTGGCTGCCTCCGGACTCGTGCTCGCCGCCTGCGCGAGCGGTGCCGACGGGGTCCAGGCCGGCGGCGGTGCCTCGCCCGGCGGCAGCAGCGAGGTCGAGTTCGAGGCCAAGGACCCGCTGAGCATCGGCTACTCGGTCTACGACCTGCAGAACCCCTACTGGCAGTCCTATGCCGCCGGGGTCGAGGCCGCCGGTGAGGAGGCCGGCGTCGAGGTCCTCGTCGCCGACCAGAAGTCGGACCAGCAGCAGCAGGTCTCCGGCAGCCTCGACCTGATCAACCAGGGCATCTCCGGCCTCGTCATCACACCGGTCCAGCCGTCGGCCCTGCCCGAGACGATCGACGCCGCGCACGCGGCGAAGATCCCGGTCGTCGTCGCCGACATCGGCACCGCGGGCGATTACGACGCCTACATCCAGTCCAACAACACCGAGGGCGGCGCCATCGCCGCGGAGTACGTGATCGCGCAGCTCGCCGAGACCCCCGGTCCGCACGGGGTGGGGGTGATCGAGCTGCACGCCGGCTCGGTCGTGGGCGAGGAGCGCGTCGCAGACTTCGTCTCCGCCATCGAGGCGGACGAGAACTTCGAGATCGTCTCCAGCCTGGACGGCAACGACACGGTCGACGGTGGCTTCGCCGCCGCGCAGGACATGCTGTCTGCGAACCCTGACCTCGAGGTCATCTACGCCGCGAACGACGCCTCGGCGATCGGCGCCCAGCGGGCCATGGAGACAGCTGGCAAGTCGGTCGCAGACGGCTTCCACCTGATCGGGTTCGACGGCTCCGACGCGGCCCTGGACGCCATCGACCAGGGGGTGATGAGCGCAACCGTCGCCCAGGACCCGTACGGGCAGGGCGTGCGAGCCGTCGAGGCCGTCCTGGCGATGCTCGAGGGCGAGGACCCCGGCTACGACGACGAGGGCGCCAAGACCGTCTTCTTCCCCGTCGAGCTGGTGACCGCGGAGAACCTCGAGGACTTCCGCGCCGCTCGTGCCGAGCAGGACTGATGACGTGAACGGTCGCGGGTCTCATGAGCTGCACCACCCCGGGTCGGTCCAACCAGGAGGGACAGCGACGTCCAGCGTGCTGCAGGTCGAGGACGTGGTCCAGGAGTACCCGGGCGTCCGCGCGCTCAAGGGCGTCTCGCTCGAGCTCGCCGCGGGCGAGGTGCTGGGTCTGGTCGGTGAGAACGGAGCCGGAAAGAGCACGCTCATCCGCATCGTCGGTGGCGTCGAACAGCCCGTACGCGGCCAGCTGCGCGTCCACGGCGAAGCGCGCGTCTTCCACGGCTCGGCCGACTCGCAGTCCGCCGGGATCAGCGTCGTCAGCCAGGAGTTCCGGCAGGTGCCCGAGCTGTCTGTCGCGGACAACGTCTTCCTCGGGCACGAGGTGACGCGCGCCGGTGTCATCGATGCTGCCGAGACCCGGCGCCGCACGCAGGAGATCCTTGACCAGCTCGGTCTGGACCTCGACCCCGACCGGCCGGTCTCGTCCCTCACGGTCGGGGACCGGCAGATGGTCGAGATCGCCCGCGCCCTGTCGCGCGAGTTCGACCTCCTCATCATGGACGAGCCGACGGCGGCCCTGAACGGTGCGGAGATCCAGCGGCTGCACGAGATCGTCCGCAGGCTGGCAGACCACGGCAAGGCCATCATGTACGTCTCCCACCACCTGGACGAGATCTTCGACATCTGCCACAGCGTCGCCGTGCTCCGGGACGGTGAGCTCGTCGCCCACTCGCCGACAGACCAGCTCGACGAGTCCCAGCTGGTGGAGCACATGCTGGGACGCAAGCCCGAGACCTACGAGCGTGGTCCGAGCGCCGCCGCGGCCGCCCCGGTCCGCCTGGAGGTCCGTGAGCTGACGGTGCCGGGAACACCGGCGCCGTTCGGGCTGACGGTCCACGCCGGCGAGATCTTGGGCCTGGCCGGCCTCGTCGGCTCCGGCCGCACCGAGCTGACCCGGGCGCTGTTCGGTGACCTCACCGCCGGCAGCGGGACCGTTCTCGTCGACGGGCGCGAGATCCGGTTGGGCAGCCCCCGGGAGGCGATCCGGCACGGCATCTTCATGCTCAGCGAGGACCGCAAGGGTGAGGGCATCCTGCCGCACCTCGACGTGACCGAGAACGCCATGGTCTCGCGCGACCGCAGCACGCTGCCGATGCTGCGGCGCTTGCTCCCCGCGCCGCGAGACGAGCGCACCCAGTTCGAGCGTCTCCGCCGGGACATGCGCATCCGGGTGCCCCACGGGCGCCAGCTCATCGGCAACCTGTCCGGGGGCAACCAGCAGAAGGTGCTGCTCGGTCGGGCACTGCTGTCCGGCTGCGCCGTGCTCCTGCTCAACGAGCCCACCCGCGGCGTCGACGTGGGCGCGAAGGTCGACATCTACCAGCTCGTCAAACAGCTGGCTGGCTCCGGCGTCGCGGTCGTGGTGTCGAGCTCCGACGCCCCGGAGATCGCCGCCATAGCCGACCGGTGCGCCGTCTACTTCGCGGGCCGGCAGGTCGCGGAGCTGCGGGGACAGGACGTCACCGAGGACAACATCGTCGGTGCGTCCGTCGGTCAGAGCACGGAGGAGTCCGCCCGTGCCTGAAGCCCCCGTGTCGACGGCTCCCGAGGCGCTCGTCGACGACGCTCGGGCCCGGTCGGCCGAGCGAGCCCGCCGGGCGGACAGCCGGCGGCGCGTGCTGCAGAACGTCGGTGTCCTCGCCCCGTTCGCCATCGTGCTGGTCGTCGGACTGCTCGCGGTACCGAACTTCGCCTCGGCCTCGAACGTCACCAACATGCTCGTCAACGCCGGGATCCTCGCGGTCGTCGGTTTCGGGATGACCGTCGTCATCGCGATCCGTGGCATCGACCTGTCCGTGGGGTCGACCCAGGCGCTGGCCGCCTGCATCGCTGCAGCGGTGGTCAACGCCAGCGGCCCGCTCGCCGGCTCCGCCGCCGGGATCGCGGTGGGTGCCGGTCTCGGGCTCCTCAACGGCATCCTGGTGAGCTACCTCCGCGTACCCGGCTTCGTCGCCACGCTCAGCACCCTCAGCGTGTACCGGGGGCTCGTGCTGCTGTTCACGGGCGGCGCCCCCATCATGATCGCCTCGACGGGCTTCAAGTCGACGGCGACCGCGTCGGTCCTGGGCATTCCCCTGCCGTTCTTGCTGGCCGTCGTCCTCGGCCTCGGGGCGATCTTCGCACTGGGCCGGATGCGGTTCGGCAAGCACGTCGTGGCCGTGGGCGGGAGCCCGGAGTCGGCCGTGGACTCGGGCATCAGCGTCCGACGCATCCACCTGCTCGCCTACCTGCTGTCCGGCGCCTCGGCGGGGGTGGGTGGGGTCCTGCTCGCCAGCCAGCTGGGTGCGGTCAACGGCTCGATCTCTGCCGGGCTCGAGCTGCAGGTCATCGCCATCGTCGTGCTGGGCGGCACGAGCCTGGCCGGCGGCAGGCCCCGCATCGTCGGGACCTTCGTGGCCGCCCTCCTGCTGTCGATGATCAACTCGGGACTGAACCTGCTCAACGTCCCGTCCTTCTACCAGTACGTGGCGCTCGGGGCTCTGCTGGTGTTCGCGCTGAGCATCGACGGCGCACAGCGTGCGGCAGTGCGTCGCATGCTCCAAGGGAGGCACTCATGAGCACCAGCCACAGCGCGACGTCAGCGCCGGAGACAGGTCAGGAACGGGAGGCAGCAGCCACCGCTGCACCCGCAGGAGCGAGGTGGCGCGCCGCCGCGCGTCGACACCTCGCGCAGCAGTACCTCCTGGCGGTGCTCGTCGTCCTCTGCGTCGCCGTGGGATGGGCGGCACCCACCTTCTGGACCCCGGGCAACCTGTCGAACGTCCTGTTCCAGGCGTCGTTCGTCGGGCTCGCCGCGTGCGGCATGACGCTCCTCATCGCAGGCGGGCTGCTGGACCTCTCGGTCGGTGGGGTCATCGCGGTCAGTGCGATTGGCGTGGCCACCCTCCTCCCGCACACGACTATCGGCGGGGCCATCGGTGCCGCGATCCTGATCGGTGCGTTCCTCGGCCTGCTGAACGGGCTGCTGGTGACCTACCTGCGGATCGCTCCGTTCATCGCGACGCTCGGCACGCTCTACCTCTTCCTCGGACTTGCCTTCGTCTGGACCTCCGGCGGCGTGGTGCCGATCGCGTCGAGCAACTACCGCGCGGCCACCACGGGCAGGCTCGGCTGGCTGCCTGTGCCGTTCTTGGTCTTCCTGGCGCTGGCCCTGCTGACGTACCTGCTGCTCAAGCGCACCTACTTCGGCCGGACGTTGCGCGCCCTCGGGTCCAACGAGCGGGCCGCGGTGCTCGCGGGCCTGCCCGTGAGTCGCACCAAGGTGGGCGTGTTCGTGGTCGCCGGCGCCTGCTTCGCCCTGGCTGGTGCGTTCATGGCCGGCAGGTTGTCCTCCGCCGAGGGCAACATGGCGATGGGCTTCGAGATGGACGTCATCGCCGCCGTCGTCGTCGGCGGGACGGCCCTGCGCGGTGGGCGCGGCACGCTGGCCGGCACGGTCGTCGGTGCCCTGCTCTTCGCCGTGCTGGCCAACACCCTCAACCTGCTCGGCGTGGCGTCCTACTGGCAGTACGTGCTCACGGGCGCGGTGCTGGCGGCGGCCGTGGCCGTCGGTGCCCGGCGGTCGTCGGCCACCGAGGTGAGGGGCGCCGGCTGATGTTCGGGGCCGACTCCGTGACGCTCGGCCCCGACCTGCACCGCCTGGTCGGGGCGCCGGACCAGCTGGTGTCGGTGGACCGTCTCGTCCGCGACGAGGGACCCGGCCGCGGCGCACCTGTCCTGCTGGTGCGCAACCCCAACGGCCTGTCGTTCGAGGTCCTGCTCGACCGGGCCCTCGACCTCGGCTGGGCCGACGCACCCGGGCTCCCGCTGGCCTGGCGGTCGGCGATCGGCCCGGTCGGGTCCTCACGTCACGAGCCGGACGGTCTCGGCTGGGCACGCAGCTTCGGCGGTGGGCTGCTGAGCACCTGCGGTCTCGCGACGACCGGGAAGCCCTCCGACGTCGGCGGCACCCACTACGGCCTGCACGGGCGCATCGGTCACATCCCGGCCGAGAACGTGCGGTGGGGCCTGGTGCTGGACGGCGGCGAGCTGAGCGTCGAGATCACCGGCGATGTGGTGGAGGCGGCGCTGGGGGAGGCACCGCTGCGGCTGCGTCGCCGCATCCTGGCCAGCACCGTCCGGTCGGCTCTCAGGGTCGAGGACACCGTGACCAACACGGGCCACTCTGTGGCCGGTCACATGTTCCGCCACCACCTCAACCTCGGCTACCCGCTCGTGCAGCCCGGGACCGTCGTCACCGCGACGGCTGAGCCCGTCGGTGAGCGGGACCGCCCCGACGGCCCCTCCCAGCGCTTGCCGTGGGTGCTCGACGTGGGTTCCGAGGCCGTCGAGCCGGAGACCGTCCTGTACTGCAGGCCGCTCACCCGGCCTACGGCCACGGTCACGGTCACAGCGCCCGGGGGTACGTGGTGCGAGATCGAGCAGACCACGCAGACCTGGCCCCTGCTCCTGCTGTGGCGCGACGCCAGCCCCGGGGTCAATGTGCTCGGCGTCGAGCCGTCCACGTCGCGTGACGGCGGTCGAGCGCAGGCGGAGCGAGACGACGAGGTGGTCTGGCTCCCGCCCGGGAATTCCCGCGCCTACGTCACCTCGCTACGGACAGGGAGCTGAGCCGTCGGCCCGGACAGGTGTCCCGCCTTCTCGGTCGGGGCTCCCACGCACCGACGGCCGGTTGCACGTGACATTGCCGCGGGTGTCTTGGACCGCGCTGTCCCTGGCATGACGCCACCAGACGTGGTCGCCCGTCACGGTCGTGGGCGGCCCGACCGCCTCGCGTTCCTCCCGGCGGGGTCCTGGTCGTCCGAGCGCCCCGGGCTACAGCACGGTGCCGGCGGCCCGCTGGACGGCCAGGCCGGTCTGGTAGGTCGTGAGGAAGGTCGCGAAGCCGCGCACGTCCTCGGGGTCGGGCTGCGACGTCAGGGGACGAAGCCCGCCGAAGATCTGGTGGTCCAGGTGCTGGGACAGGCTCGTGCCGTGCGGAGCGGCCAGGTATGTGGCGAGCAGCGCGATGCCCCAGGCGCCGCCTTCGCCCGCGCCCTCCCCGACGGCCACGGGGATGCCCAGGGCGGCGGCCAGCAGCCGTTGGGCGACTCCTCCGGTGCGGAACAGTCCTCCGTGAGCGACCATCACGTCGAGCTCGACGCCCTCCGCCGCGAGCACCTGCATGCCGAGGCTGAGGGTGGCGAAGGCGCTGTAGACTTGCGTCCGGGCGAAGTTGGCGAGGGTCAGGCTGCTCCCGGGGGTGCGGACGAGGAGAGGTCGCCCTTCCGCGCAGCCGGTGATCGGCTCCCCGGAGAGGTAGTTGTACGCGAGGAGCCCACCTCCGTCGGCATCGCCGGCGAGGGCCTCGTGCAGCAGCGTGCTGAACACCTCGTCCTGGCCGGTCGGGTGGCCGAGAGCGGTGGCGAACCGGCCGAGGACCTGCGCCCAGGCACCGAGCTCGCTGGCGCCGTTGTTACAGTGGACCATCGCGACGAGGTCGCCGACCGGGGTGGTGACGAGGTCAATCTCGTGATGCACCTGCGACAGTGGGCGCTCGAGCACAGCCATCGCGAAGATGCTCGTCCCCACGCTGACGTTGCCGGTCCTCGGGGCGACCGCGTTGGTGGCGACCATGCCCGTGCCGGCGTCCCCCTCCGGCGGGCACAGCGGCACACCCGGTCGGAGCGTGCCGGTGGGGTCGAGCAGCGCGGCGCCCTCCGCGGTCAGCCGGCCGGCCTCCTGCCCCGCCGTCAGCACCTGCGGCAGCACCGGACCGAGACGGAGCCCCGCACGGTGCTCGGCGAGGAGGTCGTCATACACGGCGAGCAGGCGGCTGTCGTAGTCCCGGGTCCTCGGGTCCACGGGGAACATGCCCGAGGCGTCACCCACCCCGAGCACCTTGCGCCCCGTCAGGCGCCAGTGGACATAACCGGCCAGCGTGGTCATGTGATCGACCCGCGCCACGTGGGGCTCGACGTCGAGGACCGCCTGGTAGTGGTGCGCGACGGACCAGCGGAGCGGGATGTTCTGGTCGAACAGCTCGGTGAGCCGCTCGGCCGCCGGCCCGGTGGTGGTGTTCCGCCAGGTGCGGAACGGCACCAGCAGGTGGCCGTCGGGGCCGAACGCCAGGTAGCCGTGCATCATCGCGGAGACGCCGAGGGCCGCCAGCTTGGTCGGGGCGGTGCCGTGACGGCGTTCGGCGTCGCTGAGCAGGTCGAGGACGGAGGCCTGCAGGCCCGTCCAGACGTCCTCGAGGGAGTAGGTCCACAGTCGGTTGTGAAACTGGTTCTCCCATCCGTGGGCGCCGCCGGCGAGCACAGCACCGTCCGGGGCGACGAGCACCGCCTTGATGCGGGTGGAGCCGAGCTCGATGCCCAGGACGGCTCTCCCGTCCTCGATCACGTCGCGGGCGGCGGGACGGTCCTGCGTGGTCATGGCGTGCTCCATGGGGGTGGGTGGGCAGTACGGCTGCGCGGTCACCGGCGGGGCGGCGCGGTGCTCGCCCGCACCACCAGGGTGGGTGCGACGGTCCGGGCGGGGATCCGGCCGGCCGGCACGTCGGCACCGGAAACCAGATCGAGGAGGGTGGTGACGGCGAGCTCGCCCAGCCGTGGGAACCCCTGGCGGACGCTGGTCAGGGCCGGGCCGTAGAAGGGTGCCTCGGGGACGTCGTCGAAGCCGGCGACGGAGACGTCGCGGGCGACGTGCCTGCCGCCGTCCTGCAGGGCGCGCACGACCCCCAGCGCGGTCTGGTCGTTGGCCGCGAACACCGCGGTGACGGCCGGGTCCTCAGCCAGCTGCCGGCCCGCCTCGTAGCCCAGCTCTGCTGTCCAGCCGCCGCGCAGCGGTTCGGGCACCGGGCAGCCGGCCCGGCGGAGCGTGTCCCGCCAGCCGCTCACCCGTTCTTCCGCTTCCAGCCAGTCCGCAGGCCCTGCGACATGGTGGACGGTGGGGTGCCCCAGGTCGAGCAGGTGCTGGGTCACCAGACTCGCGCCGACCGCTTGGTCCACGCAGACGATCGGCAGGTCCGCGACCAGACCACCGTCGACGGCGACGACAGGCAGGTCATCGGGCAGGGAAAGCATGACACCGGCCGCGGTCCGCTGCGGCGCGACCACGATGATGCCGCCCACGCGCAGGCCCTCGAGGTAGGCGAAGGCGTCGGCCACAGACGACGCGTCCAGGTCTGGCAGGGAGGCGACGTTGACCACGCGACCACGCGACCGCGCCTGCGCGCCGATTGCTCGACGGACAGCAGCATGCTGGCTGGACCGAACAGCGTGGTGTGCGCAGCGACGACCCCGATGGCGGGGGACACGGAGGTGACGAGCGCGCGTGCCGCGGCGTTGGGCCGGTAGCCGAGGTAGCCGAGGTCGTCGATGGCCGCCTGGACCCGCTGCCGCGTGGACGCGCGGACGGCGGGGCTGCCGTTGAGCACGCGCGACACCGTCTGGTGGGAGACGCTGGCGTGGCGGGCCACGTCGTGCATGACCACCGCCCGGCGCGCGGGACGGGGCCTCTCGTCGGGACCGGAGGACGTGAACACCTTGACGACTCTAGCGCTGTTAACGTTCACTGTGAACGCTAACAAGTCCGGTCTGTACCGATGACGAGGGAGAAGCCGTGTCCGCACCGAGCCATGGGCTGCCACCGAGCACCGAACCGGTCGAAGGGCGCGCGGGCGCTGACCTGGCGGTCCGCCTGGCGGAGACGCGGGCCGTCGTCGCGGGCCTGCACGCCGAATTGGTGCGCTACGGCCTAGTGGCATGGACCGCAGGCAACGTGTCCGGTCGCATCCCGGGCGCCGACCTGTTCGTCGTCAAGCCGAGCGGTGTCTCCTACGACGAGCTCACCGCCGCGTCCATGGTGGTCTGCGACCTGGACGGCAGACTGGTGGTCGGTAACCGGTCGCCGAGCTCCGACACCGCCGCGCACGCCTACGTCTACCGCAACATGCCCCACGTCGGGGGCGTCGTGCACACGCACTCCACGTACGCGTGCGCCTGGGCCGCGGTCGGCGAGCCCATCCCCTGCGTGCTGACGGCCATGGCGGACGAGTTCGGCGGTGACATCCCGGTCGGCCCGTTCGCCCTGATCGGCGACGACTCCATCGGCCGCGGGATCGTGTCGACCCTGTCGGGCCACCGCTCGCGGGCGGTCCTCATGGCGCAGCACGGTGTGTTCACCATCGGCTCCGACGCCCGGGACGCGGTCAAGGCTGCCGTCATGTGCGAGGACGTCGCGCGCTCGGTCCACGCCGCACGCCAGCTCGGGAACCCCCGGCGGATCGCCGAGGACGACATCAATCGACTCTACGATCGCTACCAGAACGTCTACGGCCAGCCCGGGCAGGGCACCGCGGGAGACCCGCGATGAGCAGCAACACCCCCCTGCGCGAGATCTGGTTCGTCACCGGCAGCCAGGACCTGTACGGCGAGGACGTCCTGGCCCAGGTCGCAGGGCAGAGCCAGCAGGTCGCCGCGCTGCTCGGTGAGGGCGGCTCGCTGCCCGCGGACCTCGTCTGGCGGCCCGTCGTCACCTCCTCAGACGGCATCCACCGCCTGGCCACCGACGCCAACGCCGACCTCGCCTGCGTGGGCGTGGTGGCCTGGATGCACACCTTCTCCCCGGCCCGGATGTGGATCCGGGGCCTGGACGCGCTGCAGGTGCCGCTGCTGCACCTGCACACCCAGGCCGACAAGTCGCTCCCGTGGTCAACCATCGACATGGACTTCATGAACCTCAACCAAGCCGCGCACGGCGACCGGGAGTTCGGGTACGTCCAGTCCCGCATGGGAGTGGTCCGCAAGACGGTGGTGGGCCACGCGTCGGACTCCCACGTCACCGCCCGCATGTCCTCATGGGCCCGCGCTGCCTTGGCCTGGTACGAGGCACGGAGCCTGATCGTGGCGCGTTTCGGCGATACCATGCGCAACGTCGCCGTGACCGAGGGGGACCGCACGGAGGCGCAGTGCGGTGGGGGATGACCGTCAACGCCTACCCCGTGGACGACCTCGTGCAGGCGGTCGGGGAGACCCTCGACGCCGAGGTCGACGCCCTCGTGGCCGAGTACGAGGAGGCTTACGACGTCGCCACCGAACTGCGTCGTGGCGGGGAGCGGCACGAGTCGCTGCGCTACGGCGCCAGCCAAGAGCTCGCGCTCAGGGCCCTGCTCGACGGCATCGGCGCCAAGGCCTTCACGATGAATTTTGAGGACCTCGCCGGGCTGCGCCAACTGCCTGGTCTCGCGGTGCAGCGGCTCATGGCCGACGGCTACGGCTTCGGGGGCGAGGGCGACTGGAAGACCTCGGGCCTGCTGCGCATGCTCAAGGTGGCAGGCCAGGGGCTGCCCGGCGGCACTTCGTTCATGGAGGATTACACGTACCACTTCGGCCCCGGCGAGCCGTTGTCGCTCGGCGCCCACATGCTGGAGGTCTGCCCGTCCATCGCGACCGGGACCCCGCGCCTGGAGGTCCACCCGCTCGACATCGGCGGCCGCGAAGACCCGGTGCGGCTGGTGTTCGACGCCGAGCCCGGCCCCGCTGTGGTGGCCTCGCTGGTGGACCTGGGTGACCGGTTCCGGGTCGTGGCCAACGAGGTCGAGGTTGTTGCCCCGCCCGAGCCTCTGCCACACCTGCCGGTCGGGCGGGCGGTCTGGCGTCCGGAGCCCGACCTGAGGACTTCGGCCGGGTGCTGGATCGTCGCGGGCGGCAGCCACCACACCGTCCTGTCGACCCAGGTCGACGCCGAGGTCCTGGCCGACCTCGCGCGCCTCGCGCGCACCGAGCTCGCCCTCATCGACACCAGCACGCGCCCGGACCGCTTCGAGCAGGAACTGCGCTGGAACGAGGCGTACCACCAGCTCGTGCGGTGAGCCTCCCATGCGTCGTCGGAGGACCGGCGGAGACTGTGCCCACATGGTGCCCGCGCAAGACCGGTGCACTACAGTCTGCACTGTTCAGGGACGGTTTCGCTGTCGGTCTTGAAAACCGTTGAGCGTTCAACAAACGTTTCGTGGGTTCGAATCCCACGCCCTCCGCTGAGAACATGCTGCTGCGTCGGCCGCGCTGCGTCAACGTTCCACCAGCCGGTTGTCCACAGCCTTAGGGGGTTAGTGGCGGTTCCGATCTTCCCTCGGCGCGGGTCCTCAACGAGATGCGTTGTTGGTGGACCGAACGAACGGCCTGCGGCTCCGAGCTAGCTGCTCCTGGGTGCGCTAGCAGCGGACGGCACAGTCGGTGAGGATTTCGGCGCGGTGCTCTCCCGGCACAAGAGCTGGTGGGGTGCCCGGGTCTGCACCGCGGGCAGGGAGGGGTCCTCGATCCGCGCGATGATGCGGGCGACCGCCTCGTGGGCGATGTACGGGGTGTCGAGGGACACGGTGCTCAGGGAGGGGCGGGCGTACCGGCCCTCCTCGAGGTCGTCCACGCCGATGACGGCCACGTCGTCCGGCACGTGCAGGCCGCCGTCGAAGACGGCCCGCATGGCCCCCATGGCCAGCAGGTCGGAGAAGCAGAAGATGGCGTCCGGCCGCAGCGGGAGGTCGAGCAGCTCCCGGGCGGCGTCGTAACCGTCGGCGCGCCGGTAGTGCGCCGCCGGGCGGAGGTAGGAGGGCTCCAGCTCGAGGCCGGCAGCGAGCACGGCGGCCTGGTAGCCGGCGGTCCGCTGCCGGGGGGTGGCGTACCCCTCCTGCGGCTGCTCCCCGATCGCGGCCACACGCCGGCGACCGGTGGTGATGAGGTGGGCGGTGGCGTCGTAGGCGGCCTGGGTGTTGTCGATGGCGACGTGGTCGAAGCGGCCGTCGAAGACGTGCTCGCCCAGCAGCACCAGCGGCATGGTCGTGTTCGGGTCCATCTCCGCGAGCTCGGTCGCGGTCACCAGCGGGCTGAAGAGCACGCCGTCGAAGAGCATCGTCCGGTCGGCGCCGGTGAGCAGGCGCCGTTCCCGCTCGTGGTCGTGACCGGTCTGGTCGATCATGACCTGGTAGCCCACGGCGGCCGCGGCGTTGATGACCTCGCGCGCCAGCTCGGCGAAATACGGGACGTCGATCTCCGGGACCACCAGCGCGAGCACCCCGGTGCGGCCTGTCCGCAGGGTCCGGGCGACGGGGTTCGGCCGGTAGTCCAGCTCCTCGATGGCGTTCTGCACCCGCACTCGCATCGACTCGCTGACGTAGTGGTAACCCGCCATCACGTTCGAGACGGTCCGGACCGACACCTGCGCGTGAGCCGCCACGTCGCGCATGGTCACCGCCATCCGCAGATCCTCGCCGTCAAGACCGGCGGACGCAGCAGCATGACATCCAGCATAGGGCTTGCAACGTCGGCAAGAACCTGGGTAGTTTGCAGACGTCGGCAAGAAGTCTGCACCTCGTCGCACGGAGGAGTGACCATGTCCCCCGCCCGCTGGTTCCAGGCAGCTCCCTCTGCCACCCTGCCCGGTTTGTCTGCCCGGCTGCACAGGGGGCTGCGTCGTCCGCGGCGGGCCGCCCTGCCTGTGCTGCTGCTGGTCGGGACCGGTGCGCTGCTCAGCGCCTGCGGCCCCTCGATCACCTCCGGCGCTGCCGACGGTGCCGCGGAGAGCGGGTCCGAGAGCCCGGGTGAAGGCACGGTCGCTGCCTCTGAGGCAGCCACCGACCCGGCCGTCCTGACAGCCCCGTCAACGGATTCACCGTCGGGTGAGATCACGATCTGGGACCGCTCCGGGGACCTCTTCGAGGTCTTCGAGGCGACGATCGACGACTTCAACGAGGTCTACCCCGACATCACCGTCAACCATGAGGCCGTCGACATCGACGCCAAGCTGCAGAACACCCTGATCACGGGCACCGACGTGCCGGACGGCGTGTTCCTCGACGACGCCCGCGTCGCCGGGTACTCCGAGTACCTGTGGGACCTCAGCGGCGTCCTGGACCCGTACCTCGCAGACATCGCCCCCCAGAAGGTCGACGTCAACACGCTGGACGGCGGCATCTACGGCGTGCCGTTCGACCTGGACCCGGGACTGCTCTTCTACAACGAGGCGGCGCTGAGCGAGGCGGGCATCGACGCCACCACGATCCAGACCTACGACGACCTGCTCGAGGCGGCGCGGCAGTACAAGCAGGCCCGGCCGGACTCCGGGCCCATCCACCTGGAGCAGAGCCCCTTCCTCGGCCAGCTGCAGCTGGAGATGTTCGCCTCTCAGCTGGGAACCAGCATCGCCGACGAGCAGGGCGAGCTCCGCCTAGACTCCCCTGAGTACGAGCAGATCCTCACCATGCTCGACACCGTGCAGCGCGAAGGTCTCGGCACCCGCGCGGAGTACCTGAGCCCCAGCGACATCGAGCCCCTGGAGTCCGGCCAGCAGGTGTTCTACCCGTGGGCGATCTGGTTCAGCTTCGCCCCGCAGCAGCTGCTGCCCGAGACGGCAGGGGACTGGCGCGCCATGCCCCTGCCCGCCTGGGAAGACAGCGGCGCCCGCAGCGGCGCGATGGGCGGCTCGTCCTTCGTCCTGCCCCGCGACGGCGAGAACGCCGACCTCGCCTGGCTGTTCTACGAGTTCCTGATGTTCGACGAGGCGGGCTACAGCGCAGTGTGGGGACCCAATGACGTCTACCCCGAGGGCTTGAACACCTCCATCCCGGCCTACCGGCTGGCCGCAGACCCCGCGGCGCCGCTGTTCGGGCCCGTGGAGGCCCTGGGTGGGCAGGACCTGTGGGCGGTCGCCACCGCCGCCGGCGAGGAGATCCCCGGCGGGGCCCCGATCCCCGAGTGGTGGGCCGGCGCGGTCGACTACCTCGGCACCGACGTTCAGCGCATGCTCGACGGCGACCTCACCCCCACCGAGGTCCTCGAGGGCTCCACCACCGAGATCCAGACAAACCTGGTCGACCGGTCCTAGAACCGGCGCTCCGCAGGGCGGGCGGCCGTCCCCCGGCCGCCCGCCAGCCCCATCCCCGCTCCACGCTGACAGACCCATGAGCCCACCACGGCCGAGAGGACTACCCATGGCACTTCTGGCGCCACCGTCGCCGTCCTCGCTGCCACCGGCGTCCGCGCCGTCGTCGCGGCCGGGACCCCGCAGGTCCCGGCTGCCAAGATTGGCCCCGTACCTGTTCGTCGCACCCTTCGTTGTCATGTTCCTCGCCTTCAGCGTCTACCCGATGCTGTTCACGCTGCGCTTGAGCTTCACCGACTGGCGGGGCTCGGGGGCCGCCACCTGGGTGGGCCTGGACAACTACGCCTACCTGCTGGGCAACGACGCGTTCTGGGCGTCGTTGGGCAACTCCGCCGTCCTGTGGCTGCTCATCATCCCCGTCCAGCTGCTGCTCGCCCTGGTCGCGGCCGTCCTGCTGGACGACACCAAGACCCGCCTGCGCGGGCTGTACCGGGTCGCGTTCCTCGTCCCGTTCGTCACCCCGCTGGTCGCGGTCGCACAGGTGTGGGTGGTCGTCTTCGACCAGAACTACGGCGCGGTCAACGCCGTCCTCGGCGCCGTGGGCCTTCCGGACGTGGGCTGGCTCACGACGAGCACCTGGGCCCGGCCCACGCTGGCCCTGCTCTTCATCTGGAAGACAACCGGCTTCATCATCGTCATCCTCTTGTCGGGCCTGCAGGCGATCGACGCCAGCGTCTACGAGGCCGCAGCCCTCGACGGCGCCTCCCGCCGGCGGCGGCTGTGGAGCATCACCGTCCCGCTGATCAGGCGGACCCTGCTCTTCGCCGTCATCCTGCAGACCCTGGCCGTGGTGCAGATGTTCGCCGAACCCTTCGTCGTCACCCAGGGCGGCCCCTACGGCGCGACCACGACAGCCGGGCTGTACCTCTACAACCACATCACCAGGGCAGACCTCGGCACCGGTGCCGCGAACTCCTTCCTCCTGGTCGTGCTGGTGATGGGGCTCTCCCTGGTGTTCGTGCGCCTGATGAGGGAACGCGACTGATGGCGACCTCGACCCCCACCCTGACGAGCAGGCTGCGGACCCCCACCCCCCGGGGCGGTCACGGAGCAGCCGGCCAGCTCGCTGCTCACGCGTTCCTGATCGTCCTCACCGTCGCGTTCCTCGCCCCGGTGGCCTGGGCCCTGCTGTCAGCGTTCAAGCCAGCCAACCTCATCATCTCCGAGCCCCTGGGCTTCGACCCGCGCGACGTCACGCTGGACAACTTCCGGCGCATGTTCAACGACGTCCCCCTGGGGCTGGGTTTCCTCAACACCGGGATCGTGCTGCTCGTCAAGGGCTCGCTCACCCTGTTCTTCGCGCCGCTGGCCGCCTACGGCTTCGCCAAGTACGACTTCCCCGGCAGGAACCTCGTGTTCGGCACGGTGCTCATCACCCTGATGCTGCCGACCATCGTCCTCATCATCCCGCTGCTGCTCCAGATGAAAGAGCTCGGGTGGGTCAACACCTACCAGGCCTTGATCCTGCCGGGGGCCATCGACGCCTTCGCCATCTTCTGGATGCGGCAGGTCATCGCGGCCGTGCCCGACGAGCTGCTGGCGGCCGCCCGGGTCGACGGCTGCAGCGAGTTCGGCATCTTCTGGCGGGTCGTCCTGCCCGTGATCCGGCCCGGCCTGGCCGGCCTGGCGGTGCTGACCGTCATGAACATCTACAACGACTTCGTCTGGCCCGTCGTCGTGGCCAGCTCCGACCGGATGGCCACCCTGCAGGTGGTGCTGTCCACCCTCGCGCAGAACATCAGCGGCAACCGCATCGGCGCGGACTACGCCACCGTCACCGGAGAGCTGCTAGCCGCCACGTCCGTGGCCATCCTCCCACTGCTCGTCATCTTCATCGCCCTCCAGCGCCACTTCATCAACGGCATCCTCTCCGGCAGCGTCAAGGGATGAGCCGGACCAGCCAGAAAGGCTCACCATGACCACCCACGCCCCCTCCTCCAGCCTCAGCGACGGACATCTCGCGCCCGCGCTAGACGCCCCTCACCCGGCCCAAGGCCTCCCGGTCGCCATCCCCCGGTGGGACGAGCCCGTCACGCCCAAATCGGAGACGGGTCCGGGACACTCGGGGTACCCGCGACCCGACCGGGACCGCTCGCAGCGATGGCTGTCGCTGGACGGGACGTGGTCGTTCTCCTGCGTCGACGGGGACACGAGCATCGTCGTGCCGTACGCGTGGGAGACCGCCGCCTCGGGCGTGGCCCGGACATGGCTGGAAGAAGCGGTCTACAGCCGTCACGTCGTCGTGCCCGACGCCTGGGCCGGCCAGCGGGTGTTCCTCTGCTTCGGCGCGGTCCACCACGAGGCGCACGTCTTCCTCGACGACGTCGAGGTCGGTTCGCACACCGGCGGGTACACCCCCTTTGAGATCGACCTGAGCCCCCACCTGACGGTCGGCAGCAGCACCGACGGATCCTGGCTGCGCGTGCAAGTCAGCGCCCCCGCGGACAAGCGCGCCATCCCGCACGGCAAGCAGCGCTCGATCCCCAGAGACGACTACGACGGGGTCTCCTTCACCCCTACCTCTGGCATCTGGCAGAGCGTGTGGCTGGAAGCGCGCGGACGCACCTATCTGGACCACCTCGCCGTCCGCGGCGACAGCCTCACCGGCCTCGATCTCGACGGCGATCTCGCCGGGGACGCCCCCTCAGGCGCCCGCGTGTCGGTCGTCGTTACCGGCGGCTCGCAGCACCACGAGTCCGTCACCCTCACCGCCGACCACTCCGGCCGGGTGCGCGGGCGCGTCGACCTGCGCACCCCGCAGCCGTGGAGCCCCGACGACCCGCACCTGTACACCCTCACCTGCACCGTCATGCCCGCCGACGCGGCACCTCACGAGACACCGCACGAGACAGCACACGAGACACCGAATGGTCCGTCCGCGGTCGTGCCCGAGGGCGACCCGGCCCCCGCCGAGGCAGCGTGGGACCAGGTCGCGTACACCGTCGGGCTTCGGCGCGTCGAGGCAGTCGGGGAGGAACTACACCTAAACGGCCAGCGGCTGTACGTGCGAGGAGTCCTGGACCAGGGGTACTGGCCCGAGACCGGGATGACCACCCCCGACGAGCAGGCACTCGTCCGGGACCTCGAGCTTGCCGCCCGTTGCGGGTACAACCTGGTCCGCAAGCACATCAAGCTGGAGGACCCGCGCTGGCTGCACCACGCCGACCGCCTCGGCATGCTCGTGTGGGCCGAACCCCCGGCCCCCAGCCGCTACACCGCCGCCTCGGCCGCCGCCTTCGAGGCCCAGCTGCAGCCCATGCTCGCCCGGGACGGCAACCACCCCAGCATCATCGTTTGGGGTCTGTGGAACGAGGAGTGGGGCCTGGACTGGGACATCCCCGGCAGCCCCGAACGGGCCGCCGCCGCCGCGCACGCCTACGACACCATGCGCGCACTCGACGACACCCGGCTCGTCGTCGACAACTCCGGCTGGGCTCACGTCAGGACCGACCTCGTGGACTGGCACTACTACGACGAGGACCCCGCAGCCTGGGCCGCCAACGTCGAGGCCCTCGCCACAGGGACCAGCGAGCGGTTCCCCGTCCGCCTGGCCGCCGACTTCGTCGTCGACAAGGGCCTCTACGCCCACGTCGACCACCCCCGGGCCGGCCTGCCCGTGCTCAACAGCGAATACGGCGCCGGCTTCACAAGCCTGGAGCGCGCCTGGCACCTGCGGTGGCAGACCCAGGAACTGCGCCGCCACGACCGCTTCGCCGGCTACGTGTATACGGAGTTGTGCGACGTCGAGCACGAGATGGCCGGCATCTTCGACGCCAACCGCTGCCCCAAGGACACCGGGAGCCACGCCCCGGCCGACGCCAACGCCACTACCACCCTCGTCCTGGACCTCATCCCCCTCGCCGCCGGAGCTGACGTCCCGCCCGCGCCCGACGGGCTAGAACTCGGCGTGCGCGTCTCCCACCACGGCCGCCAGCCCATCGAGGGCCGGGTCAGGGCCGCCTGGGCCCCCGCAGGAGCACCCGCCGACAGGTCCGCGGCGGCCTCGCCCTGGCAGAGCCGTCCCGTCAAAGCCGAGCCGTTCCGCATCAGCGAAACCGTCTCCATCACCGTGCCAGCCCCGCCCGGCACGGACGGCATCGGGCGGCTGCACATCTGGCTCGTGGACGACACCGACCTTCCCATCGCGCGGACCTTCGTCGACGCGGGCCCGATAGAGCCCCCGAACCGTCGCGGCGCCACCCGCCCAACCGCCCCACCCGAACGCCTGCAGCAGCTCGGATGACGAGCAACACGCCCGAGCGACTGCCGGCGACTGACGGCGGCCACGGAATCCTGCCCGGAGACGGCCACGTAGCTGCCCGCTGGCGGACATGAGAACTGCCCGCTGACGGTCACGGGATCTGCCCAACACGACAGTCGTCGCCCTGTCCGCGTCCCGCGGTTGGGGCCCCTCCTCGGGTGCGCTGGCGGTGCTGAAGCGCCGTCGCCGCCCGAGGAGGGACACCGTGAAGTCTGCAGGGGAGATCATGGAAATCCTGGAAGCGTTCGACCTGACCCAGTCTCAACGGGCCGCCGCGGAACTCGCGGGCTGCTTGCACCACACCGTCGCCCGCTACGTCACTGCCCGCGAGAACGGCGGGCGCGCCGACCGGCCAGCGGCTCGCCCGCAGCTGATCGATGAGTACCTGCCCAAGCTGGAGGAGTGGCTCGAGCGCTCCAACGGCAAGCTGCGCGCCGACGCCGCCCACGACAAGCTGCTCGCGCTCGGCTTCACCGGCTCCGAGCGGACCACCCGCCGCGCGATCGCCCGGGCCAAGGCCGCGTTCAAGGTCGGTCGCGTCCGGGTCCACCGGCCCTGGGTCGCGGAGCCGGGCATGTGGTTGCAGTACGACTTCGGCGACGGCCCGGTCATCGACGGCCGCAAGACGGTCCTGTTCTGCGCCTGGTTCGCCTGGTCACGCTTCCGGGTCGTCCTGGCCCTGCGGGACCGGACCGCCGCGTCGGTCTTCGCCGCGCTCGATGTCACGCTGCGCCGCCTCGGCGGAGCGCCGACCTACGTGTTGACGGACAACGAGAAGACGGTGACCGTCGAGCACGTCGCAGGCATGGCGGTGGCGCAACCCGCAGACGGTGGCGTTCGCGCGGCACTACGGCCTGACGGTCCACACCTGCGAGCCGGCCGACCCGGCCACGAAGGGCGGCAGCGAGACCACGGTCAAGCTCGCCAAGGCGGACCTGGTCCCGACCGAGGTCAACCTGCTGCCGGCCTACGCCTCGTTCGCCGACCTCGAAGCCGCCTGCGAGGCGTTCTGCGCCTACGTCAACGCCCGGGTCCACCGCATCACCCGACGGGCACCGAGCGAGATGCTGGTCGAGGAACAGACCCGGCTGCACCCGCTGCCCGCGGCACCGCACACCGTCGCGCTCGGCCTCACCCGGACCGTCGCGGTCACCACGCCGATGGTCACCTTTGAGGCCGGGCAGTACTCCGTCCCGCACCGGCTGCTCGGCCGGACGGTCTGGGTCCGGGTCCACGGCCAGGGCCCCGACGAGAAGGTGGTCATCGTCCACGTCGGGGACGACGGCCCGGTCGAGGTCGCCCGGCACGCCCGGGCCCGCCCGGGCAGCCCGCGCATCCTGGACGAGCACTTCCCGCCCGCCCCGGCCGGGGCACTGGCCCGCCAGCCCAGGGCCCGCAACGAGGCCGAGGCGCAGTTCCTCGCCCTCGGCGACGGCGCTCGACTCTGGCTCACGGAGGCCGCGGCGGCGGGCAGCACGAAGATGCGCGTCAAGATGGCCGCGGCGGTCGAGCTGGCCAAGCTCGGTGACCCGGTCGCAGTCGACTGGGCCTTGGGCCATGCCGCGGTTCATGGCCGCTTCGCCGAGGCCGACCTCGCCTCGATCGTCGCCCACCACGCCGGCGACCCGCAGGCCGCCGGACCGGTCCACGCGGCCGGCGAGGACCGGAGCCTGACCCAGGGCACCTCCGGCTGGGCTGCCCTCGGCACCACGACCGAGGGCGCGGCATGAGCCCGAGCAAGACGGCACCAGCGGTTGGGGTCCCGACCGCGCCGCCGTTGCCGACGGACCTGGAGGCGCTGCTGCGGCGCTTGCGCTTGCCTCACATCCGCAGCCATGCCCCCGAGGTCCTGGCCACCGCGAAGGCCCAACGCTGGGACCCCGTCGAGGTCCTCCGGGCGCTGTTCACAGAGAAGGCCGCGGGGCGGGAACGCTCCGCCCTGGCCACCCGCAGGGCAGCAGCGGGGTTCCCCACCGGCAAGACGTTCCAGGCCTGGCAGGCCGAGGCCAGCAGCATCCCCGCCCCCACCCAGCAGGCGCTGCGGACGTTGGAGTGGGTCGGGCGGCGGGAGAACCTCGTCCTCTGCGGACCCTCCGGCACCGGCAAGACGTTCCTGCTCGAAGCCCTCGGGTAGACCGCGGTCCAGACAGGGCTCAAGGTCGCCTGGTTCACCCTGGAAGACCTCGGCGTCTTCGTCCGCCGGCACCGCGCCGACGACACCGTCACCAAGGCCATCACCCGGCTGCTGCGCGCCGACCTCGTCGTCATCGACGACATCGGCCTGCTGCCCGTCGGACCCGACGCCGCCGAAGGTCTCTACCGCCTCGTCGACGCCGCCTACGAGAAACGCTCCGTCGCGATCAGCTCCAACCTGCACCCCGCCGCGTTCGACGAGCTCATGCCCAAGACCCTCGCCACCGCGACCGTCGACCGGCTCCTGCACCACGCCCACATCTGCCAGACCAGCGGCGACAGCGTCCGGCTCTCCCAAGCCCTCACCGGAGCAGGGGTGAGGCCACTGACCTGACCGAGCTCGACCGTGATGGCCGGCCTACTGGGCAGATCCCATGGCCATCACCGGGCAGAACTCGTGACCACCAGCGGGCAGGTTCCGTGTCCGCCTACGGGCAGAACCTCATGGCCGTTGACAGGCGACAACCCGTCGCGCACTGCTCCTCGACCGCCTCCAACGAGATCGGGCCGTCCGCACCAGCGAGGCCGCCCGGGCCCTCCGGGTCTCGGGCCGCACCGTGTCACGTGATCTTCAGGTGCTCTCCCGCCTCCACCACTTCGAGACGGTCCACGGTGGCGCCGTCATGCAGAAATCCAGCACGCCCTTGGCTCAGTTGACGTCTCAGCCCCCGACGCGCTGCCCTGCTCGCGAGCCCCTCGGCCAAGGCCGACTCTCTCCGGTCGCGGCTTCGACCGGCGTCCCCGGCGGCGCATGAGTCAAGGTGAGCAACCCTGCGACGACGCAGCTGTCGTAGAGCGGTCTGGCCGCGCTTTCCGAGCGCCTGTCTCCTCATCGGATCACTCGTGATGCGCCAGGTACGGCTTCGCTCGTGGTCGATGAGTTGCAGGTCGAGGGCCCCCAGGGTGTCCGGCGGTCTACGACTGTCGACGGCCTTCGTCGGCTGGGAGGTGCTGCACCGCGCCGTCACCACCGCATGAGCGCAGGTTCCTGCCGCCGTGCCTGAGCAGTGCCCCAGCGCTGCGATGAGACGAGAAACCTGCAGGTCGTAGGCCGTACAGCGGACGGTCTTGAAAACCGTTGAGCGTTTAACCACAACGCTTCGTGGGTTCGAATCCCACGCCCTCCGCTGACTGGGGTAACAGGCCCTTGACCTGCGGGAACACCCTGACCTGCGGGGATGTCGCGCCTGCCGGTCGACGGGAGGATGACCACGGTGTCGAGAGCCGTGAAACGGCGTCCGGCTGTCAACGACGAACGACGGCTGTCGTCGGTTTTGAGGGGCAAATGTGGGTGCGCGTGCCTGAGGGGTGCCTGAGAATTGGCCGTCTGACGAGCCTTTTCAGGCCGGGGCCCGGCGTCCCGCCCGAGACGCCGCGCTCGTCGACCAGCTCACCACGGCCGTGCGCGACAGAGGAGCCGCCGTCTCCTCGATGGGACGCACCGGCGGGTCGCCCAGGGTCGCTCGACGCCCACCGGCCAGCCCCTGGTGTCGATGCCGCTGTCACCTATTCATGCAGCAGACCCCCTGTCCACCTTCGTGAGCTAAGTCAGGCCAGATTGCCACTCTCGACCCCTTCCACGGTTACAAGAACACGATCGACAACGAGCTCGAGGACGCCACCGCCGTCGTGGACGCGTCCCGGGCCCCGACGCGCCGTCCGCTACACCCTCGACTGGGATGAGCCAGCAGCCGGTCGCACGCCTCCAGCTGGGCACCGATTGCAGCGGCCAGGTGACGCTCCCGTGAGACCGAAGAATCTCTGGCCACCCGTTGAGCATCTGAAGCTCCGGGCCGCGCCGCGAGGCATCCTGCAGAAGCGTGAACGCCCGCACGTCACCGCCTGGTCTCGTGCCCGTCCTCGTCGGGCAGCGGGAGCAGCGACAGCGCGAGCGTGGCGACAACCCACTCCTCGGTCCGGGCCCGGGCCCGGGCCCGGACCCATCCCCGGACGTCTAACAGCAGGTGGTGGATCTCCGGACTGGTGAGCGCCCGGGCGACGTCGGCGGCGCCCGACTCGTCCAGCCCGTCACGGAGCGGGCGCTGGGCGCGGACCCAGCCCACGACCGTCCTCACTGCCGCGTGCCGTTTTGTCGCTGCTCAGCAGGGATTCTCAGGAGGGACCGCGTCTTCCTGCCTGGCGGGTGGTCCCGCCGGGTCGCTGGTCGCCTTATGGAGAACTACGGCGTCAGCACCGCGCAGATGTCGGTCGTCTTCCCTCTGACGCTCTGCACGATGAAGACCCCGTCCGCGTCCACGGTGAACACCGTGCGTCCGGCGATCAGAGTGGTCGACGAGGGCGCCAGCCCCGCACCGCCGAGGTCCGTGGAGAACAGGACCAGGAGGAGGTTGCCGGTGACTTCGAAGGTGGTCGTACCGTCGGCCTCCGTCGTCATCCGGGTGCGGACCCCGCGTGCCGGCGCCGTCACCGACTCGCCCGTGTCCAGGTTCGTAACGATGACGCTCTCCGCAGCACCCGTCGTGAGGACAACGGTGTTGTCGTCCTTGTCCTCGAACGTCCTCGTGTTGCGCTTGCCGTCCTCGCCGATATCGAGGCGCACATCGAAGCCGGGGCACGCCTCCCCAGCGGGCAGGTCGATGGGGGCAGCGACAGCCGGCGTGGCGGTGGCGACCAGGCAGGCGACCGCCGCCGTCGCCGTGAGAGACGCGGTGCGCGCACTGCGCAAGAACGAGTGACGGTGGGTGGTGACAGGCATGAGGACTCCCAAACGATGGCGGGCGGGGTACGACGGCATCGTTCGACCTCTGAGCCACGCCGGTTCGCGGATGCCGACAGCGGCCAGAAGGAGCAGGAGGCCGCGGCAAGAGGACGTGCCAGCGGCGGGAGACGAGCCTGGACGACGTGACTTCTGTGTCACTGCCAGGCTTCTCCGGGTCACCGCGGAAGTCAAGGATCGAACCTGGAAATCCGCCGGGGGCAGTCAGGAGCAACGCGCGCCCCCGTGGCCCCTCTGACCTTTACCCGCGGGACCTTGTGCCCGCGGGAAGCGCTGCGCAGACTGGGCGCTCGGGACGCGCCCACCCTGGGGCGCGTCCCGAGC